>Ga0302186_10000369_pt1 | contig 40850 bp, 36 predicted proteins | sample II_Bog_E1_2_FD_198782 | JGI IMG/M metagenome (GOLD analysis project Ga0302186, IMG submission 198782) | Peat permafrost microbial communities from Stordalen Mire near Abisko, Sweden - II_Bog_E1_1 | ecosystem: Environmental > Terrestrial > Soil > Wetlands > Peat | place: Sweden: Abisko... | reverse complement strand
TTTTTTGAAAAGAAAAAGTGTGCACACTCAATAAATTATTTTCTTGAAATAAAAATTTCATATTATAAGAAAAAAAATTTAGTATTTTTTAAACATATACAACTTGTTTTTATTGCAAATGATCTCGTAATTTATTTAAAATAATTTGCTTAAAAAAAAAATTTAATTTTTTTTGTGTTTTTAATACTTGAATTTAACTATAAACTCTTATTAAAATAGTCAAAATTCCTCATTTCTAAACTATCCTATCAACATTTCCCGTTTTTAATAAAAAAAGTCTCATCAATGACAGAGATCTCTCAAGCTGAAATATCTAAAGTCATATCTGAACTTTTCCTTTCCAATGAGTCCCACAAAAAGAATAAACCCTTCTATCTATCTCAATTAAAAAACTCATCCTTGAATTCATTTCCCCTATTAATTCAAACTTTGAAATATCTATTTTCAACACCGTCGACTAAACCTGAAATTCGGTTATTGGCTTTACATTTCGTGAAAGAGGCAACAGATCTTAACAGCCAACCATTTTTGCAGTCTCTAAAGAAGTCTTTGTATCCTCTGTTTTTCGAAGACGCGAAGTTTCAAAAAGAAAATAAAGATGATGATCGAGGAAAATTTTTTTTTTCAATGAAACCAGATGCTAATACCAAAATTCGGGGCAATTCTTATTTGAGACTATTGCTGGAATGCATTGAAGTTTGGGCAAAATGGTATAAAAATGATGCAGTTTTGGCTAAAGGATATCGGGACTTATTACAATTGGGGGTTAAATTCCCTTCCGAAAAAACTTATTTCAAGAATATTAATGAAGAAATGAAAGTTCCAATCGACAATGAGCAGGCAGAGGAAAGTGACAATGAAAGCATTGACAATGAAAGCATTGGGATGGAACTCACTGAAATCAAAAAGAAATTAAAAGCTGTTTTATACCTAAAAGATGTCAATAGTCAAGAAATTAAAGAAATCTTCGGAAAATTTAAGGTTTATCGTGATAAAATCGAGCTTCTGACTCTTAAAAAGAAAGGAAACAAGGCTTTAGACGAAGAAAAAAAATTTATAGAAACTCTGTTTAATTCCTATAAATACTCAATAAAGAATTCTGAGAAAAACTTTGAAACATTAAAGGAAAAGTTCTTTCTCTTAATCGGGGAATCCCCGCCGCCCAAGCCTAAACTCATAGTCCCACATTTGGAAAGCATTCAAATAATGACTCCTAACTCGAGAAGTCCTGATAAAAAATCCAAAATTATGGTGGATCTGCAATTAATTCGAAGTGAGCTTCTCTCTTCAAGAGAATTTTTCAATGAGAACCTTGGAAAGCATCTCAAAATAATTAAAGAGAACCCGCATGTCCTCGAATCTCTTTTGAGTTTTTTAATCTGCTTGCTTCAAGACTCCACAGAAAAAGCGATATCCCGATATTTATCACTTTCCCTTATAAATTCCATAATGACGCTTAATGATAATCAATTCATACAGTTGATTTCTAAAATGGCCTTGCCTAAAGTCATTGAGATTGCGAAATTCAACTTCCGCAGCAAAGCATCCGATAAATATTGTAGTTTCTTTGGCGAAACAATGAATGAAAATATTGAAAAATTGGCAGAAGAAATGGTTCTTTTAGCTATAGAGTGCATATACATCTGGGCAAAACACCACCCATCGGAACCTTCAGGGAATTCTAGTGAATTTCTTGAGAATTATCAATATTTAAAAGAACTTGGTGTGAATTTTTCTATGTTCGAAATGGTTAATTCTGAAGAACTAGGGGATGAATTCGATGAAAAATTCTTGGAACTTCATATAAAAGAAGTGAACAATCAGATAGAGGAATTAAAGATTTTTCTCACCAAAACAAAAAAAACTATTAAAGACCCAAATTTTTTACCAAATATGCTTGAAATACTCATTAATGAAGAAAAAACCCTAAAGAAAGTCCCTCTCACAACATCGAATGTTAAAGAAGCTCAAGCTTTTATCAAGGAATTTCGTAAAAGATTTCGCAAACTTGAAAATGGAATGATCAACTATACTCAATTCAAAAAACGTTTTCTCAAGTTTCTTGGACTTTCCGAAGGATTTTCTAGCAAGATCAGTAGCAAATTAAGCACTTCAGACATCACAGGAGAAAAACCCAATACTGTCAACAATAAGAATCAAGATTTGGTTGAAAAACAAGAAATCTTTCAGAAAATCCCTCAGAAAACCATTGAAAAACAGATTGATATCCTTGAAGAGGACATATTTGCCGAATTTTCTAAAACGGCCTTAATGTCTCAGGATACAATTGATAGTTATTTCGAGCTAGTGAAGAAAAATTCCACAAGAAATCTTGAAATTCTGGTTTCTTGCGCGAAAACTGTCTTTGAGGATTCTGAAGCACATTATATGGAGAAATTTAACTATTTGAATTTATTGAGAAAATGCATAGATAGTTCTGAAATGAGGATAATTCAATATATACATGACTATTTGATGAGAAGCCTTATATTAGCTATATTTCAAGCCAATTTTTCAAATCAAGTGGCTGTGGATAGGATCCAAGAAGATTTCAGGTTTTTGGCTCTAGAAAGTTTAAGAGATTGGGGGTTAAGATATAAACAGAATGTTTCTCTGATAAATTTCAAGAAATGTTGGAATTTGTTGGTTGAAGAATTGATGATCGAGGTTCCTGAGAAATTTCTGGAAAAATCTTCAGTTTTCCTTGATCAAAGAAGAAAACCAAATAAAATTCTAGGAGAACATCGAGAAAATGAAAAGGATGAAGAAAGATCACAAAGATTTTATGAAAATGAAAAAAATGAAGAGAAATCTATCCGAATCAATGAAAATGGGATGATGAAAAAAAATGTCGAATCTCCCCAAATAGGTTTTAAATCCAAGCCGAAAATCAGTTTTGGCATTCTTTTTAATGAGGAAAAAGAGAAGAAAATGCCTTTGAAAGGATTTGTGAATGAAAAGACAATCGGAAATCATCATGTTAATAGACCATTCTTTTTCAAAAATGAAGAAAAGTTGAGGTTTGAAGCTAAATTGATAAAGGAAAATATTGATTTGAAAAAGCAATTACAAATGAAAGAAGTGAACAAAATGATTCTTGAAAAGGAATTGAAAACTTTAAAGGAAAAACTAAAGATTTATGAAAAAGTTAAATTTTAACTATAAAAATTTTCGTCGAATTTATAAATATCTCTATTTGTCCATGTTCTTTTTTCATATAGAGTTTAGAAAGAAAATTAATCTCTAATATATTTTTTTTATAAAAAATCAATAAATGCTTTAAATTTCATTTTTTATAAAAAAAACTAAAGGCTTTATTAAAAAAACCAATGAAGAAAACCTTAAAATCGACCTTCGATACTTCGAGTTCAACCTTCATAAAATCGAATGATCCCTTTTCCTATAAGAAATGCAATACAGAAACCTCGATAAATTCTCCAATTTCAGGTAAGGTGTGATTTTTTATTGTTTTTATTGTTTTGAAGGAAAAGCTAAAATCCATGAAAAGTTAAAAGAATCTTTTCAAGAAGATGACATTATTTCTTCAATTGCCAAAAAAAACATTAAGAATTTTTTAAACTACAAACGATGGAAAAAATCCACAACTCTTCAAAAACCCGAAGATGAAACCCAAAATAAAAACAACCTTTCAAAAAACCATCCAACGCTCAATAATTTCGCCAAACATCCTGAAAACCCACAAAAAGCTCCTGATAATCCTGAGATGCCTTCGCTAAAATATAAGAATATTCAACCATATGAGAATAAATCAGAACAAAAAACTCCAGGAATTATGCAGAAATTACCTTTAAAATTGCAAAAATCGGATTCGTTCAAGAAAAACCATAACAATCTCAAACATATTTATAAGAAAATGATTAATCAAAAGCAGGTCATGACCAAATCCTTGAGTGATATGCACAACTTATTGAATAAAAGCAAGTTTTCTCGGACTTTTTCAGGAGAGTTTTCGGTTAATAACAAGTCTGTGAAAAAAGAGGCAGTTACAGAAAAAACCCCTATAATTCATAAAAAACAAGAGAAAAACCTGAAGGAAATGAATAAATTAGCCCAAATTGTTAGCAAAGTCAAGAATTTCAAAATGAATTTTTCTGATAAGAACATTGAATCCATTAATAAATTGTTAGAATCCGTGAAAAGTCTAAATAAATTTTCAACTCAAGAGAAATCACCTCCAATTAACAATAATATCAAAACTTTACAAGCAATTTATTCCAAAAAGAAAAAGGCTCCCATGTTTCAAAAAAAATATGTTTTAGATTCAGCTGAAAAACCTATAAATAATAAACCAGTCCTTTCAATAAAGTTGATGAAACAAAGGAAAAGTTTTGATCAAGTAAAATCCGAAAAAAAACCCAACAAAGAACTGTCCCCCCTTCCAAAAAAACAAGAAAATTGCTTTACTTATTATATGAGTCTTCTTGATTATTTTATTCGGAATCCAAATGATCTGGATTATTTTAATCTATTATATCGTGAGCACTTTTTACAAAGTCTGGCTGCTTATAATTATTGTGCTGGATTAAAAATCCCTCCAGATATTGCTTTGGCGGACAAAAAAATTTATCTTGGGCCGAATCCAAAAAGTAAAAAAATAAAATTATTTACTTGAGTTTTTTAATTAATTTTTTTAAGATCTAAAAACTTTGGTGTTTGATCTCGATGAAACTTTAGTTCATTGCAATGAAGTTTCAGATATTCCTTCTGATATAAAGATCGAAGTCATGATTTCGGAAAATGAAACATTATCAGTATGAATTGAATTAAATTAAATTAAATTAAATTAAATTAAATTAAATTAAATTTAAAAACCAATTTTTAAAGGCTGGAGTGAACATTCGTCCTTTTTCGTTAGAACTTCTCAAAGAATTGAAAGAATCCTTTGAACTTGTGATTTTCACTGCGTCACATAGTTCTTATGCCAACAAGGTCATCGATTATCTAGATCCACAAAAAAATCTCATAAAACACAGATTATTTCGAGAACATTGCATGGTCACTGAACAAGGTATCTTCATCAAAGATCTTCGAATATTTGGAGATAGGAAATTGGAAAATATCATTTTGGTGGATAATGCCTTATATTCTTTTGCATATCAAATTGAAAATGGAGTACCAATCATTCCCTTTTATGATAATAAGCAAGACAAAGAATTATTGAGCTTGAAAATATATTTGGAGGGACTCAACTATACTAAGGATTGCAGAGAAATCAATAAGAAAACCTTCAAGTTTCGACAATATGATAAATTTGATAATATTGAAGATTTGTTGGGGTGTTTGTTTCAAGGACTTGATTTCGATATTTAATTTTTAGCTTTATCATATAAAGTTGTATTATTCAAAATTTCGATGCATTAATAAATTTTACTTTCTAAAAACAAGAAATAAATTTATTGCTTTAACAAATAATTAAATTATTGAAATGGGGTCTTGCCAAACAAAAAACGAAGATTTTTCTGAGTTTTCTGATCGATTTATTGAAAAATTTGTCGAAACTCATCAATATCAATCAGAGAAATTGGATCCTATCTATGGGTTGGTTCAAATCTGGAAAGAAAAAAACGGATCAAATAAAGTTATGATCATATCAAAAAATTGGAGAACTGAATGGGAGCAAGATGACTTTAATGAGGAAATTTATAAGCGGTCACAATTCGAACACCCTAATCTCCTTCGATTATTGGGCTGGAAAAAAAGCTTTTCAGACAAAATGTGTTCACTTTCTCAGAGTTATGAGTTATTTGCACCGCTACCTGAAAAAAATTTTGCTTTTTTACTTGAGAATAGAGCACGAAATTTAGTAAAAAAGCATATTTCTTTTTTTTGACTTATTTTCTTTAGGAATTTTTCACAGAAAACGAACTTTGGTACCTGGCTCAATCTTTAGTAAATATAGGAAGTTATTTGCAAATAAGAGGTGTTTTTCATGGAGATTATAGACCAGAAACCATCATAATAGAGGAAGAGGGGGAATCAGGGACAGTGTTAATTCTTGATAATGGGTTATTAGCCAATTTTCCTTGTGGATATGAAAGAGCATTAGCAGAATTCAAAGAAATAAAGGTGTATCTTACCCCTCATTTAATGAAAGAATTAAAAAGGAAAAACATCAAACCAGCATACAATGTTTACAATAGCGACGTTTTTGCTATTGGATTAGTCTTGCTTTATTCAGCAACCTTGAGAAATCCTCAGAAATTTTATTATAATTGGAAGAATTTTACCGTTGATAAAAATGCCATAGAACTTGACTTAATAGGTCTTCAGAATAAATATACAGATTCTTTTGTGAGAATGTTACGTCGAATGTTGGATTTTGATGAAAAAAGACCAACGTTTTTGGATTTGGGTGATAATATATATGATTTTTATCATGGTATTATTTAAAAATTATTTATATTCTGTTAAAAGTAATTTTTAAAAGAAGCTTCAAATATTTCTAAGGATATTTACGTCCCGAAGAAGACACAAAGAATTATGCTGGCTTCCGACCTTAAATCACCTTTTAAGCAAGACATTGAATTTCGACAACCCACAAAGGTTTCTATAATCAACTCCCCAGAACGCATCAAAGATTTTGACGATTCATTTCAAGAAGTTTGGATTCGAAGCCCGGGAGATGCCCAAAAAACACTCTCAAATTTCAATTTAACAAAGAATCTGACAAAACACAATGAAAATTATTTACTAAACTCACCTAGTCCATTAATAACGAATAAATATCCATTGGAAACTAGCTATCAAGTTCCTAATTTGAATGTAATTAAACCTCTGACAAGAACCACAGAAAATTATACACCTGATCTAATAATGACGAGTAAATATGCTGTAAGTCCTAATTACTATAGTACTCTCGCGCAAAGGGATCCTCAACGCCGATTAGAATATTATAATGAAACCCTAACTGTTAGAAATGAGATTTTGGATTTGGAAAGGAGAGTTCGTGATGCTATTGTTACAACAGAAAGGTCGATTAAATATGGCCAAAACAATCCGTATTGAAAATGAAGAATAGAAATTTTAGTTAAAAAAACAATATAGAAAAGAACATATTTTATGAAAATTAAATATATTTTTTTAATAAAGTTAAACGTCAATTTTAATAAGGATTATTTAAGATAATATAATTTCATTAATTCACTATAAAGCTGGGTATCTTTTCTATTAATTTCCAAATGCTTATCCTGAATGGCTTTCTTATTTTTCAATTTTTTTAAGTTTTCTTCAAAGGAGTGATCAAAATCCTCTTTTCGATGCACCATATAATGAAATAATTCTTCCCCATTAGGGTGCAAAGACATTTTTATAATTACCTTTTTTTCTATTTCCCCCAACAGAGTGTTTATGAATTTTCTTTCAGAGAGCTTGGTTTTACCTATTATTATCTTCATCACTTCAGAAAAATCATTATGATTTCTCATAGGAAAAATCTTTAAACAATCAGAGATGAAATCTTCACTAAAATAATTAGTTTCTTCAGTAATCCATTCCAAAAGATTAAAATTAAAGCCTAAATAATGAGTCCGGAAATCTTTCGAATTGATAAATTTGCTGCCTCTTAAAAACAATACATCTTCTTTGTGATTATGAAAAATTTCATCTATCCAATCCAAAGTTGAAAACTTTTTTTGTAATTGAAAGCCTGAAGGTGCTTTTTCTTTTTCATTTAAGAAAAAAGCTTTATAATGGTCCAAAATTTCACAAAATTCAAAAGCATCTTTATTTCCCAGCGAAAACATACGAGATTTTATAAAATCAATACAAGAAATATGTCCCTCATCAAAGTCCTCTAATTCCAATAAAACACCATTTTTTCTGATATGAATTTGTCTAATGGTCTTATTTTGACAATATAATTGGAAAGTGTAGATCCGATTTTTGTTTAAATCAAACAATTGATCTGTGAAAACCATATCTCCATATAAACGATGAGTTTGATAAATTCCCAAAGCTCTAGAAATTGAATGCTGATTCCTCCGAAGAGTTAAAACTAATGGTTTTTTCCCTTTTTTTTTCATTTTTTTTTGGGTTAAGACCATTAAGCCATCTGAATTTGTTTTAGTAATCATCATTTTTATAACAAAAAGTTTTTAAAATATATATATAATTTAATCTTCATAAATTTTGATTTTGCTTTGCAAAATCTCAAAAGAACGGATCATTTTTATAATTTCAGGATAAAAAATAATATCAAAAATAAAACATGACTACTTTAAGTATTTTCAAGGGTCATAAAAACACCCTGTCCTACCATTCTTCCGACACTCAACATCGAGAATTAAAGGATCCTTTTTCAAAATCACAAGAAGCCATAAACGACCTAAACTCTCTTATAATCCAAACAAAAGGCAATAATATAGATAATCATTTTCTTCCAATTAATACTTGGAGGAAAACTTTCCAAAGAAATCATTCTTCTCATAAGTAAAATTAATTCATGATATAATCATTTTTTAACTTTCCTTAGAAAAAAACCACTTTGTTGCTTAAGCGATTCTCAGAAATCGAGATTTTATCCAAAGGAAAATGAAAAAAAAGAATTAATGTCAAGCATTTCATCGAAATTTATTGAGAAAATTCAACTCTTAAATAAAAAAAAGGCAAAAAATGATCTAAATTTAACAAATTTAGCTATCAAACCTATTTATTCATATCGAGACCCAACAAATAGACCTCTTAAGCAAATGACTTCATCAAATTTCTCAAAATATATGAATTTTTTGAACTCAGTCGATCATGTTTCTAACGAGACGTCAAATAAAAAAGCAATCTCGACGATAAAAATTTCACCAAAAAGAAGGAATTCAAATTCGTATTATGGTAGAAGTCCTGATGTTGATTCGAATTCAAAAGCACAAAATGCAGAATTTTTGGCTCCAAAAATTGAGGAATCTTCTGCTTTCCCAAGACTTCGAACAATAAGAAAATCAATTTTAAGTGAAAATGTGATCATGGAGAAAATGAATTTCATCGCGAAAAGAGTCATGAAAAACTTGAAGAAACTTGAATTATTAAATCATAACAACAAGATCAAGACTTACAATGAATTAAATAAATTGTTCAATAATAACTCCTTTCTAAATGGAATTTTCTTCGATTTAAGTGGAAAGGAAATGAACCCCAAACTTTCAGAAAGCTTCTTAGCCCAATCGGTGGTGATATATCCCTCCAAATTTAATCGAAACCCTTTAGAAAACAAAATAAAATATAATAATGATGGAATCAAGGTTTTGGAAAGTTTGAGCGAAAAGATTAAAGAGTTTTGCTTCAATAAGAAATTGCTGGAACTTCAATCTGAAGAAAAAGATATTGTCGATTTACAAAAGGCATTAAAACGAATTGAAGGCAAATATATTCATAAGCCGAATAGTGTCTTTTGGAAAAAAATGCAAATGTTTAGCACCAATATTGAGATTCCCCCCACATTCAACTCTCAAATATCGAAAATGATCAAGGTTTTCGAAGAAAGGCATGGACGATTGGATAAGGTGAAAGAAAAAAGCAAGATTGTTGGAGAAAAAGTAGATAATATGTTTCAAGATATTTATGATAAATTTGTTCTTATCAATAATAATAAAATATAAATTTAGTTTTATTTACATTAAAATTACCTCTCGATTTTTAAAAAAATTTTTTTTTCAAAGAGAGAAATGCCTCGAAAAATTCACTTTTTTCCTCAATGATATCAGAATAAACAAAAAAACATTCCTTTGCTTATTTCCTTGGGTTTAAATAATACAGTTTCATTAATCGAATGTATTTTTTTGAGTAATCCTTCTCTTCTTCGGCATTTTTATTTTCCATTTCTCTTTTAGAAAATTTTACGAGAGACATCGTTTCGACAAAATTTGGATCATGGTCCTTTTTGGAATAATTGAAATAATGGAATAACAATTGTTGTTCCGGAAAGAATTTGGTTTTTATTTTCACCAGGATTTCGATTTTTCCTATTAAGCTATTTATATATTTGGGGAAGGTTTGTGCTTGATCTCCAAATTTTGCCTTCTTTGAATTAATAATGCTTTTCATTATATTGGTATATTCTTCAAGGTTTCTAAAGAAAAATATCCTCTCACAATTTCTGATGAATTCATCAGAAAAAAAATTATTTTCATTCGTGATCCATTCAAGCATTTTGAAATTATAACAGATATATCTGATTCGGAAATCACCATTCATCCCTAATAATTTGCTTCCTCTAATAAAAATCAAATCTTCCTGATGTTTTTCAAAGACCTTATCTATCCATCCGAAAATTTTCATTGGGTCTTCTATGGGAATTTTGCTATTTTTTTTCGTTTCCTCATTAGTGTTAAAATAATTTTCATAAGACTCCAGAAAATCAGCAAAATCTGATGCTTCTTTATCTCCAAGGGTTTTTAATCGAGATTTCACAAACGATATACTGGAAAGTTGATATTCATCGTAATCTTCTAATTCCAATATAATCCCATTTTCTCGAACATGAATTTGCCGCAAAGCTTTATAATCCCTGTAAAGTTCAAATGAGTAAATGGGCTCATGACATTGGCAAATTTTGTTAGTGAAAACCACATCACCGAAAAGCCTATAGTTTTGAAAAGGATCCAGAAATCTAAATATAGGAGGATCTGATTTCCATTGATGTGTTATCCATTTCCATTTTATCTTGGTCATTATTTTTTTATTAGGAAGAATTGCTTTATCTTTTGAGGTCATTCCCTTTATCATTATAGTATTTTAAATGAAATTTGCCAAATTGTAAGCTTTAATAAAATGTAAGTTTTCTTTATTCATTTTTTAATTTGTTAAAATCATTATTTAATATTTATTCATTTTTTAATTTTTTTTGGAAACCAAAACAAACTATGTTATTAATATAAATTAGATCCATTCAAACTCTCATTTTTTTTTCAATAAAATATTTCTTAGAAAAATATCATAATCGAGAAAAACTAAGCTGCTTATAATTTATTTCAATTCTTGATGATATTTGCACTCTCTTCAAGCCATTTCTGGAAAAAAGTTATTAAGAAAAAATCCTAAAATTAATAACATTAAATTTAGTCGTTTTTTCAAACTCATTCTCCAAATTTTTTTCAGCAAAATTTCCCAGGCATTTTGACTTTTTAATGTACATGATAATATCTTCATTTCCTAAGCCATCGTTTATTATCTTGGAAGAATTTTCTTTAAACTTTTAAAAAAATAGATTAAACTGAAAAAAACAAAATATAACATTATATTCAATCCTATTTTTGCAAATCCAATCACCATATTTTCGTTTTTCGGATAAATTTCTCTTCAAAAACACTTTATTGGTAAAATTAATAATGCCACCAATAGAGTGTTGCTCCGTAATCTGATTTTTTAGATAATCATGAATAGCCAACTTTTTATCAATCTCCCAATTTTTGTTTTCGGTATCGAAAATGTTAATGTACATTTTCTTGAAATCCCCTTTATAAATAATCCGAAACAAAGTTCGATCTTTGGGGTTTGGTATTTTCCCCAAAATCAAATTATCGAGTCTTTGCAAGCATAGATTTTCCATTATTTTGTTTGAATTTCTCATTTTGTTCTTCAGATCTGTAATTATTTCGAAAAACTCATTGATTAAATTTTCTGATGTGAGATTTTGAAGGCTTTTAAATGTCTAGAATATAAAAAATAAATTTGTGGATTAATTGATAGAAAATTACAGAAACTAAGATTTTTTCAGAAGTGGCCAAAAGAAATGAATTATTTCCAAAAAGACATCTTAAGTTGTTTTCAAAAATTGTAGAATCCATCTTTTGGTAAAATGTTCTTACTAAAAGCAACTTGAAAACTCGATATCTTTCTTTTGATAGAAATTGTTTTTCCTTTGGGAAAAATAAAGAATGGAAAAATCGAAATAAATTTACCTCTTCATTTAAATTGGAAAAATTGGAGGCATTTTCAAATTTTTGACTTAGTTGATAAGCCATTAAGATTTGCTCATAAAAGATATAAAAGAATCTGATGAAAATATAGAAGTTTTTTGTTCCATAAAGCAAATTATCTGTAGGAAATGCATCAGGGAAAAATAATGTTGAAACATTTGAATTGTCAAGATTTTCCTCTAAAAAATTTAATGGCTTCAGATCAGGATTGAGGATTTTGCATTTAGTGGAATGAATGTTATTTGGCGAATGTGGGCTGTTTTCTTCAAGAAGATTGAAAACATTATTCTGCAAAATCTCAATGATTTCTTGGCAAATTTCCTGAGGATTTTCAATCAACGAGGATTCTTGACTCATTGGCTTTTGCTCGAAAAGTTTTTGACGGAGCATTTGAACTGTTTCCTGTAGATCTTCTTTAGATTTTTCCACGGGCTTTAATGTAATTTGAAATACAGTAACGAATATTAGTTTCACGATTTTTTTCATTTTTTCCTGACAAATATATTATTTTTTAAGTTTATAAAAAAAATTTACTTTTTCATGAGGTTTTTCATGATGAGTGAAATGAGAATTCATTAAAAAATGCCAAAATATTGATAAAGCATCTTCCAAGACTTTATTTTCATGGAATTCAAAGGCGAAAATTGGAGGGAAAATTATGGTTTTGAAAAGCTCTGAATTCATATTTTCACAATTTGATCCCGTGTTCTTCTTGCAGCCGAAACTTAACGTCAATCCTTCAAATGTATTCAAAGAATCTAAAAAAGTAATAGCTTTTTCAGGGTCGTTTAGAAGAAGTCTTCTATCTTCAGCTTCCTTTAAAAAATCTACAAAACAAAATACATTGAACATTTCTGTGAGATTTTACTTGAAGAAGTGTAAAGAACTTTCTCTTGTTTTTTGAAATAAAATAATTGATGATCAAGGGATTTAATAAAATTTTTTTCTGCTGTTTCTCTCCACCCTTTTCTTGCGTTTATTCGGCTTGTTTCTGTTTCTTGTAACTAATGAACATTTTATTTAAAATAAAAAAATATTTTAAAATGCCTTTTCCGATAATTTTGATTTTATATATTCTATTGTTTCTGAATTCTCACCCAAAAAGTCGGTTTTTTTCAAGATTTTCAATCTATGGATTTTTTTTATCAGTTCACTTTTTTTAATTGCATCAGGCTCATTTTCCGACATTTCCACTAATTTGAGTCCTCTTTTCAATATTATAATAAGTGCATCGATGTCAAATTTCTCATCCTCTATTTTAAAAAGAGCCTCCTCGTATGTGTTTTTCCTCATATTACAGAAGGAATAATGTTCAGACCCGACTGGAATCGAGATCCATTCCCTATTTAGTTCCGAATTTACTTGACAACTTTTTGTATTTGGAAAATTTTCTGGTGGTTTCACATAACTATGTGTGATTCTATTTGCTTCTAAAATTTTTTCAAATATCTAAAAATATAAAAATATACTTGTTAGATCATTTTCACAATATGGTTTGAAATAAAGAGCTGCTTTTCTATGTGCAAGTTCTCTTGAATGTATCAAATTTCGGAAATAAAGGAACACCGATTCATCAGGAAATAAGTCGGAGATCAAATCGAAAAACTCTAAATTGGAAATAATGTTCTCCAAATAAAGAAAAAATAGCTTGTGAAAATAGTTGTGTTGAGGTTCTGTTAATCGGATTTTCAAATTATTAAAAAACGTTTCCTCTGGGCTCAAATTGGAATTGGTGAAGTTTTTAGGAGGGTAATGATGATGGAAACGCATGATGTTTTTTGAAAAATTTGTTTTTCCAAGATTCAACTCATTTTTTGAGGGGGTCAACACGATTTTTTCCTTTAAATTGTCCAATTTCCGCTTTTTTTGAGGAAGACCCAATTCTTCTAAACTACCTTGCAGGCTTTTGATTTTCTTTTCAGCCTCTAATTCAAAGCAGCCTGCAATTTCTGTGTAGAATCCCAATTCATCTTTAAAGAATTCCTTAAAACATTCTAATGCCTTGTTGCGAATTTCAAGAGGGTCTTTTTGGTTGTTTTGATTTTTTGTTTTTTCTTGAAAAAATGCTATTAAATTCATAATTTTATCTGGTTTTTTGTTTTGAATCATCTGAAAAGCCTCAGTGATTTGGGTTTGAACGTTTTCTAGGGTATAAGGCTTGATATTTTCTGTTGTTGGAAGCAACAATTCAAAAAGTTGGTTTTCTAAATTGGGATCATCTTTCAAAAGGTTTAATAAAGATTGGGAAATGAAAGTTTTGGATATGGTTGGATTATCGTGATATTGCAAGATGATTTCGTTTAGGGATTTGAAAAGACGTGGATAATTCACATAAAGCTTATTCACGAAATTTTCACAGGACTCATATATTTGATGTTTATTCATTAATTTTTGCAAATTAGAGAATTTATGAATAAAAGTTCAAATTTTTATTTTGGGAACATTAAAGTTATATGAGAAAAAATAAGAGTAATGAAGATTTTGTTTTTAAAACCAATTGAATTTCTCTGCTTCACACTTTTTTTATATTATTTCTTTAAATTACTGTTGAAATAGAAAAAAACACATGGTACATGATTTTTCTCGATAATATGATTTTTCTCTATAACATATGAAATTTTGTTAATTTTCCTTTGTTTTACAATTTGTTCATTTAATAGAATAAAAGTGAGTAAAAAAGCCATTGCATTTACATTTCTTTTAATAATTATTACAAAAAAACCTTGAACTAGTATAAAATAAAGCATAAATAAACTCAAATTTATAATTTGGAATTTCGTCAATAAATTAAAAAAAAAAAAACCCAGAAAAACTTAAAAAGAAAAAAAAACAAGATTTCTTCAATGTCTCGCATGTCCAGCCACCGGCTCAAACTTGACCTCAAATCTTTTTTTAATAAATTCAAAGACCGTTTGGATCTATTGGCCTTCCAATCTCCTTCCTCTTCGCCTGAGACCTTTGTAAATCTTGATGAAGAGAACGCGCAGCTTCAAATGATTGTGCATCCTTTACAAACGCTCCCTTATTTAAAATCAGAAGTGAAAATAGAATTGTTTTGCAATATCTCAACGTTCATCATGTTTGTGTTTTATTTTCCCTCTGAATTCTATAGTTGTTTCGAATGCGACACCTTCTTATCAACATGGTTGATAATTTTAACCCTTTTGAATGCAATTGGTATTTTGCCAAATATCCTCACTCTTTGGAAGTTGTCCTATTATAACATCTCCATGGATCCGATGATGTTGATGGGAGGGTTATACCTCGTAATGAAATCGAATGTTTATGCTTATATGTCCAATTTGACGCATATCAAATTCTTTTTGTATTTACTGGGGACATTCCGTGTTTGGCTGTTGGCTCGGAAAGAATGTGAAAATACCTACCTTTTGACTATTGCCTATATGCTCATTGCTTCATTCTTCTTGAGGATTTTTTACTCATTTGTTCGATTTAATCTAAATTTTGCTGGATTGCGGAATGAGACCGAAGAAAAACCGAAGGGATTTAGCGGGGAAGAAATTTCTACAGGGTTTGAAGTGAAAATTTATGGGGATATCAAGGAAAAAAGACAACAATCTTGCTCGATTTGTATGGAGGATTATCGAGAATCTGACAAAATCAAGAAGATGAAATGTCTTGGTGAACATTGGTTTCATGTGAATTGCATTGATAAATGGTTGGCTGAAAATCGGACTTGCCCTAATTGCAATTGTCTGATGATTGTGGATGAGAAGAAAGAAAATTAAAGAGAAAACATGTTGTTTTTTTTGAATGCAAGATTATTTAAATATTTAGAGAAAAAACAACATGGGAATTCCTTTTTTTTTCTCTAAGGTTTATTTTTTATCCGAAAAATCATAAAAATTTGAAAATAATAAAATATTTAGAGATAAAAAAAGGATTTTACAATGAATTTTTCTGTTATTTTTTCAAAAACCTAGAAAAATAAAATTTATAAAGGCCTGAAATTTTAATGTGTAAAAAAAATACAACTAACAATAAACTACAAAACTTAATAATTCAGTTATTACTTATCAGTTAAACAATGTCAAGTTTCCAGGTCTCCAAATTCACCCTTGAGCAAATTCTCAGAAGTGAAAAAAAAGTTCTTTTTTTCTTTTATTTCTCCTTTAATTTCTTCATTCAAGATCTTGGACCTCCAAGAGGAGCTTAAATCCTCAATGGGATTTCTTTTCAAAGCTTTAGATGTTTCGAAAAAAGGGTCATTGACATTCACAGATTTCCATTCTTACATTGTTTTGAAATCTTACCCTTTTTCTTTGGAGGACTCGAGACTCATTTTTTCTGTTCTGGACAAGAAGTCAAAAGGATCGATAACTTTTTCTGAGTTTTAAATTTTTTCTTGATCTCAATGATTAAGTCTTTTTAAATTAACAAAGCTTTTGTTCACAATTTTCAGACAAATGTGCCAATAATACCTGCAAAAATGGTTATGAGCCCACTTATTCCCCCATAACAGAGCTCAAATTCTATTTACTGATGCGGGAATGGTTAAGTTCCTTAAAATATAAGCAAGATTTAGCCTCGAATCCTGATATTTTCAAAGAATTAGATCCTGAAAATATCGGTTTCATTAACATTTCCTCATTTTCAAAATTGACGGATGTGCAAAATCCTGGACTAATTGCTAGATGTTTTGGTTTTAAAAGCGATGACAAAATTTCAAAATCGGAATTTTTGGAAAACCTGAGAAAACATCCCTCCTCGGAAGCCATAGTTCATAAAAAAGGTTCGAGTTCTTTGTCTAAGATACATTCGAAAGATCTTCGGGATTTGGAATACACCAATTATTTGGAGAAATACAATGATTTGAAAAGTATGAGAGGAAATTCCACATCAAGAGTTTTCTTCTCAGAAAAAGAGCCTTTGACAACTAGAAATTACCATGAAAAAAACGAATATAAAGAAAAAACAAATGACATCTTGAAGAAGTCTTTGAATTTTATATATGGCTTTAAAAAGATGGAGCAGAATAATGACGGATTGTTTTGTACAGAGAAAAAACTGTATACTCCTAGAACTTTACGTAGCAATGGTCAGACGGTGCAGAAGAACAATTCGCTCAATAAGCTTTTTTCTTCTTCAAAGGAATACTCCAAAAGTGTATACGAAAGTTTCGAAAAGGAAGATACGAGAAGAAATTTGTTGACAAGAAATTTCAATAAGAATGAAAATGGCTGGTCTTCTTCAAAAAAAGAAAGTCAAGTGAAGGATGATATTGAGAAAATGATGAAGATGGTTGAAAATGTCAAAATATCTTCAGAACATCGGAAAAATAATGATGATAGCAATCAAGTGAAGGAATTCATCCTGGAATCGCAAGACAATGAAAAACACATGTTGGAAAATATGACGAAAATAGTTGAAAATATCAAGAATTCTTTAATTGAGAACAAAAATGATAAATTCAACAAAGATGATGAAATGAACAAAAATATAAATGCAATTGATCTTATTGAGAAAAATGGAAAAAATGATAAAAATAATTCAGAAATTAGACAGGACGAAGAAAAATCTAATATTCCCACTAATAATGAGAAGCTTCATAAAAAAGAAACCAATGAAGTGAAAGAAAATAATGAAAATAAAAAAAATGATGAAATTTCACATGAAAACCAGGAAATAAACAACAAAGAAAAGAATCCTGATAAATATATAATTAATGTCAACACAGAAAATAATGGACTTAACAGAAATAAAAGCCAAAGTGAACCTTTTTCGAATACTCAACCCCTTATTACTAAAGAATTAAGCGAGATTCAATCAAATTACTTAAAGGACGAAATAACCACTAATTCAATTATAATAGATGATGACCCTTCTAAACCACAAAAAAAAAAAAGTGAAAACCAGTTTTTTAAGGCTCCTGAATCTTTGCAATTAGAACGTAAAAGCTCAGCTGCTGTTTACGAATCTCTGTTTTTCTCTTTGGAAGAAATGTACCTTCAGGTGAAAAGAAAAATCCTAATATATCAACAGCCAATCATTTATCTCATGATTTCCAGTTCAAATAACTCAGAACCAAGTGAAGAAAGCCTTGAAAGATTCTTCAAAAGATCCTTATTGGAAATCTTCGATATTAAATCCTTTGCAATTTATAGCGATAATCGAATGAAAACTCCATATAAGGATGAGTTGGATCTTTATGAGAGACTCAAATTGGAGAGTTTATTGATGGATTCATTTTCTATTGGTGCTGTGGCTGAACATCTTGAGAAAAAAGGAGTCTTTTTTCAAAAACTTGGAGAAAATAAGGATGATGGTGTGATTATTTATACGATTAATGATCCAAACGAAGACAATATCATGTATTCATATTTCCAACTAGTGGAAAAATACAATTTTATGGGTTTCAAAGAACATTTGACGAAATATATTTTGCTCATTGACTCCATAATTTTGAATAAAAAGGCAGTGGAGATTGGATTTATTGTTAAGGAGCTTTTAAATCTCATTGAATATTTCATCGTGAATTTTAAAGTGTTATTTCTTGAGCACATCAAAAAAGTCTTGAGTAAAAGTTTTGACTTGGAAATGTAAAATCTGATAAAATTTCATATAATTTTATTTAATTTAAATTTTAATATTTTTTTTTTAGAGTCGTGAATTTGGCCATTCCTCAAGAAAAATCCAGAAACAAAAAGCTGAAAACCTCCAGATTGAGCTGTTTTAAAGAGTAAATAAAATATTTGCTTCATTTTTTATAAAATTCAATAATAGTTTGCTCGATCAAAACAATGATCCCAACGAATTAAGCTTAACAGTTCCTAATGAAAATTGCTCCTTCGCAATTAAATTCAAAGCTCAAGGCCAAAATAAGAATTATTTCGCTATAATTTATGAACAAGTATTGCATTTTTGTGCACTTTTCTTTTTTATATTTGTTTTTTGCTAGGCCATGGACATTTTTCAACAATTGAGAAGTCTCGTCAACAGCCATTCTGAAAGATTGCTATTTTATGAGCATTTCCTAGAATCGAACAATATAAATAGTCTTCTTCTAGATTTCGATAAAAAAAGCCGTCTGATCTTTCAAAGCCAACCTTTCAATAAAAATCTTGGCGAATTTCTTAATATTAATTTTAAGAAAAAATCTTTGATTGATTTGAATGAGTTGGAATTTTGCGATCTCTTCGATCAAAAACATGAAATTTACAGTTTCACGATGAAAAATCTGCTGAATAACATCCGATTGAAAAATATGAAGGAGTTCCTCGTGAATAAAATGAATTATTTGGGTTGCGACAAGGAAAAGAGCCCTCTACTCCAAGATAACTTAACGAAAAAAATCAAAGTCATCACAAGAGCAAAATCCAAGAATTTCAAAGGATTTTATATTTTGGTCCAAATAGATAAACCGAAAGAAGAAGATGAAGAATATGAAGAGGAAGAGTTAATTACAAATTATTTATATTCATTAAATAATTAAATTAAAAAAGGGAAGATGCAATAGAAGTGAAAAACGACACAATTTTGCAAAATTGGTCTTCAGAAACCAAATTGATCAGAAAAATGAAAACATTACAGACTTCAGCAATGGTGCAACGATCAGTAAGGAGAAAAATTAATGATTTGCAACATATTAATGATTGATTTTTAAAATTTTTTATTTATTCGAAACAAAATTAGCTGATTATGAAAAGCGCAACTATGAGAAATTCTATTTTATTGGATTATGTAGATGAAGGCTTCAAGAATTTGATGAACTTAGAAAAAAAGCAAGATATTTTCATTTTTTATTAAAATTTAAAAACTTTAATTAAAGAGAATCTCTTCCAATTGGAAAAACCAGTTTTGACTCTTCCACTGATGCCAAAAGTTCGGAAGAAATTAAAAGTTTTTAAGATTTTCTTATTTTCTCCTATTTCGTAAATGTAGTAAAGAAAAAAAAACTAATTTACCAACCGGCATCAAGGCCAAAACCTGAAATTTTTTCATTGGAAGCCGAACTCATGAGCCAAGACAAATTCAAAGATCTGGAATCCTTGGATTTCAGTGTGTTGGATTTAGATGTAAAGGGGCTCTTTCAATTGGCCTGGCGATTAATGAATAAATTCGATTTTTTTGGGAAATATTCAGTTCACCCTGATACTTGGCTGGAGTTTATTTGGAGAATGGAACGAAAATACAATAAAAGAGATAATCCATTTCATAATTTTTATCATGGGCTTACAGGTTTTTTAAATTTATTATCTTTTATCTTTTTATTAATTGATATTTATGAATTCTGAATGTTTTTAACTTTAAATTAAAGTGATGCATGGTTGTTATTGTCTTTCGTCCTTACCAAGTCTCAGGACATTAATACCTGAATTTGATCAATTGATCCTGATATTTTCTGGATTATGCCATGATGTTTCACATACCGCACATAATAACGCCTTCGAAATGAACAGTTTTTCGAAATTATGCATTAGATATAATGATAAATCAGTTTTGGAAAATCATCATTTAACCACCACTTTTAAAATACTGCAACTTCCCCAATGCAACATCTTTGAAAAAATGGATAGATTCGATTTTCTTTATCTGAGAAAAGGTATGATCAACAACATTTTATCAACAGACATGAAGGAACATTTCACCATTTTGCATAATTTCGAAGTCAAATTGAAAGAGACCAATTTCCAAAGCGAAAAAATGAGTATTTTATCTTTTTGATTATTTTAAAATTGTCGCGTTATTTAGTGCAAAGTGAAGGCGATAAATTGGCTGTTTATGGAATGTTGATTCATTGTTGTGACTTTTTCGGCAATATTAAACCTTTTGAAATATCAAAGGATTGGAGTAACAGAGTTAACAAGGAATTTTCTCAACAAGTAGATTTTATCAGTTTTTTAATCTTAAAATATGAAAAAAAGTACCTCGATGAAGGAAAATTGGGTCTCCCTCAAACTCCTTATTATAAGGATCTAGACCATCGTGACACGCTTATTCGTAACGAAATAAATTTCACAAAAGTGATCATCCAACCTTTATGGAATGTTTTGAACCAATTTCTTCAGAATGAAGTCGATGTATGCATCAACAACTCAGTCACAAATTTGGTCTGTTGGGAAAGACATCTTGAAGAAGCAGAGAAACAAACCAGGAATTTTCAAAAAGCCAGTTGGATTGAGCCAATTAAAGAGGAGGAACAGAAACAAGAAAAAACAGAAAAAACTGTTGAAAATGACGTGGAGCCAATGATAGGAAGGAATTTGGAGGATCTTTCCTCTGATGAAGATGAAGAGAATTCGGAAAATGAAGAAAAAAAATAAGAAAAGAAATTCAAATTTAATTTAAATTAAATTGACTAAATTTAATATATAGGCTATTAAAAAAATAGAGATTTTTTTTCCCAACCAAATTAAAATTTAGAGACTTAAAAAAAAAAATGAATGATTTAAAGGCATCTGGTATTATTTAATATATTCGAATGGAAATTCATCCTTGAACTTTAGAGCCAATTGTGGAAATTAATCAAGCCTTGAATGGAATTGAAGGCCAAGAATTAATGTCTTTGTCACATTTTATGATTGATACTCGGTTTAATCCCTTTAATATTTATTAGAAATTTGTTTTATTTTGGAAAATTTACAAAGGATAGAAATTATGAAGGAATTAACAAGAAAAAAACAGAAAACCCACTTTATTTTAGAAGAACTTAGAGAATTTTCAGATGAATATATAGAAAATGTTAGAATATCCTATTCTTTAGACTAAAAAAATCTTTCAAGAAATATAACAAACCTGTTTTGGCCTCAAATAATGGACCAAACTCTGATGAGAGACCGCTCACGATTAGGGAAGAGAAAGCCTTAAACCGAGATTTTGTTTCCTTGAATTTTCTCCAAGAGGTCAATTTTTACCATTATATTTTTTTTTTTCGAAAGTTAAAGTGTTCTCATAATGTTTTTCAAAAATAGATTAAAGCTTCAGAAATCCCCGAATTACTTGATGATTTAAAGCAAATCAGAGGACTTCTCTCTTAAAATTTTATAATCATTTTAACCGTTTTCCATCTTTCCATTCTCCTTCCTTTTTTTCCCCGTTATTTGTAAAGGTTCCTTTCCCCGATTGTTTTCCATTTTCCCAATATCCTTCATATTTTTTCCCATCTGGCCATTCGAACACCCCATATCCATGTTTTTTATCTTCTGCATATTCCCCTTCATATTTCCTTCCATCCGCCCAAGTGAACACACCCTTTCCTTCCATTTTATTCAACTTCCAATCTCCTATATATTGTCTTTTATCAATCCATTTATAAACTCCATGTCCTTGTATATTATTATCTTCAAAAGTACCCTCATATACGCTATGATCGGCCCAGAGAAAACGTCCTTTTCCATGCTTTTTTCCATTTACATAATCTCCTTCATATACAGCTCCATCTGGCCAGATTTCCTTACCATTTCCATGTTGTTTGTCATCTTTCCAATTGCCAATATATTTCGCACCATCAGTATGAATGTAAGATCCATGACCATTAGCCTTGTCGTTTTTCCATTCACCTTCATAATAATCTCCATCAGCATGAATTAAACGGCCTGGACCATTCGCCATATTGTCCAGCCAATAACCCTCATAAATAGAACCATCATCCCAAATCTGCTTCCCTCTTCCATGTCTCAACCCATTCTTCCATTGACCCAGATAACAAGCTCCACCATCGAATTCATAAGGACCCAACTCTGGATAAGAGTCCTCATAGGGAAGGTTGTATTGAAATGAACCGAGATTTTTCAATGTTTCTAAAACCTTATTTGAGGAGATTTCTCGCATAGAAGTCACTAATTTAGTCATTTTATCTTTTGGAGCATGGATATTTGAAGGAGGTGCGTTTTCCTGATCCTTTTCTTGACTTCCAATTTTTTTGCGGGCGTTGTGACCTCGAATGTGAGCTTGAATTTTTGTTGCTTTTCTTGCAAGTTCTTCGTCACTTGTTTGAACCTCCTCTTTCATGACCTTATGATCAATGGACTTAGGAGGATCAAAATTGACAGTAACACCTTCATTGGGGGGATTAGAACAACAAGTTCCCATTTTTGTTGATATATATTAAAATAAAGGTAAAATGATTTTAACAACGGTTTGCTCTTTTATATATTTATTATTATATTGGAATTTTATCAGAAAAATCAGGTGTTGCACAAATTAACAAAAAAATAACTTCAAAGAAGTTTTTATTCTCTTTATTATTAGTTCGGTATTTCTTTAATCATAATTTGTTGGAACAATTACCTTTTTTTGTCATCAAGAAAATGAACTCGTTATATTAAAAAGAAATAAAATTAAAAAAAATAAATCAGAAAATATTTGAAACAAAAAAAAAATTTCTGATTTTTGGAGAAAAAAAAATGCATAAAAATAAGTAAAACTCATAAAATTCCTTGAAATAGATTTCCTGAAATATATTATAAAACATACTTCATTCAATACTAAATATACAAATATGTCCTCTTTCTTGCTTCGTTTTCTGTTGATCTTCTCTGGGATCTTCTCCATTTTTTGTGGGCAGCTAATTTCCTACGGCATTGATCTTAACTACAACAATGCTGGTTATGCTACTGAATTCAGCTTAACTTTCAGTTTTTCGACTCCTTTTTCTTCCTCGGACTATCTCAAGATAGTTTTTCCTTTTGCCCTCCATTCAACCGCAACAAACTCCATTCCAGATAATCTTTCAGGGTCTTATTCAACGAATATTGGAGATTATCATTGCGGAGATTCCTCAACAGGCTTAATAAATATCTATATAGATAGTTCAACATCTAATTCTTATTATGTGCAATTGTTGAATTCGAATAATCAGCCAACTAGCAGTTTAATAACAGGAGTGTTTTATACTTTAATTCTGGTGCTTGATGAAACAAACGCTAACATTCAATCGACAGGAGTGAAACAACCCATTGAAGTTTATACAGTTTCTGCAATGTCCTCGAATGCAATTACTTACGATTTCAACACAGTCTTTGCTACAATTGCTTTAAATAATTATCCGTCTTCAGATATGCAACTTTCCATTCAAAGTGTAGATCCTAGCAGATATAATATTGGGGTCAGCTACAATATTACATTAGATATTTTCCCTTCTAAAGTAATAACTGATGCTGCGAGGTTCCAAATGAGATTCGTGCAAGCTGGTGCTGGGTTTTCCTTCGTGGGTGTCTGTCAAAGTGTTGCCAAAACCACTTCTCCGATAATTGCTGTGTTAGATCCATCGGTGTACAATTGCACAATGATAGATGATAATAATTTAATCCTGAGTATAGGAACAACAGTCCAGCAAAATATGGGGATAAGATTAAACATAACTGTTCAAAATCCTGGTTTTGTTCAAAGCAATGTGTCTTTGGAAGTGCGTTCAATGCTTTCATACATCAATACTATTGTGGAAATTAACCAAACGAACGCAATTTTTTACACATCTCCCTTGAGTTACGCTTATATCAAGTTGTTTATGGCATGGGGTTTGGACACATCACTATCAGCTCTTTATCCTTTTGCACTTAATGTAATTAGAGGAGATCAAAGTACTCCTACTTATTATCCTTATAATAGTTTACGATGGACGCTCAAGGTTGCAAATTCAACATCTTCAACAAATATGGTTCAAATAATCTTACAATTGTCCTCACCCCAAAACTCGATGATACTTCCGGGATCCATCATTCATAATTTCCCTTCTTTTTCAAGTCAATCCAATGCAGCCGCTCGATGCTATGTTCCCTCTCTTACGAATGCCAATACATTTCAGATAACTTGCAATAATGTTGGACAATTATCCTCAAGTAATGAATATTTCATAGGAGTGAGAATGTACTTTCCCTATGATCAATGGACCCAACCCTTAAGTGGCAATTTCGGCAGCTTCACCATTTATTCCTTTGTTTCTTCTCCAACAACTCCAGACACTTATCCCCTTTTCTCTTCAGCAAAAGCAGTTAACAGCCTCCAAACATCCAATAATCCCTCTTGGTTCATCACAAATACAGGCTCTAAATATGATACAACAATTGTTTCCACAGAATCCGTGACTACGGCAACCCCTAATGCCCCAGATAGTAATACATTAGGTCTTGTCCCATCCACCACAAATACTCGGGTCGTTTTCTCAATGAATATGATAATTTCTGATACATATACAAGTAGCCCTGTATACACTTATCCAGCCTCAACGCCAGCAGCTACAATAACTTATGGTGCCGGATTAGTGATTATGGCAAATCCAAGCCTTTATTGGGATGGGAGTTCCACTATTACTTTAGAGCAGAAAGGAGTTCCAACTGCTGGCACTTCAACTGTCTCTTTCATGCAATATTCCACTTTTAACAAAGTGGTGGTTTCTGCAGATCACACATCGCAACTTCTTGCAATGTACGCATATGACACAAGCACAGTTGTACCAGCTCCAGCAAATTATTTCTCTTTGAAAAATCTTCAAATCAAAAATCAAACGAGTCTTTACGTTGATTATGACACAATGGATTTTTACATAGCTTCTTTCGAACAATTGAACACAGCCTTTCCGGCATTTCGAAAATTGCTACTCTACAATGGCTATACCATAATGTCAACCTATGCCTCACAGATTAGATATGGAATTGTTAATTATTGGTCTCAAAGTGGTTCATATAATGATGGAAGCTCTTTTCCAACTTTTATTAGATTAGCAGGTTATATTGGCACTTCAGATGTGACGAGTTCCTTTACTGGGAGATTAGCATTATTTTTTAACAATTTGATTCCTTTCTACCTTTATTCAGACACAAGTGTTTCAGATCAAATTTCATGCTTTTCAAGTGTCGTCGGGGCCACTTGTACATTTTTCCCTAGCAACTCACCCACTTATGGGCAATCTTATCAAAACCTGAACAGAGTGGAAATTAATTTGTTGACTAGTATTAGCGGATCTAGTCAACCTTTTGAAGTCTTGATTCCAGTCCAAACTGTTACTGCGACACAAAACTATGATCTTTTCCTTGGATTTCTAGGAATAAACACAGTTTACACCGTGGGAACTTTTTATGAAATTCTGGGAGTTTATCGTTTGACTGGAGGAGCGAACCTTCAAACGAACCAAATATCTTTTGCTTATGGTGCTGCTACTTTGGGAACCAGTTATTATGCTCCAGGGATCACAGGAGCCAATTATAACTTAAATACAGCAGGGTTGACAGTTGGCCAAACTGGTGTTACATTGAACTTTTTAGCTGGCCACACAGACACAGGCAGTAACGTTGCCGTCGATTCTGGAATAGTTAATGGAAATAATGCGGCTGGTTTCACCATATCTTCTTCTTGGAATTTCACAACATATGCCAGTACTTTCTCATTCTCTGTGGGTGATGCAGTAAATGTAGATAATCAATGTCTGACTGGGAGTTATGCATATACTTGGACGAATGCCATTCCTACCTACCGTTATTCGATATTTTGTCCTTATACCACAGGAACTGTTTCCTTATCAACGACCCTTGTTGTTTCCAATGGGAAGGTCCCTTATAGTAACGGTGATCAATTACCTAGTGACACAAGTTTTGTATGGAGCACTAATGCGGGTGGAATTCCAGCCTATAAAGTGAACCCCAGCGGTTCGATTCCTAACCATGCTAGTCTTAACTTTATTTCAGTATTGCCTGAACCTAAAATAGGGTTCATACAAAACTATCTCCAATGGAACTTTCAAACAGCAAACCCTTTTCTGAGTGGGTTTGTTGTTTCAATCATTTTTAATCCTACTGTGATCTTCTCTTTATCCACAACAGGATTAAGTTGTGAATTAAATTACGCGAATGGTACTTCCATTAATTCAATTTGCACAGCTACTTTAGTTTCGACAACTACCAGCACTTTGAGTTATACCATTAGTAGTTGCACTGACTGTCCGTTGGATAATAAACCGTTGCAAATCAATAATTGGGGAATCAATAGTCCTGCCCTTGCGGGTTCAGACACTGGCTTTTACATGAAAATATTTTCTTCCCTAGGAAATTTAGTGGAAACCAGCATTTTGAACACTTTTTCCTATAATAATACGGCAGTAGCTAATACAATTATCCTGACAAATTTGCAATTCTCAAGCCTTAATCAGAGAAGTCGAGGACCTTTGCAATTTACATTCTATATGAATGATAGATCTATCTGGAACAATGAATTCTTAGTAATAAATCTAGGAGGGGTTGCAACGGATAACACCTTTAATACACCAAATATACGTTGTATGCTGTTGGAAAGCGATCAAAGTGTTTCAAAGTTATGGACTTCCATTGATTTAACTGACCTCACTTCAATAGCAGTCACTCCAAAAACCAATATCAACAGCACTAATAACGCTTCCTTCACATTTTATTGTGATGGAGTCATAACTCCTTATTCTTATAATCCAAGCTACATCACAATGGATCTGGAAATTCAAGGCACTAGTTCCATTATAAAATCCGGAAACGCTATAAATATAGATGATGGGAGATTTCTAGCTCAATATTTGTTTAACCCAATCTCTGCAATGCTTATTAATAAGAATTATAATTCTCCAGGATCAATTCTGGATTTCTTCTTCAATTTTACCTGTGAAAATCAAAACATTGATATGAGTGAAACCAATTTTGTCCTTGATTTCCCAGTGTATTATTCTCCTAATCTTACAAATGGTCTGCTCCTTTGCAGTATAAATTCAATTACTGCTTCATGTTTCGTGAATCAAACTCGAAGACTGCTTTTTCAGTATATTCCTGAAGTCATTCCTGCCAATACTGAATTCCAATTGAGAGTTTATGGTATTGATTGTCCCTATGAATTTATCAACGGTTCTACCATCTTCTTTGGAATATTGCCCAATGCAACATCATCGAATTTCTCTCAATTTGGTTCCATTAATGATATTCCACCGAATAGTCTTCCTTTAAACATTCAAATTAATAGCTTGGATATTTCAAATTTATATATAAGAACCTATTCGAATTATGTTTTCGAAGTCGATTTCCCAGCTGGATCAATTTCCAGCACTAGCATCATAACAGTTGATTTCCCAAATGAATGGGGATTAATCATTAATTATAATACACCTTCCTGTCAGATATATAATCCTGATCAATCAAGCCAATTCGTGACTAATTGCACTAGTTTCGCTAACAAAGTCATAATTTATCTTGGTAGTTCGGATATCACCTCAAATATCTATTATCTCCTCGTGCTCAATAATGTCAGAAACCCAGATTACCCAAATTGCGATATTGAGCCTTTCTTCATTAGCGTGAATGATTTGAATTACAATCTGATTTCACGGTCTCATTATAATCAAATAAACAAGAATATTACGAGTTATTTGCAAAACCCAAGCGAAATCAATTTGAGATTCATAGACGTGAATTCAGGAACACAAGTTGATGTTTTTCAGGCAGATATTGGAGTTTATAATAAATTCATAAATGTAGTGTCGGATTATGGGATCTTTGTTGAAACAGTAACACTTACGACTAGCAATGCTAATTTTGGACTTTATCCGAGCAGTGTCTCTTGCAATTTTGGTGCGTCTTACTGTGAATTTGCAATTGCTGCTGTTGAAGGAACTTTGCCCGGTTTGTACAATTTGGAGATTTTGAAAACTGAAAGTTTTGGTAATAATTTATCCTTTTTTTTTATTGTTTTAATTCTTAAATTATTTTCCGTTTAACAATTTCTTTAGACCTTCACACTAGGCTTCCTTTTTTGCAAGTTCGAGTAAGTCAAAATATCTATTCACTTCAATTTGAATCAACTTCTTATGACCTTCCAATTGGTGGCTTTACTCTTCCAATAAAGTTATTTTTCACAGGCATTGTGCCTCAACAAGAAGTACTTATTAATGCTAATTTCGTGATTGGTCTTCAAGGACTTTCTTTCATCAATGCCTCATCTTTGCTAATAACTCCAGATGTCTCGCAAGGTATTCTCCAGGTGGAAGCTGATGCTAAAACTATAGCAGGAGGTGATATAATAAATTTGACCAAATCAGGAACAAATAATGATTGTTATTCTAATTTCCCAAATATTCTCATAAATGTCTATCAATCGACAGCATCTAACAATGTATCTTTAACTTTAGCCACTCAACAAATCCTGCCGACTTCAATTACGATACAGGCGACTTGTGATCAAACGTCAACATTTTATTATATTATAGCCATAAATGGGTCAATATTGATGAATTCAAGTTTTATTAAAAGCCAGGCTCTATGGTTAACAACATACAATATCAGTGATCCATATCAGGAACAATACGGATTCCTCAATCTAATTGCATCAGCAAACACCTTGACTCAAACTTTGATAGTTTCAGGACTTTTCCCAAATGTAACTTATAATTTTTCAAGTTTTTGTGAAAACTTGATGGGATCAAGAAGTCCTGTTCAACAAATCATCTTTCAAGCTCCAGATAATGGGGGAGCACTTTATAAAATTACAACAACCTACAGTATTCCATTAAGTTCAGGTCTGATAACTAGTCTGGGTTGCTTCTTCAATAAACTATACAAAATTCCTGCCAGAGAGTAATATAACAGAATTTTTATTTATAATTTTTTAATAGCATAACAACAATTGACGATATTGCATGTTCTAATCGAAGACTTCTAATAACAAACAACACCACAAATAGTTCAAACAGCTCAAATTCAAGTAACAGCACAAATAGCACAAACAACACGAACTCTTCGACTTCCATCACTGCCTCCTCATCAACAACATATTATAATTATAATCTTTATTTCTACCCTAGTGATAATTTAAATGTTGACGTCATAACTCCCATCATGACATCAAACACTTATAATAATGTGACATTGATAAATTGGATTCTTAATAATATAACAGGGATGCCGAATATCTTAAACATCTCCAATTTAACAGTTATTGATCAAACTCCCCCCATATTAAATCTAACATCATTTAAATTCAACGCTACCACAACCACGATTAATATCACTGGAGTTAAAATGAGCAAACCAGGTTTTCTTTATGTTGCTGTGGAACCGATAACTGGAGGTTTCAGTGTTTTTTTATCAAATCTTACATCCAATCAAACACTTTTCAAATCTTTGCCAAATAATACTAAAAATCAAAGTCTTGTTGCTTATGTAAATCAGTATTATTTGCAGAACCTTTCATATATAACTTGGGTTCAAATTCGTGATGGTTACACAAGCCAACAGATTGTAAATCCGATTGGAAGCAATAGGTTTATGTTTAATGCAACAACGGATGTAATACCGAATATTACCTATACTGGACTTACTAATGGGACATTTTACATGATTTCTATGTTTGCTACTGCTGAAGACCCTAGTTATTTTGCCCAGAGGTCAGTTATTTATCAATATATCCAGAATACAACAGCAATTCAGGGATTAACACTGGCAGGAGAGAGGACTTCAATGTTAGGAATTGTAGTTTTTATTTTGGTTTTGATTGGAATTTTATTTTAATGATAAATGAAGAAAATATTTTAAAAAATGAAATTTCATTTAGTTCAAAAGATTTCTATGTTTTTTTAATTATTGGTTTTAATATTTCATCAGTTGCTTCAAAAATTTTACACCAAATCTAAATTTAAATGGGAGTTTTTTGTCTTCAAATTTGCAGATTTTTTTCGCCACATCATCATCTTCTTTGATTCTATATTTGGGGAACAATTCAAGAGCATTCGCTCTTTGGATATTATACCTCATATCTTCATTCAACATTTTCAATCCATTAAAGTCATCGATCTCCTTTGCAACCATCATTTCTGGCACAAACGGAAAGTCGCTCCCAAAAAGGATATGTGAAGGATCCACAAGTTCCAACATAGAAGCCATGGTCATTGGTGATGGTGATAATGCAGTATCATAATAAAATTTCTTCAAATAATGGTTCACTCCATTTGGTGATCTTTTTAAAAATTCTGGGTCAGTGTTCAGTATTGAAAGTCTATATGCCAAATATGGAATAGTTCCACCAGCATGTGAGAGTATAAACTTAATATCAGGAAACCTTTCCATGACTCCTTTGTAAATTAGATTGGTTGCAGCTCTTGTTGTATCAAAGACGAATTCAATAATGTAACCAGGAATTTGAAGTCCCAAACTATCAGATGTTGGATGAATAGTCGGATGAATTAGAACTTTTGCTTTTTTCTTGTTGAGTTCTAACATGAGATCATCGAATTCAGGCTCTCCCAAAAACTTCCCATGTGAGCTTGCAAGAATTACAACTCCATCGGCTTTTAAAGTGTCTAATGAATACAAGCATTCTTTGATGGCAAGGTCAGTTATTGGCATCGGAAGGATGGCGAAAAATCCAAATCGTCCAGGATATTTTGCTGCCAAGTTTGCTGAATACTCATTACAATCGCGAGCCAACTTTGCGGCCTTGTCTTTGTCACCAAAAAAGACTCCTGGACATGAAATAGACGATATTGCAGTTTGAATTCCTTGGCGATCGAGAGTTTGGATTCCGATTTCAGGTGACCAGTCTGGGAAGGATTTGCCACCAGAATCTTTGATACCTATTGATCTAAGAGCTTTGAGATAGAGGTCAGGAATAATGTGATGATGAACATCGATTCTAAAAGGTCTTTGAATGATTTTTTTCATAAGAAATCTTTGATCTTTAAGTTTTTATTTATGTTAAAATTCAAAAGAAATTAAATTTTATTTATAGTTGAATAATTTAGTTTTTGTTTTTTGAATTTTTCGCTTTTTAATTAAATTATCGCTCATTTGAATTTCCTGATTTCCTTATTTTGATCTGGAGATGAAATAATAATACATATAAACAACCAAGCCGCTCACAATTATCAGAAATCCAGAGAAAATCGTCCACATTATATGTAAATTCCTTTTCTGAAACACCTCATGATAAAAGTTCCAAAACACGTTGTTATAAATCATAAACCCAACTTTTCCATCCTTGTTTCTTGTTTTCAAGAAATCAATGGTGTCTAAATTTAAAGTCAATCCTTGCAAATCTACATATTTTTAATATAACAAAAATATATTAAGTTTTGTAGAAAAAACCATCGAATTCCAATTGGAAAAACCAGTTGATTTTGTGAATGCTATCGCACATTTCCGGAGAGTATATCATGTTTTTAAAGGGATCTTCAATAATTTCTTCATTTTTTTTATAGAGCTTCAGAAACTTCAAATAATGAATCATAGACCAAAGAATCGCGAAAAAGACAAATAAATTGATCCCTGGCAAAAAAAGCAACATAATTATCAATAAAACCTCACCAAGAAAATGGTTCAACATTGAAAACACCCATTGGTATATGATTGAAGTTGGGAAACTGTTGAGAACTAAATCGTTTATTTTATTATTCTCATTATTATATGCTTCAATAACATAATTATAACGAGATATTGGATCTTTAGGGATAAAAGCTGGAACTTTGGACTCATCAAGAAGTTTCACAGTATAATCTTCAAGGAGGGGAGAGGATGCCATTATTATAGATTGAGAGTTGTGGTGAATAAAATTAAATTTGAATTAAATCTGGGTAGTTGGAGGGTTTAGGAAGAAATTAACGAATTGACTTTAGGAATTTTTTGTTTGTTTTGGAGAGTTTGGTTTATAGTTTTGGAAGGAAATTTAATTATTATGAGTTTTCTCAAAATAAAAAAATTGTTTTTTAAAATTTTTTTTTGTTTTCTTTTTAGTTTGAGGGCTTTAATAATTTAGATTTTAAAACAATTAAAAAACTTTGAAAAATTGAAGAAAAAAAAAATAATTTTTTATTTACTTTTTTTTTTTATGTCCCAATTGTGTTATAGAAAAACCTATCAAGTTATAATATTTTTTGTTTTTTTTACATTAAGAACTCTCGCTCCAAAACTCAAAAAACCCTTTCGTTTTATCTTCATCCGGCGATTTATTCTTATTTTCTGTTTCCTTGGGATCTTCCTGTTCTATTTTTTTTTCTTCAGGTTCCTCAATTTTATTTTTTTCATTACTATCATTTTTTTCATCATTTTCCTCCATTTTCTGTTCCTTTTCTTTTTCTGTCAAAATGTCCTTGTCTAAATTTTTTGTTTTCTTTTCCTCATTTTTATTTTCTGTTTTGTTCTCATTTTTTGCTCCATTTTCCTCCACTATCTGATTCTTTTCTTTTTCCGTCAAATCTTCCTTTTCTAGTTTCTTTTGTTCCTTTTCCTCAATTTTATTTTTTGCATTTCTATCATTTTTCCCACCATTTTCCTCCAATTTCTGTTTCTCCTTTTTTTTTCTATTGTTTTCATCTTTGTCAATAATTTTTGGAACTTCTGTTTCCTTTTTCTCCCTTGAAGAATCATGAAAAAAAAATGATTAATCTATAAAATACTTGTTCTTTAAAGCTCCTTTTAATGGGCCTTTCTTTTTTTCCGCCCCTGAACGCATACTACAGTTTTTTTCTAAACATTGCTCAATACATTGTAATTGACCATCTTGTGAATTTAGGCATTTCTTGTAACATTTACTTCGACAACGAATCACCTCAATGTCTAATATCTGATGCTCGCAATAAATCCCTTCAAATCTCACATCGCAAAAGCAAAAAGTGTTATTAATGCAAACACCATGTTCTGAACAATTTCCGCCACAATTGGTTTCTGGTTTATCCTGGTTATTTTCAAGTAATATTTCACAGAAGTCACCGACAATGTTATTAGGACATTGACAAATTCCTTTAAGTTCATCGCAAGACCCGCCATTCAAACATTGACCATTACAATCTTTCATTTCACAATAATCACCTCTATATGGATAATTGCATAAGCATTTTCCATCAAGACAGTTCCCTTGATCTGAACAATTTTGATTACAAGAGGAAAACGCCGATTTTTTCTCACAAAACTAAGTAAAATAGCAATTTAATTTAAATGAATTTTATAAATTGTTTTACTTCTCCTTGAAATCCAGGATTACAATGACAAGTTCCATTTGTTAAATTGCAGAGTCCATTTCCGGAACAATTGAAAAGACAATCTTGTAAAGTACAATTGACCCCTGAAAAACCAGGGTAACACTCGCATTCTAATGAACTTTTGTTTAGGCGTTGCACTAATTCACCGTTGCCAGAACACACCGCTACTGAACAATCCTGTGAAATCCATCCATTTTCGCAAATACATTGAGAAGTTTCAAGAGTGCAATTTCCATTTCCACTACAATTCTAAAAAAAAATAAATCAATAAATAAAAAAAAAAGTAATACTTTTGGACAATTTTTGAATTCACAATTTTCTCCTAAAAATCCTGGATCACATAAGCAACTTCCATTTTGTAAGCATGTGCCCCGGTCAGAACAACCTAAAAGACAAAGAGGTGCTGTATTACATGCAGGGCCAGTAAAGCCAGGAGTACAATAACAAAGCCCTGAAATGCAGAGTCCCTTGGAGCTGCAATTATGAGGACATACTTTTAAACTACAATCGTAGCCCCAAAATCCATCAAAGCATTCACAAAAATTATTGGCGATAACCAAAGAAGAATTACTGGTGTTTATTGAAGAATTTGCTGAAATGTTTTGATTGGAACTCAATGATATATTATTATTGGTGATGCAAACTCCTTGATTTGAACATAAATTGGGACATTGTGAAATTGAGCAATCTGCCCCGGTCCATTCAGCAGGACAAACACATTGATTATTAACACAAATTCCTTGATTTTGACATGGCATCGTGCAATACGGAGATTTGACATCGCATTCTGAACCTAAAAAGCCATCTTGGCACAAACAAATATCATTCAAACAAATCCCATTTGGATAAGAACAATTGTTGCTACAATTGTTCTTCATTTTCAAAATATCAAGACATTGGTGTTCTGCCTTTTCTTGTTTCAGAAAATACGAATGTTCACCTATTTCAATTTCACATGAAACACCTGTGTAATTCCCCTCGCAAAAACATGTTCCCTCAATACAAACTCCTCTATAGTGACAAAAGTTTGGGCATGCTCTATCGGTTAGTTTTTGAACAATTTTCAAAGAAGTTGAATTATTATCAATTATAATTTTCGAACAATCCTTTCCGCCAAATCCTTTCTCACAAATGCAATAACCAGAAATGCATTTCCCTTGTTCAGAACAATCCTTGTCGCACCTTGAAAATTCGCAATATTTGCCTGTAAATCCGGCAGCACAAAAACATTTTCCTTCAACGCAAACTCCATGATTATGACAATCTTTTTTGCATATTTTCATGCTGCAATCAGGTCCCATGAAACCCCTAAAGCAACTGCATTTTCCTGTTGTTTTATTACAAATCCCATGGCTTGAGCAATTTTTTAAACAAGTCTTTATTTCACAAAAAGGACCTTGAAAACCTTCAGGACACACACAAGCTCCATTATAACATCGTCCATCGTTCAAACATTCCTTATCACAAAGCTTCTGTTGGCAATAGATTCCTGTGAATCCAGCTTCGCAAAAGCATTTCCCCTTTATACATAATCCATGTCGTGAACATTCGTTTAAACAGGGAGAATTCTCGCAATAATCACCATAGAATGGACTTTCACAAAAACATTGACCATTTGATAAACATCTTCCTCGATTCGAACAGTTTTTTTTACATTTAATCTCTGAACAATTTTTGCCACGGTAGCCTTCATTGCATAAACAAGTACCGTTTTTAGTGCATTTTCCGTGATTTGAACAATCATTTGGACAAAGAGTTAAATTACATGAAAGTCCAAAAAAACCTTCATGGCAATAACAAACACCACTTTCTGAACATATTCCATGAGAAGAACAATTATTTAAACATTTTTTCTGACTACAATCAATTCCCATAAAATTTGGTTCACAATGGCAAGAATGGGAAAGACAAATTCCGTTTCCCCAACAAGTTTTGTTATAAAGAGGATCGATTGGACAATGTTTGTGGGAACAGTCATTCGAACTGAAACCTTTGAAACAAGAACACTGCCCTGAGGGAAGGCATTCCCCGTTGAAATTGCAATCATTCGGACAAGAATGAAATTCACAGGCAGACCCGGAATATGAGTAGTTTTCTACAGATTCACAGTAACATTGATTGAAAAGGCATATTCCATGATTTGAACAATTGAGGGGACAATCATAAGAGAAATTTGCCATTATTGGAAAAGATATATTCGAAATATTGCTCGCATTTGAAATATTATCAATTAAAATACTAGAATTTAAATCTTGAGCCAAAAAACCTAAATTTTGGTAGAAAATGTTTTGGTTCAAATCGAAGTTTTTATGTAGTCTTTCATTCATATTTTTTCTATCTCTTAATAGATTGTCTTCATTTTCATGATCGTTTTCCTCAAAAAGTTTATCTTCAAATTTTTTTTCTTCTAATCTTTCCTGAATAATAGGAGAAGAAAATTTGCATCCATACCCATAGAATCCCGGTTTACAATAACAGATTCCAAATTGACAGAATCCCTGTTTTGAGCAATTTAAAAAACAATTAGATTCATTGCAAATAACTCCATGGAATCCTTTTTTGCAGGACACTACTGTATTATTGATAACAACACCATGCACAACCCATCTTTTTGAACAATATTTACCTGAATATCCTAATTCACAGTCACAACTTCCATTCGAAAGACAAGATCCATGATATGAACAAGCATTAGGACATGTTTTTACTTCACAAAGAGGTCCTGTGAAGCCTTCTGGACAAAAACAACTTCCATTAAAACAAAATCCATTGTTTGAACAATTGAGAGTACAATTTTTTGTTGAAATCAAACTGAAATTATTTAACTTTGAACCAAAAATAGTGAGGTTTTGCTCCAAATTCAGAGTTTTGTTATCAATTAGCTCACATCGAAATCCTGAAAATCCCTTCTCACAATAGCAATCTCCTCTATAGCAAATTCCATGTGAACTACAATTATTCTCGCAAGAAGCATTTCTTTTTATACCAGAAGCAGTCCTATTAACAATATACTCATCAGGTGAAAAAATTGTCAAATTACCATATTTCCTTATTGATGTTTCATTATCATTGCCTTTGCGTTTCTTTTTAATCTGACATTCTGGCCCTTCGAACCCAGATAAACAATCGCAAACCCCATTTTCTCTGCAAATTCCTCTTCCATTACATTCATTCTTGCATCTCTTATTCTGACATGACTTACCATAATACCCCTTATAGCATTCACAAGTTCCATTCCAACATTTTCCTGCATTTGAACAATTTCTCTCACAAATCCTCTCATTGCAAGCTTCTCCTTCCCAATTCGGATGACAAATCAACTTATTGCCCACGAATTTGCCATGAAGTATGTATCTAATCGAACAATCCATCCCCCTATACCCTCTCTTACATTGGCAAACTCCGGATTCACAAATACCATTAAATGAACATTCATTAGGACAAGCCGGAATTTGGCATTGTTTCCCTGTCCAACCTTCTGAACAAAAGCAGGTATTATTCTCAAACATCCCATTTAAACATGGTGGATTTTCTAGATTTTTATATTGTGTTCCAAATTCGTATTGGCAAAATTTTCCTTCGAAACCTTGAAAACATTCGCAATTGTTATCAGAGTTACAAATTCCATGGGAAAAGCAAGAAGAATAACAGTTTGGTTTCTCACAATAATCACCGGTCCAATTTGGCTCACAAAAACAAGTTCCGTTTTTGCAAATTCCTTTATTAGAGCAATTATCCTTGCAAACAAGATTCTCGCAATTGACCCCGAAGAAAGATTCATCGCAAATACAGGAGCTGTTGATGAAAACCCCATGGTTTGAGCAATTTATTTGAAAGCAAGAAGGGTCAGGCAAAGAACAATCTGATCCTGAGTACCCAAAGTCACATTGGCAAGAACCAGAACGCAAGCATCTTCCTCGATAATTACATTCATTAGGACAACTGCTTATTGAGCAATATATCCCTTTATACCCAGCAGAACATAAACAACGGTCTTGATAGCATACACCATGATTTGAACAGTTATTAAAGCAAAGGGTCTTCTTTTTCGGACACTTTTCATCATTTTTCCGGCCGATGGTTTGTAAGGAACAGTCAGGAAGAATGTCATAATCTGAATCACATGAACATTGACCTGTGGAAGAATTGCAAAACCCGTGATTCGAACAATTGTTTGGACAAAGTAGTGTAGAACAATCAGGAGGTTGCCATTGTTCAAAGCAGAGACATTTGCCTGTTTTTGAGTCACACACACCTTCATTATGACAAACGGAACAGGTGCTAAGAGAGCAATCTACAGAATAAAAGCCAGGAAAACAAATACAGATGTTATTTTGACAAACGCCATTATTGGAACAGTTGTTTATACAACTTGAATTAGAAAGGTTTTGTGTTGTTGACCCAAAGGGAAGAATGGATGTATCTCCAATGATTGTAGAAAAATTTAATTTTGATTCACTGGTGTTTTGTGATGAAGCATTTGATGAAATTTTCGAGAAAGGAAGAGATTGATTTTGAGGCTGGGAAGATGTATCATTTGAATAGGAGAAGTTTTCAGGGGAAAATGGGACCGTTGTATTGTCGAAAAGATAAGGAGAACTTTGACTTAAGTTTGGCGTTTGGTTCACATTATTCAACCCAGTATTATTGGACAAATAAATAGGGTTTGATGCAATTTGAGATAGATTAGTTGATAAATTTTGGATTGTATTGGTAAGATTGGAGAGATTTAATGAGGAACTGAGATTGCTTGTATTATTATTATTTATTGTAGAATCATTTGTTATATTTGGATTTGTTGGATTTACAGAAAGGTTTGCATTGATATAAGAAGTTAGATTGCTTGCATTATTAATGAATGCAGAATTAATATTTAAGCCATAATTATTTGTTGTATTTGTGGAAAGGTTTGCATTGTTATAAGAATTATTTGTAATATTGGAGATATTTTGTAAAGGAATATTTGTATCATTATTAATGGCAAAAATATTTGTCGTATTTGTGGAAAGGTTTGCACTGATAATATTTGACATAATTTGAGAATTATTTGTTGTATTTGCATTGATTTGAGAAATGTTTGGCGAAAAATTATTATTGAAGGAAGAATTGTTATCAGTCAAGTTTCCAGGAATTGAAAATGAAGTATTTGTATAATTATCATTATTTGTTAAATTACTCAAATTATTGATTGTTATGTTGGAATTTGCAGTGTTCAAAGAACAATCTGAACCGTTGTATCCATCAAAGCAATTACAAGTATTATTTTCACAAATTCCATTTCCAGAACAATTATTATTGCATGGTGATAATAGTGATGTATTAGTGTCATTCCCAAAATTATTTATGCTGTTTGGAGTTTGCCTTGATTTGAAGAGAAAACTATGATAATTATTATTCAAAAAACCAAGAAATTCAGCAACAGAATAGTTTTTTTCATTTTTCGCAATATCGCTACAATCAATACCAAAATATCCATGATCACAAACACAAATGCCTGATTTGCAAAAACCTCTGTTTGAACAAGAATTGGGGCAAATTTTTTCAGAACAGTCAAAATACCCATACCCAGGATCACAATAACAGGAATTATCAATGCATTTGCCATGGTTCTGGCAATAATTCAAATCGGAACAATCAGATTGAACTTGAATTAATGAAGAATAATGTTGCAGGGGGGAAAGCGATTTGAATTTTTGAAATAACATGGAAAAAAAGACAAGCATTCGTAAAAGAAACGTCATTTTAAGTTGTATTAAGCTTTATTTAAATTTCAAAATGTATATAACAATGAGTTAAAAGCTTTTTGGTTTTTTTTTTTTAAGGAACTATATTAGGAAATATGATAAAACAAAAATTTATTATTAGTTTTAATTAAAAAGTTTTAATGATTAAACAATTAAAAAAATCCAAAATTTCCTGAGGGAAATCTCGGATTTTTTTAAAAATTGTTATAAAAGGACTCTGTTTTTTTATAAAAATTATTCAAACCAAAACTAAATAAACGAATATCCAAAAAACCTAACATTTTCAATGGGTTTAGCTATTTCAAAACTTTTTGATAGTCTTTTCGGCAAGAAAGAGATGAGAACTTTGATGCTTGGCCTTGACGCAGCTGGTAAAACAACAATCCTTTACAGACTCAAACTCGGAGAAGTTGTCTCTTCAGTCCCAACAATTGGTTTCAACGTCGAAACCGTTGAATACAAAAACATCAAATTCACTGTTTGGGATGTGGGCGGTCAAGACAAAATCAGACTTTTGTGGAGACATTATTATCAAAACACTCAAGGCTTGATTTTCGTGATTGACTCATCAGATAAAGATAGAATTGATATCGCAAAAGAAGAGTTACAAAGAATGCTCGGGGAAGAAGAATTACGAGATGCAGTTGTCCTCGTTTTCGCCAACAAACAAGATATGGCAGTCATGAGCGTCCCTGAAATCACTGAGAGATTGGGTTTGCATAGCATGAAGGGAAGAGATTGGTTTATTCAAGGGACCTGCGCATTGACTGGAGATGGTCTTTATGATGGATTGGAATGGTTAGGCAAGACACTCACGAAAAAAAAATAATTTATGTTATACCTATTTTTATTGTAAATTTTAATAAAAAACATATATGAGGCATTGAAGATAGATTTTGCCAAAAAAATGTGTCCTTTCTTTTTTAAAAAAATATTTAATATGCTTTGCACGAAAATCGTTTTTAATTAAAAATATTTAAAATTATAACAATAAAAAATAAACCCAAATTTTCCTGCAAGGAAAATTTCGGATAATTATTTAAATACTTATAAAAGCTAGGTGTTTTTTTATACAATCATTCTAAATAAATCAAAATCCAAAAAAAACTCACCTTTTCAAATGGGTTTAGCTATTTCAAAGCTTTTTGATCGTCTCTTCGGCAAGAAAGAGATGAGAATTTTGATGCTTGGTCTTGACGCAGCTGGTAAAACCACCATCCTTTACAAACTCAAGCTCGGAGAAGT
>Ga0302186_10000368_pt1 | contig 40854 bp, 39 predicted proteins | sample II_Bog_E1_2_FD_198782 | JGI IMG/M metagenome (GOLD analysis project Ga0302186, IMG submission 198782) | Peat permafrost microbial communities from Stordalen Mire near Abisko, Sweden - II_Bog_E1_1 | ecosystem: Environmental > Terrestrial > Soil > Wetlands > Peat | place: Sweden: Abisko... | reverse complement strand
CACCTTTAGATTGTCCGATGGTGTAACTGGCAACACGTCTCCCTTTGGAGGAGAAGAGTCCTGGTTCGAGCCCAGGTCGGACAACCAAAAAAAGCCCCTGATCAGGGGCTTTTTACATTATAGTATTTACTACTAGTAACAAATGCTATTATTTCTGAATTACGACTTTCCCTTCACCAACCAATCCATCAGCCTCACTTAAAACCCGGTAAAAATAAACCCCGTTTGGCTGGCCTGTTAAGGTAATGGTATTATTATTTTGGCTTTGTAGCAGGGTTTCTGAATATACTTTCTCTCCTAAAATATTGTAAACTTCAACATTACAAGCTGCATTTATGTTTTGCAATGTAATAGTAAAACTTCCATTATTTGGATTAGGATAAACCTTTATACCGGCACTAGTATTTATAGAATTTATCCCTGTTGATTTTGCGGTATCAATTAATGTAAGTGTTGCTGACGGACATGCTCCATTTGGACCAGTAAAATCAAGGATTTTTGTATATGTAGAAGTAGTAATATCATAACTAAATAGCACTCCATAGCCATCTGCTCCACCGTATTGCGTTGTCCCATAAAGTAATCCATTGACAGGATCTAAAGCCAATGTCATTTGAGGTGTGGAACCATGTGTATCGTCAAAGGAGTATAGTATTTTTTCAGTATTGGTTGTTGGATCAAAGCTAAAAAGCACTCCAAGATTATTAATGGTGCTTCCCCCTCCCCAGGTTGTTCCATACATCATGCCATCTGATAGTTGTAACAAACCATTTGCATTAGGAAATCCTCCATAAATCCCCCCAAACTGAAGAACCGTATTTAGAGTGTTAGTGCTAATATCATAGGTATAAATGGTTCCGGAATCGGGTATTACTCCATTTTGCGACATACCATAAAGCAATCCGTTGGTTGCATGAATAAGTGATGAAGTAGGTTTATAAGGAGTACTTATTTTGAAGCTAACATATGCACTGTCTTTACCAGTAGTAGTATTAAAACCATTCAGTACACCTCCTCCATATTTTCCACCTTCTTCTGTCACGCCATAAAGTATTTCTGTAGTAGTATCTTCCCATAAACTTCGATAAGAACCGATACCTGAAGTCAATGTATCATAATTATAGAGCACACTATCTTTACCAGTAGCAATGTCATAACTATATATTATACCAGCTCCGTGTTTACCACCAGCCCAGGAAGTTCCATAAAGTAAGCCATTTTTAGCCTGTATAAGTTCATTGTCTTGGTTGATAAACCCATTAATACTATCGTAATTTATTACAATAGCTTCTATATTAGTTTTCCAGTTAAAGCTAAAAACTACCCCCATATTATGGGTGCCACCAAAGTCAGTTGTTCCATAGAATAAACTATCAGAAGCATAGAGAAGCTTGCAGCCGGGTTGATTCCCATCCGTTCCGTTAAAACTGAATAATACCTTTAAAGTATTAGTTGCTGGATTAAAGCTAAAGATAGTTCCTTTATTATTTGCGCCACCAATACCAGTGGTTCCATAAAACATATACTGAGCTTGAGTAAAAAGTGAAGAAAATAGGAATATATAAGGTACTATCTTTTTCATTTTAATTTGACTTCTTTAACAAATATACGCTAATTTACTCAAAAAGGTTGGGTAAGAGGGGTGAATATTTATGTTTCACCTCTCTACCTATTTAAGTTATCTAACTATTATCAGGTTACCTGTCTTTATTGGGTTTTGATTATTATCCATTATACGGTAATGATAAATACCTTCTGAAAGCGAGTTTAAAGCAATAGTGGTTAAGCTATTGGTAAGTTGGTCTCTATTGGGGTTTTGGCCATCTGATCCATTTCCGAAAGTATATGCCACATCTTCAATGAGTGTCGATGGATTAAAGCTAATGATAGTTCCTGAATCATAGGTACCGCCCTTTGGAGTTAATCCATAATATAATCCAGTATTTGCATAATAAACAAGACTTGCATAAGGGGTTGCCCCATCTGTTCCGCTGCCTAAACTCCATAATAAGCTATCTCGGTTTGTGGAAGGGTTAAAGCTAATAATAGAGCCGCGGTCATAACTTCCGCCACCTTCAGTCATACCATAAAATAATCTTGTGGTTCTATCATAAATAAGATTTCCTTCGGGAGCAAAACCATCAGATCCGTTTCCTAAATCCCATATAACACTATCCCTATTGGTGGAAGGGTTAAAGGTATAGATTGTCCCGGGATCAAGATTAGTTCCGCCGCTATATGTCATTCCATAAAAGAGAGGACTTTGGGCCATGCTTTGTAGGCTGAGTATTGCTATAAGAAGAACAGCAAAACTTAATAGATAATATTTTTTCATGTATGAAGTTAATATTTCACATAAATATAAGGAAAAATATTGTATAGCCCCCAATAAATAGAGTAAGATAATTACTCCCCCTATTTCACCATATTGTCGTAATGGTTACCCAAACCATTAGCATGTTTGCCCCTTCTGATTTCGGCTTTATGTTGCTTCTTGAAAAATGCCGCCTTTTGTTTCGCAATTTTCCTTTCTACTTTTTTCATATACCTTTCTCTTGCCTTATCCGATTGATGGTACTTATCCTTATCTCCTGAATACATAACTCCAGGAAAGAGAAATAAAAAGAAAATAGTTGTAACAAATAATTTCTTCATAAAATAGAAGGCTTCTCTAATAAGTCGAAATGCAATAATACGCTTTTGCTTTTAATAAATGAATAATATTGGGTTTAAAGATAGGGTATTTAAGCTTGTAATTTATTGCTTATGAATTGCATACCGACAGGCTATAATTTTGCACAGCCGAATAGAATTATACGATATTATATACATTTGTACTTATAACCCAAAAGAATCACATGAAAAAATATCTACTTGCTTCTGCTATCCCCTTTCTATTGGCGGGTTCCTTATATGCCCAGAATAAGGATTCCGTTATGTTCCGCAGGATTGCCAACGAAATTCTGCTGCATGGTAAATGTTATTCCTGGCTCGACTATCTGAGTAATAAAATAGGAGGAAGACTTACCGGATCGCCACAGGCCGCAGCCGCTGTAGAATATACTTACCAGCTTATGGAAACCCTGAAACCGGACACCGTTTTTAAACAGGAATGCATGGTTCCGCATTGGGTAAGGGGTGCTAAAGAAACAGCCAAGATCCTGACAACCCAATCGGGTGAATATGCTGTAAATATTTGTGCGTTGGGAAGATCAGTTGCTACGCCTGTCGGTGGAGTTACGGCAAATATTATTGAAGTGGATAGCCTTAGTCAGCTAAAGAGATTAGGCAAAGCCGGAATTGAAGGAAAAATAGTTTTCTTTAATGGTCCGTTTGATGAAACATTGGTAAATACATTTGCCGCATACGGAAAAGCGGTAGTGCAGCGTTTTGCCGGCCCCAGCCTGGCTGCAAAATATGGCGCTGTTGGCACGGTGGTGCGTTCCATGACAAATACGCTGGATGATTATCCGCATACCGGAGCTATGCAGTATAATGATTCATTTCCAAAAGTTCCGTGTTGCGCCATCTCAACTATTGGAGCAGAACTACTAAGCAAAAAAATAAAAGTCGATCCGCAAACAAGATTTTATTTCGACATGAGTTGCCAGACTTTGCCGGACGAAAAATCTTATAATGTAGTGGCAGAACTCAGGGGCACGGAACACCCGGATGAATATATAACCATTGGAGGGCATCTTGATTCATGGGATTTAGCGCAAGGCTCACAGGATGATGGAGCCGGTATTGTACAAACACTGGAGGTATTGAGGGCATTTAAGGCACTGGGAATAAAACCAAAAAGAACCATACGATTTGTAATGTTTATGAATGAAGAAAATGGTGAAAGGGGGGCATTGAAATATGCTGAACTGGCAAAATTGCACCATGAAAACCATATTGCAGCTATCGAATCAGATGCAGGAGGTTACTCGCCAAGAGGCTTTGGGTTGGGTGGCCCTGCAAATGAAAAAAATAAAATAGTAGGTTGGAGTAATTTGTTCCTGCCATACGGTATTTATGATTTTTTGGGCGGAGAAGGCGGTACAGATATTGAACCTTTGCAGCAACAAGGTACTTTTATGATAGGTCTCTATCCTGATTCACAACGCTACTTTGATATTCATCATACTGCTGCCGATACCTTTGATAAAGTGAATAAGCGCGAACTTGAGCTTGGCGCCGCAGGCGTAGCTATGTTAACATACATGCTTTCAGAATACGGACTGAATTAATCAGAGTAAGCCTGCTCCCTGCCTTACCAACAGGGGTTCTTCCGTCGTGCAATCTATCACGGTTGATTCTTCATTGTGCCCGTACCCGCCGTCAATAATCATATCAACCTTATCCTCATAATGGTTAAATATTTCCATGGGATCGGTTGGGAATTTTACAATCTCGTCATCATCATGTAAGGAAGTGGAAACAATAGGGCAGCCTAAATTTTCGACTAATTTAAGAATGATGTTATTATCCGGAATACGCACACCAACTGTTTTACGGCGGGTATTCATAAGGCGGCCTATATTTGAATTGGCATTAAGTATAAACGTAAAAGGGCCCGGAAGGCAACGCTTCATCAATTTATAAATGGCGGTATTTACCGGACGTGTGTAATTCGTAATTTCAGCAAAATCATGAAAGATCAATGAAAAAACAGCCTTGTCAACCCGTATGTCTTTTATACGGGCCATTTTCTCCATTGCCTGTGGGTGTTTCAAACTACAACCCATAGCATAAATGGTGTCCGTTGGATAAATTAATATTCCACCGGAAGCCAGGCACTCCGTAGCCAATGACAAAGCATCCGAATCAATTTCTGATGGAATTATAGATATAAATTCGGCCATTCAACGGGGTTATTCAATTCAAGGGATATGTAAAAATAAGCTTATTTTGTATTTTACTAATTGGGGGATTTATAACACAGAATATGCATAAACTTTAGCAGCCTTATTGTATGGCAAAAAAAAATACCTATAGCCTTGCATCCCAAGTAGAATTAGTAAAAAGCGGGAATGATTTTTTTGAAAAGGCCTATGCTATTATTGGGAACAGCAAACATATAATTTACCTTCAGACCTATATTTTTTCTGACGACCAAACGGGAATGGAAGCCATCGGGCAACTTACCGAAGCTGTAAAACGGGGTGTAGAGGTTTATCTTTTAGTCGACGCATTTGGCTCACATGAACTGAAATCATCCACTATTCAACTTATTAAAGAAAATGGAATTAATTTCCGAACCTATTCGCCCCTATTATCGGGTTACCACATCCGTTTTGGGCGGAGGCTGCATCATAAAATATTAGTAAGTGATGAAACAGAAGCCCTTATAGGCGGCATTAATTTCGACAATAACTATCATTTGACAGGAAAAGATTCTCCCTGGCTTGATTATGCCGTATATGCAAGTGGCAACATATGTGATGAAATTTCAATCATGTGCCGTCATTTATGGTCAGGCAAAGGTTATTTCAGAAGAAAGAAAATTAACCTTAGCCCACTTACAACTCAAAACAACCATCATTCTGTATCTGTTAAATTAGACCAGAACGATTGGCTTTACGGGAAAAAGGGAGTTTCAAGAAGCCTTATTAATTCAATTCGTCATGCTCGTTCATCGGTAACTATAATGGCAAGTTATTTTCTTCCCGGTGGAAAAATGAGAAGGGCTTTGAAAATTGCTGCTAAGCGAAATGTTACTATAAAAATTATTCTTCCCGGCGTAAGCGATATCAGGCTTGTTCAATACGCAATTGAATACTGGTACACCTGGCTGTTGCGCAATAACATTGAAATATACGAATGGAATAAAACCGTTTTGCACGGCAAACTAATGACTACAGATAATGACTGGGTAAGTATAGGCTCTTATAATATCAATCACCTGAGTTATTATAGCAGCATCGAAACAAATCTTGAAATTAAAGATAAAGCATTTTGCAGCCAGGTAAAAACCGAGTTGGAAAATGTAATACATAATTGCCATAAAATCACTACCGATGAAAACAAGAAAAGAATGAAACCTCTTGAGAAACTTCTTTACTGGAGTTCTTTCCAAATTGTTCGCTTCCTGTTTACACTTCAATTTAAACTACTTTCCAAAGAATAGAAAAGTTGCTTTACGCCCCCACCAATTGACTGGCTTCGCTTTTATTATCCAGCGCATCCCTTAAGCCATTACCCACCAGAAAAAATGCCAGCACCAATAGCATAAGACATATCCCCGGAAGGAAAACGAGGTAAGCAGAATCCGTAATTATAAATCCCCGATTAGCATTTATCATAGAACCCCAGGAAGCAGTTGGAGGTTGCGCCCCGACACCCAGAAAACTAAGCCCGGCTTCCAGTAGAATAGCTGCAGCAAAAATATCAGCAGCAACCACGGTTATTGTTCCGGTTATATTGGGAAGTATGTGCCTGAATATTATTCTCGAAGTGGAAAACCCCAACGCTTTTCCTGCCTCAATAAAGGTTTCTTCCTTTATTGAAATAACCTGTCCCCGCACAATTCTTGCCACATCAATCCACATGGTTAAACCTACGGCGATAAATATTTGCCAAAATCCTTTTCCTAATGCAAGCGTTATGGATATTACAAGTAATAAAGTAGGAATTGACCATACAACACTGATCAACCACATTACAAAACTATCCCACCTCCCCTGATAGTAGCCTGCCGTAGCACCTATCACAATCCCCAAAAGAAGCGAAATAACAACTGCAATAAATCCTACTGACAAGGAAACCCTGGTACCAATCATTAAGCGGCTTAACATATCCCTACCCTCCTGATCAGTTCCTAAAAGATATGTTTGGGTGATTAAATTATTTTTTTCTGCTTCCGATTTTAGCTCATCATCAGATTTATTGGTTATAGAACCGACTACAATTTGTGAAAGCTTAAATTCTTTTACAGTTCCTTTACTTGGGCTGCTTCCTGTATACAATTCTGCTATCAGGTTATTTCCTTTAAAGCCAAACGAGTCTATAGGAATATGGTAGTATGGACTTTCCTGCCCGTACATCATTTTCTTTATCAAAGAAACTTTTTTTATTTCCATATTTTTTTTAACAAGCAGTATTTTCACTTTAGTTCCGGGTGGCTTTACGGATAGCTGTAATATTTGATTATTGGCATCCGGCGTTGAATCGGGAGTAATTAAATAGCCTAAAATTCCAACGGCAATAGTCAACAGGATGAAGTAAAAACTTCCCAGCGCTATTTTATTTTTCTTAAACTTTTTCCAGGCCTTACTGCTTAAGGATAGTGATTCTATTGATTTGCCTTTCTTATTAAGAAATATCATATCGTTATATCAAAGGTTTATACTGCCTGTCTTTCCATTTATAGGAGGCAAAATTAGCCACTATTCCAACCCAACTAATATATGCCATAGTAACAATTTCAGCAAAAGGGAAAATCCATAACAGTTTCTTCTTGTCAAAGAAATCGCTTCCGAAAAGTAACAATAAAAAATCAGCTGTAATCTTTAATACAATGCCTAAAATAAGAACAGGGAATAGTTCTGCACGGATAATTAAAAGGAAAATTGCAACAATAGAAAGAAAATTCGAGCCAAAAACAAGGATGCTTACCAAACTATTTCCAATGTTTTTAGAACTAAGCCCTTTGGAAGCCCATCGAATTCGCTGTGACATAAAATCTTTTAAAGATTTTTGTGCCAATGTGGTTACAATTGCATCTTTAGATTTCAAATAAACTATTTTGCGGGGATATTTTCTATTCACTTTAAACATCAGCAAAATATCATCACCTGTGGGGTTATAGTCAATGCCTTTAAATCCTTCTACATCTTCAAACAATTTCCGGGTATATGCCATGTTAGCTCCATTGCAAAGTAATGGAATACCGGCTTGTATTCCGCCACCAGAGAGTAATGATAGTCCGCATAACTCAAGGCTTTGGAATTGAGCTAAAAAACCGGTTTCATGCTTTATTTGAACAGGTCCGCAAAGCATAAATGCACCAGATTTTCGATATTCACTTTCAATAGTTGAAAGCCATTTAATGCCACTTTGACAATCCGCATCGGTTATAATTAAAAGTTCTCCCAATGCATTTCGGACAGCTTCAGTTATGGCACTTTTTTTGCCATGTAAATTTTGCCCATTAGAAATAATTTTACTGCTGATTTTAATTCCGGAAAGAGCTTTTTCAGCCATCTCCTTTGTTTTATCAGTTGAATGGTCATCTATCACAATTATCTCTATAAGATTGGACGGATAGGTTTGTGCAGCAATGGCATCAATACATTTGCTTATTGTTGCTTCTTCATTCCGGGCGGGAATAATTACACTAATTTTAGTTTTTGCAGCACTAGTGTCATTCAAAACACTCGATGGTATAGCATTCCAAGTTATAATATGGATTATGATATAGATAAAATAAATGAAGTTAAGCAGTGCAAAAAGCAGGAATAGAACATAAAATAAAACAGGCATCGGTTGTTTTTTATTTTAAATGTCTTTTCGCAAGTAACTCAGCCTTTTGTTTACTCAGATTATTCAATACATTTTCATAAATTGAATCAAGCATATTCGGATTTTGAGTATAAAAACTCAGGCTATTATTATATTCTTCCTCTGTAATATGATGCTTTTTCCAAACATAATCAAAGGGAGTGCGCCTGCTAGTGTCTAAGGTATCAAGGGCAATACCCATCTGTTGTGATGCCTTTACCAAATGAATATCAGTGAGCACCTCTACCATTGTATCCTTACAAAGGATACCTTCGGGAATCTTTATTTTATTCCCATTTCCGCATGATGCGGAGAGAAGACAAAAAATAGACAAGGATATCAATAACCGCATTTGTTAAAAGTGTAAGTGAAATTCAGTACAAAGGTAAAGCAATTCGGTAAACAGATAAATGCACAATAATACCTGTGAATTGGCATATTCCATTTTGACTTATACCTTTGCACCGTTTATTATATTACAAGATGCAATCATTTTCAGGAAAAACAGTATGGATAACCGGTGCTTCATCCGGTATTGGTGAGGCATTGGTAAAGGAATTTGCCTTGCAGGGATGCAAAATAATTCTTACCGCCCGAAGGGAGCTGGAACTGCTCAGGGTGCAAAAAGAAGCCGGATTATCGAACGAAAACAGCCTCATCCTGCCATTAGACCTTTATCATACCGAAAATATAGCTAAATCCGTAGAAACAATAAAAGAACGATTCGGCGGAATTGATATACTGGTTTGCAATGCAGGCATAGCACAGCGTTTTTCGGTAAATGACAGCACGATGGAAATCAACAGGCAAATAATGGAATTGAATTTCTTTTCTGTTATTGCCATTGCGAAAAGCGTTCTGCCCGGTATGCTTGAAAAAAAATCGGGACGTATTGTAGTCATAGGTAGTTTGATGGGCAAGCTCAGCATGCCCGGTTCTTCTATGTATGCAGCTTCCAAGCATGCCCTACATGGCTTTTTTGATGCGTTAAGGGTGGAAGTATACCGAGATAATATTGGAGTAACCGTAGTTTGCCCAGGTTATATTAAAACAAATGTTTCTATAAATGCTGTCACTGCCGAGGGCGGTGCGCATGGAAAAATGGATAATGGGCAGGAAAAAGGAATGCTTCCGGAGAAATGTGCCCGGGGAATTGTAAAAGCTGTAGCAAATGGCAAAGATGAATTTTATATAGGTGGAAAAGAAATGCTTGCCATTACATTCAGTCGCCTTTTGCCCAGCTTATTTTTAGCTGTTATAAAACGAGTAGCTTCTAAAAAGAAATAAGAAATGAAATATATCAATTCACTTGATTTTGCCAGAGAACAGGACAGAAAAGATCCGCTAAAAAGGTTCAGAAAGAAATTTCTATTCCCTCCATATAAAGGCAGCGATGCTTTATACTTTGTTGGGAACTCACTTGGACTTCAACCGGCAAGTGTTGCAAAATATATTAAGGTTGAATTGGACGACTGGGCAAAACTTGCTTCTGAAGGACACTTTGACGGACACAATCCATGGTATTCCTACCATGAAATGTTTACAAAACCTGTCGCCAAACTAATGGGAGCGCTTGAAGATGAAGTTATAATAATGAACCAGCTTACTGTAAATCTGCACTTATTGATGGTTTCATTTTATCAGCCTAAAGGTAAAAAATACAAAATTGTTTGTGAATCAAATGCGTTTTCATCGGATAATTATGCCTTGCAAACACAAGTTCAAATGCATGGGTATACTCCTTCCGATGCCATCATTGAAGTGTCGCCCCGAAAAGGCGAACATACATTAAGAACAGAGGATATTATAGATACTATTAAGAAACATGCCGGGGAAATTGCTTTAGTAATTTTCGGAGGGGTGAATTATCTTACCGGACAGTTATTGGATATGCCGCGTATTACTCAAATAGCGCATAAAGCCGGTATTCTATGTGGCTTTGATTTGGCACACGCTGCCGGAAATATTAATTTGAAACTCCATGAATGGAATGTAGATTTTGCCTGCTGGTGTACCTATAAATATTTTAATTCCGGTCCCGGAGCGGTGGCGGGAGCATATATACATCAAAGGCACGTTAAAAATGCAAAACTATTAAGACTTGGAGGCTGGTGGGGGCATGATAAAACAAAACGCTTTATCATGGATAAAAAATTTGTCCCCATGCAAACTGCCGAAGGCTGGCAATTGAGTAATGCCCCTGTTTTATCAATGGCTGCCCATAAAGCATCTGTTGATATTTTTACGGAAGCAGGGGGAATGGCTCCCCTCCGTAAAAAGAGCTTACTGCTTACAGCTTATCTTGAGTTTATAATTGAAGGCATTAATAAAAAATTGAAGCTTAAAAATCTACGGCTGGAAATTATTACTCCTTCTGATCCGGCTCAAAGAGGTTGCCAGCTATCCATTATTGCACACGGAATAGGAAAAGACTTTTATAATGCACTTTCAAAATCGGGTGTTTTTTGCGACTGGCGTAACCCAAATGTAATCCGATTGGCTCCTGTGCCACTTTACAATTCTTTTGAAGATGTATGGAAATTCGGACAGGTGGCGGAAAAACTGCTTTCGAAAGGAAAATAAAACAATTTTATTTCTTTATCATGGATAATCCCTCTAGCGCCGATGTATCACCGGGGGAAAGACACAATACCCTGTTAAATAAAATAGTTGCATCATCTTTCTTGCCTAGTTGATAATTCGACCAGGCAAACATAATAAGGGCACTGTATGTGAATGGATAAAGTGTAACCACTTTATCAAAATACTTGTAAGCAACCTGGTAATTTTTCTTATCGTATGCTATCATACCCATTTGATAATTGGCGGTAGTATTTTGCGGGTCAATTGCAAGTATTTTTGTGTACTGTTCTATCACTTCATTCATATTTCCCAAAGCATAGGCCGGATAAGCATATCCGAATTTTGCTTCGATAGCATTTGGTTTCAAATCCAAAGCAACCTGATAATAGCTCTCCGATAATTTATAAGAACCAGCCTTGTAATAGAGCCAGCCCATGCGCAAATTCATCTCATACGATGATTTGACATACACCGGATTCAAGTCTTCAATAGCACCCTTGAAATCGGATTTTGACTCACTTTTATAACTCTTCGAAAAAGCATCGGTAACAGATATGCTTTGTGAAAATAAATTGTTTGCACCTATTAAAATAAATGTGCCTGCAACGATAGTTGATTTTAATTTTCTCATTTTGGTATGTATTTAATTCCGGTTACAAATAAATTATAATAAAAAGGCCAGTGGCGATGTTCTTCCTGATTATCCTCGTGTTGATATGCAGCATAAATACTTATGCATTTTGAAAGAGTAATATCTGCCAGGCATGAAAATCGTGCTGCCATAAAATCAGGGGTACCGCTTACAATATAGCCATTACTTTCAATAAGGTTTCCGCCTGAATTGGCAAGATAGGAAACGGTTAAAGTCAGAGATTTTATGGGAGAAACAGAAAGAAATGGAACGATGCCATAATTTAAGTTTTTATAATGATTTTCGGTATGAGTGTAAATTGTTCCTCCTACTAAAAGGGAATTATTTCCTAAAGGATAATAAGTTATTCCCAAGTATTGTTCATATTGTGTAGCCGTATCAAATGCACCAATTGCGGCACCGAGGGTAATATCAAAATGCGAAAATGACTTCGTAATAGTTGCAGCCCACACAAAATTAAACTTGCTTTGTGCAGTTCCTAATGAATCAACAAGTACTGCTCTCCTAGGTGGTGGTGGTGGTGCCCCTCTTGGAGGAGGAGGCCCAGCAGGTATGGAGTCTATTTTAAAGTAATCTGGTGTAAAGTTTGCATAGATGGGTTGAATGCCTGAAGCAAAAGTCCATCCGTTTTTAAGTGGAATATTCGCTCCAAGATAATACTGGAATTGTTCTATATTACCTCTGAATGCATCTTGCGCAAAATAAGTGACGGCCTGAAAAAGAGAGAATCTTTTATTTACATAACATCCGAGCCCTGCCTGCACATAGGTTTCATTTTGAAATTGTTTTGAACTGTCGCTTGAAGCAACACCTCCCTCTAATGTAGCAAATGAAATTGCGTTGAATTTGTCGCTACCAATATAGGCAATAACTGCCGGTGAAAATGATTTGCTTAACCATCTGGCTCTTTCATACTGAGCACTGTAAACATAGGAATAATAAAGATATTCCATTGCCTCATCTGTAGAATTAAATACCACTGCTTTTTCAAAATTTGAAGCTGCATTCCGGTATTTCTTTTTCATGTAATAGGCTACCCCTAGCCTATATCGAAGATAGTAGTAGTCAAAACCTTTAGTTAATGCTCTGTTACCAAAACGGACAAGTTCATCCCACTTTGTTTGAGTGAAAAGAGAATACGATTGAGCCTCCACATTGGCAAATGTGAGTGTATCCTGCGCTCTTATAAAAGAGCAAAGGGTAAAGAGACATCCAACCACTAGCCAATATTTTCTGCAACAATGCATAAATCGTTATTCTTTACTGTAAATTTATTCAGCCGGTTATCGCTCAACTCCATTTCAAACTGAATTTTACCGCTTTTTTCCGAACCTTTATAAGCATTTGAAATAATTTTAATAGAGCCCGGATTTTGTTCATTATCCACTTCAGCAAATGAAGCAGAATAATTCGCTTTGAGATAAATGTGAAATGGGGCGGTAAAGTCTTGCAGGAATTTTGACAATCCGCTATAGAAGCCGGAAACCGGCAACGAATCACCTATTTCTATTCCCTTGTAATAGCCCAGCAAAACCTTATAAGCACCCAGATAGAAATAATAAAGAAGAGAATTTTTATCTCCTTTAAAGTTGATGAAATAGTGTAGTGTTTCGTTATTGGTGAAAAAGGCGATTGAACCTGTAGTTTTGCAATAAATATAAGTTTCATTTGCTGAGTCTGCAAATACTTCCCAGTTTTCTACTGTTGTTTCACTACCTCTTTTCACTTCAAATTTCATCTTCATTCCCGGAATAAAATGGAACGCCTGGCTTATTAACGGAGATGGCGTAGCTTTCAAAACTGTTTCACCTTCGGCAGGATTTTCAAAAGAATGGAAAACATATTTCTCCTCCTCTTTGGTCAGGTAATAACAAATGGGATACTCAATAGTGCCGGCATTCAGATAGGCGGTTGACTGCAGCTGGAAATGAATATGTGGTTCCGGAGAACGTCCGGAATTACCGCATAAAGCCAACACATCCCCCTTATTTACATAATCCCATTGCTTTACCTTGAAACTGTCTTTTTTAAGATGACTTAATTTACTATACAGGAAATTGCTGTGCTTAATAATAATAGTATTGCCCCAATTTTTTTCAACATTCGCATCACCAATGGCATTATCACCTACTCCATCTTCAATAATTACTACCTGTCCTGAAGCAGGCGCAAGAACAGGTTTTTCGTAGCAATAAAAATCCTTCACATCCGTACCCGGAGTGCGATACGTATTTCTATTTTCATCGGTTATGACAAAATCCCAGGCATGGCGAAAATCACTTTTATGGGTAATGGCTCCATTGTGTGCTTGCGAAACAAACCATTCACCAAAATAAGGCAAATGAACATGTATATAGGTGTCATTTTTAAAGCGCTCCATACTGTTATGATAGGCATATAAATTCTTTTCGGGAGAATATTTTTGGTATGCTACCAAATGAAGTTTGGTAACCGTATGTCGATTCTCCATAACATAAATCACAAGAATTACCACCAAGCTAAACGGAAGCGAATAAAGCGGAAGCGTGTAAGTAATTAAAATATTACCAAGCCCGCTAATCATCAAAACAATTAAGGGAGCGGAAATAATAGCAAGTAAATACGAACGGGCAGAAGGAACAAAGTAAAAACCCCCTATAGCAATGGCCGAGAGAATGAAGTTAAAGCCGATGTAACTATATTCCAGTTCCGACATGTTATATTGAATGAAATAACTAAAGAAATATCCACAAATAAACCCGATTAAAGAGAGTGAAAAAGCTATACGGGAACAAAGGAGCAAACCAATTGTTATCAGCAAGCCCGAAACAATATTATATTGAAAAAAGATAGCCCCCATTGATTTAAAATAAATTACAGCGATATGAGGAATAAATGCAGATGCTTTGTAATAGATGGAAATGAGCGGAGCACTTGCCAAGCCACCCCAATGGTATAGCGCACCGGCAGTACGTTCACTTAATTTAATTGTTTGAAATCCACGGGTGCTTAACAGAATAATCCAGATGCCTATAATAAATGGCAAGCTCAAAAAGGGCATTCGCTTCGCACCAAGTGAGTAAGCCATCCAGGCGCTTAGCATAAGTGTAAGGAAGGATGCGAGAAACAGTATTACGAAAAAAGCAGGATTGAAACTAAAATAAAATCCGATGGCAAGCCCTACCAATAAAACATTATATGTATATGTACCATTCCGTATTAACAAGGGATTGAAACCCAGTAGTTCCGCAACAATAACAGCAAATACCACGGAAAGTAATCCGCTTATGCCAATATACGGATCCACAAAACTGGAAGCTCCAAGCAGCAATGCAAACCAACGGTTATCGGAAAAGAAAACCTGGCTATAGCTGCAAGCAACACTGTCCCTGAAAAATTTTAATTTCTCTTTCAACTGTTATAAGAGGGTTTATAATTTAAAGCTCTTAAGATATTTTGGAAGCACCTCATCCTGTTCAATACTTTCCAACGTTTCACGTTTGCGTATTATATGCGGGTTTCCATCCATATCAATCATTACAATAGCCGGACGCAAAGCTATAAATTGCATCCATTGCGTCATGTTATATGCGCCAACACTATGCACCACCACATTATCGTCACGCTTCAACGGAGGCAAAGTAATATTTTCACGTATCACATCAATATTCATGCAAAGCGGACCGTAAAGTACAGCATCTTCCGTATATTGACTAAACTCCTGAGCGGGACTTATTTTATGGTCGTACCAAAAAGAGGTAAAAAGAATATTCACGCCGAAATCTAATATGGTTGCCCTTCTTCCATCAGACAGACGCTTATTAGAAATAACCGTACCAAGCAAATACCCTGCTTCATCAATTAATGCCCGCCCCGTTTCAAGAATTAATAAAGGCAAATCGCCTTCCGTAAATCCGGCATTTAAAATAGAAGTACAAATACTTTCAGCAAACTGGTCGAATGTGGGAGATGCGTCAACACCCTGCAAATACGAACCTTTGAGTGTATTTTTAGAAGCAAATCCTCCACCCATGTCTATATACTGAATATTCTTTTTGAACTTCTTCTTTATTTCGAGTGCCAAAGAAGAAAGCTTGGCTGCTGCCATTCCATAGGCACTTGGCGTAAGCATAAATGTCCCGATATGCGAATGGAGCCCTACTAGTTCCATTTTATCATTGAGAAGAATTTTATTTATCGCATCCCAAGCTTGTCCATTTTCATAGTTGAAACCGAACCTGTCCCACATGGGATATACCCCTGTATCCATATTTACACGAATAGCTACACGGGGTTTTTTATTGGTCTCCGCTGCAATTTCTTTTATCAGGTACAACTCATCCAAATGGTCAATATGAATCATAGAATTGTTCTCAATGGCCGACTTTAATTCCGCCTCTGTTTTATCGGGACCATTAAAAATAATTTTATTTCCGGGAACACCATTATTTAAGGCCTTTTGATATTCAAAACCTGAGACCACTTCTGCCCACGAGCCTTCCTGGTGAAAGGCATTGCATACTGCATTCATGTAATTGGTTTTATAAGACCAGGCAAACTGCACTTTGGGATACCGCGTTTTAAAAGCACGGTTTGCTTCATGGAAAGTGCGGCGCAATGTTCTTTCAGAAATGACAAAAAGCGGAGAACCAAATTTTCCAAGCAGCTCTTTTACAGAATTTCCATCGATATGGGTAAAAGGGCTGTATTCGGTGCGGGTACCGAATTTATTCATCAAACCTACATTCAACTTTTGAATGACGGGACGTTCGTATTGCAATTTTTTCGCGCTCATAAATCTATTTTTTAAAGTTCACCGAGAGTTGATATTTTTTCAAATTCTTTTAAGTTCACAATCATGTCCCAGGAGTAACGGACAAACAATTTACCGATGTCATATTTTTTAAAAGGCTCCACTTTTTCACCCAAAGCAAGCCTAACAAGCGCTTCCGGATGGTTTTGTCCGCAGCCTACCGCTAAGTACACCCAGGCCGGGAAACGGGGATTTATTTCAATCAGGTAATAATCTCCTTCGCTGGTTTTTATAATTTCAAGTTCCATTCCACCTTTCCATTTCGTAGACTTGATAAGCTTGTGCGTCATATTGAGCAGGTTTTTATCATCTATGGAAATACCCGACCATGCTTTGCCTTTATCGGTAATATACTGCTTGCGCATAGGTACGGCTCCAATGGTATTGCCTTTGCCATCGCCGATAGCGGTTACGTTTACCTCCTGCCCGTGTACAAACTGCTGAATGATTACAGGTAGCCCCCATTTGGCGCTTATTTTATTAAAATAGGTAGCAACCTGTTCGGGGGTATAGGCAATGGAAGCATCGTAAAATTTGCCTTTCACTACCAGCGGATAAATGAACTCGTTTGTAAGGGAAGGTATTTCCTTTACACTAAATATCAATTTGCTGTAGGGTATTTTTATCTTATGTTTTTTGCCGTATTCCGGAAGATTTGATTTATGTCTTTCCTCAAACTGTTCAAGTGTAGGCAGGAAAGTATTTATCTTCAAATCCTTTTTCAGCGTGTCGGCAAGTTTGATGAAATTAAATAGTTCCGCATCAAAATTTGGAATTATTACATCTATCTTTTCTACCGAATTGATGTATCTTAAACGTTCCATTAAGGTAGCTTTTCCGGCAGATGGCAAAGGAACCTGGTAGGTTTTATCAACCAGGTTGTGCATATAAATTCCCGGCTCAAGCGATTCATAGGACAAACCTATTATCCTTACATCAAACAGCTTACTCTCCTTGAGCGCCCTTATTACAGGCACCCCGGGACCGGGACTGTCAATAGCATTCAGGCCGGTTACGGCTATATTAATTTTTTTCTTTTTCACCACCTTCTACCAGGTTATGCTTGGTCAGCATGTTTATAAAATCGTAAAAATCTTTTTCGAATGAGGCGTCATCAGTCATATAGGTTTTAAGAATATGCGCTTTGATGTCGTTAGATGTTTTTCCCTCTTTCAGCATCCTTATTATTTCGAGTCCTATCGGGTTTGTAGAAAAGGAATCTCCGGTGCTCGGATCGAAAACAAAGCCTGAATCGCTGAGGGCTAAATTCTTTTTTAGTTTCATAGTTTCGGATTTAAAGGTTCAGATTTACGATACAAAAGTATGTACCCCACCCCGGAAAGTTGTTATAATTTAAAATAAAAAAGTTATAAGATTTTAATTTGCAAAAGAAGTAAGCGGACTCCTGTCATGGTTACTTAAGCCTTTATATTCGCTTACGGTATAACCTGTAATCTGCTTAAACTGGTTGCTAAGGTATTGAATGCTGCTATATCCCAAATTATAGGCTATTTCACTCAGGGTAAGTTCATCATACATTATAAGTTCCTTTATCTTTTCAATTTTAATAAGTATGATGTATTTCTCCAGGGTCATGCCGGTTTTTTCTGAAAATACTTTACTCAGGTGCAGATAGGGATGCCCGAGGCTTTCACTTAAATAGTCTGAATTACGCACCAGTGAATTGGCATTATTGCCAAAGAATATATGCTGGATGATGCAGCTTTTTATCCTTTCCACCAGCTTGCCCGAATTATCGTTCACCAGTTCAAAACCTTCCCGTTTCAATATAATATTTATCACCTCCAGGTTTATTACCTGCGAGTCAAACTGAACTTCAGCTTCACCCATTTTAACATGAATCACTTCAATAAAGCCTGTTCTTTCCAGTTCTTGTTTTACAATTTTAATACAGCTGTTGCTTATCATATTCTTAATAAATATGACGGCACGGGTAGTATTTAAATTGTGCTTTTGCATCACATTAATTAACAGGGATAAATATACGTAGTTGCCGCAAAATAGTTTGAAATTGATTCACCTACCCTCTCATAAGCGGGTATAGGCTTTCAGAATTTTGTAGGCAGAAGGATATATGATTTGTCCCCACAAAGCATATTCTTTGGCAGAAGGGTGCAGACCATCTTTGGCAATAAGGTCGCTATTATCTTTCATCAACTGCGATTGAGGGAATATATCCACCACCATCAGGTTCCGTTTTTGGGCTTCTCTTTTAATAATGTTGTTAAAGCCTGTTATCCCCAGAGTAATATCCCTGCCGCCGCTGTATTTTGCGCCTGTCGGTGTAACCCCGAAATCGGGGATGGTGATAAGCAGAACCGCGTCTTTATGCGGTATTCCGGCTTGAACATGATCGAGAATAAAGGACAGGTTTTTATGGAACGTATCGGAGTCAACACCTTGAACCCAGTCATTTACCCCTATCAGCAAGGTAACAAAATCGGGCTTAGCCTCATCGAAAACAGGTAATTCCTTGTCTATTAAATTTTGGGTAGTCCAGCCCGTTACCGAGGGATTGGCCGATAGCACCACGCTAATTCCGTTTTGAAGAACCTGCTGTACAATTAAGTCAGGGAATGCCTCTCCCTGCTTGGCCCCTTCGCCAATAGTGTACGAATCGCCCAGGGCAACATATTTTAACGACCTGATTTCTCTACCTGCCTTCATAGCAATGAGTGTGCAAATGGGCATTAATATTAGTATGAATAGTATCCATTTTTTGTTCATAAAATCCATTTTCTGTTCATGGTGCAAAAATAACACTTTCTCAATTACGCATTTTAAATATCTTTGCACTCTTTTATGACTCCGTAGCTCAGCTGGTAGAGCAAAAGACTCTTAATCTTTGGGTCGTGAGTTCGATCCTCACCGGGGTCACTTAATAAATAAAGGGCCGGTTTTTCCGGCCCTTTATCTTTTTAAGTATCACAACATTTATCTCTCAACCTCTAAGACAAACTGTTTATTTAACAATAAATTTACTTGAAGTGGAAATATAATTACCGGAGGAATAAATGTTGTAAATATACTCCCCAGCGGCATATTGTTTAGTATCTACCACTATATAATTTAAGGCATTATCAATATTATAAGTTTTAACTATTTGACCCGAAATATTGGTAATAACCAACTTTCCCATGTTTATTCCTTCAGGGAGGTTATAGGTAAGATGAATCAAGGATGAAGTAGGATTAGGGTACGGGAGCTCATTATTGTCAATATTGCTAACTTCATCAATGGCTGCAGTACCACATTTACTTGCAATATAATTAGCAGAAGTCCCATCGGCAATTGTGAATTCGCCACCTGTATACAAACAACCATTATAAACGGCAAAGGCACTATCGGGAGCATTTACCCCGGTACCTAAAGCAGACCATGAAGTACCGTTCCAGACCGCAATATTGCTGGCGGGGTTTCTACCTGCTGAATCAAACTCACCACCGGCATATAGATTACCATTATAAGCTATTAAGGCATCGACACCGTGGTACTCATTAATTCCAGCACCAAGTGCAGACCATGAGGTACCGTTCCATTCTTCAACATTAATAGGATAACCACCTTGATATATTTGCCCGCCTGCATATAAATTACCATTAAAAACGGTTAGGGCATAAGCAATTCCATCTATACCACTACCAGGTGTTGACCATGTTGTACCGTTCCATTCTGCAACGCCAGAATATACCCAACCGCCAACAAATAGATTACCATTATATACTGTTAAGGCATAAACTTCGTTATAATTGGGCAATCCGGTATCAAGACTCGACCATATAGTACCATTCCATTTCGCAATAAAATTTACAGGATTTCCACCGGCTGTATCAAACTCACCGCCGGCATAAAGGTTTCCATTGTAACCTGCCAAGGCATAAACACCTCCGGTAAAAAAAGGTGGAGAATATAGTCCCTTCATTCCGGCACCAAGGGCAGTCCATGATGAACCATTCCATTCTGCAATTTCACTTGCCGGATTCCCACCGGCTGTTGTAAAGTCCCCACCGGCATATAAATTACCATTAAAAACAGTCAAGGAATGAACAGCGTTATTCATTCCGGCACCCAAAGCAGACCAGGATGAACCATTCCATACAGCAATATTGTTTGCCGGATTTCCACCGGCTGTTGTGAAGTCACCCCCTACTATTAAACTATCATTATATACCGTTAATGCAAGCACAAACCCATTCGTCCCGGCACCTACACTGGACCATGATTGAGCTTTTGAATTTTGAGTTAATAATAAAACGGCTGCTATTATCAGGTTTTTGCTGCTTAGGATATTTTTTATTTTCATGCTTTTGGTTTAAATTATCTGTATTTGATTAGCTTTCCTTTCATATTAACTAATACGGAAGCTCAGCGCTATATGTTGGGTCATTTTAAAAATAACCATGCCGACCAAACCCTGTACTTTATATTTCCGGTGGAATAGAAAATTTCAAAAAAGGGTTTTCCTTCATGCATGTTTCACATACATATACTATAGCCGGAGAATTATGAAAGTCTATTTCATGCATCTCCTTTTTATCGTATTTGAGCTTGCACCACAAACACATTTCTAAATCATTTTCCTCTATCATTAGGAACTATATTTTTTCCTAATATAAGAATTTTAAATAATATAAGAATGTTTTATATTTATACCCTGAATTATTCCGGTCCGGTTTTCAGGATTTGCTGTGACTTTTTCAGTCCTTTTTCTTTTAAAATAAGGGTTTACAAGCCACCCACTCTATTTTCCCGAAAATTTATATGCGACGAAATGCGACGGTTTTTCGAGGTGTAAAAATCGTAAAATAGCCCGTATTATATTGAACTATAGTTTGTTATAAAAATATCACATATTAAATAAAGGGGAAATTTTTCGCTATAAATTCTGTGGCATACAAATGCATGGCACTTTTTTCATTTATAAACTTCGGAATATCAATTACTAATTGCCTGCCAGACTCCGGCAAGTCATTGACTAGTCAATGACTTTTTGCAAAACCACTTTTCCCGACTATATTTTTGCATCAAATAATTAAACACCATGAGCAAAAATTCTCAGGAGGTAATAGTCCTCCAAAAACAAAAAATGCTTGACGCGATAGTAGCCAATTTCGGTAATGTTACCAAGGCGGCCGCTATGGCAGGCATACACCCAAGTTCGCATTACCGCTGGCTTAAGGAAGACCCGGAATATGCAGACGTATCGGAGAATATGAAGGACATAAGCTTTCGGAAAATAAAAGACCGCCTGCTGGAAAAGGCATTGGAAAAGATTGATAAGGGTGACTCCGCCATATTAGGCCGCATGATGGCCATTTATTTAAAAAACATACCCCGGGATATGGATATGGTGAGCCGCTGTAATAATGTGCGCTTAGTGCCCCGTATTAAATATATAGATACCAGGGAACAGGCACAAGCCCTTATGCGCGGCGAGAACCCGGGGGTGATTGAGTGATTGGAAGAGGGGGGCTTACTTTTATAAATAAGCCGTTTTTTTTGAGTGATTGGGTGAGATTGCTTTGCAAAGCCTCCTAATGACGAACACATTAATTGTCTGCCGTCCCAACAACTATCGGGATCCGACTATTTGCCTGCCGGGCTTCCGGCTTAGTCCGTAGGACTTAAATCTTGGTAGCCCCCGGTGCAGCCGGGGGTAAGAAGAACCCACAAACCCATTGCAACCCCATAGGGGTTGAACAATAAACTTTATAATCTGTTCAACCCCCAACGGGGTTGTATAATTTTCGGGGATTTATGTCCACCGATTTCATCGGTGGCTACTGAGTTTTAACCCCTACGGGATATATTTTGTGCCGTTATTATTGAGATTGCTTCGCAAAACCTCGCAAGGATGAACACGCATTATTTGCCTGCCGGGATCCTACTAATTGCCGGTCGGGCATCCGACTTTTATAAAGCTATGAATGAAAGGCATTAATACAATATTCTTAGCTACAACCTCCTCGTTCTTAGTACACATAGCTTATAACTTATATAAGTCATTTTGTATAGTGATATCGCTCAAGCTGTTTCGATTTATGAGAAATAAATTTGTTTTTGAAAAAAGGAATATCATTAGGAATATCAGAAAGATTTGTTATCTTTAGAATCCATATCTGACGATTACTTATTACACTCCAAATGAAAACGTCAATTGAAACCAAAGAATTATCGGCCGATGAAATTCTGAGGGATATTATAGAGAAGAGAAAGGAATACGACATGATACACCCGTTAGAGGGAAGAAAGTGGTATTTTGCAACCGGACAAAACAGCCATGAATTAATTGCTAAATACCCCCATGATACGGTATTTGAATTTCATTATTTTATTCCATCGAAGGACATTCTGGTGGAGGTTCTTACCAACCTTTTAAATGATGATACAACAAACCTAAGCGGCATAAAGGAATTTTTAAGAAATAAAACCGCCCCTTTTTTCCTGTTCAATTATTGTTTCGATTTTAAGTGACTTTCTTTGAGTCAGTCCTGCGCTGACCAAAACAAACCTTTCTGTGCTTTTTTTGAGTTTCTATCGTCATTGCGATACCGACGCTTTGGGCGGGAGAAGCAATCTCACCTAATCATACTAATTACTTCCAAAATTTATGAGATTGCTTCGTTCCACGCAATGACGCGATACTCTTAGATTATACCTTATATCTTATAGTTTATAGCTCCCCAAATGTTTTTTTTCTCCATCTTTGTATTCTCTATGCAGGAAAGTATACTTATTCTCGACTTTGGTTCACAATATACCCAGCTTATAGCCCGCCGGGTAAGGGAGTTGAATGTGTATTGCGAAATACACCCCTATACCTATATCAGTAAACAATTGTCAGTTGACAGTGGCCGGTTGAAAGGATATAAGGGGATTATACTTTCGGGCAGCCCATTTTCGGTATATGATACCAATGCCCCCGATGTTAACCTGGACGAACTGAAAAGCCTGCCCCTGCTGGGTGTTTGTTATGGCGCTCAGCTTATGGCGCACAAATGGGGCGGTAATGTGGCGCGTTCCAACACAAGGGAATATGGGAGGGCCCGGCTCAACATAATAAGCGGAGATAATGACCTGCTAAAGGGATTAAGCCCCAGGAGCCAGGTATGGATGTCGCACGGAGATACTATTTCGGCATTGCCCAAAAGCGCTAAACTGATAGCCAGTACCGAAACGGTGGAAGCCGCGGCTTTTAAACTGGACGGGCAAAACATTTACGGCATACAGTTTCACCCCGAGGTGTTTCATACTAGCGAAGGCGCCAAGCTGCTGAAAAACTTTGTAGTGAATATATGCGGCTGTTCCCAAAACTGGACTCCCGATTCCTTCATAGAATCGACGGTAAAACAATTGCAGGAAAAAATAGGGAACGACAAAGTGGTACTGGGTTTATCGGGCGGAGTCGATTCATCGGTGGCAGCCGTGTTGCTGCATAAAGCCATAGGCAAAAACCTGTATTGCATTTTTGTAGATAACGGCCTGTTGCGTAAAGATGAATTTGAAAGCGTGCTCCACTCCTACCGCAATATGGGCCTGAATGTAAAAGGCGTAGATGCTAAAAATATGTTCTATACCGCCCTGGCGGGAATAGAAGATCCGGAAAAGAAACGCAAAGCCATAGGCCGTGTTTTTATAGAGGTGTTCGACCAGGAAGCGCAACAGGTGAAAGATGTAAAATGGCTGGCGCAGGGCACTATATATCCTGATGTTATTGAATCGGTAAGCGTTAAGGGCCCTTCTATGACCATTAAATCGCATCACAATGTGGGCGGCCTGCCAGAAAAAATGAACCTGAAAATCGTAGAGCCACTCAATACCCTCTTTAAAGATGAAGTCCGCAAGGTGGGAAAAGCATTGGGTGTAGATGAAAAAATAATAGGCCGGCACCCATTCCCCGGACCGGGCCTTGCCATACGTATATTGGGCGATGTAACCCCTGAAAAAGTCCGCCTGTTGCAGGAAGCCGATGCCATTTTTATTGAAAACCTTATTTCGCATAATCTGTATAACGAAGTGTGGCAGGCAGGAACTATCCTGTTGCCGGTACGTTCGGTGGGAGTAATGGGAGATGAACGCACCTATGAAAACGTGGTAGCCCTTAGGGCCGTAACATCTACCGATGGCATGACAGCCGACTGGTGCCATTTGCCCTATGATGTGCTGGGTAAAATTTCCAACGAAATAATAAACAAGGTAAAAGGCATTAACCGCGTGGTGTATGATATTAGTTCCAAACCCCCTGCAACAATAGAATGGGAATAAGCAGCAAGTTTATAAAATTTGTAAAGTCCATAAAGTGTAGATACATTTTATACTTTATTCCTATTTTATTTTGGCCTGCATTGGTTCATGCTCAAAATAATTCCAATGATGTTTCTGTAAAAGTGAACGGGAAAAAATATTACAGGCACATTGTAGAAAAAGGAGAAACCGTTTACGGCATTGCCGAAAAATATAACGAGCAGCCTAAAGATATTGTTTTAGATAATCCCAAAGCTATGGACGGTGTTCATCCCGGCGATACGCTGATGATTCCGGTTATTGTAAAATCAACAGACAAAACAGCGGATACATCTTCCATAAGCGGCAATTATATTTATCATGATGTGGTAGGCCAGGAAACACTCTATTCCCTGTCCAAGGAATATCATACTACGGTCAGCGCCATCGACAGCCTGAATCCTGTGATAGCTATAAAGGGTTTGCAGGTAGGCCAACACTTACGAATCCCTGCTCCAGATGGTGGACATAAGCCGCAAGGAAAGCATGCCGCAACCAATGATACAACACACGCTGCACAACAGGGACAAGTAAGCGCAACCAAAAAAGAAGCGCAAGCCTATAAATCCCTAATCGGCGGACAAAACCCTGCAGATGCTTCCAAGTCTTTTTCGGATACGGGCAAAAAACTAAGCATTTACAACGTTGCACTTATTATGCCGTTTGCAGCCGAAGGGGCCGATACTATTCACTTAAGCCGCCTGGAGCAAGGAACGGCACAAATACCGCAGATAACGCAAATCTCCATTGATTTTTACCATGGACTTTTATTAGCCTTCGATACGCTGGCAAAAAAAGGATTCCGGGTGAACCTGCATGTATACAATGTAGCATCGGGGTCAGACAGTTTATCCCATGGTATAGATTCCATTTTGACAAACCCTGAAATATTAAAAATGAATCTTATTATCGGACCTCCGTATCCGGCTAATTTCAGAAGGGTGGCCCGGTTTGCCGGACTGCACCGTATTGCTATCATTTCGCCCCTCTCCAGCGAAAGCTATGTATTGAAAAGCAACCCCTGGACGAGCAAAATAGCGCCTTCCCCTATTACGGAGACTGAAATGGAAGCGGATTATATAGCCGCGCATTACCGCCGCAATAATATTATAATCGTCCATAACAGAGATGCCAATGATGTATATTACGAAGTTTTTAAAAAGCACTTTAAGCTGGCTGATTCTCTGCTGGGCGGCAAGGACACGCTCCGCTATGCCGAAAGCATTGGAGGGGTAAGCGGACTCGGAAGTAAAATAAGCAACAGCCAGGTAAATGTAATTGTTATGCCCTACCAGGGAGCGCCCTTCGTGGCAAAATTTGTGAATGAACTTGCCAATTCAAAGTATTCTGAGAATGATTCGCTGGTATTATTCGGAATGCACAATTGGGCGAACAACGATGCACTTTCCGCAGATAACCTGGATACATTAAATTTCCATTTCCCTTCCAACGAGTTTGTAGATTACACAAGCTTACCTGCCAAAAAATTCATAGCCAATTACAGGAGCATTTATCTTTCAGAACCAAGTTATTTTTCTTATCAGGGATTTGATGCCGCCATGTTTTATGGCAATCTTTTATATACCTATGGAACAAGTATCCAGGATCACCTGGGCGATGTTAAGTACAGGGGCTTGCAAACTTCCTTTGATATGCTCCGCAGCAATACAACTAACGGCTACGAAAACAAAGCGGTTTATATACTGGAGTATAAAAACTATACGGAAAAGTTAGATTCGAGGTAGTTGCTAAGTACATTTTCTACTTCAACGGACATTTGTGTTAAATAAGCTCCTTTTGTCTTATGAATTTACTTCTATTTGTGATTGAATGGATATTCTATTTCTTAGTTCAAGAACTATAGTTAAACTATCATGAAAAAATTTACATTTTTCTTTTTATTGTTGATACTTAACTCATCCTTCTCTTTTGGACAATGGGATTCTATAGAGAATGGCGTTAGAGGGAGGGCTTCATTCTTTGGAGAAGGAGTATTTACTCCAATACTATTTACCATTCAAAATCTTAAACAGCTCGCTCAGCTTTGGCGTTAAGATAATATCCGTCCTTCTGTTCTTTTGTCTTGCTTCTTTTGTTTTTTCAGGATCCACCGGGTCATATTCGCTAACGCCGGAGGCCATCAGACGGGCAGGGTCAATTTTGGCATCCTGCAATAATATTTTTACAATGGATGTGGCGCGCATAACACTTAAATCCCAATTGTCTTTAATATCTCCATTGCCATGCATGGTTACATCATCGGTATGTCCTTCCACCATCACATTTATATCAGAATCAGATTCCAATGCCTGTGCAAGTTTGCCTAAAGCGGTAATGCCTTCCGGCTGAACTTTTATACTTCCGCTTGGAAACAACAAGGCTTCTTCCATCGATACATATACTTTCCCGTTCTTTTCATAAACTGAAATACCTTTATCGGCAAATCCAAGAAGAGCACCTGTAATTCTTCTCTTGAGGGCATCCAGGGCTGAATCTTTACGGCTCAAAATATTTTCCAATTCACTCACTTTTTCTTCCCTGTCCTTTAGTCTCATGTTCAACGAATCAAGACTGTTTTTCTCCGTATTCAACAGATCTTCCTTTTCAATTAATTGCGACTGAATATGCTGCATTTGCTGAGACATACCTTTATTGGTAGTTTCATTCCCCGCCTGTAAACTGTTATAGGAAGTTTGAAGCTGGTTATTTAGCTGGCTAAGGTTGGTATATTTCTCAGCCGCTTCGCGATATTTCATTCCCTTTATAGCTGTATCTACCTGTAGTGTTGCAACTTCATTTTTCAGCAGGTCCAATTGAGTTTTCATTTCAGTCCGGCTAGTTTCGCAGGCATTGTCAGCCGCCTTAACGGAATCGAGCCTGGCCTGGCAAGCCTTTCTTTTGTTTTGCTCTTCCGTAAGTTTATTAGCTGGCACACAGGAATAGAACCCGATTATAATAGTTGCCAACCCCGCAGTAATAATGGTAGTTCTCATTTGTCTAAAAATTTCGAATAGTGGATTCAAGCTTTCTGAAAAAAAAATTACGCGTTGTCGTAAACCTTATTTCTTCCCTTTAGCGCTGTCGGCTTTCTTTGTAGAATCGGCAGCTTTGGCGGCATCAACAGAGTCTTGTTTATGATTCATTTTTGCTGCATTTAATAAAGAATCCATATGCGATTTAGCAACTAAAGAATCCGCAGTTTTTTTGTCCGTTTTATCAGCAGAACTGTTGCAGGCAACTAAAATGACACAAGGGATAGCGAATAATAAAAATTTCGTTCTCATTGTAAGTATTGTTTTGTCCGGCAAAAATACCAACAACAGCTGCGTTATAAATAAACGCGGAAAAAACTTATTAACAAGAGACGGCTATAAACTATGAATGAAAGGGTGTTAGTACTTAACCTAACTATTATAATTTATTTTTCAGCATGGCCAATGCTTTGTCTTCTTGCATTCTCATTTTTTTATTGTCAGCCGGATTCTTGTCTTTGTATCCGCACAGGTGCAATATGCCATGAATGATGGTCCGCATTAATTCTTTTTGGAAAGCTTGTTTAAATGTTCCGGCATTTTCTTTTACCCTGTCTATACTGATAAAAATCTCACCTTCTGTTTTCTTCTTTCCGGAATAATCAAAGGTGATAATATCGGTATAAAAATCGTGTTTAAGAAATTGGCGGTTAATCTTTAACAGGTATTCATCCGTACAAAAAAGGTAGGCGATATTTCCAGCCGTTTTGTTTTCTTGTTTCAAAACCTTTTTAATCCAATTGATAACCTCTGTTTCTTTTTCAAGCGAAAAATCAAGGTTCTCTTCTACCCGGAAGGAAATTCCTGATTTGGGCACAGCCTGAATTAATTAGCAAGCATATTGAAGCTAATGGAAACACAACACCCCTTGTCGGAAAAGGTAACTTCATCGGCCAGGTGCTTCATTAAGAAAATACCTCTGCCGCTTGGCTTTTCAATATTGGCCGGGTCGGTAGGGTCGGGAAGGTTATCAAAATCAAATCCCGGGCCCTCATCCTTCACAGAAAATACTATAGTTGTTGGACTGGTTTTAAAGCCTACATGTACTTTTTTGTCCGGGTCGGCTTTATTTCCATGATAAATAGCGTTATTTACCGCTTCTGTAACCGCCACGAGTATATTTCCGTAATGGTCTTCACTTAATTTATAAGTGGAACAAATGGTTTCAATCAGTTTTTCAATAATATGAATTCCCTCCATAGAAGAAGGCAGTTCCAATTGTTGATTGTTCATTGAGCCAGACGGCGCGCTGGTCGAAGATTTTGTTGTAGCATCTGTTGTCTTCGAGGAGATATTCTTCATTCCTGAAAAGAGTTAAAATATTGATTTACCTTATTACGGTAAAATGAATTAAGGTCCGGTGGAACAGTTTTTAACAACTCGTTTTGTTTGGTTCGTTCTGTATTATACTCTAAAAACGGGTTAGGGTTACCGGAAAATTGCTTTTTAGCTACATGTGATTCAAATTCAGGACTTTGCCCTTCAGTCTGTTTAGCCTTTTCATATTCCAGCAGGTGCTTTATTATTTGTTGTTGCCGTTGGAGGGTAGCATCTGTTATTTGCCTGTTCACTATATCTTCTTCGTTTTGGCTCATTTGTTGTGCAATGCCATCTAATTGGCCTGAGCCTTGCTTATTATCGCCCATCTCCTCTTCAGCCTGTTGCATTTGCTCTCTTATATATTGCTGTTCAGCAGCCATTTTTGCAAGTTCTTCGCTGTTAGCCCCCTGGCTTTGGCTTCCCGGTTTGTTTCCTTGTTTGTTTCCTGACTTTTGACCGGGGCTTTGTCCATTTTTCATCATGGCATTCTTCATGGCATCTAATTGCTTAGACAGTTGTTCCTGCATTTTGCGCAGTTGCGACATAGATGGCTTGCTTCCCATGCCTCCCGGTTTATTGCAACTTCCCATTCCGGGTGAATGGCTTTTAGATTGAGATTGTTGTTGCATTGCGCTTAATGCATCGCTGAGCATTAAGGCCAGGTTATTTATAGACGTCATGGAAAATTGCTGGTTGGATGCTGCCTGTGGGGCCTGTCTTTTTTCCAGTTGAGCAACCGCCTCATCCATGTTATGATTAATCTTATCCATTTCCTGGTTCACTATACCCTGAAGTTTCATATTTCTTTTGCTAAGCTTATATAGGCTGTCGGCTATGGTAGCCGCATTATCCTGCAATTCTTTTTGCTTATGCGCAATGTCTGCATACTGCATATTGTTCTGTCCTGAAGACGTTACCGAATTCATCAAATCCTTCTGTGCAAATGATAAAGTAACCAAGTTGTTCAGGATAATTCGCAAGGTGGCCGCATCGGCTGCGTCCGATTGCGATTCCATATTCATTTCCATGCTGGCAAGCTTAGCTGCCATTTTCTGCATTCCCTGTGAAGCACTGTGCTCCGATTTGGATGCCTTACCCGGACTGCCTTTTGAAAGTTCCTGGCTGCTGTTCTGCATATCTTGTTTAACACCCTGCGACTCTTGCTGCGGATTTTTAAATTCCGTAGGCTCTTCCAATTCGCTGTTCTTCTTATCTAATTCCTCCAGGCTTTTACTCACATCCTGAAATTCCTTATTTAGCGAATCTTGTTTATTTTGTTGTTCCTTGGCAGTATTTTCCTTGCCTTTTGAATCCTTCGAATCTTTGGAATCTTTGGAATTCTGACTTAACTGCTCTTGCTTTTGAGCAAGTGAATCAAGACGCTCCTGATTTTCCTTTAGCTGTTGTTGAAAATCGAGTCGTTTAAATAATTCCAGTGTGCGTTCCATTTCCTTTTTAAAATCATCATTGTTAGCAGTCAGTTTTTCCAATTGCTGCTGCACCTGATCTTTATTCAGCTTATCCATCAGCTTTTGCAACTCTTCCAGTTTCTTTTTAATGCTGTCGTTCGCCAGTTGATTAAATAGCTTTTGCAATTCTTCCTGCTTGGCCATCAGGTCAGAATCCTTCTTCTGAAAATCCCATTGCTTTTGGTTATTTTGCTTATTCTGTTTGGCAATTTCTTCCGCTTTTTTTTGCAAATCCAATTGCTGCTGGAGCAGATTATCTATTTTCTTTTTATCGGCCCAGTTTAAATCTTGTTTATTAAAGAGGTCCTCTCTTTCCTGCTCCATCTGGCTTTGCACCATATTTGCCTGCTGAACTGCCTTGCTTATGTCATTCTGAATATGGGTGTTGTTGTCTTCCGTATTCTTTACAATATCAGCCATGGTTGGAACTTTGAAAAACATAGGATTCGTTCTTGTTGATTTAGGCCCGTTAACGCCGTCGTTATCCCACACTTCAAAATAATATTCCATTTGTTCACCGGGTGCAAGAGCCAGCGTATCCATGTCCCAGTAAAAATAAAAAGGCTGCTGAATGACATTTTTAGAGAGGCCTATATCCGTTTTGTGTATTACACCGGATGTGGCAGACGAATCATCGGAATTATAAATGCGATACACAAATTGAAGACGGGTAAAGCCATAATCGTCTTTAACACTTCCGTTAAAATATAACTGTTTGGAGGAAGCGGAATCTTGCTTCTGCTCTACTTGTATGGAAGGATATAAGTCAGGGATTACTTGGATTACATACTTTACCGAATCGTGGTTTGTGAAATATTGGTTAGATGCAAAAACAGAATAACTCTCATTTTGCATAAACTTCTTTTTATATGAATACGCATCCTTAACAGAAGAACTTAACACATTCATAGAATCATTAAATTTCAGTTGAAGTTTGTCGGTATTATTTGTATTGAAATTCCATTGCACTATTGTTCCCTGGGGAATGGACAAATCGCCGGTATTATGCAGTGATTCATCTTTTTTACCAACATAAGCGGGATAGTGCAGCATAATATCAAAGCTTACCAATTCCGGCTCAGGCAGGGCCACAAGTTTATATTCTTTCGAGTCGTACCCGGCGGCTTTAAATGTAAATGTTTCATTGTGCTGTATATTCCTAAAGGTGTATTCAAAAGCAACGTTGTTTTCTTTATCCATTTTAAAAGTGCTTCCCTCATATTGTATAAAAACATCTTGCGGAAGCTGGTCGCCTTTTATCTTTAATTTGAGTGTGAAATCTTTTTGTTGTATAGCTTGCAAATTATTGTTTTCAATTACAAAATCAAAGGGCGCTACCTTAGGGAAATTGGTATTGTACTGGAACATTTCTTTTGTTCCCTGCCTTAGCAGTGATGGAACTATAATTGCTACAAGAATGATTATAAACAAGGGAATGGCAACATAGGGAATATACTTCCGGTTATGGGAGATATCAATAGCAATAGGAAAAGATATGGGTTTTATTTCCCGTATTTTTTGTTCAATTCCGGCCTCCAAAAGAGCGACGGTTCCTACCTCTGTCATTTGCCTGTTTAGCTGGAGCACATTCAGAAGTTTATCCTGTACTTCCGTAAAATGCTTGCCTATAATGTGCGCAGCATCTTCATAACTTAATACATCGCCGATATGATATAATTTGAAAACAGGAATAGCAATAAACTTAGCCAGAACAAACAAAATTCCTCCGGCAAATGCATAAAAAAGAATGGTTCGCAGCGTAACGCTGAAATCGCCGTAATACTCTGCAACAACAATGGTGATATAAAATGACAACCCCAATGAAAGTGCATAAAGAGCTCCCCGTACGAGTTGGTTTTTGTAATACTTGCGTATAAACTCGTCTAACTTAGAAATTAATATGCGATAGGATGCAGTCATCGTTATAACCCTCAAATATAGTCCAAAAGAGGGAGGTGCGAATGGACAAGACGTTAATTTTTATTAATAGCTGTTAAGGATTTCCGGCCAAAACCTCCAATATCCTTTGCCTTACCTGTTCTTTAAGGCGGGGCACATCTTCCGATGTCATGGTAGTTGTCGGAATAGGCTCTGTCCAGACGGCTTTAAGCGTGCCGGGTTTTAATTGCATAAATTTATTGGCCGGAGAAAAGCTGCCCGAATTGAGAATAGTAAGTACTGCGATAGGCAATTTTGTTTCAATAGCAAGACGGAAAGCCCCATCTTTAAAGTCAATAAGAGGTTCAGTTGTTCGGTTACGTGTCCCCTCCGGGAAAAGCACCACCGATATCTTCTCTTTAAGTAATGAATCCTGCATACGTAATACGCTCTTAGCACGGTCCTCTTTGCTTTTCCTGTCCACGGTTATGTATAATCGCTTTACAACATACCCGATTAAAGGGATTTTGGCAACTTCTATTTTCGAAAGAAAACGGAATGTATTTACAGAGGCTCGGGCAAATAAAGGTATATCCAATTGAGAGCGGTGATTGCAGACAAATACGTATGGCTGTTGGGGTTTAATAAGCTCCATCCCTTTTATATCAACCTTTATAAAGAAGCATGTAAACAGAAAATTTGCCCAAAACCTGGATATTTTATGCGCCTGAAAAGGGGCCTTGTCTTTGGACATGAAGGAAAAGATAATTACATAACAGGGTATAACAATAAAAAAAGATACTATCATTATCAATAGCGCATACAACCCAAACAAGGTCATTAAAAACTGGATCAATATGTTTGCGTCTTTTTTCAAAGCAACCGGAAATTGAACTGCAAAGGTAAGTTGTTTAGGAAAAGAGAGAGATAGTGATTAAAAAGCAGGGCAATTAGTGCCACAAACCAACATCCACACCAAAATTAATAACAGGGTTGGTGAAAGGGTTATATGCAGAATTATTAAAATTCCACAGGCCGTAAATGCAAAAGAAAACCTTATCGGATACGGCCTCTTTATACCCTATGCCTAACATGGGTAATGACAGATAGCCCCTTTCTACCTGATAAGTATATATACTGGGCTCAGGAACATTAAGCACATCAAATTCACCCATTAAAAATATTTTGGAAAGATCATCGGGAAGGAAATAAAGTGCTGCTACTCTGCCTCCGTAAGCACTTGCCGTAAGACCGTAACCATAGACACTGGAGGCAAAACTTTCATATTGATATACGGGGCCAATACCTACCATGAAGCTCTGGTTAAAATGATAACACAACAAAGGCTCAACTTCTACAATTGAATACTGACCGAACTGCAAGATGAAACTTCCCCCGAGTGATAAGTGATCGGCAAAGCCATTGTTAGCTAATTGGGCAGGGTTTCCGGAAGGATTCGGAGAGGCCCCGTCACCAGGCCTTACGTATTGTGCCTGTGTATTGATTGTTGCACACAAAAATAAAACACCTATTAATTTCTTCATGTTAATCACCTATTCTTTGATCTGACGTATTCGTTTAAAATATCATCGCCTACTTTTACTTTATGTACTAACTTGCCACTGAACGCGGGCGCTTTTATTCCTTTGGATATTTTTTTATTGGATACAAATACCCTGGTTTCATCCCATTGGCCCTGATTAATAAATGAACTCAAAAGTACTGCGCCGCCTTCCACTATTACAGATTGAATGTTATGCTTATACAACTCATTGAGTATATTATTAAGGTTATCTCCTTTAAATTTAATTTTCACATATTCCACATTACCTGCTTTTGCGCTTTTCTTATTATTCAATACAATAACAGAAGCAAAGTTATTAAATATCTTAGAATCCGAAGGAGTTTTGAGGCTCCTGTCTACTACAATCCGTATAGGGGACCTGCCTTTCACAGCCCTGACGGTAAGCATGGGATTATCCATTATTACGGTATTTACTCCCACCATTATTGCCTGTTCTTCGCTTCTCCATTTATGGGTGAGTTTGTCAGCTTCTTTTCCGGTAATCTTCAAAGGCTTCTGTTGCTTTTCTCTTTTCTTATCAATATACCCGTTTTTTGTCATTGCCCATTTCAGAATAATATATGGACGCTTCTTATGGTAAAAAGTAAAAAATCGCTTGTTTAAATTCATGCACTCTTCTTCCAACACACCGGTAACTATATTACACCCGTTGCGCATAAGCTTAGCAATGCCTTTTCCTTTTACAAGCGGGTTGGGATCAACCGAGCCTATAACAACTCTTTTAATTCCATGCTTTATTATGGCATCGGCACAGGGGGGTGTTTTCCCATGATGCGCGCAGGGTTCAAGTGAAACATACAGGGTGGAATCTTTTAATAAACTTTTATCCTTTACCGATTTTATAGCGTTAATTTCAGCATGTTCTTGCCCAAATTTTTTGTGATACCCCTCTCCTATCAGTTTCCCATTATGCACAATAACACAGCCAACCATAGGATTGGGGCTGACATGCCCCCAGCCCTTTGCAGCCAACGTAAGGCAGCGTTGCATATATTTTTCATGTATATTCAATTGCATATTGATTATTTTCGTGAATTCAATTTATGTTCAACCATAAAACATGAAGTTAAAAGAGCTGAAAGATATTTTCAATAATGAACTGAAAAACATATATTCAAGGGAGGAGTCGCAAACCATTCTTAATTATATATTAATTGACGCACTTGGAATTCCAAAGTTAACTATCCTGTCTCAACCGCAACCGGAATTAAATATAAATCAATCGGAAAAGGTTCTCTCCCTTTTGAATGAACTTAAGAAAGGCATTCCAATTCAGTATGTATTGGGAACCACTCATTTTTATGGCCTGGTGCTTAAAGTTACCTCCGATGTATTGATTCCAAGGCAAGAGACGGAAGAGTTGGTTGATTGGATTATAAAGGATAACAAAGGAGCCTCGTTAAAAATTTTGGATGCCTGCACCGGAAGCGGATGTATTGCACTCGCGTTAAAAAAACACCTGCCGGAAGTTACAATTACCGCTATTGACATATCAGAAAAAGCTTTGGATATTGCTAAAAATAACGCCAAAGACCTGAATCTGGATGTTGTATTTAAAAAAGCCGATGCTTTAAATCTGCTACAGGAATTAAAAGGTGAATGCTTTGATATACTAGTTTCCAATCCTCCATATATAAGCGCATCTGAAAAAGATAGTGTGCAAAAAAATGTATTCCTTTATGAGCCGCACATGGCTTTATTTGTTCCCGATGAAAAACCCTTATTATTTTATGAGGCCATTGCTGCATACGCTAAAAAATTGAAGCCTGTAACACTTTACTTTGAAATTAATGAAGACCGTGGAGGCGATTTAAGGGAGCTGCTGAATACTATGGGCTTCAAGGATATAAACATAAAAACGGATTTGAACGGTAAAGACAGAATGCTGCGTTGCCGCTATTTTTAATTAATTTTACATCCATATAGTACTATGGACAAACAAGAGGCTGAAAAGGAAATAAGGAGGTTGTCGGATTTAATAGAAGAGCATAATTATAATTATTATGCTTTGTCGCAACCTGTTATAAGCGATTTTGAATTCGATAAGCTTTTGGAGCAACTTGTTAAACTGGAAAAAGAATTTCCGGAACTTGTTAAACCTAATTCTCCTTCGCAACGCGTAGGCGGATATGTAACCAAAGAATTTAAGCAGGTAAAGCATAAATATCCTATGCTTTCGCTGGGGAATACCTATTCAGAAGAAGAGCTCAGTGATTTTGATGAAAGGGTGCGAAAGGTAGTGGGTGACGATTTGGAATATGTTTGTGAATTGAAATATGATGGAGTTGCCATTAGTCTTATATATAAAGATGGTTTGTTGCATCAAGCCATTACAAGGGGTGATGGTACCCAGGGCGATGATATTACTGTAAATGCAAGAACCATACGCAGCATCCCATTAAAACTGCATGGGCAAGGATACCCCGAAGAGTTTGAAATGCGGGGCGAAGTTTATTTACCGTTAAAGATATTTGAAAAAATAAATAAAGAGCGTGAAGACGCCGGTGATGAGCCTTTTGCTAATCCCCGAAACTCGGCTTCCGGAACATTAAAAATGCAAGATTCCGCAGAAGTGGCACGCCGGAATTTAGACAGTACGCTTTATTATATACTTGGTGAAAGCTTGCCTTATCAGGAACATTATGAAAGCCTTCAGCATGCAAAAAAATGGGGGTTTAAAATATCAGAACATACTGAATTGGCAAAAGACATAAAAGGGGTTCATGCCTTTATAGTAAAATGGGAAAAGAAACGCAACGATTTGCCTTTCGATATTGACGGCATAGTTATAAAGGTAAACTCTTTCAAGCAACAAATGATCCTCGGGCTTACGGCTAAATCTCCCCGTTGGGCAATCGCATTTAAGTACCAGGCTGAAAAGGCGGCTACCACGCTTACCAGTATATCTTTCCAGGTAGGCCGGACCGGTGTAGTTACCCCCGTAGCAAATCTTCTACCTGTGCTGCTCGCTGGCACTGTTGTAAAAAGAGCCACGCTGCATAATGCCGATAATATAAATAAACTGGATATACGCATTGGCGATACGGTATGGGTGGAAAAAGGCGGAGAAATTATACCTAAAATTACGGAAGTTGATTTATCCAAAAGGAAGCCACATTCCCTTCCGGTTGAATTTCCAACGCATTGCCCGGAGTGCCATGCAAAACTAATCAGAAGAGAAGGAGAGGCACAACATATATGCCCCAATGAGAAAAACTGCCCACCGCAGATAAAAGGCAAAATAGAACACTTTGTTGCCAGGCGTGCCATGAATATTGAAAGTATGGGAAATGAAACCATAGACTTATTCTACAAAGCAGGACTGGTGCATAACGTTGCCGATTTATATGATTTGACCGTTGAAAAAATTATCCCCCTGGAAAGAATGGCTGAAAAATCGGCTACGAATATTATTGAAGGTATTGAAGCCTCGAAAAAAGTTCCGTTTGAAAGAGTTCTGTTTGCACTTGGCATAAGGCATGTTGGCGAAACATCGGCAAAAAAACTGGCATTTCATTTCAAAAACCTTAATGCACTCAAAAATGCAAACTTGGAAGAATTGCACAATGTTTCGGATATCGGCGAGGTTGTAGCTAAAAGCATACAAGAGTTTTTCCATGATGAACACAACAAAAAAACAATAGAAAGGCTTCGTGAAAAAGGACTTAAGTTTGAGCTTGATGCGAGTGAAATGGCCTTATTCAGCACTGTATTGGAAGGAAAATCATTTGTAGTTTCAGGGGTATTTGCAAAGCATTCGAGAGATGAAATTGTTAAGCTGATTGAAAAAAACGGTGGAAAACACGTAGGCTCCATTTCTTCAAAAACATCATATATTATTGCCGGCGAAAATATGGGGCCGGCTAAAGCCGAAAAAGCAAAAAAGCTGAACATCCCCCTGATTATGGAAGATGAATTTATACAAATGATAGGAAATAAACAGCCATAAAATTTGAAAGTTTTAAAATACATATTATATCCTTTTTCATTTTTATACGGTATTATAGTTACTGTCCGGAATTTGTTTTTTGATATAGGTATTTTGCGTTCGCAGCGTTTTCCTCTCTGGGTTATTTCAATAGGAAATCTTTCAGTAGGCGGCACAGGTAAATCTCCTCATACTGAATATATAGCACGCTTACTGGAAAATCTTTCTAACCATTATGAAAACCTGGAATTATCTTTTGACAAAATAGCCACACTGAGCCGCGGGTATGGAAGAATTAACAAGGGCTTTAAACTTGTCCATTCTACAAGCGATGCAAAGGAAGTAGGGGACGAACCCCTGCAACTTAAAAGAAGACTAAATGATTTGCATGTTGCGGTAGATGAAAACAGGGCGCATGGAATAAACATGTTACTCGCATCAAATCCACAACTCAGAGTAGTACTACTGGACGATGCTTTTCAACACCGCTATGTAAATAGAGACTTATCTATTCTTCTTACAAATTACAATGCACCTTTCTATAATGACTGCATGCTTCCTGCCGGCAGATTACGAGAGCCACGCCGCGGATATAAACGCGCGCAGCTTATTATTGTAACTAATGTTCCGACTAGTATTACCGATACAGAGAAAAAAATTATACAGAAAAGCATTAATCCAAAAAGAAAACAGAAAGTATTCTTTTCTAGTATTGTTTACCAGCCTCTTGTGCATGTATTCAAAAGCAACACTCCTATTCCCCCGATGGATAAAAACCATTCCGTATTGCTGCTCACCGGAATTGCTAATGCTCATGGTTTATATAATTACCTGGCAGAAATAGCGAGGGATGTAATTCACATTCCCTTTCCCGACCATCATGTTTTTAATCCCTCCGATATTGCAAAAGTTATTAAATCCTTCAATGACATTTCTAATCCAAATAAAATTATTATAACCACCGAAAAAGATGCCATGCGATTACAATCAGGCTCTTTAATAAATGGATTTGGAAAAGTACCTGTATTTTATCTCCCTATACAAGTTAAAATACTTGAAGAAAATGATTTTGAGGGAGCGATTATTAGCAGTTTAATTCCTTTGGATAAAATTAAGCCCCTCCTTAAATCATGAAATAGATAACCCTTAATTTCTTTTATGGTATCTTGTTCTATCGGCTTATTTATTCAAAAAATCTATTTTTGCCCAATTTGAACCCATTCGTAATTATACTATTAACCCCTTAAAAAACCAACTCTATGTCGGCTCTTCAGGAATTTAAAAAATTTGCCATGCAGGGCAATGTAATTGACCTTGCAATTGGTATTGTAATTGGTGCTGCCTTCAGCAAAATTGTTACCTCGCTTGTGGAGGATCTTGTTACGCCTGCAGTATTAACACCGGCATTAAAAGCCGCAAAATTAGCGGATTTAAGCCAGTTAGTTATTCCGGGCACAGCCATTAAATACGGCAATTTTCTTTCGAACATCATATCATTCATTATTGTTGCCGGATCTTTGTTTGTTATTATTAAACTGATAAACAAAGCAAAGAAGAATGAACCTGCTCCTGCGCCGGCTCCAAAAGAACCATCGACAACCGATGCCCTTTTGATTGAGATAAGGGATTTGCTAAAAAAATAAAAGCCGGCTCATTTGAGTCGGCTTTTATTTACGCAGTGTATTAAATTATATTATTCCCTTTCTTAGTATCTTGAAAAAATTTCAGGCTTGCTGCTTATTCATGTGTTTGAGATTTACCCCATACATCACAATAAAAATAATACCTATAAATCCTACAAATGCTCCGCCAATAATGCCTATCAGTTTACCCAGTACTACCGGCATTGCAACTAAGACTAAAATACCAAGTATATACAAATAGAATCCGATTTTTCTCAGGTTCCACATAAGGATAGCGCCAAAAAGGGTAAACAAGTTACCTATTAATTGCAAAATGGCCGATTCCCTTATATTGTCAGCGCTAAGGCCTTCAGTGACGGAACTCATCAGGTTTTTTAAAAAACTTGGAGTATTCTGTTGATCCATCTGAGTTTCAGCGCTCTTCATTGCATCACCGGCAACCGCTGCAACTGTATCAGCTGAGGCATAACTTCGAATAGATTTAATAATATCCCATCCGCTTCCAATAAAAGTAAGGATGCAGATAACGGTGAGAAAAGTGTTTCTTACTCCGCCTGTAGGTGCCGGAGTGGAGGGAGTTGACGGAGCAGAAGGATTTGTTTCCATGTTCATTTTGTATTAGTTATGCTACAAATATATACATATAATTTTAGTAGAACAACCTGTTTTATTGTGTCTTAATAATCTTCTTTAAAACAACTCTGCTGCCGTCCTTATTTTGAATATTGAGGAGATAAATTCCATTTCCATACGATGAAATATCAAATTGCATGGTGGAATTATCGGCTATTTTACTTTTGATTTTTTGACCTAATGAATTATATATATCTATTACCTGTCCTTGTGTTAATCCTGTAATTGTAAAATCACCAGTGTTTGGATCCGGATAGACGTTTATCAAGGATGAAGAACCATCAATATCAGCAATCCCGGTAAGTATAATAGTTACGCATGTGCTGTCTTTGCAACCAAGGCTATCTGTAACTACACAGCAATAATGACCAGGACATTTTCCATTAATGGTATCGTTTGTTCCTCCGCCCGGACTCCAATTATAGGTATAAGGCGCTGTGCCTCCAGTTGCGGTTGCGGTGGCCATACCATTGCAGGCTCCCTGACTGTTGTCATTTACTGAAGTTGTGGTAATCCCCAAGGCTGGGGCTTGGCTTATAGTTATACTT
>Ga0302186_10000366_pt1 | contig 41095 bp, 46 predicted proteins | sample II_Bog_E1_2_FD_198782 | JGI IMG/M metagenome (GOLD analysis project Ga0302186, IMG submission 198782) | Peat permafrost microbial communities from Stordalen Mire near Abisko, Sweden - II_Bog_E1_1 | ecosystem: Environmental > Terrestrial > Soil > Wetlands > Peat | place: Sweden: Abisko... | reverse complement strand
ACAAGAAAAGAAACAAGAAAAGAAACAAGAAAAGAAACAAGAAAAGAAACAAGAAAAGAAACAAGAAAAGAAACAAGAAAAGAAACAAGAAAAGAAACAAGAAAAGAAACAAGAAAAGAAACAAGAATGTTGTTCTGGATGTCAAAAGCGAGAACATATTATTCAAGAGATTCATTGGATGGCCCGTAGGTACGCGCATGGTAGGGCGACCTATGCCGTAAGCATGTTTAATGAGGCTATTCGTCTTGGTCAAGCATTAGGAATGGAATTTAAGCCCGATCCAATTGACGGATTGGTCGAAGCAAAAGACGCGCAACTAGATAGAGAATGGTTCGAGAAAAATCCAAGGAAGTAACATGGAAAAATTCAAAATAGGCGCAAAAATCAGAATGTATGGTTGCGGCGATGGGAACGGTACTTTTTGGGATGGGGACAAAGCCACTGTAGTTGGATACACCAATAGCGGCACCCTCATTTGTATCCCTGATGATTGGCGTGATGAAAAACATCATATGCATCCTAAGCAATGTCGATTAGTGCGTAAAAAGGGTAAGGGCAAGAAGTTACCAACAAAACGTAAGAAAAACCCTCTCACCGGATCTAAGGTAAGCGATTTCATGAGAGAGCTTCAATAATATGGGACACACAGAGTTTAAAGTTGCGCTTTGTTTCATTTTGTTGCCAATTGCAACGGGATGCTTCTATTTCGGCCTCAAAGACTTTACCATGCAAGAAATTGTCGATATGGCTCAAGATAAATGTGACAATGTACCCAATAATGACTCATCTAGAGCCTATTGTATGGTTAATTATGTTAATTCTTACTGCGATAGAAATTGGAAAAATGAATATTGCCATGAATATCAAATGAAGAATCTTAAGAAAAGCGATTAATATCATGAAATTGGTTACATATCCTAGCCCCATCCTTAAAAAGACAGCTAAATTAGTCTCTGAATTTGGTATCTGGGAAGATACTATTAATCAGATGGTTAAAATTATGGTTGAAAAGAAGGGGTATGGACTTGCAGCAAATCAGGTTGGTCTTGACATAGATCTTTTTGTTATGTATCCAGATAAGGATCTTCCACCAAAGGCATATTTTAATTGCCAGATCAGGCATCTTATTGGCGATCCAATTAAAATGCAAGAAGGATGCCTAAGCTTACCTAATGTTGGCCATGAAATTCTTAGGTATCCTCAAGTTACAGTGCAATACTATGACAAAGATGGAAAGTTTACTGTGGACGATCTCCCAGAGGGAATTGCATCGCAGTGTGCCCAACATGAGGTACAACATCTTCAAGGCATTCTTTATATCGATAATTTGGATATGATTAAAAAGAACAGAGTCCTGAAGCAATATAGTAGAGTAAATTTTGGTAAGTCAAAATGCTGATTGTAAGTAACTTACTAAGAGGGCAATAAATGAATAAATATTCAAAAGAAGATTTGGAATTCCTAGTCAAAAACTACGGTAAAATTACAGCAATTACTATAGCCAAGTACTTAAATAGATCCCATGCGGAAATTAGACGAAAAGCTAATGAATTAGGTCTGAGATCCACTTTGAATAATATTGGGGTCTCACGTTATATTCATAACAAGGAATATTTCAAAAAACTATCTGTAAATAATTGTTATTGGGCTGGATTTTTGGCGGCAGATGGGTCAATAGACAGCAATAAAAATATATTGACTGTAAGTTTGAAATCTACGGACAAGAAGCATTTAGAATTACTTAAAAAAGAGTTAGGATTTACTGGAACCCTAAAAACCGTAATCACCACACTAAAAGATAAAAAATATGAAGCCACAAAGCTATATATTTGTGGAGCGCAGACTCTAATAGGCGATCTAAAAAATAATTTTAATATTACTCAAAACAAATCTTTGTTTTTAAATCCTCCTAATATAGAGAATTCTGAAATGGCAAAAGCCTTTATTGTTGGCTATATAGATGGCGATGGAACGGTTTGTTTTGGCAAGACCAAGCAAAAGAAACGGTATTTAAGATTGTCCGTTTTAGGAACAAAACAGTTTTTGAATTGGATAAACGAATTTCTTAACGAATCCTACGCAATAGGGACAAAGAATATAAATAAACACAAAAATATTTATGCGTATCAGATCTCTTCTTTGATGGCCCGCAGGGTGCTTCTTGATTTATGTAAAATAAAAGTACCCAAACTTAAACGTAAGTGGAACAAAGTGAACAGTTTATGCTAATTATACGAAATTGGGCGGATTTTTACGATTCTGCCATGGGTCTAGGGATAGATAAGACTGTAGTGTATGACCGCACGACCCAAAAATTTCCCTCTCCAAGTAAGATCAACGAAAGATCTCTTAGCGATCTGTTCGACAAGCTTCCCCCGTCACGAGAACATCATGGCTGGTGGATAGAAGGTAAAGTCTTATTGATATGCGGTGAGGCTATCCCATTTATTCAAATACGTCATCGTGATAGTATGGCTAAGCCCAACAATTTTTATTCTCCAGAAAAGGCGATTGACTTCATTAGAGCTAATAATATTGGTACTTCTATGTACTGGAGCTTTTGGCGAAGTCATTATGTAGATAGTATCAAAGGAATAGAACATTTCTTTAAAGATAAAGAATTTTCAGGATTGACCAAATTACACCATATCCATAAATGTCCGGTCATTCTTTGTTATTATGAGACTAGGGACAAAAATTCTATTACTCTAAACCCTAACCTTAAAGAACTTGGCTACCAAACTCAAAAAGATCCCTATACTCTTTTTCAGACCATTTATATGTTCATTTCAGGGGTCCTAGGAACTCCCGCAAAAGAACCTAAACCTATTAGTGATGAGATTATCGCTGCCAATCATGGATTAGACGGCCCATATAGCTTTAGAAATCCACCAGGCAAAAAGCGCGGTCGAAACAGGTAATCTCCGTTCATACTCCAATAAAATCAATTACTTACAATACCTGACCGATAGTAATCCAATCTTTTATGTAAGTCCGTAAGAATATACGATTGAATTTTAAGGAGAAAAACAATGTTAAAAGCTTCATCCCTTCCATATTTGATTTCTGGCATGGGCGATAATACTGCAGGTGCAGATCTTATTAACGCAATCCAAACCTCAACCTCACTTTCTACATCTAGTCAAGACTTCATTCGTCTTGAAAGTTGTTTTGATGAGAATGACATCGCGGCAAACTTTAACAAGTGCATTGGTGGATCTTACCAACTTCAACTTCGTGACGTTCAATTCGTTAAAGCTGCTTTTTGTGCCCCTACAGCTGTTCTTCAAGATATCTTGAACAACCTTGCTGGCGGATATAATCCAAAAATCAATATTAACTACATCTAAGACAAATGTCCGTTCCTCTCGTGTTAGCCTCCTAAATTAATTTTTAGGGGGCTTTTTTTATTTGACTTTTCTATCAATCAACGATATACTTATGGGGTAACGGCGGCGTGGAAAGCTGTGGATCAATGATAGAAGTTAGACTCGAAAGAGCGTGTATATTGCTGACACTGGAGACACGCAGGTTGATCCCGTAGGGATACTTAGACCACGTAAAAGTGAGTACACTTCCCCAGCCCCTAAAAAGGATGGAGGTGGCGAGTGAAAAAAGCCCTGCTTGCCAGAGTCGCGCCTGGCCCGTTACACAATTTAAGGAGTAGTTATGGAATTTAAAGCTTTCCCAGAGATCAAAAAATTAGGTTCGGTAGTAATGTCGATCACTCAAAAGATCCATGGTACCAACGCACATATTTTAGTTTATCGTAAAGAAGACTTGAGTCTAGATTTAGTTTGTGGCTCTAGAACACGATTTATTGCTCCTGGTGATGACAATTACAATTTTGCAGCACACGTTTATGCTAACAAGCAAGCCTACATTGATCTACTCGGTGAAGGCCGTCATGATGGAGAATGGGCTGGTAAAGGCATTAATTCTGGTGAAGGTTTAGATGGCAAAGTATTTGTGTTGTTTGATTACTATCGCTATAAAGACAAGTCACTTCCACCACAAACCGTTTTAGTTCCAGTTCTTTATGAGGGTCCAATTGATTTATCCAAAGTCCAGGAATGTATGGATGACCTTAAGGCTAACGGATCAAAACTTTCTCCCGGATTTATGCGTCCAGAAGGTGTCGTTGTACGTATTAAAGGCGAACGCTACAAAGTAGTGTTTGACGCTGAAGAGACTCAATGGACAGGTAAGGCCAAAGAAGGAAATAAGGGCGAGAATACAAAAGAAAAACTTGATGTATCTCACTTATTACAACCTATCCGCCTTGAAAAACTTCTCTCAAAAGACGAACGCTATTTAACTGGATATCCTAAAAGTATTCCAACGATTGCAAAGGATTACGTTGCCGATCTAGTTAAAGAAGGTCAAATTACTGGTACAGATGCTGAAGTCAGAGGCGTGACCAAAGCTATGGGCGGATCTCTTTATAAATTCATTCAAAGCGAAGTAGAAACTAAACACGCACTGAATATTTCTTAATGGTCCTAAGAGGAATCGATGCAAATAGTAGTAATGTCATTGCTATCAATTCCTCTTATTACCTTTATATTGATTGGCCTCAGTTTTATTTTTAAAAAGAAGAGGAAAAAACGGCCCAAATTAGTTCTACATCAAGGTGGTAAACAGTGAATTCTAAGTTCATGTTAAATAAGGAAGAACAGTATTTTATAATGGAAATACTGGAAATTTCTGATGTTCAGGAAGCATTTGATAGATTTACAGAAATTTTGATTGAAGAAGGCGGGGATCCTCATAGTGTAGATAAATACATTAAAAGGATTCTCGTAGCGTATAAGGAAAAGAAGGGTAAATTATGATAAACATTGAAGATATTGAAGAAGCTATTTTTAAATACATGATTAGCAACGGACGTTCACCAAAATATATTTTGATGGATGTGGATTCCTATGAAGAATTTAATAATCATTTTCAGCCTAAAGAAAGAATCCTGAACCCTGGACCCATAGATAGCCGTATCGTTATTTTACATTCTACTCATTCCATCTTACCTATCGGTATTTTATCTGTCAACGTTGAGAAGGCTCTCTTAGAGGTAGTAGGATAATGAATAACGGTTTTACAGAAGAGCAATTAAAAAAACTCAAGAACCTAAACAGAAAATATTTTCTTAAAACTTTCGCATCAATGTTAAGATGCAGTTCACTGCTTTTTTTGGCTAACTTTTTAGTCGTATTGGCCGATATACTTTTTGTACACTCTCAATTTTTTGTTTTTATTTGTTTCTTTACAGGCGGTTTTTGTTGTGCTAAACTATATGTGGAAAATAGAGATATTTTAGCAGATAATTTAAAAGCAGAAACACTTAAAATTCTTGAAGACAAAACGGAAACATAATGTTATTTTTATATCGAATAAAATGGTTCTTCCATTGTTTATTTAGATTACATCGTCAGACGACGGTAACTACATACAACGATACTTTCGTGGGTTGTGCCGATTGCAATCTATTAAACGATAAAGAAGGCTTCGAATACAAATTTACAAATCAATAAACAACAATAGGATATCACAACGATGTTAAAAGACTACCGGATTAATTTCCGTCCAATGGTTTATGATAAGGCATTGGAATTCAATAAAGCACAAGCAAGCCATCAATGGACCGCAGATCAAATTGAAGTTGATGGCGATTTAATGCAGTACCATACAGAGTTTACGGACTCGGAAAAACATGGTATTAATACCGTACTGAAACTATTCACGTTATATGAAATTCACGTTAATAACTATTGGATCGATGTTGTTTATAGAAATTTTCCGCAACATGAAATCCGTATGGCAGCCACCACATTCGCGGCAATCGAATCGCAACATGGCTTGTTTTACGACAAAGTAAATAAAGGCCTTGGATTGTCATCCAAAGAATTCCACCTTTCTTTTTTGGAAGATCCAGATATGAAAGAAAGACATGAATTTATTGGAAGGAGCTTGGCTCTAGGTAACTCAGGAAATGATGAAGATTTGGCAGTTTCTCTTGCTACTTTTACTTTTATTGAAGGTGTCATTTTATATAGCTCGTTTGCCTTTCTTATTAGTTTTCAGCATTCCCCAAAAGATAAATTGAAAAATACTTTTACCGGACTATCATATTCTGTTCGAGATGAAGCTCTACATGCAGATTTCGGGTCATGGCTATTCAATACCTTCACAAAAGAGTATGGCATATCAATGGAATCAATCAAAGATCGTATCGTGGATATTGCCGAACAGTCTTTGAAAGTTGAAGAGAAGATCATTGACAATATTTTTTCTGCAGGCAAAATTGAGGGAATTACAGATACTCAGTTAAAAAATTTCGTAAAGAGTCGAATTAACAAAAAACTGAAAGATATCGGAATTGATCCTATATACGAAGTTTCCTACAACCCTGTGGCAAGTTGGTTCTACAAAAAAATCAATCAAATTGAATTAACTGATTTTTTTGATCGTTCTCCAACAGCGTACACTAACAACTGGAATTTTGGGAAAGTAAAACAATGGTAGTAAAAAGTTCAAAAGAAGAAATCAAAGTAGAATTGGCGCTTTTAAAAAGTAAAGGAGAGGCACCCGATTGGATGAACTGGATGTCTTATGCCATGATGAAAGACTCCTACTTATTAGCAAATCAGACCCCTAAAGAACGTTATAGAATCATGTCTGATAGTGCAGCAGCATATATGCCATCAGACCAAGCTGAATGGTCGAACAAATTCTTTGAACTATTTTGGAATAACTATTTAGCTCCTTCTACACCAGTAATGGGGAACTTAGGCACCAACCGTGGCCTAGCAGTAAGTTGTTCTGCAAGCTATGTAGGTGACTCTATGTATGATATCGCGTACACAGACTTTGAAATCGCCATGCTATCAAAACATGGTTTTGGTACAGCAGCCTTATTTGATCTACGCCCAGGATACGCCCCAATCTCAGGCGGCGGACACACCAATTCAATTATTGATTGGATAGAAAAGTACTGGAATACTCAAAACAAGGTTTCTCAGGGAAGTCTTCGTAGAGGATCAACCGCAATTTACATTAATTTTTGGCATGCAGAATTATTGAAAGTTCTTCCAATGCTTGAAACCCATGACAAGTTGCATCTGGGTGTTATTTGCGATGATTCTGTTAGGGATGCTCTTAAAAACAATGATCCCGAAACTTGGAAGATCTATTCCACTATTCTTACTTGGCGAGCACGTAAGGGTAAACCATACATCATATTTATTGATAATGCTAGACGACAAGATCCTCCTCAATACGCTAAATTAGGTCTTTCCACGAAACAGTCAAATCTTTGTACTGAAATTTTCCAGCACACAGACTCAGACAATACCTTGGCCTGCGTTCTTTCTTCCATGGTCGGGAATAATTTCGATAAATGGCATGGTACAGATTCTGTTTTTAACGCCGTTGTTTTTTTGGATTGTGTAAATCAAGACCTTATTGAGCGCGGCCATAAAATTAAGGGTATGGATCGAGTCGTTAGATCCGCAGAGCGCAGTCGGGCTTTAGGATTAGGACTACTAGGTTTCCACACCTATCTTCAAGAAAAAATGATTCCTATGGATAGTTTTCAGGCTACCAGAGAAAATGCTAAGATTTTTTCTTACATTAAAAAAGAAGCCGTAAGAGCCAGTCAATATTTGGCCGTTCTTTTGGGTGAACCAGAATACTGCAAAGATACGGGATTAAGAAATACTCATTTGCTTGCAATTGCACCAAACACCAGCTCTGCTTTTATGGCCGGGGCTAAGAGTCAAGGTATTGAGCCTTGGGTAGCAAATTCTTTTGAGCAAAAATTACCTAAAGTAGGCTCAATTGAAAGAATTAACCCGACTCTACTGGATTTGCTTAAGACTAAGGGTAAGGCCGATCAAGAAACATTGGATTCAATCGCCTTTAATAAAGGATCTGTTCAACATTTAGATTTCCTTGATGATCTCGAAAAACAGGTCTTTAAAACCGCATACGAAATCAACCAAAAGGTATTAATTGATTTGGCCGAACAACGTCAAAAATGGATTTGTCAAGGACAATCATTAAATCTATTCTTTTCCGCTAATGAAGAGGAGCAATGGATCCATGAAGTTCATAAGTACGCGTTTGAAAAGGATTTACTAAAATCCCTCTACTACGTAAGAACCATGGCTGGTATCCAGGCGGATAAGGGTGATTCTTGTCTTGCTTGCGAAGGATAGTGTTGACTTAACACTATTTGTTTGTTATTTTATAAGTAGGAGTTCTATATGATGAATACAAACTTTGTTCTTATGTTAGCGACTATGTTAGCGACCCCATTTCATTTTAAGGATTGCGTAGTCGTAACTGAAGGTTTCTTTGAAGGATGTAAAGGTGTTGTACAAGATGAATGGAGCGGAACTCCAACTAAGTATGATGTTCAACTCACTTGTAAAAATGAAACCGTCAATGCAATATTTGAAGCAAAACAACTTAAGAAATGTGATAAATGAAACTTATTCTTAAAGAAATTGTAGATTTTTTAGATTATAAGGCGGGTAGCGACGGATATATTTATTCTTTTAAGAGAATAAAACCTAGAAAATTGAAGGGCCGTATTTGTGCTAAGCCTCCTTATCTATCTGTAGTTTTAAGAAAAAATGGCGAGCATCATAATAGATTAGTAAGTAGGTTAATTTGCGAAGCTTTTAATGGCAAGCCGCAAGATGGGATGGATTGCTCACATTTAGATGGTAATGCTGAAAACAATATTCCGACAAACTTAATATGGGAAAGTCGTCTTGATAATATTAGTAGAAAAAAAGAGCATGGGACAGATGATATTGGAATAAAGAATAGTAGATCCCTTTTTAATATAAAAGAGATTATTCAAATTAGAAAATGGCTAAGGGATGGGATGTCTCAAAGAGAAATAGCAAAAAGAATGAATACTAACCATAAAAATATTAGTCAGATTAATGTGGGAAAAAGATATGCCGGACAGGGAGTAGAATGAAAGTAATTTTTTTGGATATTGATGGACCTCTCGTTACCGTAGGATCAATGATTCACAACAATCGCTTAAACCTATTGGGTTTGAGTAATTCGTCTAGTCATAAAGCTTTTGATCCCATTTCTATGTCGAATCTTAAATATATCTTAGAAGAAGTTACTGGTGTTGAAATAGTAATTTCCTCTACTTGGAGAAAATTGTATAGCCTAGAAACTCTCCAAGAAATGTTTGATAAATATAATATACCTGCATCTTTCATTGTTGGTGTTACACCAATTTTGGAAAATGGGTACAGAGGGCAAGAAGTTGCTTTATATTTAAAACATCATCCAGAGATCACAAATTTTACCATCATTGATGACGACAAAGACCTAGAACCATATATGGATCGATTGGTCCAAGTAGATGGTAAAAACGGACTGACATTTTCTGATGCAGAAAAAGTTATTAGTAAATTTGGAGAATAAAGTGGCAAAAAAGACAATTAAAAAATCTAAAGACAAATTATTTCATATAGTATACTATGTCGAGAATTGTACCCCAGCGATGCGGAAGTTTACATCCATAAAAGACATGGAAACTTTTTTCAAGGAATTTGAAGAACGCTATCCAAAGGTCCCGTATTCCGATAACTTCCTAGATTTTTATATTACCAGTATCTCTGGCGAAGTTAAATTTTTATAGGGTGCAAAATGAATAAAGGTGGAGAAATGTCCAGGTTAGCATTATGTTGTTTATGGATTCTTTTTGGTATCCTCACTATTAGGGCCGTAGTTAAAAATCTTTCAGAAATCCAGAAGAATTTAGACAAGCCTAATCCCGTCATTAAAAAGTTCATTCTGGATACAAATAAATGAAAGTTGATCTTACCAAATACATTGTTAATAAGAAATTCATACAGAACTTCTATAGATCTAAAAAGAATATGTATGACCTAGGGAGTGCTGTGGGCCTACTAGCCACCAGTACGGGTTGTCCATGTGTAGTTGTAGCTTTCTACCTAGGAGAAGACATTGGGTTTACAGAGGAACTTCTAGGAATTATTAGTAGATTGACCAAATTTTATGGTTACACGGAATTTATTGGTGCGTCAGAATCTTATCATGAAGCGCTTAAGCTCTATCCCGTTTCTGTGGAATAGTGCTAATACGGGATAGCTATGGCAAAAATAGATACACTAAAGACCGCAAAGAGAGTCCTCCAGGCAATTGAAATGGCTACGGATGGATATGGTAATATTAAGGATAAGCGCAAGGCTTATCGAAAAGAGCGACAAAAAGGTCGCAAGATCATCAAAGAAGAAGTTAAGAACTACGAAAAAAAATAATTAGTGGCGAGTAGCGAGTCTCTGTTTTCTACTTGGCTTCACTGGCGTATGTACACTCGTCCAGATCTTTTTGTTTCCCTTTTGTAGTACAGACTTTAACTACCTAGTTGTCCGACGTACTCTACCAGCGAATTTCTTCCTGGCACCACTAAACCTTCAATAATATTGCGGGTGGGACGCAATCCCCACTCTGGATTTTTACCTATGCAGTATCTACCCTGCACTCGATGCGTTCAGGTTCGCTCTCCTAACGCACAATAAGGCTCCAGCCCTAACGATCTTGGACACGTCTTCCGGTGGCGCATTTCTGTCTTAAATTGGGTAGTACTACGGTCCCAATACCATCTCTAGCTTTCCGTGTTGCCGCAAATTTTATAAATCTAATTCGTAATCTTTAAGGAACTCATGAAGAGTGTCCCTAGTTTTTTGGAATGCTTCCAAGCTTTTTTCGTCATGTTTATCATTGTTGTATTTTATAATACCCCTAAGATGCTGGTCTAAGTCCCAAAGAACGAGCTTGTAAATTCCACCTTTTTGAGCTTCCTCAAATTCTTCTTTTTCTTCTGGTAATTTAAATTCTAGAATTCCTTTAGGCATATGTTCTCCTAGCAGTTAAATTTAGTTTCGCCAATCCCAACCATTCCATGGTGGATTTTCGATAGCGCTTCTTGGTGTTTTTTATCACCGTGAGAAGGATCGATCTCATGTACAAACACCATGGCTAAATGTTTTTCTATAACTTCTAGCGTTTCTTTGCTAGCGCCCTCACGATGGTCAATTGTTTTGTTTAATTCGAACCAACCCTGGAGCCAGTAACAAAAATCCCGAGATCTCATAAACGTTTATTCCCATGCTCTTTTTCAAGTTTACGTTTTGCTTCGAGACCATCGCAATATTTATTTATTTCTTTTGCTTCGTAGCCTCTGAAGCCAACACCTTCAACACCATCACGACATCCCTGATTGTAATCGGAGACACTTGCACAACCAGTCAACATCAATGCGATCAATAAAATAGCTTTCATTTTCCTGTACTTCCCCAACCATTTGTTCCGCGATCAGTTTCATTTAACTCATTTGTTTCTTCGACATCCTCTGCGGAAGTCCAGTATACCAATCCTTGGGCAATTTTATCGCCCTTTTTTATTTGGTATCCACATTGCCCTGTTTCTTTAGATTCAGACGTATTATTGAGGTTATGAATAACTACCTTGATCTCTCCACGATAACTATAATCCACCACTCCTGCCCCAGTACGAAGCCCCTTGGTAGCCATGCTAGACCTGTCTTCTATTTTGAAGACAGTTAGTAGTTCATCGAATGGAGGGACATCTAGTTCGATTGCGATGCCTGTAGGAACAATTGCGGTAGTTCCAACTGAAATAAATACGTCTTCTACCGCAAACAAATCGTACCCGTTACTCCTCGACTCCGCTCTTATCGGCAATTTTGCATCTGGATGTATTTTTTTAACTTTCATTTTTTAACGTCACATTTCTCACAAAAGGTGTAGTTTTCTGTAAAACCTTGATACTTAGCCCATTTATGGTCGCAACTCTTAGGTTCCATTCTACCCCAATCAACACCTACATAAGGAAACGTATTATTTGTAGCCCTATCGGCTTCTTGCTTAAGCCATTCACTCATACCGACCATTCTAGGGTACTCTTCTTCTGAATCATCTTCAATATCGTCATTAAGACTTCCAAAAAGGTATCTTACAGCATCAAGATAGTGTTCATCGTAATCATCATCAAACATATACTTAATATATCATATCGATTTCAATTTATCGATCTGCTCCTGAATTCTATTTGCCTGCTCTGTAAACAATTTGTCCAATTGTTCATATTTACCAACATTTCTCAAACTCAACTCAATTAATCTATCTAAGTATTGAATTTCATTAATATTTTTATTTTCTTCTACGTTTTTAGTCCTACTCTTTTTAACTCTTAAGGACTTTTTAACGACTTTTTTGGTCTTCTTAGCCATACTATATTTATACCTTATTTTAACTTTAAAGTCAAGACATTATCCCTGATATAAGTATGTAAGGCTAAACCGTCAATCTTATCTTATAGCGGTTTAATCTTAACTGGGGTCTATAATGGCATTAGAAACAAAACTTAAAATTGGTGCGGATACGTCAGAGCTTGAAAAGGCGTTTTCCTCATTAATCAAGAAAATTCAAGGAGATGCAGATAAGCTCAAGCTAGGTATGGCCGCTTCTAAGGGTGGTGCTGAGAAGAGTTCCTCAGATGTCTTCAAAGAGAACCTAGAGAATACCAGGGCTAAAGAGAAGTCTACCAGGCTTGATCAGCAGGCCGTACAGATCGCCAATAGAGCATTGGACGAGAAGAAACGTAAGCTAGATGAGATCTCAAGGAAAGAGGCTGAATCGGTTAAAAACGAAAAAGAGAAGGCTTATTGGGCCAAAGAACGTAATAAGGCAGAAGAAGACTATAACTCTATCTTAAAGACCAGAGATAGAATTCAAGGATCTTTAAACCCTAAGGGAGGCAAAGGATCGCCTACTGGAATAGTATCCAGTAACACTGCTATCTCTAAAGGTGGAATCACTAGCCTTAGCGGCCTTGCAGGAATGCTCGGTATACCCGGAATGGTTCTTGCTGGAATAGGAACGGCAGTTGCAGGAATTAAGGGCATAGAGGCCACCAGAAGAGTGTTTGCAGAGTCTCAATTTAGAAGCAGAGAAATCGAAGCTCAAACCTTCCAAACCCAAGGTCAGGGAGGTCAAAGACTTAATTCCATCATCAATGGCGGTACGGCAGAAGACTTTACCTTTAATAGCGATCGATTACAAGCTGCCCAGGCTGCCCAGGCAAAAATTTCCGGTAGGTACCAAGGAAACAATAGTACTATTCAGGGTCTAGCCATGAGCGCTCTTTTGGGCACCCAAGGATCTGGGGCTTTGCAGCATGGGAATTTAATGCAAGCCTTTAGAGCAACCGCAGGTCGATATGGATTTGCCGATCAACAAAGAGAGTTCGAAGCAAGGAAAAATCAAGAGCAAGCGGAGGCTCAAGAAGAACAGTTTAATGCTATCAAGAATGGTCCAGAAAGAGGGATTAGAACCGCAATCGCAAATAGATACCTACAAAACTATCAAGGTGATTTAGGAACTCAAAGGCAGTTGGGATTAAGTGATGAGCAACTTCGAGGAAATGCTTATGGAACTTCTTCTGGATTTTACGGGAAAGCAAATGATGCTGGATTCATGAATGAACAAGCAAGAGGCGCAGCATCGAATATTATTGGTGCAGGAGGATCTACAAGATCGGCAGCAGGCAATGCAGTTGATGTACTCAAAGCAGGAAGAAATCTAGACATTACGAATGCGGGTTCAATTTTTGGAAAACTTTCTGGATCAATAGGGTCCGATACTGGATCAAAAGATGCGTTTGTAAAATTATTGGCTTTAGGGACCAGTAAGGGTCTTGATGATAGTAAATATGCAGAAGAGAATAGAAAATTTATTGAGTCCGCTGCGGGTATTGTAAGTAAATCTGGTACTACGAGTTCTGAGGGGTTAGATCAAGTACTTAATACGGTAGGTAAATTTTTTGGAGGAGATAAGACCACAAGGGGAATCGAAGCTGGACAAAACGCATACGAACTTTATCAACAGAAGTCCATGCAACAAACCGGTCCTACTGGCGCGATGCGTGCGGCTGGAATAATGAAAGATCCTATTCTCAATAAACTTAATACTTTTTCTAAAGCAGCATTATTTAATACCCCAGAAAATCAATTAACTTCTGATAATCCTCAGATACAATATTGGGCAAAACAGGCGGGAGTAAGCGCCCAAGAGCTTATTGATAGTGCAAACAAAGTAACCGGAAGTTCTCAAAACGCTTTTGGAACAAGTGATGAGGCCATCAAAAAAGTTGCAAAAATAAAAAAGGATTTTGGTATTAACTCTTTTTCTGACGTAAAAAACCTTGATCCCTACAGAAAACAATTAGCAATTCAGGCATATGGAGAGGCCCAAAGCCTTACAAATCTTGAGAATCCAGACTTAGCAAAAGATCAACGATCCTCATTGGTATATGTAGACTCTCAAGCATCGGGGGACTCAAAGGCATCAATGAAAGCGCTCGAAGATGCCAAAAGAGCACAAGTAGATGCAAATAACCCCACAAGGGCCGGAGATGCGACTAATTCAGCAAATGCTCAAGGGGATAAACTTTTCAATAACTTATTTTCTAGTTTACAAACTCAAATTGCACCAACCAAACAGGCCATTGATGGATTAGCAAATAATATTAAGGATTTAGTTACCATAATGAATACCTCTTCTAATGCGGTGGAAAGAGCAAAAGCCGTAACAGGATTAAACAATATGGGATTTGGAATGTCTACTCAAGCACCAAGTCAGCAAAGCGCAGGTCCCCCTAGTCCCTCTGGAGGTAAATAATTATGGCGGCCAATCACAAAGCTTACACTTATGATATTCTACCTAACGGGTCTCCAGGTGGAGCTAATGGTGATAATTTTAATAGTGATATTTTTGTCCATCAAACAAGTCCGGCATGGGTACTGACCTTTTTAAGGTGGGAAGAAAGAGATACTTTAAGAACAACTCCCACTAATGGTAATAATTATTCAACAATTGTAGGGCCGCTGGTTGTAGAGAATGATTGTATTCAATTAAATGTTTCTGATTCTAAAGATGTTCTTACGCCTTCTATGTCGGCGACATTAATGATTACGGACGTAAATTACGAAACAGCTTTGGCACCCGGAGACTTTGTTTTTGTTAATATCCTTAATTGGGAATCAGAAGCAAGGAAAGTGGCCGATAAAGCTAGGGCGCAAAGCCCAATAAACGGTCAAAATGATGGTTTTAAAGGATTTTTTAAGATTCAAAGCGTCAGGAAATTTTTAACAATCGATCCTCAATCTGGAACCAAACATTATTCTGTTCAAATTACAGGGTTTGCGTTTACCGAATTCAATAATTGTATCTACTACAACCAATATTTGGTGGACAAGAATAACGAAAATTTCTTTCTTTTTGCAAGCCAAATAGGTCTTGATTGGGCCAATCTTCAAACAGAAAAAGGCCTGACTAAAATTCAGGATGTTATGAATTACCTTATCTGTGCTTTTATCGGAAGCGGACATGGCGATTTAGGAAGAAAAACAAATGAGCTTTCTCCTGTAACGCCCAATGTTCAATTCTTTATGCCCAAAGGAGTTGGTAGATTACTAGGACTTCCTTATTTAGAATCTGCCAAGGACGCATACAATTATATTTTTGGGATCCAGCAATACTCCGCCAATTCAAATGCCACCTTACAACAAGGCATGAACCCATCTTTTCTCGAAGAAGACGTTACGGATGATGGACGTTTTATTTTCTTGCCAGATCCAGTAGAAGGTGAGACAGTTAACAAAACTGAATATTGGAATCAACAAAAAGCATGGTCTATTTTGAATCAATTTACGAATGCTCCATTAAACGAACTCTTTACTTGTTTTAGAATTGCTCCAAATGGAAGTATCATGCCAACTGTAGTTTTTAGACAAATACCTTTTACCACTGATGATTTCCAAAACGGATCGTATAAAGTTACAAGATTTATGTCGGTTCCAAGATGGAATGTTCATCCGGCCCTATCTTTCGGTTTTAACGTGGGTAAAGACGAAGCATTGAGAATGAATTTTGTACAGTATTATGGAAAATCAGTAAATAGTTCTACAGATCCGGCTATTTCATTTGAGATTGCAATGGGAAACTATCTTTACGATTTAGATGATGTAAAAAGAAACGGTTTAAGACCTTATATTGTTACTTCTGAATTTGATAGGTTAAATAAGGTTGGATTTAAATCCCCAGGATGGGCTAAAATTTTAGGAGACGCCCTAATTGGTGGCCATCTTAAACTTAGCGGAACAATCAGTTTTGTTGGTCTCCCAGAACCTATTGCGGTAGGCGATAATTTACAGTTTGATAATGTTGTGTATCATATCGAAGGAATAAATCACACTGCACATGTTCAACCAGACGGTAAAAAAATGTTTAGGACCGATGTAACCGTAAGTTCTGGAGTAGACATTCAAAGTGGAACGCACGTAGTTTACAGCGAAATGGCATACGATAGTGCTTATGCTAAACGAAAAAATGACTACGATACAACACAAATCTTACCCGGTGTTTCAGAAGCGCAGGATACCATCTATAGGCCTGAAAACCCAGAGCCAACAAAAACTACAGTTGCAGATCCAACTTCTTTCACGGAACCAAATACCGGAACTTCAATCAGTAAAGGCAAGAGGTCTCCATGAGTACAAAATTACATAGTGGTGCGGTAATCCCTCACGGGCTATTATCTCATAATACTGAAGAAACCGCAATTGCCGCATTTAATCAGTCGTATAAAAACACAGGGGTAAAGGCAGGATTAATCAGAAGGTCATATGCACCTACAGATCCAGAAAATCAAAATAAACTTTGTATGGAGTATGATGTCCAGACAATTGAACAGATGGAAAATAAGGGTACCACCTCTGTTTTATACAAACATTGCATTTCTTCACAGTCCTTTGGTGGAATTGCGGACTATTTGGAATATACGCTAAGACCCCTTACCAAACAAGGTAATAACGGATTTCCCGCCTTTCAAGATCAAGATGGGGCCATTGTACTTATTCAGTGTTTAAATAATGCTGGGGACAAAGCTATTGTTATAGGAAATTTAATTCATCCAGATAGACCTACAAATGTTGTCAACAATGCACCACAAATGTTTGGGGAATACAATGGAGTAAAGATCCAAATTAATCAGGATGGTTCATGCTCCCTTATTTTCAAAGGAGCCACAGATAGTCAGGGTAAGCCTACTGATTCCAGTCAAGGCAATACAGAAGTAAAAATCGAAAAAGATGGGTCCTTCCAGGTAGATCATTCAATGATTACTTTTAGGTTAGACAAGACGACTGGTCAAACAACATTAAATTCTACAAAAGATATTAACCTCATCACTGGAACTAATTTGAATGTTACCGCAACACAAAATGTAGTAGTAAAATGTGTTGATGTAGATGTGACTGCTTCTGGAAAAGCCAATGTAAATGTAAGTTCTGATGCCAATATTGTCGTTGGCGGAAATGCCAATTTGACTAGTAGCGGAAAGACTGTCATTAAGGCTAGTGAAATTGACCTTAATCAACCGATCTCTGGAATAACAACGGCTAACTCACACCAAAATGTTATCGATCTGATAACAGGAGTTCCTGTTCAAGCCAGCACTACTGTTTTGAGTGATGTATGATACATTTTTTTAATGAAAAATATGATGTAAATAAGGGCTATTCTGTAGTTGATTTTATTTGCGATATCTGTAAAAATATTTTTACTCAAAGAGCTCAAAATATAAAAAAGAAAAAGTGTCCTTATTGCAATTCTTGTTATCAAAAATCTCCCGAGAGAAAAAATGTTTCTAGAAAAATAGTCCTCTCTAGGCCAAGTTTTTTTGGCGAAGACAATCCGCATTACAAGGGAGGCTTGGTAGAAAAAACATGTCTTTGTTCAAAAACATTTTCGGTTTATCCTGTTCGAAAAGATACTGCAAAATATTGTTCCACACAATGCAAGAAAAAATACTCTATTTCTAAAACTAAAATAACCGAATATAATGGCATTTTATTTAGATCTACTTGGGAGGTATCTTTAGCGAAGTATTTCGATTCAAAAGGGTATAATTGGAAATATGAACCAGAAGCCTTCAAAACTTCGGTTGGATTTTATACCCCAGATTTTTGGGTTTCTGAATTGAATTGTTATTTTGAGGTTAAGGGGTACTTTAGAGATAAAGAATCCAAGATAAAATTTGAAGAATTCTCTAGAGTATATGGGATTGTATTGGCTGACATAGAGTATTTTAAATCTTTGGGATTTGAGCGAATTAAATCTGGAACTAATAAGGGACAATTATGGCAGCCAATGGATCGGCCTTAGCAGCTTTAGTCCAAACGAATGTAAACAGTAGGATGGCTGCAATAAGAGGTCATGCCCCACTATCTCAACCCAATCCATCATATTATATTGAATTTGCGAATGCCATCGGAGAAGGGATTATTTCTGGTGGACCAGTTATCGAGTTTACCACCGCAGATACTGGAAATCAAGGGGACCCTCTTGTTCCTGGTATTGGCGCAGGTATCGGTATAATTACAGATCCATCTTTTTTTATTGAAGACCTTTATACTCGAATCAGAGGGTATATTATCGCAGATTTTGGTAGGACTGCTCATGAAGCATACCCACCAAGTAGCGGAAATTCTGGTCAGTATCTATTGGCACTATGTGAAGGAATCAATGACTCCTTTTTGACTTATTACCCTACTGCATGGACTTTAGTTTCTGCTCATCCTCAAATTTACATGGGGACAGGAATGATTTTAGATGGACAGTTTTCTGGTCTAATTGCGAGCGCAATTCAAGCCAATATTACTTCTGCAGCTTCAAATTTTACCGGCAGATTTTGGCCAAGACTAGCTCAGGCCATATCTGAATCCTATGTCGCTTTGATCGAACAGCACTCAACCGGTCAGGTGATGATTACTGGTACATGCGAATCAAGCGGCTCACAAACTTGTGGAATTAGTGGTAGTGGTACAGGAACAGGAACGGCAACATAGGAGATATTATTATGAAAGACAATGAACAAATTTTTGGTAGTTACACCATAAGACAAGTTTCCATGATTGAAGCGGAATATTTTGTTATTAGATTTGACGGCGACTTTTTTAATGAGGATGGCTATATGCTATTTACGATGTCTCAAGCCAAAGAAATCCATAAAAGTTTGACTAGCGATCTATCCTCAGTTATCAAGAATGGAATCAAAAAAGATAAAGAGTATGCCCTACAACTTTTGCGCGAGATGATTATCGAACCAGTCAGATATCATTAAGTTTCAAATATTAAGCCCATTTCAGACATCGATACATAGTAAAGAAGAATGTATCTATGTTTTTCTTCTAAAATTCTTGTCCTGTCCCATAAATTAAGAATATATGTTACTGCCTCAAAAATAAATGGTGCAAAACAATCTTCTTGACTATGGTTTGAAGTACATCTAAAAGTCTTGCCTTGTGAATGCTTAATTTGTTTTATTTTCGCTTCATCGATTAGTTCTTTGTCGTAAAGCCAATCGAAGAATTCTAGATTACAATCAATATCGGCCCATTCTAAAGACTCGCTATCGATAAATCTTTCGTAAACGACCTTAATTACTTGCGCCTCTTCCCTATTCATACTAATAAGGCCTACAGTTTTGGAAGAGATCGTCGACGTATTCTGCAAAATGCGCATAGATACAACCTTGGTATATAACATACGGATACATAAAGGATTTAGGGCAAGTATCGTCAAAAAAACCTTCTGGAGGATTAACCCCGTCTTGATTATAAATCTTATGATCTTTTCCAAATTGATGTCCCTCGTTACAATAACAATGCCCCATCTCGTGCCAGACAGTCATTGATCTATCAATAGAATCCATATTGTCCCAATATGTTGAATCTACAGTGATTTCTCTAAATCCAATGCCATATTCACACTGAGCTACTACATTGTCCTTATTAATTTTGTCAAAACTAATCGTTACTTCGTTTTTAAAGTCTAAATTGTACAGTTGAGACAGGACAAACCACTCATCCACAGCTGTTTGGACCTTTGGGTCGACACCTTTGAATTTTAGAAATAAATTCATGTTAGATAACAGGGTGTTAAGCGATAGAAATAGCATTACAAGAAGCAAAAATCTAGTAAAATTAAACTTAATCATACATCTTATATATCATGTGGTTAATGATATAAGGGTATTAGGCTCTAACCGACAATCTTATTCTTATGGCATTTGGTATAACCGACACTAATTCCTTAAATTTTGGATCTCCTGACTTAGGCCCCCTTACTATTTCTGGGGGAGTACAGTCGTATGCATTTCAAAAGTCGCCTTTTCCTTGGACTTCGGTATCAAGTGCCTTTTTCCCTCAATTGCAGCCAAACCCAAATCTTTGGGACAAACTTGCCTATTACCGTCTTATCGTAATTGATACTTTTAATAGCAATAAGGTCGTTGGAGGAGATGAGCCTCAAGACATCAATATTGAACCACTCGGAAATGGCACCCTAGCCTTTATTCCCATGGATTCCTCTTGGGAGTTTCGTTTGCCGATTACTCCTCAGCAATTATCGATCCGTGACCAATTTGCAATTGATACATCTGCGACCCTAAGAGGTATCCATGAGCAACATGGCGGACTTCGTTTTAAGCATATTGCGATTAAAGGAACTTTTGGGGTTTGGCCAGGAAGACCTTCGATCGCCCCACAGCCAGGAACTCCTGGTGTATTACAATCCATTTTCGGCAATACAATTCAAGCAGCGCAAAATGTAGCGACTCAATTTACATCTGTTTTAAACAACCTTACTACTGGATCCAATGCAGCCAAGCCAATAAATTACAGACCGGATAACACTAATCCGCAAGAAATGTTAAATGGAAGTGATCCCGAAGCCAATGGTTTCGGTACTGGATACTATCAAACGATCATGCTCCAGCAATTTTTAGAACAATATGTTGAAGCCAAGAGAAACCCAGCAAATGCTGGCTGGAGATTGGTTTTTGACATCGTTAAACAAAATCAATCTTTCATCGTTACCCCAACAGGATTTGATTGGGAAGAAAGCGTTAGTCATCCTTCGGAAATTGATTATACTTTACAACTTAAAGCTTGGCAGAGAATTAATCTAAACCAAGAACCAGGACTGAATGCTCTTCAGGTTACCCCACTTACCCCTGGAGTATTGCAACAGATATTGAATGTTATTACTGCTGCCCAAAATACCGCAGCGGCTTCCACTAATTTGATTGGTGCTGTTCGCTCAGATGTCGATAATGTTCTTAATATTATAAGGCAGACCGGCGTATTCGTAAAGCAATTGGCAGGTGTCGCTATCGCAGTTTCGGACTTACCAGCACAAGTCGTTGGCGATGCAAAGAGTACTATATCTACTTTTTTAGCTACTATTAACCCAAATAATTTATTTGGAAGTGCCGCAAGTGATCCGGTTACGCTTCAAAAATTGTCTCAAGTTAAGCAATTAAATCAGACAAATGAAGGCCTTTCTTCTTCTGCAGTATCAAATGGGCAGATTGGAAATTCTGCAGCAGTATCTTCTACTCTCAATCCATCAAATAGCGTGTTTACAAGTCCACTTCAATATCCAATGCTTCTTAGTCAAGTTCCACTTAATAGCTTGAGCCTAAATACCGCTCAGCAAAATGCGGTTCAGACAGAGCTTAATACTGTTAGTAATTTTACAGTACAAGATCTTAAAAACAAAAGAAATACCATGTTAACTGTTTGTACCCAGCTATCAAATTCTTTTGGTGCGGGAAATGCTTATTATAGTAAACTTTTTAACCAACCACCTCCATTGCATAGAACTCAGCCTATGACTCTTGATGAATTTGATATTCTTCAGAATTTATATGCTTTAGTAGAGGCATATGATTTGTTGACCGCAACAACTCAGTTGGATAGCGATCAAGTGCTCAGTAGTATGCAGTATGTAAATGCTCTTGCTGCCACTTCAAATATTGAATTTGCAATTCCTAATTCCAAAATCCAAGTCCCAGTCCCATTTGGATTAAATGTAGAGCAAATTGCGCAAAGATATTTACAGGATTCTCAGCGTTGGCTTGAGATCGTCACCTTGAATGAACTAAGAGAGCCGTACATTGATGAAAATGGATTTCAATATTCATTGTTGTCCAATGCAAATGGTAGAAATATTGTAATCGGTGCCGCTCAAGATTTATTTGTTGGTCAGACAATCTATTTGAATTCTAGCACTCAGTCTCCTACTGCTCGAACCATTTTAGATATCGTCCCTCTGTCACAAACAAGCTTTCTATTGACTTTGGATGGTTTGGCTAATCTCGATAATTATACGATTGCAGATGCTGCTTATATTCAAGCCTACTTACCAGGAACTGTGAATAGTCAAAACGTCATCTTTATTCCTAGTGATCTCCAAAGCCCTGCCTATGACCAGATCTCAATTCCTTCCAGTGTCGCCAACGTCGATTTAGTTGGACTCAGTAAGGTTGACTGGTTACTCGATCCATCTGGAGACCTTGCTACAACGAATACGGGCGATTTTAGACTTGCTGCCGGTATTACCAACCTAGTTCAAGCCCTAAATATCAAATTTGGGACCCAATTAGGGACTGCTTTGACCGACCCTACCTTTGGGTTAGGGGTTAAGGCAGGAAGGTCTGTAGCTGACATCACGGCTCCAGACATCTATAAGCAGATAGTTAAGATGGTAACAGCAGACAAACGGTTCTCTTCAGTCGATGGATTGCAGGTAACTTTGAATGGGCCTAGTTTAGGGATCAATCTTTTAGTTCAACTAGCTGGAATTAAAGGTGTTTTTCCAATTGCCTTTAGTTTGCCTACAACCAATTAACAATCCTACGATATAATATATGCGAGGACTCACATACCCTCAATCTTAATGTAACAAGAGGTTTTTAAATGGCAACTAGTCCAACACCCCCAAGTTCGTCTTTACCGCAGCCCCAGTCCTATGAAGCCTTACTTGGTCAGGCTACTAGTAGTTATGCGTCCGCTTTGGGTATTAACGATTTAAACGTAGGTTCGGCCAACGTAAGTTTCTTTAAAGTAGTTGCCCTCATGATCGCCCGTTCGAGCGGAGATATCTTTCAAATTTTGAGAGATTATAACCTTGACCGTGCAACAGGACCAGCCCTCAAGAACTTAGCCAACGAATACAATGTTCCTGTTACCGGCGCTTCTGCTGCCACAAGTTTCGTAACTGTTACCGATCTTTCTTTTCAGAAAATCTCTACTCTTATTTACGCAGGCGCAAATCCACCAATCGCTGGATCTACTTCAATTTTCGTAAGTGATGCCTCTTCCTTCCCTTCCTCTGGTGCAATCTACATCGGTCGAGGAAGTGTTAACGTAGAAGGCCCTATTTCTTATAGTGCAACCACCCAAATAGGATCTTTCTGGCAAATCAACCTTTCTTCTCCTACCACAAAATTCCACAACATCAGCGAGAGCGTAATTCTTTCTCAAGGTGGCGTTAGAACTGTACCGGTTAATACGATCGTGATTAGTCCAGGTATCGGAACGACTCCAGATGTTCAGTATTCAGTTACTCAAAGCGGAATCATCCTTGATGGTGAAACTACCGTAAGCAATATTCCGATCGTTTCTGTATTACCAGGATCCTCGGCAAACGTTCCTGCTGGAGCAATTTCTCAATTCACAGGAAATCCTACCGGTCTTCCAAATGCCTCTGTTACTAACCCATCTGCAATCACCACTGGACAAGATACTGAAACAGATGATCAATTAAAAATCAATATCAAGAACGCTCTTGCTTCTACTGGATTGGGTACAGTTACCGCTATTGAATCTTCTCTTGAAGGTGTTCAAGATCCAAACGGATCTGATACCATTACAAGTACTGATATCCTTAATTCTGCTACCAATACTACCGTTTATATTGATAACGGTGCAGGATTAGAAGCCACTCATACTGGCGTAGCAATCGAAACAATCGTAAATTCTGCTTTAGGCGGAGAAAAATTCTTTCAATTAGTCACTGGTGGAAAGCAGACTTCTGTAACAAAATCACTTCTTCAAACCATTGCTGCGGAGCCATTTAATTTATCTGGTGGTGAAATTCTTACAGTTGTTGTTGGTAACATTACTTATGAACATACTTTTGCTCCAAGCGATTTCGCAAATCCTGGAAGTGCCACCGCATACGAAGTGTGCGCTAGTATCAATGCCGATACTCTTTTGAATTTTGAAGCCGTAACTGCTGGTGGCGGAACTTTCGTAGTTATCAGACCAGAAGATGAAGTTACCAACCGTATTCAGGTTACTACTCCTGCTGATCCTTCTGTGATCGATGCCAACACTGTTTTAGAGTTTCCTTCTCAGTTATCAGAAACTCTTCGTTTGTACAAAAACGGAAAGCTTTTAACTGAAGATGGATCTACCGCATCAATTTTCACACAACAGCAAAGTCTTTGGTCTTCTACACTTGCTTCTGGAGAGACTTTAAGCATTAGCGTTGATGGAACGCAGCCTATTACTTATACTTTGACCGATGCCGATTTCGTTGCAGAAGGAACCTACACAACTCTTTCTTTCTCAAACAGCTTACAGTCTTGGACAAACGTTTTCAATAACGTAATTACCGGTATCACCGCTTCTATCGTGGGCTCAACCATTGAAATTACCAGTAACTTGGGTTCAATTGACCGCGCACAAATCGATATCGTAAATACTGTTTCTAATCCTACTTCTTTGATTGCAAAAGGTGTAATTAGCATCAATAACGTATCTTCTCAAGGTGCTGCATCCGATTACACTCTCGACAGAAACACTGCACAAATCCAATTGGTAACCGCTCTGGTTGCTGGAGATTCATTGTCTGCAGGAACTCCAATTACTCAAGCAAACATAGAATCTTCTGAAATTTCTTCTGGGTCATTAACTCTTTCATCAGATGCTCATGTTTGGATTGCAATTGATACCAATGCAGTACTTATCCCAACTGTTACCACCGGATCTTTGATCTCAGTAACTTTGGTTGGTAACAATACCGTTCGTTATACTGCAAACTCTGCTTCCGTATTCTCAAATGTTATTCCTGGCGATTACGTAATCATTTGGTCTCTTCAATTGCCTGCCGGAGATCGACTTGAAGGACGAGTTCATGCGAATACAGGAAACACTTTAGATATTAAAGTTACTGCAGCAGAATACGCAGCCGCTTCAGCTTCACCGAACAACTCCTACATTTCTGGTTTTGCTGTTGTAAGAACCGCAAATGTACCACAAAAATTCAGAGTACAAACTGGAACTAAGACCTTAAACGCAATCGCTATTGAATTACAATCTCAAACAGATGAGCTTCAATTCAGTGTTGTGGATAATACCAGCATCAAGATCATCTCAAATTCTGATGATTCAAATGGCCAAATCGTAGTAGTAACTTCTGATACTACCGGATCTTTGTTGAATTTCAAGAGTGGCCAAAATAGCGTAAGCCAAAGCGCATTGATTGCATATTATGAAACCCAGTCTGCACAAGCAGAACTTCCACTGTTTTTCCATTCAACGATCAGTGGGGACTCATACGCTAACCCAATCGATACTTATGTAACCAATTTCTCATCTACATTACCGGTATCTTCTTTTGATCCAAACGAACTCATTTCTTTCCTTAGTCCGTATGGTGGAATTGACGACGAACAACCTACCGAAGAAACTGTTCAGATGTCTGCAACGGTTGGGAGCGCAATTACAATTTTACCAGAATACCCAGATGTTCGAAGACTTCGAATAGCTGATCGTTTCTACATTGCAAACCCTCTTGATTTTGGTTATAACGATTCTACCGTTGTAATCGTAGACAATAATACTATCGGCGAAACATATACTCTTCCTCTCTATAGAAATGCACAAACTAACAGTACTTACGCAACAAATAATTTCAGTTTCAATGCATACGATACAGCGGCTGGCTCGACAGCTAGTTTTGTTTCAAACTTTTCTGGCTTTGACTTTTCAAACTTTAAAGCGTTATTGCAAGCAAAATATGTATTGCAGGGAGCAAACGCACAAACAGCCCTTCTTTACAGGTCTACTGCCTGGGGAAGAAGTGGGGAATACATCAATGTCGCTTATGTCTATCCGAGTTCAGCTAATCAAGCTATCAGTTCTAGTATCTCAATTTCTCCATCGAATAATGTAAGTGCCCAAATCATCCTTGCTTCTGGCAATCCAGTTCTTACCAATACCTCCTCTAATACTCAATGGAACGTAACGATTGCTGCTAATAATCCAACTGCAGGAATTGATCAGGTTACTTATACTTACAATGGAACAGGTAATGCTCCAAACCTTAATTTATCTGGCGGAGAATATGTCACAATTCTTCCTTCAACTGGATTCAATGTAGCAAATACAGGAACTTTTAGAGTTTCAACCACTTCTGGTTTCTCTCCTACTTCTACATCATTTACTGTACAGAGACCAACAGGCGTTGCAGTTGCTCAGTCTAACGTTGTTACGAGCGTTCTTAACGGAATTTATTTCTATCAAGCTTCTCCGACTACTGCTGCTCAGATTAATACTTACGTAAACGCAAATCTTTCTAATTACTTCACCACCACCATCGTAAATGATGGCGGTACTTCAGGATATGGTGTGATTGTACTTAGCACTTATGAAGATAGCGGATTCACAACTAAATCGTACTATCTCAAGGACGGTATTAATTGGATCGCAAGCTCTAATGTATCTGGAAGTCCTCAATTTACTTTTAAGAGACCTCTTACTTACGCTAGCGATACTGGATATGCGTTTAACATGGGAGACCAAGTAAGACTCGTTCCAACCACTATCGACCAAGTTCAGAGATTATGGTCTATCTTGGCAGTAACTGGTTTCACCACCGTAGGAAATGTTGAAACTTCTGATCGTGGAACTCGTCTTCAATTGGCGACTAATACAGTTGGATCTGTCGGATCAATTCAAATCGTAGGTGGAAGTGGTAACGAGTATACTGTCCCAGTTCTTACTTCTGGTGAGTTACTTGGCAATAATGCAATGATTTTCTCTGCAAATAGTATTGCAAGTCAAGCTGTAGCGAGCGATCAATGGTTCAGAGTTGCAGCTCAAAATTATCAAAATAAAAATGTAGGTTTTGGCGCTAACACAAGCGTTACCGTATTAAGCAATACTCCTATTAGCGGTCAATCTACAGTTATCCTAGAAAACCAAACAGCTGGGCAGCTTTATTTTGGCAGCCCAAGAAATTTCGTGAGAGTTTCTGGCGATACCTTCAGAATTGAAAAGCAAGGTGCTCTTGCCTGTTTAAGCTGGAATGGCGTAGGATCTTCTCCTAACTTTAGCACAAATCTTAACTTTAATGATTCTGCTGGCTGGACCCTAAACGTGGATTCTGGTGGAACTTATAGTGTTGCTACTGGAAACACAAATTTCGCAGCGCTTTCAATCGGAGATTTAATTAACGTTACTGGCGCTGCTAATGCAGGAAATAATGGATCTTTCTTCGTAGAAGGCGTAACAGGAACTTCTTTTAAAGTATCAAATCCAAATGTTGTACCTGAAACCGGCACCACAATTGCTGCGGGTGCATTTACCTCAACCTCTTCTGTTTCCGAAGGCGATACTGTAATCCTAGATTCTCCTTTCTCTCCTCTCAATCAAGGAACGTATCGTGTAATCAGAATGTTTAACAATAGTATCTGGTATGAGAACAGCAATGCAATCGAAGAAGAGATCTTCTGCGCTGCAAATACAATCTCTACTGGTTACGATACAAGTTCTGTTTTTAATGTAGTGGCTTCTTCTGGAACCCAAACCCTCGTATGGACCGGTACCGGAACTTCTCCTAATTTACAAAACGTATTACCAGGGGATATCGTTACTTTTGGATCAGGTTTTACATCTGCTAACCAAGGTAGTTTCATGGCCACCAAATCTGGACCTTCACAAGTTCAAATTGCCCAATTCACTATGCCAGCAGGAAGCACTTTCGCATCGTCTGGTGCTGCTGATTACTTCGAACTTTACAATGGTGGCAATGCAAATCAATACTATGTATGGTTCAATGTTTCTGGTGGCAGCAATACCGATCCAGCTCCAGTCGGCTTCACTGGTATCGAAGTAACTATCAATTCTTCTGATTCTTCTGCAACCGTAGCGAATGAGTTGTACAATGCCCTTAACGGACATTTGACAGCAATCAACGTTTCTGTTTCGTCTAATGTTGTTACTGCTACCTGTACTGTTGCTGCAGCAACAAACATTCCTGTGAATGTGTCTATGCCAGCCGCTTTCGGCTTCGTTGTCACTCAATCTGGTCAAAGATCATTCTTAAGCGTAATTAATCCAGCTGCAGTAAATCAATCTGGACTTTCAGCCGTTACATTCTCTGTAAATAGACCTCAAATCGAATTTTTCCAATACGATGCGACTGTTCCTGGTGACAAATTAGTTATCAATGGATCAGTTTTGGGCGCAGGAAATGCCGGAACCTATCAGATCTTCGAGGTTCTTAGTCCAACTACTGCAATTATTACCGGCGTTGTTTCTCAGCAATACAACACTAACCTTTCTACTAATTCAGTTTCTTTATCTGTCCAAGAAGGACATGCCTATACTGGATATAAACAAGTTAAATTTGTTGCTGCACAACCTGGAACAACTAACTTTAATAATATCGTGTTTAATACTTCTGCTCAATTCGATAAGATCAACTTGTCTGGCAATGTAGGACTTACTTCTTTAGGTAAGTTGAATTTCCCTACCACTTTTAGAAGTGGTATCGACAGCTATAATTACGATATCGGCTTGATCGGTGAAGCAAATAGAGTTATTTACGGAGATCCAAGAGATTCCATCACTTATCCTGGAGTGAACGCTGCCGGAACAGATATCTTTATTAGAGAGCCACTCCTGAAACGTATTCAGATCGCTCTTGCTATTAGAACCAACATCGGCGTATCTTTTGCTCAAATTACATCTCAAATTCAATCTACCGTATATGCTTTGATTCAGTCAAACCCACTTGGACAAAGTATCGACCTGTCTTCTATTGTTGAAGCCGTAAGAGCAATTCCGGGCGTTACTTCTGTAGTAATTACAAATCCTGCTTACTCAGTTGCTTCAGACGAAATTCAACTGGTAACTGGTGAAAAAGCTTTCATCGCAAATCAAATTTCTGATATTTCGGTTTCTTTGATAGGTTCATAATATGGCAGTAACGACACAAGCACAAGAATACAAAAGACTTCGCAGCTATCTCAATCCGATGTTTAAGGGCCCAAAAGTCGATGCCGTATTAAATGCGTTGGCCACCAATTCCGCCTATCTAGTAAATAACATTCAGGCAGTAAATGACAGTCTTTATGTAGCAACTGCGCAAGGCGAATACTTAGATCTAGTTTTATCTAACTACGGTATCGTCAGAGATCCTACTATTGGTCTTAGCGATGATGTTTTTAGGACCATCGGTATTCAGGTTAAAAACAGAAAGCAAGTTAGGGACTTAATCAATAAGATTCTAGACGCTATTTTTGGTGATCAGTTCGTAAAAACAACCAGTAATTCTCAGAATTTTGAGCCATACGCACTTCAAGATGGCGATACGCTCATGATTAATTTTGACGGTACTGGAACTCATACAGTTACCTTTTCTACTAGTCAATTTACTAGCATTGCAGCAGCAACCGCACAAGAAGTTGCTAACGCCATTTCAATCGGACTTAGCAATCTAGGGGTCTCTGGAAGTGCGATTCTTAATAATGATGGTAATGGAAATTACGTTCAATTAATCAGCAGCACAATTGGTGCGTCATCTTCCATTACTGTTTATGGCGGTCGAGCACAGAACGTTCTTTTGTTCCCATCAACTGTTCCGACTGCAGGCAACTTTTCTACCCAGTGGACTATTTCTCAGCAACCAGGCGGTAACTTAAGGTATACTTGGTCTGGAGGAGCAGATCCAGGACTAGGGGATGTAGAAGCAGGCCAATACGTAAATATTTATGGCGGTGGGTTTACTTCTTCTAATAACGAAGGAACCTATACTATTGTATCCGCTCAAGGTGGTGCAATTAACTCTTCATATTTTGAAATCTATAGTCCAACCGGAGTTCCTGGAATTATTGTTCAGGGTACAGATTCTGCCGTACAGTTTTTTGCGCCAATCAGAGAAAATATTTTAAGCAAATCATATTACGCAGCTGTTTATCAGACCGAAGCCAATATTTTACAGATCTTTGTTCCAGCAACTACCCAAGTCATTCAAAGAACTAGGATCGGATCTGCACATTTACACGGTATCTCTGAGGCACCGCAAACACAATTAATTTTCGAGGCTGCAAGTAATTTCAATGCTTCTGGAGCTGGAAGCTATTATCTTATTAATGATTTGGGAAACGCCTATCAGTATTATGTTTGGTTTAATTTCGGCAGCAACACTGATCCAGCAATTCCAGCATATACTCCTATCGAAGTAAACGTTAGCTCTGGCGATAGCGCAAATACTGTGGCTCAAAAAGCGTACAATGCTATTGTTGCTGCGATTCCTACTCTTACTCTTTCTATCTCAACCAACATCATTACATTAATTTCAGAAACCGTCTCGACAGTTGCGGATAATGGCCCGTCGCAAGCAACTACGCTTGGACCGTACATTTATGACACAAGTCAGGGCTTTACTATTGGTGGAGCATCAACTACTTTGACTTCTGCGGTAAACGGTGAAACTGGACAGATTATCAATGTTGCTAGTTCTGTTGGATTCCCAAATACTACTGGGTATTTAATCATTAATTATGGATGCGAAGATCAAGAGGGTCCAATTCCATACATTGCAGCCCCTTCAAGTGGAACCCTTCTTATTAGTCCGGCATATTTTATTCAACAGGCACATGCGGCAGGAGCGTCAGTTCTTTTGGTTGCCGACAAGAGCCCAATTGTACTTCCGACAGATGGAAGTGCCTACCAACCGTATTTAACCGATACAGCTAGTGGTCGCGTATATGCACAAAATTTAATTGATACTGTTGTGGCTGCCGGGGTCACAGTAGTCTATACTATTCTTTACCCGAATGACATTGGATTAGGAAAATGGGGAACGCCTTTTTCAGAAGTAGCTTACGTCTACGGACCTTAAGGAAAATTTATGCCATCAGCAAATCAAAAAAGTATAATTTTATCGGGAGCGCTGGTTAGATTGTATGTAAACAATCAAATCTATAAAGTTGCTCAAGATGTAAGGTTAGAGCTTGATACCGGCGAATATGCCATCTATGGTATCAACTCCCCTTATCCTCAAGAACTAGCCGGTGGCGGACAAGTTGCCATTAGAGGCTCAGTGCGAGGATTAAGGGTACAGCAGTCTGGCGGCGTTCAAGGACAAAACTTGAGACCCCTATTTTCTGATTTAGCTGCATCAAACTATGTCTCTTTAAGACTAGAAGATAGATCTACAGGCGAGACTATCTGGAGTGTTCCCAAAGCCAAGATCACAAAAGTTAGTGACGCGGCAATGATAAAAGCTACCTACAAAGTCAGCTTCGATTTTATGGGACAAGTTCTTTTCTGGCCTCTTGATCTTGCGTAATACTGCTTTTTAGCAATTTATTCAACATCATTCGATATGCATGAAATGTATTTAGCGCATCTAAATCAGCGCGGTGGGCGGGTCCTTGAAATTTAACGCCTATTTTATTGCATGCATTTTTTAATCCACCTTGAATTTGGAGTCCATTGGCAAATCTCCAAGAAACAAATAAGGTCTTAGCATCAATCCAACGACGACCAAAGCACCACCTTTTGTCTTCTTGGTCCATTCCCAATTGGTCTAAAAGTTCTTTGCTATCGCCTCCGCCCCACGTAATAGTGTTAGTAAAGGATTTGTGCCTTAAATGCATCTCTCTTAATACTAAATAGGCTTCTTCTAAAGTCACTCCGTTATTTACATCTTCTTGAGTAATTCCTGTAAGGTTAATAATGAATTCAGTAAGTTGTTCTTTTGGATTTACAATAATAGAAAGCTTTTCTAGAATTTCACCAGTAACGATATTTCCTACAACAGCGCCAATTTGTATAATTTTTTTTGAAGGCTGTGCCATCTCCAAGTCTAAAGAGGTGAAGATTTCAATTGGTTTATTTTCTTTGTTCATTTAAGATCGTCCTAATCACTTCTTCTACAGATATCGGTCTCATATTATTTACATCGACTCCCACATTGATCATAAGAGATCCATTAGGAGTTATCTTGGTCTTCCAGGCTCCGTGAACGTGCCCGTGCAGAAGAATATGTCCCCTATCTACAGGCCTAAAGGATGGATACCGTTGATCAAAATCTGGATTTGGGTCATAATAGGGCAGATGACTAAGGAGAACCTGTTTATTGTCAATTATCATCGTATCTTCCAACTTGATAGATAGGAATCCGGCATCAAAGTATATTTTACGGAATTTCTGAAGTTTTTCTGGGTTCTTAGCATGTAAGGGGTGACAATGATCGTGATTTCCCGCAATAAGATGGTGTTGACCGTTAAGTTTTGACAAAATCAAACTAGGAGCGGTCTTGTTAAGAGAAAAATCCCCAAGATGATAGACCGTATCTTCTGATTTAACCACAGAATTGTGACGTAAAATTATTTCTTCATTCATTTCCTCAATTGTAGAAAACGGACGATTACAATATTTTATTACGTTGTTGTGAAAAAAATGTTCATCACTGGTAAACCAAATCATATGCTATCTCCTTCCGCTAAGAATGCTACTTACATAACTATCGGATATTCCCAATTTTTTAGCAATATCCTTTTGGGGCAAACCTTTATTTTTTAGGGTTTTTATTTCAGCCTTAATACGTTTAGCGGTTTCGTATCGACTCTCCGGTAACGATAAATCTATTTTATTCCATTTCCTGTCTAAAATCGGCAATTTTAATTTAATTGCCTTTTTTTTCAAAAAATTAAGGATCTTCCTATCAGAAAAATACGTTTCTACATACCCACAACTATTTATGTGGGTTGTCCATTTATCCCTATGTTTTTCTATTTTTGATTCTACGTAAACCTGTTTTTCGAAAAATAAATAATTATTAATCCAAGAAGAATGCCCCTTTATAGTAAGAACGCAATCCTTTCTGCCTGTCTGTTTTTTTATGCATCCATCCCCATCAATAAAGCCACACAAAAAAGATAAAAATAAATCACCCGCTAACCAATCTATTTTAGGGGGAGTGGTTGTCTTATTGGCGCTAAAATCAAATTTCTTAGAAAACTCTTCTACTATGATCGGATCTTGAATTGTGACAGAACAACTTGGGTATTCCTTCGCATGCTCTTTATAGTTTTGTGTTTCTAAAAAATTAGCCAATTTCTTCAAATGTTCCGAATCTTTGATGGCTAAAGTTACCTGCAGCCTTTTATTTCTATCTATATGTCCATCAGCTGCTATGAATCCGGCCCAATAATAAGCTTCGGGGGTTTGCAGGAGAAGTTTGGAGGCATTCCCATTTCTATTTTGGGAATCTCTACGGAGACCTAACTTAACGGCCTGAATTTTTACTCCATTGTATGTCCTTTTTGGCAGCAAAGAAAGTAACGTTTCTGTAGATTCAGAAAAGTATTTTTGTTTCAAGACATTGTTTTCTTCTAAGCTCCAACGACAGCGAGATATTTTCATAATATTAAGATTGCCTCTGTTGCCAATCCGATGTAAAATATCTCATTTTCTCTACTCATTACATGATAGCTTATCTCGGATATCTTCGGCAAGTTTTTTCTGAACTCTTTTTACGTACTCTAGGTTCCTTGGTTTTCCTGGACTTTTCTTGCTTTCCATATAACTTCCCGCATTGTAAGCTGACGCCAACTGACACCAGTCTTCTGCTCCGTATCTTTCTTGTTGATATTTTAGATAAAGACTGGCGTACTTAGCATTCACTTCAGCCTTTCTTAGATCGGTTAGAGTGCCTTTGTAACCAAGCATCTCGGCGGTCTTAAGTTTTACCATGCAAATTCCCACACTAGGCGAGCCATGATCTTGTGCCACGTATGTTTGGGTAAAGTCGTTTGATTCGTATCCGCAGATTGCGTAGAGCAGCAGTCCCGATACCTTAGCAGCTTTCGCCGCAGAAAAAATGATTGAATAATAATTCATTCAATACCTCCAAAGACAATAATAGCGTACAATTAGTGGCTTTACAAGACTTTTAATCCGTAGTAATCTTATAGAGATAGATACAACTCAACATGATTGGTTAATTATATGAATTTATTGGAATTAAACGTTAAGACTTGTACTAATTGTAACGAATCAAAAGAAATACGTAGTTTTGGTAAGCACAGTAGGAATAGGGATGGATTAAATACAGAGTGTAAATCGTGTAACAGCACTAGAGTTTTGCTTTGGCAAAAACAAAATAAGGATAAAGCCAATAAAAAAGCCGCAAAATGGGTAGACAGCAATAAAGAAAAGCGAAAAGAGATATCTAAAAGGGATAACGATAAAAGAAAAACTGAAAAAATAAAGACAAGGCTGTTAAAAACATATGGAATAACATTTGAGCAATACAATCTTATGCTTACAGAACAAGAAGGTAAATGTAAGATCTGCAATAAGGAAGAAATCGGGACCGACAAAAGAAGCGGCAAAAAAACTTAATTTGGCTGTGGATCATTGTCATAAAACGGGCAAAGTAAGGGCGCTTCTTTGCGGAAGATGTAATAGAGCACTAGGACTTTTTCAGGACACTATATTGTTATTTGAGGAATCAATAAGGTATTTAAGAAAATATGAATATTAAGGCTGATTTTAGCACATATATTGATGGAAACGGACTGCTTGCCCCAGGCCCACAATCTCAACCCGCAATAGGCAGGGGAAGCGATAACGGGATCATGTTTACTGCAGAATATTACGACATACTTCAAAAAAGTGGTCAATTAACTAATCAAGATAAGATAGATTTTGCTCAAAAAATCAATCAATGCATTTATCCACAAGGCATACTAAATAGAGTTCCTATTGGGCAAACAGATTCTCAAGAGGAGGTCGATGATTTTTATGGCGCTCTTTCTGGATGTAAATTATTGGAAAACACTGGCATGCCTAGAAAATTTCTAGCGGCGATGTTCAAATATGGAACTTTTATGGACTCCACCAATCCTGGTAAATGGGGAAACTGGAATGCTTTCATGCTAAGACAACCTCAACTCTTAGCGTGTATGGTTTCTGCAGGATTCCCAAGTTTTATAAAGCCGATCGATTGGATAATGAGAATTTTAGCATTTCCGTTTTATTTGTATGTTGCTATTGTGATCGCTCTCAGTTGCATTGGAACCGATATTGGCAATACAGACGCTAGACGCCTCGCCTGGCACTTAATTCAAGCGACTGCACCAACGAGCCTAATGTGCTGGCTTGCCTCTAAAATATGGTATTCTAGGCTTTATAGTGATTATCCAGCAGGCATGAATGATGTTGCGGCTATTTATTATCAGCCCAAAAACACTAATCCATACTCAAAGTACTGGATAACTAAATAATTTTATTAAATTTAATAAAAAAGCTTACTAAATTTAATAAAAAAGCTTACTAAATTAGTAAGTATTTGATTTTACTTCTTAAATCTATCGAAATTCAATAAAGCTGCAGCGAGTTCTTCTGGGCTAGTAGGCTCCCAACAACCAGATTCGATACCATACCAGATATCCCCATTCTGTAAAAGAACGGCAACCTGGGTGTCATGTGCCCAAATCGTTCCTGCTTGTCCTGTCATAACCATTACAACTGTTCCTGGCTTAAGTTTCATCTTTGCTCTCTTTTTTTAGAATACCTTTAACGTCCGGGGTGTATTTTTGGGATTTTGTTCGGTTCTTGCAACCGGTCTCATTGCATTTTCTGAAGTACCACGTGTCATTTTGTTTATTGTAAAGAAAGATCTCTAGAAAGCCACCGCAACCACCTTCATTACATGCCCATTCTTTTCTTAATTTATCAAGGATATCATTAGGTTGCTGTTTTTTCTCTGGTTTTTGATGTTTCTTAATTGTCTTGTTTAATTGTCCATATTCATCCAGATCGATCCTAGCCAATCTTTTTCTGAGCAAGTCGTTTTCACGCTTAAGTCTTTGTATTTCAAAGCGAAATTCTTGTATTCGACTAAGTTCTTTTCGGCCAATTCGAGCTTTGCCCATGGAGTACCTCTAGGTTACTTCTATCTACTCTACCATAAGATTGATCTTATTTCAAGTTTTATGATATAATATAGTTACTGAGCAAAGGCAGCAATCTTAAAGTATGTTCTTGTATGAAATAACCAATAAAATAAACGGGATGGGATACGTAGGTATCACAAAAGGACGAGTAAAACACCGTTGGTGGTCTCATAAAAAGGATCTAAAAACAGGAAGGCATGGAAATCGATGGCTACAAAGAGCCTACGACAAGTATGGGCCTGACGCTTTTGAGTACAAAGTAAGACAAAAATGTAACTCTATAGAAGAATTGAGTAATTTAGAAAAAGAGGTCTTGAAACAAGAGAAAGATCGTCTTTATAACATAAAAGAAGGTGGATACGATGCCCCTCCCGTTAAGCATACCGAAGATGGAAAAAGAAGGATTTCGGAATTTCACAAGGTACCGGTAATAGGTATGTCAATAAAAACAGGTGAAATCAAGGAATATTCTTGTGGTAAGGATACAGCATTAGATGGATTTAATCCTAAAAATATAGGTAAGTGTTGTCATTTATCGGTTTCTAAGGCTGGTGGAAGGGTACAACAAGCTATTTCTACTGGAAAATGGGTTTGGATGCTTAAATCGGAATTTAATTTGGAAGAAATGAAAAGAAGAGCTGAAATGGCAAAATCTAGAGGCAATAACAATCAATCTAGAGCCATAATCGGAAAATCTTTGATAGATGGCTCAATTGTTAATTTTAAATCGTGCTTGGAGGCAGGAAGCGTGCTTCATGGAAGCCACCAATCCATACATAGTGTTTGTAAGGACAAAAATGTCAAATCTCATAAAATGTATGTTTGGGTTTTCGCGGACGAGGTTGAGGCAACAATCTTATTAGAGAAGCGATATCTATATGCCAAAAATCGATTTAATGGCAAGCGCGTTATTAGATTGAAATCTAAGCGTTTAAATATAAAAAAGCTTAAGGGAATCAATTAGATGGCTATATTAACTACTTCAAATTTGTTGTCGGAACAGCGATACGGAGTTTCAGATGCCCGACGAATTGAGTCTGGGGTTCGTAATGACTTTGATACGATGGTTACCGCCATCCTTACCAATACGACCCAAGGGTACATTGTTCGTGGATTCAACATATTAGTAGCTGGAGCCATCGGAGCCCCTGCAAACGGCTTACAGCTCGTTGCGGATCCTGGTTCAGTGATGAACATCAACGCTTCTGTATCAGGTACCATTTTCCAGACTCCTTCAGGGACGCCCAATCAAGTATTAAACGCTGCAACGAATACCAATGTATCTGGGTCTTTTGCTCCAAATTCCACCAATTATGTAGGTATAGATTATAATAGATTCGCCGATTCGTCAACTGATGAGACCAAATATATTTGGAGTGCCGCTGCTAACGATGAAATAACAACTATCGCCCCTGCAGCACAGACATTAACTTTTAAAGTTTATATTACGACCTCAGTATGGGCGGTCAACGTACTTCCTATTGCTATCGTAACAACCGACTCAAATGGTAACGTTGTATCCATATCCGATTGTCGTTGGATGTACAACAGTCTTGAAACAGGTGGACTCAATCCAAACCCAAGTTATGTGTACCCTTGGGCTGCCGGTAGAAATCAGGCCCCGGTTACAACCACTTCAAATTCCGTAGATCCATTTAGCGGTGGAGATAAGCAGCTTGGATCCGACAAAGAGTGGAAGAATGCCATCATGTCGATCCTTCTTGAGATTAAGGGAACGCCTCAGTGGTTCTCTGGATCTTCTGGCGGAGGAACACCTCCTTCGATTCAAAGTATTTTCCAGGATTTAGGAAACACTGTAGTTACCGGTGCCGGTGAAATCTCTAATGGTATCTTACCAAATTCTGATCCTATTCTTGTAACTTCTGGAAACATCACTGCTGGCAGTAACACGATTGCATCTGCAGCATCAGTTGCTGGACTTGCAAATGGCGACTATATTTTCGGCACAGGTATTCCACAAAACACCACCATCGTAAATATCTCTGGTTCGACCATTACGATGAGTCAAGAAGCCACCATCACGATGACTGGCGCTTCCCTTACTTTCTATTCTCCAAGCGTCATCACTACTCCTGGTCAAATTAACTGGGATAAAGACATTAATCTCCGAGTTATCGGATCTTCTCTTACTTACTCTCTGACTGCGAACCCTTCTTCTGGTGACATTACCCTTAATGACGATCAAGCGGCATACATTACACTTGTTAGAGATGTTGTAATAACTCCAAATCTTATTTTTGTTGGTGGATCCCCTACCGTCACTTCAGTGGGCGCAGTATCCTGGACTTCCGGGTTACTAGCTGGTGACTATATCAAGATCGCTTCCAATACTTCAGCTGGATATTATGAAATTCAAACCGTAAACAATTCAAATACTGTTACATTGACCAGTAACGTAGTTTCTGGGGACAACACAGGTGCTGGTGGAGCGCAAGCCAAGTACGCATTCGGTACTTATACCGCTTCTCCTACTCCTTCTACCAATCGTAATATTTACATTGCTAATAGAAACGCAGTACCAGTGTCAGGAAATCTTTTCTGGTTATTTTTACGCGAAGATAATGGTGGAAGTCCACGCGTTTACGTTCGTTTCTTAGGCCAAGAACTTGATAACGGTGAGTCTATTGAAGTTAGTGGTAATACTTCACAAGAATTACTTCAATATATTGGTGCTCCATCAAGCGCATCTTCTAAGCCTCAATATGTAAATTCTCTCAATCCAAATTCTTTTCCTGAGATTACCGCAATTACAGTAGGCGCAGGATCAACGATTTCTACGGGCGAATACTTTCTTATCAATTCTTCAGCAAACGCAAGACAGTATGCCGTTTGGTTCAATGTTAACAGTGGCGGCGGAAAGCCAGTAGTTGCCAACGTTTTATATTTAGAAGTTGATATTTCTAGTGCTGATTCTGCAAATACAGTAGCATCCGAATTAGCAATCGCTTTAAATAGCGAGGCATTTGGAGATTTTAGTGCAGTCGCAGGCGTTGGATCTGTAACAGTAACAAACACTTCTGCTGGTACCTGTAATGCAGCAAGTAATGGTAACGTTGGCGCACCTTTTGCTGTATCCGTTACACAAGCAGGAACTGGATCTGGTAACTACGTAGTTCATGATGGTGACAATTTAACTCTCGCCATTAAAGAACTCGACCAAGCATTCGGTAATTTATACGCATCTCTCGATTCTCCTACGTATGACGAAAGAGTTCTAGTTGTTGCAAGTGGTGCAACACCTCCAGGGTCAATCAATGGTCCAGTAGCAAACGGATCTACAATCACTCTTCCAAATAATTCAAGAGAAGGAAATATTCCTGCTCAATATACTGTAGGCAAAGGCACTCTCCAAGTATTCTTGAATGGTCAATTCTTAGATATTGAAAACGGAGCATACCAAGAACTTGGGGCTGCAGGAACTCCAAGTAGCACAATTGAAATTTTGTCATTGCCAGGTGGCGGATTAAAAATTGGAGATAGTTTAGAATTTAGACTTGGAGGCGGCGGAGGTGGCGGAGGAGGTGGCGGAGTAGGACCTACAGGTCCAGCCGGTCCAGCAGGCCCTCAAGGTCCAGCCGGTTTCAATGCTGCCGGTGGTCCAGTTCCAGTATCTACAAAATTTGGTAACTATACTGTTTCAACAAGCGATTGTTTCTTGGCAGCAGACTGTACAAGCGGAAATATCGTTTTCATTATGCCACCTTCTTCTGGAAACACAGGAAGAATTTGGTATTTCAAGAAAATCGATAATACTGCAAATACTTTAACTATTATTGGTTCTGGATCTGACACAGTTGACGGCGGAACTTTGGTTTACACGCTTCAAAATCAATCTGCCGCTTTCATTGCAAACGGCTCAACCGGATTCTGGGTATTCTAAGGAGTAATTATGGCTTATTCACCAGCATCATTTAGTCCTCAAGGTACCGGAAGTTCTGAAGCGGTAGTTTCTAACTACACCAATAATTCTGCGATCACTGCAATTCCACAAGGACAGGCATGTGCGGTAGATACTGCCGGTAATATCGAACCGCTAGACGTATCGAATCAGGCATCCTGGTCAGCTTTTGTTGGGTACGCCAATGTCCGAATTCCAACTTCTGCACTTGGCCCAGTTATTGCGAATGGCCGATTAAAAAACATTACTATATCCTATCCTGTCGGTACGGCTCTATATATCGACACCACAGGAAATCCTACAAATATCCCTCCTTCAGTAGGAGTCAATGGATTTGTTTCTGGGGATATGTGCATTTTTATGGGGGTTGTGGTTCAGAATGAACTCAATCCATCTGAGACAGACATCGCTCTATTTACGCAATTGATTGCAGTCTTATAGTTGATATTATTGATGATTTTTGACTAAAATGAATAAAAGCAATCTTAACAATACAGCAGGTTTTAAAAATTAAGGGAAGACACAAATGGCAAATTTTTCAAAATTATTAAGCGCGATAAACGGGTTTAGTCACACGGTAGACTTCTCTTTGCCAGCCAATGTCCTTGAAATCGGTAGTATGCAAATGGATGGCTCTACTTCGGGCCACGTTGTAATCTCTGCCTCTGCGGTTACCAGTACCTACTCGATAGTTTGGCCATCAGCTCAAGCAGCTTCTTCTGGGTATGTCCTTACCAATGACGGTACAGGTCAATTAAGTTGGTCGGCTGCTGCTGCAACCGGCGTTACTAGTGTTGCGTTAGCCTTACCGGTAAGCGTTTTCACTGTTAGCGGCTCTCCAGTAACCAGCACAGGAACTTTAACCGGTTCTTTGAATACCCAGTCTGCAAATGCTGTATGGGCAGGTCCTACTTCCGGTTCTGCTGCTACTCCGACCTTCAGAGGATTGGTTTCTGCTGATATCCCTTCACTTTCTGCGATCTA
>Ga0302186_10000365_pt1 | contig 41314 bp, 23 predicted proteins | sample II_Bog_E1_2_FD_198782 | JGI IMG/M metagenome (GOLD analysis project Ga0302186, IMG submission 198782) | Peat permafrost microbial communities from Stordalen Mire near Abisko, Sweden - II_Bog_E1_1 | ecosystem: Environmental > Terrestrial > Soil > Wetlands > Peat | place: Sweden: Abisko... | reverse complement strand
GATAAATCTTCAAAAAATAATAATAATTTATCAATAACGTTTAACATTAAAACCTAATATATTTAATTACTGTTAAAATTTCTTCTGTTACAAATATGTTAAGTTACTCAGAGTCTTAATATTGATTCATTAGTAATACTCATACTGATGATAAATATATTTATGCTCAGCTACTTTAAAGATAGGCTAAGTTATTCATCATATTATATCATATTATTCATTATTCCTATTTTTTAAGCTTTAAAGTTTCGGAAATATCATACAATTACTATTTAAGATAAATTCAAAATCATAAACATAATTCATTTTTACAATAATAACAAAATAAGGAATAATGCTCATTACAATTTTTTATTAACACTCAATTGAAATAAACTCAGAATGATTATTTTTATGCATGCATCAGCGGAAAAAGCAGCTGAAAGCCATCGTCAGGAGGTAGAAGGAGTGGATGTAGATGTCAACGATACCATCGAGACTGTTAAAGTTAAAGTTTCCCTTGTTTTTAGCGAGCTAGACCCCTAAAAAATAGATCTAATGATACAAGGCTATATCTGCAAGCCCAATTAAACCATTCTAGGTTTAAAGCAAAGATATCATGACTAACAAATGCATTTTTACATTGTCAAAGGCTCTGCTTGTTGCCTTCTAATTTGAAGTTATATATCTTGATTATCACTAAGATCATATTTTATCTTTAAAAATTATTCACTGATTAATTTGCTCGTTCAAACTCCATAAACTTGATTTTCTAAATATTTCGAAAGAGAATATAAAAAATAATGTATAATAAACAGAAGGTGGAGAGCATTAAAGAAAGCGCGTATTTTGATTACTTCAAAATATTTAGCCTCAACGCTGCGGAAACAATTCGCAAATTGTAAGTCACCATTCAATAGTAGCTGTCAGATGATGTATTTTTCGATGCCAATATCATGTTTAAACGCGTAAAAACATTGCTAAGTTCTTACTAACTTCTCATTCTCTGTACGTGTTCCGTTATTCATAAATCAACGATTCTTGCGAATTTGTGTAAATTCCCGAATTTGGAGTATGTCTACTCAAAATATTTTTTCAGCTTATGTCGATCATCCGATTTATGGCGAAGAGCATGATACTGAGAGCGGCAATAGAGCCGCCGCCAGTACCAAAGGATAAAAGAATGAATCAGAGACATACTATGATACTTTCATCTCCTTCCTAGTTTAAGACTTACTTTAATCCAATTAGTCTTCAAGCAAAGTAGCGCTAGAATTTCAGAATTCAGGAGATGGCATCTAATATTTTCAAAGATTTAAACAAAGAGATGGGTATTTTGTAGAAATAGCATAAAATGATGAGTCAATAGAATGATAACACTTTTCAAGTAATTCTATGATTAGGTAGAAGATTAACAAAGGAAGGGAGAAGTTGATGGAAATATAAACATCACAAAGCGAAAATATGCTTTCTGATGTTGTCAACATTATGTTCAAAAGGGGAGAAAATATTAGCAGCTTTCTGAATCAGATTCAGACAAATATCAATCTACAATCAAAGGATACAGCCAATGTTTAAAATTTTGCCAAATTGAAGGAGCAGTATGAATAAGAGGCAGCTCCGCGTCTTGACCTTGCAAAAAGCAAGCTAAATCAGCTTTTTAAAGAGTATCTAGTTACTTCTGAACAAAAAAGAAAATAGCAGATGATTAGCTTCGAGTGTCAGGTTAAAATTGAGGATGAAGAGGTAATTTAATAAAAAGTAAAAACGAGCTCTCATGGCAAAAGAGGTACACTCCATGATCAGGTCAAAACAATGAAAGTTAAAACTAAATTTATTTAAGAGTAAAATTCAGTTTTGAAAGTCCTTCTTTCTGAAAAAACTGAGCAATACGAAAAGAAGATAGCAAATTTATAAGCTTAAAATATCAATTTACAAACCAAGCTAGCGGCTGAGTTAAAAATCAATTAATAGATATTGAATATTGGAAAGAGATCAAATAATGTTGATAAGGAAAATGGTGATGATATCAGTGAAATATTTTCAAGGAAATCTTGTGAATCCTAAAATCATAAGAAACCAAAGGAAAAGGCACATGTTGTAAAAAGATCTAAAATAAGCGTGAGTAAACCCATTAAATCGAAAGTTAAATTTCATCTCAATGATCAGAACCTTCAGATTTGCACATTGGTAGTTAATTTTGTAGCAAACTATCCTGATGAGTATACATTTAATAAGACTGTTTTCGAAATGCAAACACTTGTTAATGAGATTAAGCAACCTATCCATTCTTATTACAAGAGAGAAAGTGAAGTCAAGGATAAATTAAAGGAAGCCAGACTTGAAACTGAGAAATAATAGACAAGTGAAGAAAAAGAGTCGTATGACAATGAATAAGAGGGAGAGGTGAACGAAATAAAGGAGAAAGATCAATAGAGATTAAGAGTCGAATTTATTGAAAAAAGAAATGAGAATATTGAAAAAGAAAACATCAATAACAGCAGAGTAAGTCTAACTAAAAATCCACATAATTATTTTAATAATAGAAGAACATTTTCAAAACAAAACTCAGTAAGAAACTAAAAACATATTGTTTAGAATAAGAAAAAAGATTCTATCGTTCATATTTAAGAAACATCAAAGCGTAATTCTAAGGTGTTCACTGAGTCCAATGAGTAAGAAATATACATCAAAGCCTCAAGCTTTAAACAATAAAAAAAATAAACCTGTCCAACCTAAAACAATAGAAACAGTGCCATCAGTCGAATTTCCAATCAAAAGCTAAAAAATAAAATGATTAATTGCTCTGCCTAAACTGGCAAGTATAGATTGACTGAGCAAACAATCAAGTTTTAAAGATAAGATCTTGCTAATTTATTTTTAAACGAGGATAATGCACATAATTATGAGTTGCTCAACGTTTCATTAGTGTCTAAAACCAATCATTACATGACAGCCATGAGTGGCAAACACATACTCGTCAAACAGCTCAAAAATACTACTACCTAGAGATTGAGCAAAAATTCTATCTCTGTTAAATAATAATAATAGTCGAATGCTAATGTTTGCGAACATTTAATAAACCTGATATACAAATACCTGAAGACTATGAAAGTTTCAAAACGGCAACTAAACATCAGCAACTACCACACCCTCAAAAATTTTATCCGTTTTCCTTTCAGTGCGATAAACCGTAGAGAGTAGGCATCTTGGAAAGAGCACGAAAGATAAAATTACAATATATAATATTGCTAACTAAAGAAATATATAAATCGCATAGTAAAATTACATTATTACTGCAAAGTTAACCGATTACCAAATGAAACCCTCAGCTAATCCTAAGGGCAAGACAATTGCCTTCAAAATGTTGTGTGCGAGCATTGGATATATTTCTTTACGAAATTAGGCATCAATTTATCTGTCGAGTCCAAATGATTTCAACTATTTTTCATCTTTTAAGATATCAATTATATGCATAGCTGAAGAATGATCGACGATATTCTATTAATCCTTTTTTACAGCAGATTTCAAGATCTAATAATAATAATAAAGCAAATGCAATCAAACGAGAATGTCAATATATCATCAACATTTTCTCGTTCTACTGAGTAAACTCGGTATTAGATAGAACGATTCGTCTCAACGTTGACAACTCTAATCAAAAGGCAACTTTACTCTTCTGGGGAATCTTTGCCATATTCCTCATCGGAATTTTTGTCACTTCTAACTTCAGTAAACAAACATCCATATAGCTCCCGAAGCCTTCGTGATAAAGAGTAATTAAAGCGAATTGGCAGAAACACATCATAAGGGCTGTAATAATCCAGTCGAGTTTGATAATGGATTGCTGTCATGCAAAGATTTTAACCAACAAAACGCTAAAATAGGATTGATCATGCGAGATCTATCACCCTTACATCAGTTTGCACAGATTAATCTCGTGTTTCTGCCCAAGGGCTAAATTTCAGGGGCTTTGCGTATGTTTAAAGGAATTCAGAAGTTAAGGAGGTGATAAATGTATAGCTACTAAGTTTGAAGCGAAAGGTAATGCGTATCAATGAAAACAAAGATATGGTGGGATTCTAAAAAAGCTAAAGCATACGCACGATGAATAATTTTGCTTTTGATTCAAAACAGCATCCCCTTCAAGATGTACTTGTGAGCAATGGATAAATAAAGAAAGGATATTAACTCAATCTAGGGTATTACCGTTCATTTCATACTGAGGACGCCCTCTTGGTTGTAACTTTCGTTTCCTTGAACGAATCATTCTTCCTTGATAACGAGATATTCGCTCAAGTAAATATTTTTTAATCAGCAAGGCAGTTTTAATGAACCCGAACTATACTATCTTTATGCTCTGTATGCGTGGCACTTTCTTGGTCATAATGTCAATTAGCTTTGGAGTATATTACTTCAGACTTTCGCATCAACTTACGAAATATTCATGTATTTAGCAGAGAGTTGTAGTCAACCTCTCCATCGGAGTATTGCTATTCAATGACCCTTACTACTTTATCTAAATATTTTGGCCGAATATCCTCAGTGTCTTCTTTTCCACTCTCTTTGTAACATCTTTCTTAGTTTTGCTAGTGCTGAGCTGGCTTTACTTGCTTCAAAAGATATAGATTGAATCAAAAGGCAGCAACTTTACACCCTCGAAACTCCAGCGAGCAACATTTTGGATATTAGCTGTCTTTTACTTCTGTGTGATATTTGCTTTTAATGCTCAAGTTGGATACTACTCTTGGAACGAACAACCCATTATTCCAGCTCATCAAGCATTTGGAGTGATGTTTGCCCTCTCTGGAGCCATGTTCTTGTTTATCTTTGCTTATATCTTGTGGCTGTACTTGAAAATACTGCAGAAATGGGATCGATTGGTTTGGCGAAATCGACTTCTTGTGAGTTTCAATGCATTTTTTGTTGTTCTTCTCCTTATATTTATCTCTCTCGGTTGGTTTTCGCTTTATGACTAATCCTCTCAAAAATTCTAAATATTTTATGCATCTCTCAATTTTTATGTTCTCTACATGCAATACATGTACTCAACGCCTTTCCTATAAGTGCAACCGATTGCTTCTCTTAACGAATAATTCCAATAAGTACATTCAAGTGTGAATACCCTTGATGATCAAATGATGAGTGGCTAGATTACTATCGACCTTGAGGCTGATTTTAAAGAAAAATAGTAAGGGTGATTGTTTCTATTTATGAGTCAATACCTATATTATCCTTGTATTAATAAAATTTTATGGCAAACAAGTATGTTTACTAGATGAAGGAATGAGGAATATGCTAGATCATATGTTGTTTAATTGTTGCTTCTGGCTCTGTTGCTGTTTCTTATTGATGTTTTTTTCGGCCTTGAGCTCCTGTTCGAGTTGTCCAAGCTCATCATCGAGGTCATCTTCATCGATATCCACGTCATAATCTCTGTTGAGCATCTCATTCATGTAATCGCTCTCGTATTTGAGCTCGTCCATCTCATCTCTAAGGTCATCGAGCTTGTCAATATCCAGATCATTCATAACAAGTTTTTGCTGTTAAATAACTCCTTTCATGGTGCCTGCCATCTTAATGGTGTTTTGGATGCTTTCAGAGGTAAATGCAACCTGGTCGAGTGTGAACTGTTGATTCATATAATTCTTTAGCTGGGTGTCATATTGTTTGCGCTTGCGTAAAACGTTTACACACCTCTGTTTGTACATCTCTTTAGCTGAGCCCTTCGCCTTCTTCGACTTCTATAGTAGCTATTTCGCTTAATTGTCCAAACGTGTCACAGTCTCTGAAAGTTATCGTACTTTGTTTTAAAGCTGAATGAAGGAGGATTTACTTTAGCTTGCTGTTCAGAGAGAGGGACAACAACTTTCTTGGGAAGTTCTATTGGTTGGGGTTCTTCTTTTTTGGGAGGTGGAGGAGGTGGGGCTTCTTCTTTCTTGGCGGCGCCGAACAATCTATTCATCCTTAAATTCTTATTATTATAGCTTAGTATTGTATCTTAGTGATTTGCGTTATATTCTCATATCAAATTTTTAGTAGAGGAACCCCCATCTTTATATTTTTTCTTCCAGACAAAATATTTTAAAATTTTAAGGAAATGATTGTGGACTAATTTGATGTCAGTTTTTCCTGTAATAAACTATTTATTGAAGTTTGATTTGATAGTTTGTATAATTTATTAAATATCTAATACAAGTATGATCATGAAGAAAACAGCTGAAGGCGAATATCATTCAATTATATAGATAAAAGTCAGACAAATGGGAGAAGTATTTCTATGGTTGCCAGAAGAATATCAAAACGGATTTTTAAGATTTATTCGAGAATTTCAGATTAGAAAATAATAAGCAAGGGAATTAGCCAAACCTATAGATAAAGTCAGACCTCAGTGGGCATCAATTTTGCCTAAAAATGATATCGATAATAAAGAGCCAAGTTCAACAAGTAACTCAAAAATACAAATAAAAAATTTTATTCGAAAGAAATAATACGACTAAATAGAGTGTGAAAAGAATAGTAATGGTCAGTTCATGAGATTGGGGAGAGTAAAGTAATCAGCGATAAAATACCTTAACTGTTCTTCGAGTGATAAATGCTTGCAGTAAATATATGAAATCAGCGCTGCTAAATCCTGATGACGATTCAACCAAATTGCGCAGTAAATACAAACTATATGAATTAGCCAAGCAAACCTGAGACAGTAATTTAATTTTTGTGATTTAAAAACATAAATTTGAGAAGCTAGCTAATAATTTTTAAAGCAAGGCTTAATCCAAAAGACTGGAATTTATGAAAAAAGTTTCCCAAATCAGAGGAATCAGAGGAAGAGAAAAAAGAAAAAAGAAGAAAAATAAAAATAATAAGAACCAGAATAACCACCACAGGATAAGAAAAAAAAGGAATAAGACTAACCAGTAAATGCTGAAATTTAAAAGGAATGATATGTTTATTCATTGCTTTTATATCTAAAATTTATAAGATAAGCATTATTTGATTTGAACGACAATATTTAAAAATATTATGATATGCCTTGATTAATCAATGGTGATTGCACCATCATCAGGCGAATGAAGGGTATTTTATTTGTAAGATATGTTATTGATCATTCAAAGAGTTTCATCTGCGGTAACTTCCACCTCTGGCTCTGCCTGTCCTGCTTGCTCCTCGAAAGTCTCAGTCTTCGACTCGGTAGTAGGTGAGTCTGGAGCAACGGGTTTGGATGCTCCTGAAACTTTAGCCCAGATGTGTAGTAGTACCACTAGTCCAATATAGATAAGACTCATGATAAGAACTGTCTTGGGCTGTATTTTAAAGCCTGAGCTTTCCTCGGAAAAGTATTTGACCCCCGATGTTTTCTTCGTTGACGTTGACATAAGATAATTATTATAAACACGTGTCCTATCAACTTAGTTAATGCAAATAATTAACAAGGATTAATAATGCTGTCCAGATTAAAAATAAATACGACTGGAAGGAAAGAAGCCTATTTAACTGATAAGCAAAAATCATATTCATTTAAAACAACGTCATTCGCAGTGGATGGAACATTTGAAGAGAGTTTTTATGCTGCATACTTGTGTAATGTCTTTTGGTTTATTGATATATCAATCATCGTCATCGCTGCCCAGTGCGTCTTCAATGGTGATATTGCCAATTGCTTAATTTACTTCCAACAAAGGGATGGGGTTATCCTCAGACTCATCATAGATATCATTATCTCCAGATATAGAAACAAACATTTTTTATATTTTAGCCAGTATAGGTCTGGATATCTTTTAGATGCTGATTTCGCCATTCTTCATTTGATTTTTGCATTTTTACTATAAAAATTTGCGAATGCTGGCCTGTACTTCTAACGGCTGCTTTTTAATGGCAGCATTAATCCTCTTTCGATCGTCCCTTGTATATTATTTAAGCTGAGGCTTTTTTACTTTCGTCCGAAGTTACCTTTTTAATCGCTGATACTCTTTAACAGCATCCTAATATTTATGAATCTCCTATTTATAAATTTTCCAAAATAATTGTTCGAAAAGTATGGATATCTAAAACATCTCATCGTTATCGGCAAAATAGATCCTTGCATTATGGATCATGGTGACCATGTCCACCTAAAACTAGTCAAGAGTATTAATGTATTAGCCTCGAAACAGTTTATGGCCAATTATTGTCATATCTAAAGGTTTTAAGATTTTATCGTAGTAATCGGGCATTTTCAAGAATATTATGTTCGGAGCGTGCATGAAGTAGTCTGAGAGATTGTTGAGACGCAAGAGTTAGAGCGTCAGGAAACAGTAAAATTCGTTTGATGTCATTTTGCCGTCAGCCAACTACATTGATCTGTAATATCTCTCTAGACTGGCGTACTCTTCCTATGCAAATGAATTGTAGTGATGATCGCGAATAGCAGGCTTAAATAGAGTTTGTTAAGGTCTTCTCTGTACTTCTAAGAAATACGCTTCTCCCTCCTTACGTGGTAGCTGTCTAATTTCCCTCTCGATGTAGGATGCTTCTAAATATGTCAAGCAGTATAGCTTGTCTCCTTTTTCGCCCTAAAGTTTGTTTTCAATCTATTGGAGTGCTTTTTCCTGCGACTCTTTAATAACTGACTCCAGTTCAACCTGATTCATATTGACTAATAAATAGAGACTTAATTTATGTTAAGTTATGCTCATCATATAAAAGTGAATAGGCCGTATTAGTCAGATTTGGCAGAATGCTATGTTTCATGATAAAATAAAGATGAACAAGTATGATAGCTTCATATATCATATATTTTCATCAAAGCTTTCGTGTGTTCGTAGAGGATGACTGACTTCGTGGTGCAGTCGATGTTGCGAGTGATCATCTTCCAGTTATCGTTTTTGGCAACGTCGAATAATTTAAACTCTGTTCGTTCCTGCTTCAAGATCTAATACTTGAGGATGAAGCCATTATCTTGAAAGAAGTAGATGTCATTAATATTACCATTACGCATTCCAAAATGGGCTGGTTGATATGTTTATAAATTCTTTACGTTGTCAATGACAACCACTTGTTAGGACTATCGCCAATCCCATAGAGATATTGAACCATTCATATCGTTTGTTACTACGAATTTAGAGTTCAAGGAAGGACGAGCGATACCATTCAATAGAGCACGTATCCATTTAGATCTTCCAATTCTGCAGGGATCTCCTGAAAGGATAAACTCCTTGCCATCCGGGAAAAACTCGATATCGTAGACAGGCGGTGTTATAAAATTGACATTAATTGGCTTTCGCATTCGCAGGTCATGCTCTATAACTGCATTGGAAACAGAGACAACATAAGGGGATACGGGATGGGCAGAGACTGCTATAGGGGTTGACTCATGTCCATGAAGCGAGATGGCTTTGTTTTTGGTCAGATTGAAGAGGGTAACTTCATTGTGACTGCATGTAAGGAGTACATCTGTGTCGTATTGGTCCATATCAATCACATCCATGTTTTGATATGGATTGAACTTGTTTACATATGTGTAGGTCCTCTACGAAGTATTGTATTTATATTGAAGGATCAATCCGTTTGAGTAGGCGGAGTAAAGTACGTTATCGAATGCCTATACTTTGTTCAAGACAGGGATTGGACCATTTCTAAGGTTCTTGGGAAAGCCGATTTAAATCGGTTTCAGCGGAAGACTCCTGGGTTATTATTAAATCATGTAAATGTATAAATTTATCACAATGTTTCCCTAAGAACAGCAATGCTTACTTTAATAAGGATCTCTCGATAAATTAAGCAATAAAAGCAAATAGAAATTTGTTTTGTTTTCTATTAGGCTTGTTATGAAGTAAACACAGTTATAAGTCTAAAATACATCCTCATAAATCATCCTTTTTTATCTTTTTTCTTCAAAATGTATAGCTCTTGCGCCTGCATTAATTTCAAGTTCTCAATCTACTTTACATGCTTAATTTCGTTCGTTTTTTTCACCTCAATCTCCCTGTCCAACTGCTCCTCCAACATTTTTCTTAGTTAGAACGAGTTACTTTTCTTATGTAGTCTTTTCGAGCATATCCTTGAATCGATCATTCGATTTCACTAGTTGCTAGTTTATGCTCAAAAGTTACTGATTTTACATTTGCAGTTACTTGTGCTGTTATTGCTACGATCTTTTCGAGGTGATTAGCTGCGACTGGAACTGTGTGAGTTTTTGTTGGGCAGTCTGCACCTCCGACTGTAGGTGTTTAATTTGTGAGATCTGATGAAAGTTGATAGTTTTCTTGATGTCAATTCAAATACTGGAGAGTAAATATAGTGCAAGTTCAATACGTCCAGTTTGAGGTCATGCAGTTCGGCCATAATATTCTAAAACGATCGCATTTTGGCTTTGATTAAGTTTAATAATTAAAAAAGATTTAAATTAATTGATTCTGTCTTTTATTCTTTTTCAATTTATATCAGTAATCTCTTATTTTATTGCCATTGGGAATTGATGGTTGATTATTGGTTAATATATTGCAGAATTGCCTATCAAGTATAAGATTGAAGGCATAATAAGTAAGGAAAGATGTTAGAAGTAAGTAATCATTCCAAAAATGATCGCACTCTTCTCAGATTGTGCAATCCCATGAGCTCGGGGAAGTTTTCAATCAAGCAGCTTTTCTTCACTTTGTTATTTTGCTTTGAATGCAGCAAGGTGCAGTCTTTGCCTCTTTAACAGTAACCTTTTTGATGATAATCCGAGCACTCTTGTGGCAGTTCTTCTTCATCCTGAAGTTCATAGCTACTATCCATATCGTGAATCAGGTTTATTTGGCGCGGTGCCAGTAAGGGAGAGTCAATAGTGGAAGGGACACTATATGTTTTTTTGAGGAAGGGACTCAAAATCTGGATTTAACGGTCATCCTCTTCTTATTAAGTGTGTTTTCTGTAGTTTCTTTTGGGAGGAGTCGCATACTTGACTGGAGAGTCCTGGTAACAGTAATGATTGGTCATTGGTTTAGGAATATAAATAATTATATAACCATTCGATTATTGCGAGAGTATGCGTTATAATCATGGATAAATAGATCATGTTCAGCCCTTGAAGTCTACTACATTTATGCCATTGTTCTTGAACTCCTTAAAATCTGAATTATATTATATTTACCTTCCACAATAATCTTAGATTATATTCCGTGTTTGGCTAAAATACTAAAAGCTACTTTCGAACGTCCTCCTGACAGACAGTTAATTACAAGATTCTGCTTACCCTTAAGTTCCTCAAATCGGGTTTACATTTCAGGTAGGGGGATCAGAAGAGCACCATTAATTACTCCAGCCGATCTATACTCAGGCAAGCTCCTAACATCTACATGATTGACATGAACAGAGTTTTAAAGTTACTTTAGAGTATTAAACTTAAGAATGGTTGGCTTAACCCACTCTTCCTTCAAATCACTAATTTTAAAGTTATTGAAACCTCTAATCTTGAAATATCCAATTCTGAAGAATCTATCAATGATGTCCTGCTCTTTGCCTGAGTCAACCACAATAATAAACTCTTCTTCGGGTCCAAACAAGTTAGAAATCCAATTAACAATGGGGCCATTTCCAGGAAGCCAATAAGATCCTCTAATTATTCCCTCTCCCGCATCAACTCGAGTATCAATTACTCTCATCGCTGATTTTAGTTTTTCAAACTAATGCCCATTTAATGGCACATTGGCTTGAGCAAATGAGTCTTTATAATGTTCAGCTCCGGTTTGGTTGAGCCCAGCATCAAAGAAGAAATATTTGGGAGGTTTCGGTATGTTAAGAGTGACTTCTTTCACAAACTACTCACTGCTTGTAAATTTAAAACCATAGTTATTAGCATTTTGAGCTCCTACAGTACAGAAGTTACCAGCTCCGATAGATTTTCCACAGGCAGATCCTGAACCATGACCAGGATATAATCTCATATTTCCGTCAAGTTTTTTTACCTTTTGAATTGAGTCATAGAGCATTGCAGCTAAATCTTTAGATGTTATTTTTTAACTACAAGCTAAGTCAGGTCTTCCAACTTCTCCTAAAAAAACAGTATCTCCAGAAAATAAAACGACATCTGAATTTTTAGAATCAGTGAGGACAAAGCATGAGCTTTCAAGTGTGTGCCCAGGAGTGTGGATAACCCTAATCTTGACACTTCCTAAAGCCAAAACTTCATTATCCTTGCACTATTTCACTGGAAATTTGTTGACAGCTCTCTTGGAATCAGGTCCCATTACAATGGACACCTTGTATTCTGTGTGACCTGACAAATAGTCAGCGTGATAGTGAGTCAGGCAAACATACTTGAGAACACTTTGTCTTTTCGTAATAAAATCTGAATATACTTTGACATCAAAGACAGGATCAAGAAGAACAGACTCTTTTTGAGACTCAATATAGTATGAGTAAATGGCTAACTCTGATGTTTTAAACTGTGCAATATAGAATCCATCACCAGTCTGTTCAGTGACAAGAGCGAGCTTTGAGTCCATAGATAAAAGTAGAAGATATTATATTTTCCTGATAATAAAGGTTAATTAATAATTGCAAACAAAAATAATAAAAACTTATGGAATAGGTCAATTATAAAAAATGAGGAAAATAACATATAAACTGTATAATCAAATAAAACTATGCATGCTGTTTTAATGTATATTTATTTTTATATTTATATTTACATTGAATATAATATCATTGCTATTCTTTAACGAAAATGAGAGCAGATACATTTTTGGCATATTGATCAACTTTACTATTCTCATACTACTCTCTTTTTAAAATCTATTCTAGAAAACTAACGAAAATTAATCCAATAATTGGCATAACTAACAAAAAAGAGATTAATAATCGAGTACCAAACAGAGATTGATTGGTGAATAGAAAGCTTAAAATAACCACTACCACTACTCCTATAATTTGACCACCGAAGAGCAAAATTCCTGAAGAAGTAGCCTCGCCCACAGGAAAAGTAGTTTGAGTTGCGAAATCTGTAGCAGTTGTTATGAAAGGATATGCAACAAAGCCGGCACATCCCCCAAAAATATAGGAAAGAATAGGAGAATGTAACTAAAAGGATATCCAGAGTAAGCCTAGTGATAAATAGAGCCCAATTAGTAATATAGAACATATTTTCTTATAAGTGAAGCGCTTTTTTATAAGCCCCACAATCACACAGCCTACACAGCCTGATAGATTGGCACAGATAATTATCAGACCGTTTGACATTGTTTCGTAACCATAAGTTTTAGTAATCCATGGAATAAATACAAAAATAATGGAGAAGTCCCCAAATATGAGGGTCATTGCCATGAACAGATTTATATAATTTTTGTTTTTAAACAAAGTTTTAACATCTGTTTTGAAACTTTTTCGTTTGACTGCCGAAGCATAGCTAATTTATATCGTGATTACTTTTGGATAGATATGGGTTTTCCCTTAAAAAATACAGCCATAGCGATATGAATGACGATCATAGCCAAACTTTCCCACAGAAAAAACGAAAAGACATCATCTTTCGTTGCATCCTCTTTGATAAAGACAGAACTTAGAAAAGTACCAATTGCATCGGAGGCAAACAATGAAAAGAGGCAAACTGTACTCGCCAAAAAGATTTGATTTTGGGGAAACCACAGATTAGCGAATTTGTTTGCAGCACTAATCATAAAACAGAACCCTAAAGAACATAAAAAAGTTCCCAAACTGAAAAGATAAAAATTCACATTTATCAGGACTCTTATGGAAAGTCCAAGGATCATGCAAATTTGACCTGAGTCATCGTATTATTACATATGAGAGTGCCCATTTTCAGTCCACGTTTATCAAGAATATAGTTAGCTGGTAAGAGTAAAAAAACATAGCTCAGCGGGAAGAAAAGACTAGGCAGGTTGGCTTAAAACTCAGAAACGTCGTATATCTTGGAAATAGTTGGAGAGATAGATGCAAAAGCTTGAGTGGGTATAGAATTAACCAATGCTGCTAATACAAACAGCACCCAGTTAACATATCGATAGGAATCTTGCTTGATTTACATGACTTATTATAAATCTATTAACGAGTAAATATCAACAATAAGTTAAACCATATTTTCATTTTCAATGAGTTATAGATAGGTCTCTTAAACAATATATCAATCTTCCTCAGAAAATATTGGACATAATTTATAATATATTTCAATACAAATATCATTATCTTAGGGTGAAAGTTAGCTTGAGAACGTAAAGGTGTTAATTATAAAATTGATGGTAATTCATCAGCTATAGTTTACCTTCGATTTTAACTGCTTTGTTTAATACACTGCCATCATTTATTTATTTGTTAATACTTTACAGTCCCTACTTGCCCATTACAATAAAATACAACACACAGTTCCAGTTTATTCTTCCAATTATCTTCCTTGTAATAGCCAATCCATCTAAACCTCCCATATAGCTATACGCAATCATGTTCTGCTATTTTTTACGAACACATTTTTTTTTTTCCTTCACATGCTTCAATTTTTGCACCAAATACTTATGTTAATTATCCAATTATTCTTGTTCTACTGGAACATATGGAGGATTGAAGATGATGATATCGGGCTTGATTGGAAAGGCTGAATGCTTAAAGATAAGGTTGTTAAAGAGTGAGGTGTTAATCTGTTGAATGTTGAGATTGTAGAAAGCATAGTATTTGGAAGAGAGAATCGATGCGTCCATATTGATGTCAATACTGATATGCATGAGGGGAGCAGTACCTAATTTCGTTAACCAGTTGTTAATATTTGCAGAAATAACGCCTGATCCTGAACCTACTTCACAGAGAATTAAATCTGAAGGGAAATACTGAATTTCTTATTTCAGTGTCGACAACATGAGGAAGGTGTCATCATTCGGTTCGTATACGTATTCGAACTAATTATCCTCGACAAATTTATCATACTGCAAAAACTATAGCTATTACGCTGTAAGTAATTTGCTGTATTTTGGTTTGTGTTCATCGAAATGAGATTTCATTTAAATGAGTTTATACGGCTAACATTCATCATAAATCAAAATGGGTAAATCTCATCTAAGGGATTGTAATTTTAATTGGAAGGAGAATACTTAATAAGTAAATATAAATAAATCATTTTGGTCGCAGTTTCACCGATAATATTGATTCTGAATTATGTTTGCTATCTGACTCATGAGATTGTAATCCCCAGATGCTTTTATGAGCTCCACCATTTCTGAAATTTTGCGCTTCTCATTTTCCAGAGTGAGGTATGTATTGTTGTGTTCCTCCTGCATTCGATTGATTTCCTGTCTAAAATCACTTTCATTCTGTTCGATGGCCATCTCCATGTTCTTGTATTCACTCTCAAGTTATTCATTCTTCATAATTAATGTGTTGATCTCAGAGTTAAGCTTATTTTTATCCTCAGTCAACTGTTAATTTTTATTTTCCATTTCCTTCAAGCATCGCTTATGTCTTCTATCTTCCAACTGTTGCAGGCTGATCAAAGGTTAATTTTCAACAAATCGATCTGTTTCCATATAAACAAAATCGATCATCATGGTTGAGTTGGGCTGTGGACATTTTTCTATTAAGGCTATAATTCTATGGGAGGTGTTTATAGCATATTTATTAAGGTTTATTTAAACAACACCACCTCTTTTTTTCATTTTGCCCATCACAAGCAATATTTCCAGCTCAAAAACAGGGTTTTTAGCTTCGATAAGGAACTCTGAACTATTAGAAAGGAAAGCTTGCCCATTTATTAGGCTTTATTTTTTGGAGTGATGGATATTCCTATTATCTTTTTTAATTAACACGTGCAGTTACACTGTCTACTTCACTCGAATGTTTACCCGATCGACCTTCAATAGCACTCGAAACATTTGTAATTATTGTTTATAAATTGTTCTAGAAAAAAGGTAAACTATCAATAAAAAGACCTCCATCGAGAACACTAGGCCTACTTCTATATATGACTATCAATTGTTAGAAGGGAAAACCGGGCTGCTGTTGGTTATCATTTACGCTTGAAAATATCATTTACAAAGTTTGCCATTTTTCTAAAACCGTTTATCATGTCATTTGTGTTATGTTTGGCCCTATCATACTTCTAATGAAGAGCTTTTTTCATCTATTATCGCCTTCTCAGTCCCTCCTGCTCAGCTTGCAACGCTTGGAAGCGCTATTTAATTTATTCCTGCTTTTTAACTGACGCCTGAGTCACTGTGTCTTTTTGTTGATATTTCTATGCCTTTTTGCGGAGTTTTTATTGAACAAAGTCATCATATCTATCATACCCCGCTCCTAAATTACTGTAATTATTTCTTTGATATGCATATTTTTTCATCACCTACTCATTCTGTTTTCGTAAGTGTTATTTAAACTACGGACTCTTGGTATCAACATCATAGTGATAACTTTGTCCCTGCTGATAATTTTTCTTCTCTTGATGGCTATACGTTTTTTAATAGTGAGAACTGGATTGATTGACCGTTTTTCTACCCTCATCATACTATATCTTGATTTCTTTTGAGGAAAGTATCTGATAAGCCTAGTTAATTTCTTTGAAAATTTCTCCTTTTCCTTTATTGACATCAGGATGATACTTCTTAGCCAATTCCTTATATGATTGTTTGATTTGTTCCTCACTTGCATTATTGCTGAGATTCAATATTCTATAATAATCTTTAGTATGGTCAAATTTTGCGATGGCGAACATACGTCTTAGCAATCCGCGACCAATTATCATTCTTTATTTATAATTACTATGAATTTGGGGTATTTATATTTTACATTTGATGAATTTATAATTGTGATTAGTTTGGAAGCAACACTATGGCCTCTAAACAGCCACTCAAACTATTTGATGTTAAGAAAAAACTATATAATGCTTTTCTCAAAGTGGAATCCTTCATGTGGCATTCAGTACTGAGAAATAAAAGAAAAGTAGTCATTATTGGTGAGGCGGATACGCCTGTTTTCAAAAGGATGCACGAAAAATTAAATAAAAATTGGATTATTACTCATCTTTAATGCGATAATAAACCTCATAAGTCCAAAGATGAAAAGATAAAATCGTCATAATAAAATCGGCCTTAAACTAATCTTGGTGAAAGCAATTTATAGAGCAAAAATTCGCATTTCCATTTTGAATAACTGTCATTATCTAATAACTATGCTGAAATTGAAAAAAAACTGTTAGGCCAACAATTCAACTCGATCATAGTCCTTCCAGAAAAGGAAAATCCTTCCAACTGCTTTAATATTGAGGATGAATAATTTGTAACGCATTACCCTACTATTCACGAGAATCTTTTGATGAGAAACATCTTTGCCTATCGACTTGCTCATAAATTTCTCAGCAAAAATGGAGTGATCATACTCTCCTGTGGGGAAAAATAATTTGTAAAGCACAAGCAACAATTAAGTAAAATGGACAAAAGATAGGAGGAAATAGTCAATGAGACTACCAGAAAGTATTGGACATCGACATAATTAATTAACTCTTAAATAAGTTACTTGGGCTTTATCATCGGAGACCGGTAGTATATACCCCTCAACTCTCATAGTGTCATTGCTCTTAGTAAGGAAATCTCTAATTTTGATCCAGATTTTGTGTCTGATTGCTATCTCAACTGGATGTCGCAAAACTGTTTGCCCGCTGCTGGTAGTTTCGCGCTATTCAGAAACCAATCTTAAAATTCTCGCTCAGTTTATCTTGAATATTTATGACTTGAATATGTCGACCGTATTTAATAATAACTATCACATTAATGCTTCGAATATTTATTGAGTTTATAATTATTTTGTTATTGTTGTTTGTTAATGGAGTCTGTACAGTCTTTTTCATAACAATTAGATTACCAGCCATTGTCTTCAATATACCGTGTCAACACCAGCTCCTTCGCCAGAAGGAATCTCTCCCCCAAAGAGGAGAAGTAGCATCTCGTTCGAAAGATTGAAGGCATTATGGAAAAAAATAATGTTTTGGAGGAAAAGCAGGACCAACTTCAAAATACTGTATATATTCACATAACTTAGATCTATGATTTGAGGAAATTATTAGGGTTCGTGGGAAAGGAAAGTTTGGAAGAATGCTAATACCTTTATAAACAAAACGAGGAGCTCAAGAAAAAAGCGGATGGATTATCCAAGGCTTTGAAGTATTCGCATAAAAATGGAGGTCATTTGCACAACTGCGCCCTCTATTGGAATTAATTTCTCCAATGATTCATACATTTCTGCTAACTTATTCTGTATTAAAGTTTTTTCAGTAATTCTGCAAACTATAGGATAAATATTTTATTAGCCGATCATGAATTGGTCCGATTATTGTTTGAACAACTATTAAAGAGCGGGAGTTATAAAGGTTTTGATCTTATAACGATCTGAAATAGATATATAAAGATTATTTTACTTCAATATTTAAAAGTTCCATAATGGGGGTTTTAGTGAGGGAATATCATGGGAACATAATATAAATCAAATTTATTTTTGGATAAGTTTAGGGTGGCTAGAGTAAGCATGCCTAATCCACTCCGTATCAGAAGAAAAGGAGAGATGCCGATGTATCTGATTGTACATCTCATCTCGATTGTTAACCTCTCGGCAGTATAATTCAAAAATACTGCTCATGGAATTTTGATTGTGTTTCATCATCTGCTGCATCTTTTATCTTATGCTTTGATCTTATAATTGACGTGCCTGCTCTTGCTGATCGAAAAATACTGAGCTCAAAGGCTGTTAGGTCGTCGAGCCACTTTGATAATCTTTTAAAAATTAATTCATTTATCCGTATAAGTTGTTTACGGTGATTGTGTTTATTATTTTTTTATCTTTTTACAAATTTATCTTAGGAACTGGCTTTGGTGGATTCTTAAGTGCGTCTTAAACAGCAAGCAGAACATCTTCTTCAAAATTCATTTGTTTTTGATTGGCGGCTTAATTGGCACTATTTTGTATATTAAGTTGCAGAATTTGCAATTCCTTCTTGAGTTGGTCTTATTCATTCTAGTTCGTCATGATTGCCTTTCTTCTCTGATAAAAATGAGTTGCCTTTTTGGGAATATTAAGCATATTCACGTAGTTTATCTAATCTCTCGATTTTCTCATCATTTTTCCTGGTCTTCTCACTTTCTTAGGCTTTTTCTCATTGACTCTAACTGATTATTCATTGTCATTGAGGCCCTTCTCACTATTAACTTTAAATTGGAGAGAAGTTTCCGATTAATATTGAGAAATCAATTGACTCTTCTTAAAATTGCTTGTTCTGCTCATTTTCTTATCCATTTTTCTTTCATTCATATGCTCTTCATCTATTTCGGCGTCTGATGTTATTAGAGGAGTGGCAATATCTCTTTCTTCCTCTTCTTACTCCTCTGACTATTTTCCCGATTATTCATTTTATTGGTCTTCTTCAGAATAAATAGGCCGCTTTTTCTTCTTTAAATGAGCCTCAAAGGCCGTATTTTTACTTTTATTATGCTCGTAGTTTTTAAGTTTTCTTGTTTATTTAAATCGAATTTCGTGCTCTAATTCTTATTATTTATCTTTTAGTGACTTGTTTAAGATACTTACTTTTCTATATTTTTTAGATAGTGCTTGCTTACTATCATTCTTATAATTGTCATTCGTTAGACTTTCGCATTAGATTTCGCCAATACTATTCTTGGATGTATTGAAGACTTTTGTGTTTTATTTCAAATGAGTTTTACTCACTAATTAGCAATCATTACTTTTATGTTTCAATCTCTTGTATGAGCGTTTCATTTCAAAAGACGGTTGTTTAAATAAAGATTTCTTTAATATTTCGGCTGCTGAAGGGCATCTTATGGCTAATTTGACTTGTTTTCTCTCCAGTTTTGCAGTGCTACTTCTGAAAAGCAAATATTCAGAGCTTCTTTGATTAAAATCTTGTAGAGTCACTCTTTTTTAATGCCGTGAGAAATTGCGAGACATTTAAGCCGTACTCGGTCGCGTGAGCACATTATTTTTACCATTTATTTATTTTTCTCCGTGAAAAACAAATGATATTGGTCTTCGGGGATGGTGAAAAGAGTTTTATGTTGTCCTTACTTTAGCCCATTCCTATAGGAAGATATTAATATCTTCTAATTCTTTAGTAAAATAAAAAAGTTTCAAGACTTCTGGATTGTTTTCGATATCTTCAAAGTGACCCTTTATTCCATACAGCAATCTGCTTGTCAATATTTCTGAAAAATGTTGAAAAGAAATATATAGTGTATAGGCTTTAAAATGATGTTTTGTACTGGGCTCTAGAAAGTTATCTGCTATTTCCTTGATTTCCTTGCAGAGGTCCAATTAATTTTGTATATTTATACTTCTTTCTAAACTTTTAGGCATTTTCTTGCAGATAGTCAATATTTCATTGACGGAATAGGTCTTTTTGAGAGTTTTATTTAGCAATTTTTAAATGGTTGCACGCATAGGAATATACTGTTTAATCAATTGAGTAATAGTAGATTGCGCTTGGAAGGTTACTTTAACGGGATTGGCTATCTTTTAATTTTTAGCTTTAGAAACACGCATTTTCTATTATTAAGAATACTCCTAATCACGTTTTTAAAAAATAGTTCATCCTAAAAATAGATCAGATCAGGAAAGATAAGAATTGCATTCACAGGATTAACAATGAAATATATTGAACTCTGTTAAAATTTATTTAGAATTTATTAAATAATAAAAAATTTAGGATCATTCTAAATATATTCTGTTTGGTTTATTTTTCAAGGAAAAGCAAAATGACTTCCGAAAATCACAAAATATTGAGTTTGGGACTGATAATAGGATAATAAGATATAAAATTATAAGTTAAAATAAACACAAACTATCAAATGAAAGATTGTGCGGCCATATTTTGACCAATTAACCATGCTTCATCTTCCCTAAACAATTTAATGAACTCTTACTCCCACAATGTTTTTAAGTCAATCTGTTTATGTTGGACAGTCCAAAGAGTTGTGATCAAAAAATGAATCAGATCTCTAGAGTGACTGGCGTTTTCAAAAAATTTAAACCCAACTTCAATGGATTTTGTAATATCCTTGCTTTGAAATATCTCGTCAATGGTACTGATCCCTTATAAGTAGGAATCAGGAATTAGATGCTTATTTGTCGCCATTTCATAAGCTAACTTGCCTAGGCACCAAATATCATAAAAATAATCTTTGTTCTGGTCTTTCCAGCAAGGGCGTTTAATTTTGCAGATATTCTACATGATATTAAAGTTACAATGGAGTTGAAAACAGTTTGCTGAGAAATGTGACCGTGAGCACGCCCTTTTGAGTGTAAAAAGGTGACGGCAGTCAAAATTTCACAGATCTTAGATCCAAGTTCAGTTTCAGTGAAACATTAATTTTTATCTTTCATGAATTGCTCTAGTAATTCTCCTTCGAAATACTCCTCAACTAGATTGATGTAGTCTTTATCAACAAAAAATCCAAAATGCTTGATAATTGTGCAATGATTCATTTGACCACTTTTTAGTAAAAATTTAAGTTAGTTATAGCTTTCCTAATTGTTTAGCAAATAGGATTTACTATATCTTTGAACAATAAATATGCCTTGTGTTTTTTTATGAATAGTCAGATACTCTTTGACTGACTATGATTACTTGATGGTTTTTATTTGTTTAAAATCTTAAAAGGAAAGATTATGTATTACTGTATGGGATAATTTATTCTTTATGAATGAGGGGGTTTATTTGTTTTGTTTTTATGGAAACCTGAGCCTCTGTTGAGATGTTAGTTTTGGGTCAATTTTATTCTAATGGTCTTCAAAATTATTCGTTTCTTTCTCTGTATTATTTTTTATCAAAACACTAGCCTCTTTCCTTGAATTATCGGCGTAACTAACAGTTGTTCTTATATGATTTCTCGATAAATTGCGAATAAATGAAAGACTCCCCCATTTTAGATTACTGAGACTACTTAACGATTCATTTGTGTATACCTTTTTAGAGCTGGGAGTTTTCATATAGAGATCTTTCATTGTTTTCGGGATTGCTGAGTTTTATTGAGGAAGTGTTTTTATTTTCTAATTAAGACAAATTCTACCTTTGCTGCAAGGTTCTAGATCAAACTTTTTCGATTAATCTTTGGGCTCCTAGGACATGGAGATAAAACCCTTCTGAAATCATGCGCGTAAGGTATCAATAGCTGCATATTCTTCCCACCGGAATTAGTAAACATTAAGATTAATATCAAATTATACAATGCCTATTTTAAACATATTATTAATAGTTATCCAGTAAATTCATTTGGCTTAAGCTATTTTTTATAAGTCTTTTCGATGGTGGCTATGTAATTTCGAAATTAAAGTGTTTATTCTCACACCAATTTTAGGTTTAAAATATATCTGTTCCCTGCAATTATTTATGTTTATTTAATTAATATTTATCAAATCAAATTTCAATGAATGCGGCAGATTTTTTTTGCGGCTTGGTTGCTGGATGGTCGCAGATAGTGATAGGTCAACCTTTTGATTTCATAAAAGTACGCATACAAACGGCAATTAAATCCCCTCCAACAATCCCTCAAATTGTAAAAGACATTTACTCAGAATATGGTTTGAGAGGATTCTATAGAGGGTCTTCCAGCCTTTTCTTTGGCTTCGCTTTTACAATAGGCACATAATTTTTGATTTATGAATGGGCCAAGAGACAGATCTTTAAAAATTGGGGGAAAAGAAACAATGATTATAATCCCGCCAACTTAAAAATATGGTAGATTGGTCTAGCTGGAGGAATTGTAGGAGCGATCGCCTCTTTTATATATTGTCCTGTCTAGTACGTTAAAATTTAGAAACAAGTATCAAGGAAAATTCAGACTAGTGCTATTGGCCTTCTTTTTAAATAATTTATCAATCATGGAAGTCGAAATATTTACAAAGGATTTTTAGCAACCATTATAAGGTAAACTTTTGGATCAATATTGTATTATGGTAGTTATGAAGCGGTGGTGAGAGCATATACGAAATAAAATCGAGATTCTGCCACAGATCTGATGTTTCTTAGTGCGGGAGCCATAGCTGGTTTAACTTACCATTTCTTCACTTATCCCATTGATACAATAAAAACAAATATTCAAGCTGGAAAAGATTGGAGATAAGCTGTTTCAATGAGTTTGCAATGGTCAAAACTCAAGGGGTATAAAGTGGTGTTGACTCGGGCAGTGATTGTTAATGCCTGCAGTTTCATGATTTATGAAAAAGCCCAGAAGCAGGTCAAAAGATTTAATGATTATTTATATTCAGTATATTGATGGTTTTCAATTCTCTGAGTAAATTTAGGATTTTCAGAATAGTTTATCTTCATAAATCCACAATGATCTTATATCTTATTATTGATTGTAAATTTTATTGTCTGACTCGGCTGAAGGTAATGAAGAATCTAAAAGCCTAAAACTTATAACTTGAGAGATTGATTGAAGGTTATATTGGAGAGATATAAAAACAGAAAGAACTTAATGCTCAGCATTAAAGTGAGATTGAAACCTTGCTCACTTTCAACCAAAGACTACTTGGAATTATTGAGAATTAATTGGGCAATAACAGCAGGGATAATCTGAGCTTGAAGCCTATCTCAGAAAGATCAGAGAGAGAGTCAGATATGTTCGGACAACCCACTGTTCAATCTTTGATCAGATCAAAAAAGTTGGCAGTGAAAAGCTAATGGGGATATCCCACAGCCTAATCCTTGATAAATCAGGCACAAGTTTCCGGGAAACAGCTAAATAAATTTGATGAGCAATCATAATCTGAAAGCATTCACAATTATGACAACTCTGTGGCAAAAAAGTCTGAGCCAAGGACAGCGATGACGAATCTCCAAAGAAAAATGTCAGAAGGTATAGATGTGAAAGATGAAATGCATCAAAACATAAAATAGCTGCAATAATTTAAGAATGAAAGTACTAAATTCTTTGAAAAAAAGACCAAGGAGATAAGGAAATTGAGCGATAGGCTCGTAAATTATCATCCTTTGGATCAACTCACCAAAATTGCATCAAAAAATATAATTTCGAATCAAACAGCAGATTTAATAAGGCAGAGAGTGATGAAAAATAAGGCTTGAAGTAAAATAAATATTTCATAATCCCCAATTTATTTAATAATTTCAAAGATAATTCAAATATCAACTGATTATTATTACTAGATATTGATGACCAATGGATTAAGCGAAATGATCAACCTAATAAAGTTGATTTTATTTATCTTTCGAGGTTCATCTCGAAATCGTGATAAAATATGAATTTAATTTATAGTTGCTGGATTTGTTCAATTATAATTAAAATTAGGAAGGTTTAATTAATTTCTATTTTTTAGCACTCTTCTTCTCATTTTAACACAACATCGAAGTCTACCAACTCTCGATCCATTATGTACGAATGGCAAACTATAAAAATTATATTACATATTTCAATTAAACACAAGTTGAGTCTGAGAATGAGTCATAATTATCATTATTTATTCAAATACGTCGTCGCAGGAGAAACAAGTATGTTTGATAGCATTCAGATGTTGGCAAATCAACATTTATTCAACAATTTACTGAAGAGACTAGCAGAAATACTTATTGTCCCACTTAGAAAATAAACTTTGCTTCCAAATGCTTAAAGGTTAACGAATTAAGCATCAAATGTCAAGTATGGGACCTAGTTCTTAACTCATAATCGCTAGAAAAAAGCAAAAGATCAAAGAATTTGGGAGATTCACTTTTTAAAAAAGCGACAGCAATCATTCTAATATTCGATGTTACCAACCGTGACTCATTTTAATGTATATAAAGATGGATTCATGATATTCGATAGACATGGGGTGAGAAAATTACTCTTGGTGTAATCGGCAACAAGATAGATCTCGAAGAGAAGTAAAATTATTCTTATTTAGGCGGGTTGTGTCACAATCGGAACTCACTTAGTTTGCTAAGCAGAATAGGGTTTATTGCGCTGAAAGTTCATCCCACAATTATTCAATGGTTTAGAACATTTATTTGTAAATCTCAAAGCTTGTGCTCGAAAAGATATCAAGTCATTCGATGAGTTTGGAGGAAAAATTAAAGCAAAGTGGAATTAAAAAAGGAAAAAAAGAGGTTGAGAGTCCCAAAGACTCTTTAATTGAGTGCACATCTTATTAGATGGTTTAAAGCAGATGGAGTAGAGAAGAATAAATATAGGACTCATAGAAATTAACCAATGCCGTCGAGTAAGTCATGCTAACTCTAAAAAAGACTCAACTCACAGAATAGATTTTACAGGATCTCAAACACAACATCAAGTAAAAAGGCATTAATTATATTGATGAGCTAACTGAACATTACTCCGATTTAAAAATAGCAAAATAATCAAATATAATCCAAGGTTTATTTAATATTTTGCGACTGATTCAGAGTGAGTTCACCAGTAGTCAAAAATGTTTCGAAAGGATAAGCCTGTAAAAATAATAATTGGTTAAATTTCATGATCAGGAAATAGAACTAAGAGAATTGAGATAAAACCATAATGAGTTATAAAAAAAGATAGAAAGTTTGAATAGTCAAAAAATCAAACTAGAGCAATTTAAGGAACAAAGGGAAAAACGCGAAAAGGATCTATTGGCAATGATTGATTCGCTCAAGAAATAGAAGAAATAAATCAGATAAAAATGGTAAAAGCAGCGCCGATAGTTAAATGAACTATAAAACAAGAATATGGAACTGACTAAATAAATTCAAACTTTTCGATAATTCGAATAATAGATGAAAATCAAGTAAATGATGGAGGAAAAATAAAATACGGAAATTATTTAAAAATTAGATGATCTGGAGGAATCTGGAGAGAATGTTGAACTCATTGCCAAATTAAAGAAGAAGTTTAGTTCCAGCAATAGTATAGTGAGCTAAATCAATCGATTTTCAAACAACTATTGAGCATTAATCATTACCACATTAATATCAATTTTAATAACTTAGAATAGTAAATTAATTTGAAGGAATATATTTTTTATGAAATTAACCAGTTTTACCTCCATTTCTTTATATCAACCCATCATCAACACCATTGATCAAATATGCAGAGACAATGGCGTAGATTCTACTCATGGACTGGCTCATGCTCTTAAAATTGCTACTGAAACATAGAAGGCTCTCTTATAGTAGGAAACCTTGAAAGTTGATGATCCCATATTCGAGGAGATTGTCTGTGCAGCCCTTCTTCATGATATTGATGACCGTAAATTTTTCAAATCCAAAAGGTGTTAAAATGCACAAAAGGCGTTGCAAAATGCTAAAATGACATAAAAGAGAATTTAAAATATCATCGTGATGATTGAATTGGTTTCTTTTGCAAAAAATGGCAACTCAATTGATGAAAGGTATCCTTCCCTTTATTATCTACCTCGCTATGTTGATCGCAGTTAAGCTATTGGAATTCAAGGTCTGCATCGATCATATATCTTCAATAAAAATAGAAGATTTGACTGTTTGTTTGATGCGGATACTCCCCTGCCTCAAACTGTGTCGTAGATATACAAATATGCTGAGGGCAGAGATATATAATACATGAAAGCTGGATATTCGAGGTCGGTTGTGGATCATTTCTTCGATAAGCTTGTGCACATTCGTCTGCCAGCCTATATTCAAAATGTTTATTTAATTGATATGTACAAGAGAAAGCACGATGAGATGGTGGAGTTCATTCTAAAACACGCTAAGGATGGCTATAAATATTACTAATAGGACTTACTTCATGAGTATTAAGTCAATGGTAAAAAATGGGAGAATTTATAATGATACTGTCATAATATATCGCATAAAATAATAGTCAATTCTTACAAATTTAACTTTAAGATATTTAATTTTTTGTTTGAATGAAATCAATGATTGATCAAGGATTAAATATTTATAGGAATTCAATGTTTGACGAATAGTAATAAGAATATTTAACAAATGCCTTGATTAAAGCCAGAAGAGACTATAAAAGAAACAGCAATGTTTATGAGATTTCTGCCTTTGATGAAAAATTTGATGAGTAATTAGCCAAGTTAGTCATTTATTACTCCTTTGATTTCGAATCTATTGCCCTTCATCTTTGTAACTTCTTTGATAATAAGATTTTAAGTTTCCACAGTACAGTCATAGACTCAAACCGCAAGCCGTCTCTTATAGATGGTATCAATTAACTCTCCTTCGAGATGGGTAATATATCAAAACATAAATTCTTGAAGAGTCCAACAAATAAGAATATCTCTTATACCGAATGCCAATAGTAGATTAAAAGATTGAGATATAAGAATAGAGCGAAGAAATACTATTCTATAACTATTAACAAAAATTTCTTCAGTATGAAGCTGCGCTAAAAATGGCATAGCAGTTAGATGAAGAGGAGGAAGAAAGTTTTATGTTGTATAAACCAAAGTTTATTACTGACACTGAATTTAAACTTCAAAGGAGAGCAGCAGAGAATATTACGGATTTGGTTGATTTGGTCCAGAACGAATATTCGCTCTAGTTTGGAATGTTTGAGCCTCCACAAACAGCCCCAATCAATCTGAACATTTTTAAAGAAAAAAGTCAAGCCTCTGCAGTATCAATTTAAGACTTAAAATCATAGCAAAAATAAGAATAAACCTATCTCGATGAGGACTGGTAGGCCTATGAGAGTGATTGATTATGAGATGATAATAAATATTGTAATTCTTTAAAATGATAAAAGAATTATTGCAAGCTGTTCTAAGAGAGTTTTATTTAATGAAGTTGCTAGAGCGTATAAATTGGAATTAATTTTAAATCTATCTTCGCATTAATAGCTTTCTTCCATTTGAACTGGCTGTTAGTTTTCTGATTTGTCTTTATGATCATTATCATGCTTTTTATAAAAGAAGTGCCTTATAGTATTTGAGCATATTTTAAGAATATACCCTCTTTTGATTGAAAGGATAAGCTTATTAGCATATTAGTACATCAACTCCTATTGATCTATTAATTTGCTTTCGCTTGGTCAACTCATTTTCTCTTTGGAAAATTGTAATATCTTGGTTGAAGAACATTAACAGCTCAATCTAATTTTATTCAGTTAAATACATCTATGTATCTTGATAACTTTTAAAGTAGAAAATTTAGAAACTGAGTGATTTTTTTTTCATGGCTAGATATTTTTTTGTAAAAGCAATAAGTGTAATTCAAAGATTTAATTATTAGAAAAAAAAATCAAATAATCATCATCATCATCAATCTTGGGAATAATTTTATGAAAAATTCTGAAAATTACAAAAAATCAATATTTATTTATGCAGATAAGAAAACGAAAATAACGTGAGATGTAGATATATATGATTGTAAAAGTTCCTTCTAACAGTTAAAATTGATATGAACAGATAATGATTGTTTCTTTGCCTGCTTTCATTTATCATTTTGCTTAACTTGAGAAGGCCTGTATTTTCCAATTTGAAAACAGATAAAGAGGATAAAATATTTGCAATAAATACTTTTATATAATCATTTGAGTTTTTTGAACTCACCCATCTTGGCCATGAATTGATTTTGTAGGGACTAATTTTTGATGATGCTTTCGTAGGAAATTAGCAGAAAGATGGATGCTATTTCCATGATTTATAACTTAAAATTTTTAATGTACAACCAGCTGAGAACTGCAGCCAGTAGAATCAGTAATCCCAATATGCATATCGCAGTGTACACCACCAAATTGGTATAATTCTAAATTTGATTAGCGTAGTCTTGGTCAAATTTGGATCGCATTGTGGTGAGGATATTGTCAAAATACATGATGAAAAGACCTTCTTGCGTAAAGAAAGGGCTGTTTAAAAAAATTAATTTTTAGGACATACTCATTTTAGTTGTATTAGGATTAGCCAGCATTAGTGTATTCGCACTCTGAAGATACTCAATAATGGAAGAGTAGAAACCCTTTGTCAGTTTCTGATTACTTACTTTTAAACAGGAAGCCAAGACTACTATAGTTTATGGGGAACTACTGTTAAGAAAATCTCCATTGTCATTCATAGCACAGAGATCACTGTATCCAATAGAATTAATAAACTGCTCAGTCAGAGGTAGTAAACTCAGATCATAGTAATTACCCACAAAATCTCGCTCTATAGTGTACATTTAATCTATAAGATCATCAATGTAGGCGGGAATACTAAGATATCCTTAAAGAGAAGGATCATATATGCCGTAGTGAAGTTAGTACAGATATAGCAGATTTATGTCGAGCTATAAAGTTTGAATCTGTTCTTGTATTCTGAGAAAATTGTTGATATTATCAACCTGTTAAACTTCAAAGCTTGCGAAGACGATCGAAAACAAAATCAGCGGAATGACAGGAAAAAAATGTTTTAGAAACACCCACACAATCGAAGATTTCTCAAAGATTTCTGATGGTTCTATCTTTCCTTTTGGTTTGCTGATATTTATATTGCCTTCAATATTGAATTCGTGTTAAACATTGCTATCTCTTTCAATGCTGTGGCGACTGATAGTTTTTTTGCTCAGGAGATTATTTCCAAATTCACGCTCAGTACGTTCCTATGAGATGCTTTTGATAAGACTGGTGTCGGGGTAAAGTTGCATTTAACTTCGATGATCTTTAATGAAGGTTTTAGTATCGTCATACTTTTCGTCCTCCTGAAATTCAGTGTATCTCGCGATAAACTCGTTGCAGCTGTCTTCCTTTTCTTGAACTAGCTGTTTGTCCATACTTTCAAAAAGTTGATAGCTGTCATTCTTGAGTTAGGTTACTCTTTTGTTTAAGATGACCATACCCAGCACAAAGATCACAATAATCAATATCTGAATTATGTATATTACCACCATTATTACCTTGGTATCGACCCGTCCAAATGTTATGGGGTTCATCACATTAGCCTTCAGTAAACGAAGTCCAGGTAAAGTTACATATATTCCGTTGGTGATCATTTCATTGAAAAAGCTTTCAATATTAGTTAGTGGTATTGATTGATACTAACGTGAAAATGGAAATAAAAAACTACTGATAGGAAATGAAAGTAAATTTTCCAAAGCATTTGACATATAATCTGAAATTGTTAAAAAAAAAGATTATTAACTTATGGTAAAAGTATTATTTTTATTGTTACAATTGAAGGTATTCCAAGTTTGGGTGATGGAAGAAATATCAAAGTTAATCACCAATTTGTCCATGACTGAAGTGATGCTTTATTGGTCAATTGATGAGAAAAACATTTGAGCCACAGCAGGGTTTTTCTAAAAGGATATGGTGTTAGCATACTTTAGAAAGGTTATGTCCTTTGTGAGAACCATCATTAACTTGTGATAGGCACTATTTATATGAGTGGCCTGCATATAAATATTTTGATTGTTTTGTTTCAAGAACACTGAAGTAAGCAAAGCTGACGTGAAAAGCACAGAAATGATCAGAGTAAAGATTACCACACGCTGGAAGATTTTTTTCTTATTTTTATCGACAATTATCTAGTATACACTGCGAATACCCACCTCTTTCTTCTTTTTGTCACTGGATATTTTATCCTACAGCATATTTTTATCGAGTCCCACCTTTTCCATGAAATTGTTTGAGTCACGGCTCATTATTGTGTTTTTTCTATCTGCCACCCTTTGAAAATCAATATTTTCATACGTACTGCTCTAATGTTCAATTTTTTCACCAAGCAAATTGTAATGAGTTAGCCTGAGCATGTCTACCTCCTCACAAAATTACACAAAAAGATAGGCGATATCCTTGTGGGTAAATTCGTACAAGAATGTAATGAAAAACTCCTGTTTTTCAATCATAAGTCGAATCTATCTCTTCTCCCGAAGATTTCTGATAACCTCCTCAGTGAAATAGCTGACCACAGGTTAATGTATTATCTTCGTCTCGAATGCGTCGTCGAAGGATTGAGAGGAATATGCTAGTGTGGCGTTGTTTTTCATGCCCAATATTTTGCGATGAGGCATTAATTTTTGTAAGAAAAAAGTGTATCGCAGTCCCTATTCGATGGAGGGCATAATTTGCACGAGTATCTTAGTAAACACGATCTTTCCCTTAGTATTGAGAGTATATCCATTTTTGTGTTCCAGACTGACTCCATCGCCGTTGATGAATGCCTTCATCGACTGACGGTGATGCTCACGCATTTCTGGAATCATGAATTCTTAGATAAAGGCCACTTTTCCAAATTCCATGTTCATGATTTGATTGAAAAAATAGTTATTTCCTGTTAGCTTTCCAAAGTTATGTTAGTCAACTGACACGAAGCACATCGGCGTCGGTGAACTATAAGAGAAAGATTTGCTGTTTGAGGATATTTTTTTAATTTTTTCCTTCCTTCTGTTTAGAATGCTTTGAAATTTGAGGGGCTCAATCACATGAAAGGGAGAATTCTACGAAATATTAAGCACAAGTAGGAAATAGTCGTTAGTTATGTCCTCTAAGATATCAGCCGACTTATCGAAGGTACTTGTGATAGCTTTGTACATTTGGCAGATGCGTTGATGCCATTATTTCAACTTCTTTATGCATTCATGAAGTTTGGCATCGTTGGGTGAGTGTTTGTTCATTTCTTGCCACATCTCAATGGTTTTGTTGGCTGACCTCAGCAACATTTTACGGTATCGTTCTTATTCCATTTGAAATTCCATGAACTTGCCGGCATGATGATTGATGACTCCCTCAGTATTGTATTCGAATAAGATCTTCTCTTGCATGTAGTAGTTGATGATCTTCTTCTTCTGATTGAACGAAATGAATGAGATATCTCTGGACTCGAGAAAGTGGCGGAACTTACTCACGATGTAATAGGATAAGTTGAGTTTCCCCAGCTTGAACAGATGGATCTCAGCCAAGTCCACCACAATGTAATGATACTTTTCAATCTGCTGCATCATCTCGCTCTCAGGCAGCTTTTCTATCGTATCCAAGCAGTAATAGTTATTGATATAGCCAGCCAGAAATTCATACCATATTTTATCGTTATCCAGTTTCTCTTTGACTGAAGCAAGGTGCTAAATGACGGCTACGCAGCGACAGTTTGGATGAGAGCATTGCTTATTGTGCTTAAAAATGAAATATTCCAACTTCTATATTTCCTAGTCAATATTTGTTATGAGAAACATGAGGATCTTAATTTGGTGGATTGTGGGTTATTTTAAATCGAGTATTCTGCGAATTCGGAACTGTGACAGCCAATCAACGAAGGCAATGAAGGAAATGATGCCAACCAATTGAACAGGGAGCGAATCTGACTGACCACTGATTGCAAACTACAACGCTGAACATAGGCTAACGTAGGCTATAGCACTGATCATACCCTTAATTATTTTTTCATGATTGTAGGCAAAAACTGGCTGATTTATGCTCATTCCGACAAAGATGACGAAGAATATAGCACAGGGAATGGGAATAAGTGATTGATAGAGAGCACTTACCAAAACGAAGATCACTCTGAAGATGTTGAGTATGAAATAGATGTTGATGTAAGTCAGTTTTTTGTTTATTTGGGGAGTAAGGATGAAAGTGTTGGAGGTGTTGTAAAGTGATACTGGGAGTAGGAACAAGACGTAAATCAGTAGAGACAGTCGGGTTAGTGACGTCATGACTCCGTTCGAAGGGCTCTGAATTTAAAAAATGGAGCTACGAATGAGAGGACTCAAGACTACAGTTTTGCAGAGCATCTGAAGGTGGAGCAGCAAGTTTCCGAGATAAATCTTAAAAATGTTCGGTCTAACAAGCATATCTCCACCTTTTGTTATAATGAGTTTAACTATAATGAGGAGAAGAAAGCTCATGTTAATCACAAAACATAAAATTACCGTAAAATAAGGATCGAGGTAGGTGGAAGGATCTACCCACTTCACAACAAGATACAGGGTAGATGAGGGATCGGTGATGCAGGCAATAGTTTGAAGGAGCATAACAAAATGTGTGATGATGTAATACTTTTCTTGTGCGTGACCATCTATGATGATGTGGCAGATGGTGTTCATGAGAACCTTGCCAAACAATTCCATTTTCGATTTGAATTGGAGTTAAATTTAAAAATACAGAATATATAATGAGCATGAGCATAAATTAGTACTAATTGATAAGGATGTTATAATGATCATCTGCAAATTAAATTTTGACAGATCGAAGGCACTGCAGTCTGTTATTGAATAAATTATAAAAACGGAGGGTGGATGAGATTAACAACGGAATTCCCATCTTTATGATAATAAATATTGTAATGAGTTAAAGAATTTATTTTTTTAGCAATAAATATGCCTGCCTTTAAACAGACTTGCAATATACTCAAAATACCTTCATCCTAAGCGATAAATTCATTTGTTTTGAAAAATTGTCGCAGATGATTTTTCGTTATAAAATAATCAAACGATATTTGAATATTTTTTCCTGTTATCATTAAATATTCGCGGTCTGTCTTAGTAAATGAATCAAAAAATAATTATATTTACAAGCTGAGAATGATAAGCTTTATTATGACTAAAATTATATAATAATGGAGAATAAAATAATTTAATCTTGATCCAAATTTACGAAGTAAAATATGATTCTCAAACAAACAATTGAGCGAAACGAGAGAAAAATATCTGTTTGAAAAGCTTGTGACAGCAAACAAAATTATTTTATTCCATAATATAATACGATGTTCTAATTACGATAAAGTCAACTTTTAACTCTATTACTTTTGCAAGTATCTATTATCATTGGAGTATTTTGTATCTTCAAATATTGAATATAAACTGATTTTCAGAGTTTTGGTTTTGATGATACTCTAACGAAAAAACAAAGATGGAGAGAAACTATTTCATTTCAGTGATCTATCACTTAAAGGATCTATCACTTGAAGGTTGTGATGTGAGTCCAACTGGCAATGACTACAAGCAAACAGATTGCAACATAGAAAATAAATGAGTGGATTTCTAAATTTCTTTGGTAAAAGGTTAGTCTTAAAGAAATAGTAATATGGTGATAATTGAGCCAAAATAACAGATCGATCTGTTGCATTTGCTCGCTATAATTAAAAAATAACAGTTATCATTTTGAATTTTAATTGAAATGATTATTCCTTACTACAATTCTCTAATAGTTAAATGCCAAAATGGCAAAGTCGATCATGATTTAGATGACTCCCATAAAATGGCATAATATTTTTAAGAATTCTTTAGTCACTGTTAACTATCAAAAGATATCTCCATCAATATTCAAATCGCTGATAATAAGAATCAATCGGTCATGACAGAGTCAATGATTAAAATCATAAGGTAAGTTCTATTTAAACTAAAATGGCCACTGTTCGAAATATATAATACTTACACATTTAATAAAGAAATTTATTGCTTGCACGAAGGCTTATTATCTCTCACATTTATCGAAGGAGAAAATAGTAAAGCGCCAGCAAGTATAAATAACTTAACTAAACTAAAAGAGTACTATCTTACATATAAATCAGAAAGATAAATGAAAGATTTTTTGAAAAGTGTGTTAATTTCAAGCATTAATCACGAGAAGCGACTAATCAAATACTCAAAAGTTAAGGAAATATAAATTTTCATCAAAAAAATGATGTAAGATATAAGAGGAAACATCAGGATAATATCTAATCAAAAGATGGTGGCAAATTCTCAGAATATTTGGATTATAATGACGAATGAAAATCATCAGACGCAGTGTATACTTGAATAACTTATCAAAACTATAGAAAATAAATTTGACATTGATAAATCTATAAATAAGGGCACTACCCATTAATATACTATAAAACATCTTCAAAAGAGGGCACAGGAAAGGCTATACAATATATTGTATAATGCTTACCAAAATGATATGAAATTGCAATTAAATTAAGCGATGTCCTTTTCAAAAAATCTTTCTTTGATGGGAATATTGCGTGATCTTTTTCGATACGGATCAAAGTTAGCAGAATAGGAAAGGTATCTCTTTACTGATATAGAATTTTAAAGGAATAGTTTTTGGCTTTTGTTCAAGAAATGAATATCAAATATTCAGGTGAAATAAAAAAATATTTAACTACCTTTCGCCAAAAACTGGGATACTAAAAATAAATATAGTCTTACAAATCGAAGCAAGCCCATACTGTAACAATGAATCGATATTGCAAAGGTTTTATTACCTCGCAACTATATAAAGCTGATTATAGATGTCATATTGATAAAAAATGTTGTAAAATTCAAAAAAGAGTCCGAACAATATTACTGAAGAAAAGACTGTATGAATAAATGATGGAAGCCTATCTGTTTAAAAAATAAGTAGTTAGGACATCATATAAATCAAATTACACACAAATCAAGGATATCTGCAATGACCATGAACTAAAAAAACTATTGAAATTCAATAAGTATAAGTACGGCTTTTCATGCTGCCTGCATATCCTCGATATCGACAGTCGCACCAATTATTGTTAGTTTTAACCAACTTCCTTGTGTAGTTTGATCTAAAAAGCAAATAAGCATAAAGATTTGTTTACCAAAATTTATTGCGAGTAAAATTATATTTAAATTCATAATATTGAGGGCAAGATATTTCGTCTTGGAGAAAAAAATAGCTGGAGAGCCAGTAATCCCACAACGACTATGCCTAGCAATAAATAAAACTAAAATCCAAATTAGCATAAATTCAAGCAAGAAATGAAGAGTTTTAAGTCTTCGATGAAGAGTAGCAGAATTGTTGATAAAAATAAACTTAGTCGGTCAACTCAATTCAGTTCTCGGATATCGTTACTGAGTGGTGATGTTGGGTTTTCATAAAAAGATATGATTTGCGAGAGAAAAAGATAGAATATATAAAAAGGAGAAGATTTTGAGTTCAAAATTGATTAATACTCCAAACTATATGGGAGAGGGAGCAATTTTTATGGCCAACTTGGCATTGGAAATCATGTATTTGCTGAACAATTTACTAATATCTTGCCAATGGAAAGGATTAAATTAGTATCGACATCCAACTATCACTCAGTCGCAGTTACTAATAGTAATAAGATTTATCATTTTGGCCGTTAAAAAGACGGATTCGAACAATCATTTATCCCGATCTAGGTAAATCTGAAATAAAAAATAATAATTCGAGATGTTCTATGTACATATAATGATACTTATCTACTAACTGATCATAACAAAGTCTACTCCATGATGAGAAACAAATTCATAAGAATTCCCAAATAAATCGAGCTGTAATTTGATGAATTTCGCCTAATTAAAAGTGGAGGACCTAATATGGAAATCGTTTATATTGTAGGATACTGGATAAATTGTTTGGATAAGGCAAAAAAACAATAAATAGTCAGATATCTCACTAAAAATATAATCCAATCAAATGATGCTCATTGCTAGAGCATGCTAATTTAAGATGAAGGTGGCAATGATCAGCCAAGTGAAGGAATTCACTAGCTATCAGCAATTCTTGAGTAGTCATGTCTTTGATAAAATAATCCTTGGCTAATCTATTGCCCTATTCCTTGCTGATTTTGTATAATTGTCATAATATGACTTTATTGAGAGAGTAATTATAATTATCTAAAGAAATAATGTAATAATAAATAGAGATTGAGAATGATGTCGAACCCTTTGAAGATATCAATTAGTTATTTGCGAATAGCAAAGAAAACACCAAGGTGGAAATGACCAATAATCATGATGACCATTTTAATCAACAGTATGAAATCGAATAACATATTACCGAGCAATATGAGCAAGATTTTGACTCCGCATAATCAAATTCACAATAAATAAAATAGGAGTTTTTGAATATTGAGGAGATCGACAATTATTCAATATAACCAAAAGGGTTAAACGATGCTTTACATCAAATAAATTAAGATATTCTTAAAATTTAATGCGACGAAATGGAAGACCAAATAAATTAGTTGAGGGAGAAGATTAGCATTAAAATAACTAATGGTTAATAATGCAAAAACCGCTAAAATAACATTTATTAGCTTGTTAGCAATATAAAATAGAACGAGATCATACTTGAAGACGTTAAACAATCGCAAGTTGATTTTTTGTAATCAAAATTAGGAAAGGAAGCATTTTCATTATCTTTGATACTTGAAGAAGACGAGAATGTAGAAGACAAATTAATCGAGGAAAATATAAAAGTTAGCACACTTATACACTTTTTGAACCTCTAGATTTTGAGATTAAAGAGAGAGATTAAAAAGAACTCAGAGTGTTTACCACTTTCTTAGGAATAAAAAACTCAACTCTTTGCAAAATGTAATCGACTAGTGAGAGAAATTGACTAAAAGAAAGAAAAATAATATAGTAACAACATAAAAATTTCATAGTTAGATACAAAGTTTGACGATCTGCGAGTCAAGTTGGAGCAAATAGATAAAATTAACTTCACCAAATAGTAATAATAATATCGGAAGGACAAATAGCTTGAGAAAAATTGGGACGGATTGCAGGCTAAAAAAGAAAGCTAGATTAAGAAAAATAACCTTGCGATGCATCAGGTTCAAAACAGTTGTAGTGTGATAGCTCGGAACATTTTATAGCTTAGGAGACAGAATGAGAATTTGAGTTAAAAAATTAATCATCTTGACGAAAAGAATGAAATCATTGAAAAAGATAGTGACAGGTTAATGGAAGATTTCAATTCACGCAAGGCATTGATTGATGAAGATAAAATAGAGAAGAAGAGATAGAGTTCTGTCAAACGTTGTATTAAATTGACTCCGCCTCAAATTAGAAAGCAATCTGAAATCAGAACTCTCATAAGCATTAATTCTATGCCACGTCAAAGAGGGATGTCATAACAGTCAGCAACAATTCGTAGGATTAATGCCTCAATAGCTAAAGATAAGGAGCTCCTCCCAAAGCAGGAATATTTTTAATTAAATTCTATAAAATACAGTGAACAGCCTACTTTGGGTCAATCTCACACTGATAATACTCTCATAAAACAATTCAAACTCAAACTTCCTGCGAAAACTTCAGTAAAGGCAAGCTAAAAAAAATTGAACATATCCGTAGATATTAATTCCCATGAAGCCTGTGTAAAAACAGTAAAAAAATACGATCAATCAAAACTGTCAATTACTTAAAGGTTATAAAGGATTGAAATACTTTAAAGAGAGGATAAACTCTATTCTCAAAAATTCTATGAAAACAGTCGTCGATAACCTTCACACTTTGTCAATAATGATGGGGAGCTCAAAAATAGAATTACTGAACTTAATACGACAGACAACTCTGAAACAAAAAATATTTAAAAAGATCCTTAAGATAGAGACAAGTCATAAAAGAAATAGTAACAATCTAATCGTCAGCCACTGCATCACAACTCCAATAATTTAGAAATTTCAAATCAGGGAGTAACATCATTCCAATCTTCGCATTCCTATTTTAAAAAACGGTTAGTTTTTCGGTAAAAAAAAATATCATAAGACTATATGAAAATCCTTGAAGCACGAGGTCGGAAGATATTGTAGCTGGACAACGAGAGCTAATCCTGAACTTATAATATTATCAAATGAAACCATGCTATTTGTCTTAATATTTTTTCTAAGACCATTATTTATCCATTAATAATTTATTGCAAGTACGTAACAAAATATAGAAGAAAATCAATCCTTATTTTGAATAATTCTGAGGATATTAGAGAGAACAGTTAGTACTTTTTCTTTGTTTCAATTAATATATCAGAATATATAATGTCAAGCGATTCGATTAGAGTAGTCTGCCGCTTGCGTCCCCTTAACAAAATTGAAATAGCTAATCAAGGAGAAGACTGCGTGACATATACATCCAAGGACATCACAATCAGTGTAAACTCTTACCTTAGTTATAGGTTGGTGGATAATAGAACAAGTATAACTTTACATTTGATAAAATATTTGGTCCGAAAACACATCAAATAGATATATATCAATAAGTAGCCGTCCCTGTCATAAAATCAGTTATTGGTGGCTTTAACGGTACTATTTTCGCTTACGGTCAAACCGGAGGAGGCAAGACGTGGACCATGTAGGTAATTATATCGAAATACTTAGGGCCCAAATCATCACGATCATTAGTTTAAAGGGTTAATCCCTCGAACCATCTAAGGTTTATTCGAAGCCATCTCAGAAGGGGATTAAAATGTTGAGTATGTAATAAAATGTTCCTACATCTAAATATATAACTAGAAACTCTTTGATTTACTCGACCGTAAGTCTTTTTTAATTAAGCTTCAAAAGCAAGGCTTTAAATCAAGTAGGACAAGCATCGGGGAGTATTTATTCAAAATTGTACTGAGATCAGCGTCGGATCAAGTGATCATATGCTTAAGACTATGGATAGTGGAGCACAAAATAGAAAAGTAGCATTTACGGGAATGAACGAAAGAAGCTCAAGAAGCCATTCTCTATTTATCATTTATGTCAACCAAAAACATATAAAAAAGGATTCTACAAAACAGAGTAAGTTATATTTTGTTGATTTGGCAGGGTCAGAAAAAGTATCTAAAACTGGATGTCAAGGAGTGCAACTTTAAGAGGCTAAAAATATTAATCAAAGCTTAAGTGCTTTAGGAAATGTCATCAATGCCCTCACTTCGGAAAAGGGTTAACATATTCCCTATAGAAATTCAAAATTAACTCGTATTCTCCAATAATCTTTGGGAGGCAACAGTAAAACTACATTAATTATCAACTGCTCGATGTGTACATACAATGATAGGTAAACTTTAGGGACTTTAAGATTTGGATATCGAGCGAAAAGCATAAAAAATAAGGCAAAGGTGAATGAATAGAAAAGTTCAAAATAACTGTTAATTCTTCTTGATGCGGCTAACAAGACTATAATATAACTAAAGCTTCAAATTGGAGGAAAGATGCCAATTCAAACTGAATAATCCTAAAACACTGAAAATAATGAAGTAACAAATGCGATCATAGAAGAATTAAAATAAAAATTGTAACAGTCTCGGCAAGAATAAATGTAGAGATAGAAATAGGTGAAAGATATGCAGCTGAGAGTTAAGAATATCCTGCTGTAACTTTCCTAAACTCGAGATTAGTATGGCAATCACCTACTGTCTTGCAATTCAATATTTAAAAATCTAAAAGGAAGTCTGAGTAAACTGAGCAAATACATGCATAGAGTCTATGTTGACCTTGAATATTGGATCAATAATCTTATTATTGATGGAACTGAGTAAAATTAAGAAATTAAAAGTAATCTGAGTAGAACCTTTCAAGGTATTAGTGAATTTACAGCTTATTACAATAAAGATATCAAAAGTTTCTTTAAATAAATAGAGTAGGATGAGGAAAGAAATGACATCTTCTAGGAATAGGAAATATCTGTAAACACTAATCGCAAAAAAGTCAGGATAAGTTATGCTGAACCAAATAATAATGATTCAAACTCTTCAGTCAATGAAGATCTTCAAATGAGCGGCATTGCTAATAAGATAAATCATGAGATCCAGGAAGATAATACTGTGCCTAACTCGGATAAAGCTTCGATATAATAGTCATTCACTGAAATATTACCACTTCTCTAAAGTTTTGATACTAAATAAAGCCATAAAGTACTGATAGAGGAGATGTCGATCAATTTAAAACTGCTCAAAAAGGATAATGAATAACTTCAAGCAAGAAACGACAAATTATTAGCTGAAAATAAAATTATAGCCTCTAAAGTTGAATAAAAATACTAGGAGAATATATTAGATCTTTAAGAGAGAGTTTAGGAGTATCGCAAGATCATTGTATCAGTTCTAATATTTAGAAAACGAAATAGCATGAGATAACCCAGTATATCAAATCAATAGAAGTCGAGAAGAATGAAAAGGCTAACTAAATGGTAATATCCTAGCGCTTGAAAAAGTAATAATAGACTTATCCAGAATAATCTAAAACAACAGCAACATGAAAACTCACTATGAAATGTAGTAAAAGCTGCGGGCATTAGCTTCCGAAAGACAAAAACTATTCAATGAGTATTATACAGTGAGAAATGAGCTTGATGAAGCAGAAATCATCATCAAATAGAAATAAGAGCATATTTAGTCACTAAAGTAAGTCATGAATTAATTGACTATCCATCATGAACAATAGCCTATCAATTAGAAGGAATTATAGAAGAAATATTTGAATCAAGTTTATGGAACGGAAAATCCTAATATCGTTGTCACAGTCAAGGGAGGCGAAAAGAGAGATAATATGAATATGTTTAATGTTAAAAAACAATCTTCGCTCAGAAGAAAGGTCAGCAATAGAAATGAGAAAAAATAGGAAGAGAAGATCAATATCCTACTGCCTTTTATTAAAGGATTTTTCGGTTGAATTGATTCCATCAATGCTAAATAAGGTTAATTTCTATAATTATATAAATTATTATTCATATTTAATGATATCATATCAGTGTTAAGGGGTTGGGGTT
>Ga0302186_10000363_pt1 | contig 41340 bp, 19 predicted proteins | sample II_Bog_E1_2_FD_198782 | JGI IMG/M metagenome (GOLD analysis project Ga0302186, IMG submission 198782) | Peat permafrost microbial communities from Stordalen Mire near Abisko, Sweden - II_Bog_E1_1 | ecosystem: Environmental > Terrestrial > Soil > Wetlands > Peat | place: Sweden: Abisko... | reverse complement strand
CCAACCCCAACCCCAACCCCAACCCCAACCCCAACCCCAACCCCAACCCCAACCCCAACCCCAACCCCAACCCCAACCCCAACCCCAACCCCAACCCCCAACCCCAACCCCAACCCCAACCCCAACCCCAACCCCAACCCCAACCCCAACCCCAACCCCAACCCCTATATGTTTATTAAAAATTTTATTAAATATCAAAATTATTTCATTTGCAAGATAGGATTAAAAATTCAAATATTTGAGTTGATAAAATTAGTTAAAATATAAAATATAGTTTAATTACATAGTTTGAATTGATTTAAATTTATATAAAATAACAATATCAAAGAAATAAATAAATCAAGAGAAAAGCGATAAAAGGCAATGTTTTATAAGGGGAGAATAATGGCTGAAGGCAAGCGTAGTTAAATTGAGTAGCATTCGCAAAACAACTGCTTTGACAGAGAAATTGCAGAGAACAAAGCTAGCATCCTACACATTGATTGCAACTACCATACAAAACAAAATAGCCAGGCTCACAGACATTGCATAAAGTTGCGCTTGCAGCTCCTCCTGCATAGATAATACAATTAGGGCAGCAAGATGGGACACACTCTCCCTAATCATAATAATATCCAGGAAAACAACTTTAGCAGCCAGTGTCATTTGTGCAAAAGGTACAATTTCCAATGCAAGGGGAGCATTGTGTTTCGTTAAGGAAATATTGATCCATGCAATATTTACATGTGAATGGATCTTAACATTATAAACAGTTTTATTGGCATTGGATAATTGAACATGTTTTGGTTAATACATCTAGGTAATATCCTTCTAAGCAATATTAACATTGATTTTGGCTTAAACAGATTTCACATGAAGAGTTTTGAGAAGAACTATTGTATTGGCATTGAATTGTTGAGCATTGAGATCCAATAATTTGTCCATTTTAATTGATTGTGTTTACAACATAATATCCTCCATAGCATTGCGTGCAGTACGACTGATTTTGACATGAAAGACAATTCACTATGTTACTATCACAAAAATAACATCTTCCCTCTGAAGGCTTAAAATAGGATTTTAGACTGTAAACAGTACCTTTGTATTGAGCACTGATACAGCTTTAACAGTAATTGTATTGAGTAGTACATTGGCAGAGCGGGGCACATGGCAGACAAAGAAAATACATCAGATAAAATCCTTAAACACATGATATGCATGTCGTACTTCCGGTTGCCGATTGTTATAAGCAATTATCAGTCCAAACTGGTTCAGGCTGTTGGTTAGAAGTTGACAGTAAAGAAAGAAATGTTAGGATGGATAAAAAGCCTGAAATATTCATGAGTATTATTTTATAATAGTAGATTTATCCAGAATACATTTTTGATAATGTCATAACTATCACTTTTGCCTCCTCCGAGCCTATCATTGATGAGAATTTATCTCACTTAAATTTAAGGCTTAAAGTAAACTTTAACATTACTGAATTGATTGATTTGGTTCGCCATGTTAAACTTTAGCCTATAAGCTCATCAATCTATTCATGATAATCTATTTCATTTCATTTGCTCTTGTTTTTTGGGCATCACACTCTTCCTTTACTGCTTGAAGTTCTATTCTCTGATTTGTACAAGCATCTTTGTATTTTTTATTGGAATTTTTAAGTTTATAAATTTCAGAGAGGAGCATTTTATTTTGTTTATTGAGGTTATTGTTTTCATCCTTAAGAATCCGTTAAAGAGTTTCGAAGTTATCGTGAGTTTATTCTGTTGAATTTAAGTAGTCCTGCTTTAGTTCTTACTGTTTTGGAAACTAAATTAAACTTAAATGAGAATGCTTCGAATAAGTACTTTTGTTGTTCGATTTGAAAGATTTAACGCTCATCTATTTTTAATAGTATTAGTTGGGATTTCGCCTTGCAAAAGTTGGCTGCTGAAAATTGTTGACATCGTTAATTGGCGATTGATTGCCCATTGAGCTATATTTAATAGCAGCGTTGGATGCAACTGAAGATTAATTGTTGATCTGATAACTGTATCGACCAGGAGGCATACGATCCATTTCTTTTCCTTTGCTACTATTATGATTATTATTAGAATTCAGGAGAAAATAAAATCCTGAAAAAATTTGGTCGTTAAACGTAAATATTGATGTCTATATTGCCATTATTCATTCAAATTCCTCTAGCAATCAAATGATTTCAGTAACAATGAGTGAATAATAAAAATGTACTGTTTAACGCAATTGTTTAACAATTTACTCGAATTTTGCAGAATAAATGCAGTAAATATACAACTATATTTTTATATACATTACATAATCTTACTATTGAAACTAATCTAATCTTAATATCATTGAAGTTCATAGAATTATTGAAAAGGATTAAATTTAAATATATAAGTCAATCTCAACAAAATTACTTCCCACGAAGTCAGAATATCAAGAAGTACTTGTATACGTTAAACAATTGAAATACAGAGAAAATTTTAAATAAGTTAATACTCTTAAGTTCAGCTGAAAAAAATACACAAAATTGTTAAATATCTAAACTTACATTTTTCAAATAAACTAATCTAATTTTAGCAAATACTATGAATCAAATAAAAGATAATAAGCAATAGAATTAAAAATAAGTCTAATATTAATTCTATTTATATAATCTTATAAGGTTTACTATATTAATAAACTATTCTAATCTGACTTCAACTTTTATATCAAATCATTGGAAAAGGGAGTTTATTATCTTTTACAAATGTTGTTAAAAGTAAAATCATAATAATATCTAAGTTCTTTGGAGGAAGTATTTAATTATAGTTTACAATTCATAATCACTTCAAATTCATAAAACACAGTATGATATTATATTTCATAGAGAAGGATAAATAGTTATCTATTGCATTTATTATTTTATTACAAAATTAGAAAACATCCAATGAATAGAAAAGAAGCAAATAAATTTTCATTTGGTACGGCAGATTTAAATGAGATTTATTCAGGTGCTGCCACTCCTAAATTCTCATCTATTAAGTTTTAAGATGGCATCATGAAATGGTCGGATATACAACAAAGTTAATTAAATTGCAAACAATATCAAAAATAGGAAACAAAAACGGCAAATAAAGAAGACAGAACCGATACAAAATAATAAGGAAAAAAACAGACACTATTCGAGGAATAAAAAATAAATAAATTGACGCCTTTAAATATCTTTGCGTAATCTTCAGTGAGAGATATTCAAAGTGACTCATCTATTGGTAATAAATCAATAAAATCAATTCAATCTTTAATAACAAAATTGGAAAAACCAAAACCAAATCAAACAAAAAAGTTAGGATAATCTAAGAAAAAAATAAAAATAAGCCAAAAGCAATTCCATTCTTAATCTAACTTATTAGATGTTTATAAACCATCATTTTTTATGAACCACAATCATCCTAACGATCATAACTTAACAAGATTTAAGTCATTAGATAAACTAATACTTCCTTATTCGAGAAAAAACTATTTTTTTCCTTCTAAATGTATTAAACGCAATGAATTTGGCAAAACTACAAATAATTTTAAAAACTTTCCAGAGGCTTTCAGGAAAAACTTAGAATAAAATTTTTAATTGATGCCATCGCTCTAGTTGAGCCAAAATATATCGCATAAAAAAGGTACCTTTTTTCAAATTCGGGAAAATAAAAATCGGCAAACAGTTAAATTCCATTCATAAGCAAGAGTCCTTACCAATGATAAGATATAATTGATATCAAAACACAACGAATAATTATAAAAAATGCAACATTTCTGATTTAATTTAATAGTCTAAATAATATTATCAGGCCTTATTATGAATCAGAACACCAATAAGAAAAGGAGCATGTCCGCTATCGCCCCATTACTGCATTTGCCCAAAATTTACCCGTCAAATCATCGGAACAAATCGGTATTTAAGCAAGCGAGCACTCGAATATTAACGAATAATTAATCATCATTTCCGACGAAGGCAAAAATAAAATTTAGATCGAGAATAATAACTGAACCTATAGATAATATTCAAACAAATGAAGCTAAAAAAAGTCGAATTACTCACATTGTAGGCCCTGCTTACAAAATTATAGAAGATTAGATTTAGCAAGCAGCATAGATGTTTCAAAAGATTCATCTTTTGCGACAGTAGCACGGAGTAATATCATACTAAGCGAGAGACGAATAATCAAATTATGACTAGAAAAGAGAAATCCCTTATAATCCCGAGCTGCATGTAATGAACGAAGAAATCTGTAGCATTAAGAGAAAGATTGAGGAGAGGATGTAAAATATGTTTAAAATTGCAAAGCGATATCCAAAAATTAGGGCAATAATTTAAAACACCCTTGATACATCATCGAAATAAGCTCTTTTCTAAAACTAAAAAGTTGGTAAAACAGGGGCTATGAAAGCACAAAAGAGATTAATATTAGCCAATCAAGCTTGAATCTATAAAAACGTAGCATGATACTCTTTTTTAATTTGGTTGGTATTTAGAATTTCAAATAATTTTAATTGCTTAATGGATGAATTGATGAATATGATTAAAAACTCATTCTTATTAAACGAATAAGATTATTTTGCAAAAATCAATGAATGGATTAATTAATCAATCAATCTTTTCAACATTCTTTAGATATATCTATTTACAAATATCAAGAGTAATGCAAAAAGATATTGGAGTAAAGGCAGTCAACATATTTACTAAAACCAATTATGTCAAAACTCAATGGCCACTCATCATTGCCCATCGAGGTTACAGTAGTATCTTTCCAGAAAATACCTAATAAAGCATCGAAGCTGCACTCTACAAATCTCATCTCGTATAATTCGACGTTATGCTGTCCAAAGATAATCAAATAGTTATTGTTCATGACCGTGGACTAAGTAATTTGACAAATGTTGAAAAGATAAGCGAATTCAGCCACAGAAAAGAAGAGAAATAATATGATTAAAAAGATGGGAAACCTGACCTCAAAATAGATTGGTGGGTTAACTCATTCACAATCGAATAACTGCAAAAATTGAAAGTGCACCAGACCTACAAATAACGCCCTCAGCTATAAAACCTCCATTTTAAAATACCAACTCTTGAATACTCTCTCAGAAGGCATCTCACACTAAAAAATACTATTTTGACCAGCAATGTATCAGGCTATTTGATAGAGTTAAAAAGTTTATATGATTTGAAGGATGATGAAAGAGATAAATAACTTGTCAGGGAATTGGTCGAGCTTCTAACAAAATTGGGATTAGATAGTAGTGATGCTTGTGCTAATCTTAGGTTTCCTATAGTCTTGCAATCTTTCAATCATACAATTTTATAATAGTTAGAAAAATCTGAACTAGTGCTGCCTCTAATTCATCTTTTTGACCACAAAACAATTATAAACAGGTAATTTTTAGAGAAGCACATGTTGTCAAAGAGTATTGGCATCGGAATCGGAGAAGATCATGCAAACACAGAAACTAAATAGCTATGTGAAGAAAGAGGACTCTTGATGTTTTATTGGACAGTGCGTGATGACAGACCTGAAAAGATACCTTTCGAGCTCAATGACTACAGTTTGGTTTACGATAAGCTTTTTACTTTGGGCATGGACGGTATAATTACAGAATTTCCAGAGAAATGTCACGAGTATATAGCTCTCTTCAACCTTAAGAAAGGCTTGACCCAAACTTGATAATAGATATTTATATATTAAGTCATGGATGATATCTATGATGATGACGATGATCTTGCAACCAGAATAAAACAATTTCTTTCCAAAGACACTAGCTTTAGAGATGCCGCATTTGATCCTTCCCCTTATCTCCTCAAAGTGTTAAAAGATAAATAAGCAAACCAATAACTTCTCGTGGAGAAGCAAACCCAATTGATTGAATTGGAGAACTAAGCTCAAGAGCTAATTTAATAAATAGCAATTGACCGTAGCTAATCTTTTATGAAACTACTGTCTGTGCCTCATCAGTTCGGATAGCAACTTTAGAAATTAAAACACAGTATAGCGAACGTCAAGCGTAAGGTAAGGTAAACTAAAGCATTGTTATTGATGACTCAAAAAGACATACAACAGATTCATCTCAATTGTGTGTTTAATAAGCTTATATATCGCAGAATTAAGGAAGTGGAACTCAAACTCAATCAATATGAAACTGCTTCACTTGCACTCAAAAATCATCTCTATCTTGAATGTGCTCAAAATTTACCAGTCTTTCAGGGAAATTCTGTGCTGGAAAATGCATTAGCTGCGAGGGCGGAAAATCTAAAACTGAGATTTCTCAGTCAAGCTATAGAAGAAATACGTTTATTTTTGTATTTTACTCCTCGACTATCATTGCCATCGAGTCACCGGTTCATTGACAATACTGATACAAGCGAATAAATATTTAATGAAGCTGCTCACTAAGTTTTCTACAAGAGGTATTTACTATTTAAGCGGGCAAAGTGTAATTAATACTTATCTTCAATTTGGCAGGTGAATATCCTGGAGTAAAAATCAGGGCGAGTAGGTGTAATGCAAGATATTATAAATGGCATTATTCGAATTGGAAAAACCAACTAAATTACCGATTCTTTGTCGCTGGATGCAAAAAAATCTATCAACAATATATTTTTAGTACTGACTTACTTTTTCTCAAAAGAATTTAAGGATGACAGCAAGTCTAGCAAAGCTGTAAAATGGTTCACTAATTCATTAGAAATGCAGCATACCACTTTTCTCTCTGTTCTTTTCTGCGTATCAGCGGCCCTTTTGCGAAAAATGATTATAATTCGTCGTATCTGTGTCTAATACCAGCTAACCCAAGTTTGTAGCAATCTCAGCAGTTCAAATATTTTATCAATGGTGCGTGAATAAATTTTTGATTTAATTAAAAATATATACTTTCCAGAAAATTCGCAGGGAATGGGTTATGAATTTGTGCAGCATGATTAAATTACTAAACTTGGCAAAATGGGGGATTATAGACTGTGGCCCTACCTAAAGAAAATTATTGAGAGTTGCTTTCAGATTTTAGTGACCCAACTAACACAGGTAGAAAAACAAGTTTTTTAATTAGAGTTTCCTTAAGCATCGACTTTCATTAAACCCTTTTAAGTCTTTCAGCGTAAATTCTTGGATCTGTTCCATCAGCATTTTATAAAAACAATGGAATAGATTTTCCCGTAAGGTCGTGGCTTCTACTTATAATCTTTGGACACAGTGCTCTCATATCGTAATTACTCTTCCAGTGAACTTTAATTTTGCTCAAAATATGCTTCTTAAGACAAAAAGACGATAAAATAATTCTTCAACTTGATCAGCTTGCTGAACAGCCTGCAGTACTATTTCCTAAACAATGACTTTTAGCCGACCAAATACAAACAATACATCACCTTTCTTATGGTATTTTTCTATATGAAACTCAATTCGACAGTATATCGACTTATGATCTCACCAGCGCAATATGATAAGCTGATGGAAATCAGAACAAAGGATGGCAAAGTTAAAAATAAAGAAAAGCACTTCGAATAACGTTATCAGACCATCGTAACTTCACACTCAGACTCAAAATTAAAAACTTAGAGAAAGCATTTTAAACATCAGGAGGGTGATTATCCTCAATTGAGAAATATTTAACAACTCAAAATGTTTAGAATACAAATTGAAATGTGGCTATTTTATGCTATCAACCACTTCAACTATCTGCAGTAGTAATTATTACATTACATAGAGTTATCAAAAATCCTGAAGTTGATAAGTTCGAAAGTGAATTGTAAAAGCATGAACCGAGCAACTATGACGAAAATGTAAACTCTAAATTGCTAAGATTGTGGGAGCAACTTATAAAACCTTTAGAATCGATGAATAATTCGTTGAGTTGCTTAAAAGCAGCTCTTTTTCGAAAAATAATCGATCTCTATTTTAACATTTCCGCATATCTCTACCTTTAAACTGGGATATACTGAACTTCTAAACATGATCTTTACTATATCTTTATTCTTATACAGGGCCAAGAATTTTAATTTGTTGTTTGCATAATTGATAGGGTCAACCGCATCGAATAAAAAAAGTTAGTATACTTCAAACCAAAATACGCACTTATGAGTTTCAAATGATTGTTGTTTGGATTATTTGATTGGTATAGATACGATCAATTGTAGGTGATAGCCTTGTTGAGCAGGACAGAATATTTTCTGTTGACCTTGGCGGCCACCCCGTTGTAGGCCTGCCTTGCAGTAAAAATGTATCCTCCATAACTAATTTAATGCATATTTACATCAAGGAACCCACAGTTAATGAGCTCAGCACAATACTCACGGGACCAGCCGTGAATTTTCTTTGAAGCGATTTACGTGTCACAAGCCAGGTACCGAGAGGGAATCCTGCAACCACTCCGAGCCAGAAGCCTTGTTGCTATGAACGTCTTAAATTTTGGAAAGCAACTTTTAGGGTGGATATGTCATAGGAATCGTAATCAAAATCGGTCATGCTGAATGATGATATTATATATGGACAATAAAAATGAAATTCGGGCATCAGCGTGAGCAATTGATGATTAAAACTCTGAAAGATTATTCCTCATGAATGCTAAAATTATTGAAATGATTATCATCTCCAAAATATTCAAAATTTGCATATATTTAAATTATTAGAAGAATAACCTTATTGACGAATTGATTTGATTTTTATGAAGCAAATTAAATTAGTTTCTATCAATTTCCAGAATAATTTAAATCCGAGTATTCAAGATATAATATACCATCTTCCTACTTATGTTATTCCCAATAAGCACCTATTTTTACCGAAAACTGGTTGAATATATTTCCATTGTAAAAAAGATATATACAGTCATGCTTCATTGATTCTAAACAGGATTTAATTTTTCCTGATAAACAGCCCATGTCCATACTTTTTGATACTTTTATATTAAAGTAGGGTGCATTCGTAATATTTGTGAATTTGTGAGGTTAGCATCGAACAAGAATCATATTAACATACTTTTCTCCATGAAGGATCTTCTCTCTGTATTTGATTCGACTTTCAACATCGCAATAAACTGATTTTAAAGATTTAAATTTCATTATTTCTAAATTGATGTTAACTTCGTTCCCTATCATCAAGAGATATTATATTATAATAAAGTTTATAAAATCAAAATAAATTGTTCAGTATCATTAAAATTAAATGGAGCTTTCGTTAATATTACGCCCAAAATTATCAAGAAGCTCACATTTAAAATTTTAATTGTAGATATCGGGTCCACAGTGAATGCTTTCCTTTAGATTTTAAGGAGATTCGTCTGTTACCAAACATTTTAAATACTTTTTCCAATGACGATTTTCCGCTTCCTTCAAGGAAACATTGGTATCATTTTGACTTAAAAATTGTGGATTTTCTGATTTGCTAAATTAGTTTGTGAAATCACTTTGATTGCAATTACTAGTAAACAAAATAGTTTTGCTCAATATCTTAAATTAAGGAATTTTCACTAGTAGATTTGATTGTTGGTTAGATAGAACAGCATTTTTATTTAAAAAATGGCAGCTTTTCTCCCTGAATTTACTGTTATTCTGAGGAATAGACAAGCTAGTGTTTTTTGATTCTGAAAAAAAACTATTAGTAGCTTAGGTTGATGCTACCTTTGAACTATTAACGCATGCGATTTTTTATGCATTTTCATTGAATTACGGTACATTGATGATATTTATGTTTGGCAAACTCCTCCAATGCTAATTTTAATCCTCTTATTCATTTAAATGGTCTTATATTCCTTTTTTTGGGTTGATGCATAAATTGAGTTAATTACACATTTTGTTGCGCAAGGACTTTTAACGAAGAATTTACTGAGATTTGAAAGAAAGCCACAAGCAAGACTCGGAAGAATCATTTTTTGTGAGTTAATGAAGGCTGATGGGATTATAGCTAAATTTAATCGGAGGCAATTTTATGGTAGCTACGGGGAAATAGCGTTAAGTATGAGGTCTTTAAGTGAAAGGACCTTCATAAGATGGTGAAAACATTGGATATCTCTTTTAACTCTATTTTAATTGATTTTCCATGCCCAACCTATCTTCAGATAATATTTTTTTCTCTCTTCTAATCGGCATGTAGATGTCTGTCGACTAATTCTTCTTTTTTTCTGTTCCTATCTCAGAATTTTTTGAAGGAAAATTTATTTGAAGATTAAAGTTTAGCAGCTCCTCTTAAGGAATGCAGGATGACGGACAGATTTACTTGCACTGATATTTTTCTGTATCACGACAACTACGCGATGTTATTTGACTAAAATATCGTCTGCTCATGGTCATATGCCGCTGAAACGTTGTGAAATATTTTACTATAATGACAATTGAAAGGCTAAATTAAGCTATTCATCATATGAATATTACTGAAATTAAAAATATCTAAATATGAAAATAATGAAATAAGTCGTTTAAGATGAAATTTGCTTCAATTTAAAAAAATAATATCGAGAAAAACAAGCTTTCAGCATCTCATTGACAGTAAACTTTTATATTGAATCATTATTAATTGGGAAAATTATATGCAAAAAGCAATATACTTTATAAACAATTTAATTTTATCAAGCCGATCTAAAATATGAGTCCTTGCTGGTCAATTTTTCCTTAGTAATGTTTGAAAGAGCTATTATAATTGCTGTCATATTATCAGTACTTCGACGGCGCATTCCTTATTTTATAACTGCATCAACACCTTTACCCAAAGCCTAGTGGAGATTTCCGCACCCTTTCATAGCTCCCCAAGCCATTTCAACAGCTTACATAGATTCCATTTTTTATAAAATACCATCACAGCATAACAGAATAAAATCTTCCTTTGAAGAAAGCTTGAACTTTCTAATTTATGGCTCAGCAGAAATTGATTCCCTTATTCCACCTAATTCTATATCTTTTGCCTCAATATCTCCTATTGTTCGAGAAACAGATAGTTTTCCTGGATATACTCTCAGTGGACCAATTAAAGTTTCAGGAATATCTTTATCTTATTTTCCTTTTGCTATTTTAGTCATTTATGTTCGGTATATCTTACCTCCCTTTGAAAAAATTCTTTATTGCTCTTTTACATCTGTGGGTCGGTGATCTCTGCTTAGATTAAAAGCTAATTTTCCCCTTTCAGTACTTAAAATTGCTCTAGAATCACCAACATTTGCCACATAACAATAATCTTCAACCAAAAGAGTTATTAAGGCACAAGAACCACTTTTTTATAGCTGCCCCTCTTTCAATCTTTGAAGTTTAAACGATTAACAGAGAATATTCTAACATTTTGAAATGGATTCTGCTAGAGCTTTTTTTGGATCGTTTGGAAAATCTTTATGATTGATAATCTCTTCGTGAAGATTATCCTTTAAAAAATCACAACAATGACTTCCTCCATGGCCATCATAAATAGCGAAGAAATGCGAGCGAATACCATTTTTCTTAATGTTGAGAGTAATACTAACTCTATCTTAATTGTAATTTCGGGAAATTCCTTGATGAGTATTGACTGCATAACCTTTTACCACCCCATTATCTTTATTTGATGTTTTTGCTGGTTACATTATCGGTATCTTTTGAGATCCTTTTTCTTTTCCTGCTAGTATAGTGTTATTAAGAGCGGTTTTTCTTTCATATTATACTGCCTTTGCTAATTCATCTCCTTCAAGTATTTTTGACTCAACTTTGTATCTTCCATCTTTGCTGAGTCCGCTGAATAATACGGATTCGCTTTTACTTTAAGAAGCATCTTGTTGTAATAATTCCTTTGATTTATTACTCTTCAAGCACTATAAAATATCTTGGCCGACAGTTCTGGCTGGGGATTGAAAATTGTTGATTTGTGATTGATTGTTGGGCGGTGAAAGTGTGTTGCCTAAGTTGATACGGTGATTTGCAGACAAAAATACATTTTCCTTATTAGGTGACAAGAAGGATGCATTCTTATTAATGACTTACTTATGATAAGGCTTGCTTTTTATCCTCTCTTATCCTTTGCTAACTCCCTAATTCTTCTGAAATGTCTTCTGGTCACTCTTGCCTTAGTTTTTAAGGTAATACTTTACCTATTTTTTCATTGTAAATCGTTAATATTTTATCGTTAATTATTAATAGTGATAAATTATGCTAACCTATCAAAATACTCAACTTAATTGTTACAAAATATGCCTAAACTAATGATATCATTTGAAGGATTAATGTCGCAAAAAATACAGATAAATTACATAATCTTCATATTTTTTATCAAAATAATTAATGAATTTCTTCATCTTTTGTTGGATTTTCTATCATGATATTATTTTGTAAAATTATAAAATTTAATATCTGTATCATCCAACTTCAATAAGTGATAGCTTTAATATCCTCTCTCAGTATTATGACCCAACATTTTCTTCATTTTTCATATCATCTTTAGCTAAAAGTGCGTATACTTTATATCAATTTTACCAATTTATCAAAGCCATATTTTTCTCGCAACGAATTTTTGAATAACAATGTCAGCTTAGAAAGGTAAGGTTCTATAATTTGGAAAGCGCTTCATTAAATTTTGAAATAACTTCGTGGAAGCGGTAATGAATTAAAGTTTTAGTAGTGATAAGTGTCTAACCAGCCCAAAGCCTAAAAAGATGGGCAATTTTAAATGATGAAATGGGTTATTTTTATAATTTTACTAACTGAAATTTGATTAATATGATGTCGGCCTTTATATTTCAACATGGAAGCAATTGTTTTAGTTGTCCCAATTTCCATGATCACTAATTCTTGATCAATTAAATAAAAAGAATTAGCTTTATTTTTAATATTTCTCAACTCCTCAAATAGAGTCCTTTAAATATATTATAATAAAGTTCAATCAATAACTTTTATCAGTTTTTCAATAAGTTTCTCATAGCTTTTATTTTTGTCGGAGAGATAATCAATGTCTTTAATTGATAATTATGATAACATATCACCCATGATCCGCCCTACAATTTTCGAGAAACCATTATGAATATTGTTTTGCTTTCTCCGTTTTTAGCCCCTTTAAATGACACTCAAAACAAGTAATTTCAATATCCGTGTATAGTATGCAGCAAAGCAAACCGAGCCAACTAAGACCAGGCGCAACGATCATCCAAGCAAAACATTCAAAAATACAGGTGCAATTTGCTTTAACAAATCTATAGGCTCGATTTCTGGTGCATTTATTGCATATTGAGCAATATGTTTACGAAAAATATTTTTTTTATTATTACTCTGACATTCTACGCCGGCTATAAAAGCAACAGAGTGGTTCGTTTTCTGTTTCCCATGTGCCCCTAAACTAGAACGTTTTTTAAAAATGCTAAACGTCTGCCATTTTTAGCAAATAATTATAATTTACAGTTTAAGTCAAAGATTAATTTTTCAAAGATACACTTAATTTTTAGAAGAACATTTAAGCAATTTTCTTAGAGAATTGATATCAAAATCATGAAAAATGATTCATTGGATATACAATAAATATTTATTTTAATAATTCATCAATGATATTTTTCCTCAATCTTGGAAAAGGAGCACTATGCTTATTTATGGAGGTCTAACATATTTATTGATCGAACTGATTTTAAGAGAAAGTCCATTTGAAAAGCGAAAAGATATCATTTATGAAAAGAATAGTAACAAAGTTAAGGATGTTTATCAATTACATTTTCATCTGTCTTAGATTTATAATTTGATTTAATAATATTAATTCAGATCATGATTTCTTACATGGTTAACAAAAAAATATCATTCTTTCTTCCCTATTTTTTCTCAGCAATAATCTCAACAATACCGAAGTATCATTTCAGCGATATTCTTAAAGCCAAACATTATAAAGAAATTATCGATGATCAAATTACTATAGAGCAGAAAATAGGTATCGATCTAATTGAATAGTAATATTTTCAAAAGGAGGGATGGACAGTGGCAAAGGATAATACAATTGTTGAGCTTAGTAAAGTTATTAATAAATACGAAGTTCGATTGATGTCCAAAATCAAGTCTCCGATAGTTAAAAAGAAGGAGAAGAAAGGATAGTTAGAACAGAAAATTGAGGAGAAGCAATAAACTTTAAACAATATAAATGAAGTTATCGTTTTGGTAACTAAAATCAGCAGTAGAAAAACTATGACAGTCAATGCTTTCTTGACCAATAATTTCCATATTAGCAATATTACTTTCGCTTAATCTGTTGCTGAGGCAAAGTCCAGCCGTTTAGATATTTTTGGTTCGAATCGATACACAGGTCCCAGCGTGGACTCCTATAATTAAGATTTATTCACAAGTATTCATGCTTTCCTTCGGCTTAAATTGAGAATACAAAACTAATAGTTACTAAAAGCATTGCTGACCTACTGCCAAAAAAGTTAGCGGATATTATACATCGAGTGGTTGAAGAATTTCAGCAATTTTTTATGATATTGATATATTATTTTGTAGAATTAAAATAATTTAAAAATGACTATTTATTTTAATTACAAAAAAACAAATATTTAAACATTTACTCGATTGGAAATATGAATTTATATCAGAAACACATGAAAATCAAGGTCAAATTCGATGCGCCTATTCAGATTGATATTGATCAGTTATTAATTATTAGCCACTCTTGCTAGATGATGTCGAGGAAAAAGAACGAGAATGGTCTTTACACATTATTCGGCAGTTACGAATTGATACTCTGCTATTATATCTACGTAACTTGCTCTTAATTAAATTTTACTACTCGGGAGGGCCACGAATCGTTTCGTATGTGGTCTTGTTTTTAAGGAGATTTTTTAATTGAACTAATAGCAGCATAAACACTGGAAAAATGAATAATGAGGTCAGAAAAGTTATTGTGAACAATATTATAAGAAGAATTCTCTCCATTGTTTGGTTATAATTAAACCTATAACTAAACCAATCCTTATATATATCGGGTTGATCTGAAATAGCACTGACCAAAACAAGAAACGAGAAAAGTCCTATGAAGCCCAATGAGAGTATGAGAAATATTAGAAAGAAGATAAATCTGCCTATATTACGTTTACCAACACAGTTGTTAATCCAAGTGCAGTGATGATCGTACTGTTTGATGCAAATTCCACAGACATCGCAATGATATCCTCTCTTTGGAATACTGTTTTTGCATTCAAAACACATTTTTTTAAAGCCTTTTTCAGTTTTTTATCTCAAAATATTTCTATAGTCTAAAGGCTATATCTGCGGAGGTCCACATAAAAGACTAAAATACAGTATAATCATTGGAAAGATTAAACTCGCTTCTGCATATAGTTAGTAATCCTTTTCAAAATTAATAAACACGTTCACTATAGCTAAGGTTATTACAAATGTGATGAGAAAAATTAAAGGGATATTCCATTTTCTGCCTTTAGGCTTGTATTCAATCTTAATATTGCAGTAGAATTTTAGCATGTCTGCGGCCGAAAATTATTCATTAAGCATCCTCGTAATAGTTTTAAATGAATTTTCTCTAGCGACTTCAAGGGGAACTTTTCCTTAATTGTTTTTAATATAGCGATCAGCGCCTTTAATCAACAATCTACGAACCACTCTCGTATTGCCATAGGAAACAGCAACCATCAGAGGAGTATTACCGTCTTTATCCTTCTCATCCATAGAAGCAAGGGTTTCTGATAGAATATATGCCACTACGTGCTAACTATTCATGTAAGCTGCCCAATGCAAAGCCGTGCTATTGAGATTATCTTTTTCCTACAAGCTAATTCTCTCTCTGAAATACAAAAAGGGCGTTATCATGTTTTTTTGTGCTGCCAGATGCAGCACATTAAGCCCTGATTTGGTAGCCAATTTTTCATTGACCTGATGTTCTTCGATGAGAAAACGTATGATATCTAAATGACCACTATAGCAAGCATATAGTAATGGCGTGAAGCCCTAATTATTAGATCTGTTGATCCAACAAGCGATCTCTTGGCTTTAACTTTTCTGATATATTTTTTTTCGTTATTTTTTCATGCGCTCGTTAAACTGTTTTTTTACTTCCTTCACAAAAAGTTTGATTATGTCGAGGTGACCCTCATAGGCAAGCTGATGCAAAACAGTATTTCCTTGCGAATCAACGAGTTCAATTAGATCGAGAGTCGGGTATTCTTCCAAGTAAGCGTTGATTTCGTTAATATTGCGGTTGGAAAAAAGAGAGTCTATGATTTCACTCTGTTCTGTTCGTGATTATTTCATTTAATAACAAATAGTAATTATCCTTTAGCATAATTCTACTAAATTATCATCTCCAACAAATGATAGTCATTAATTAAGAATTTAGGAAAATAATCATATATTCGATGATGATTTGGAAATTTAGTTCCATCATTATGGAAAAAGAGGAAAAAAAATTACCAATATATTAAATCCTCATTAGAGGAAGTCTTTTTATTGAGAAATGGTAAAGATGATTTATTTTTTATAGAATAAATAAAGCTAATCAATACTGACGGCAATATCTTGATAAATGCAAATCTAACATGGAAAATAATACAATTTTTGATGAAATTAAGGTAAAAATAAGTTCTTCCTTGAGTCTATTATTGAGGTATTACTAATTATATTCCATAATGCTTTATTAATGATTAAATGAGCACACATCATCTTAAGCTCTTTACAACTGTTTTAGAATTATTATATCCTCTTATAACATATTTTAGATACTTTTCAAGCTCAATTCTTTTATATTCAATAATAAATGCAAGAAATAGAGGAATCAAAGCAGTATGCGGATTAGTATACTCTTCATTTGTTAATAGGAGAAGGAGGTCAGGCGAGGTACTTATCTATTCATTTAGAGTTTATCTGGGAAGCCTTAATAATTAATTTTTTGCTCTCAAAATATTTTTACCTGGAGCCAGTAAAGAGGAGGCCTGCAAACTATAGGCTACCTTCTTGCAGAAACTGAACTTCAAGCATCTTATTAATATGGTAGACTATCGTCCTTTTGCAAAAGTGAAATTAAATGGTAAACCTTAGGAGAAGAAACCTATGATTATTTTGGAGTTTGCCGAGGGAGGTGATTTATTCGATTATATGTCAAAACAAGGTAGATTCTGTCCGGAAGTGAGTCGGACATACATTAAGCAGCTACTTTTAGCTATTTAATATCTTGTGAATCAAGGAATTACACATAGAGATCTTAAACCTGAAAATATTTTGTTTGATCGTAATTTTCACTTAAGGGTTTCAGATTTTGGTCTTTCTAGAGATGCTCACGGAGATAAAGGAGATTATAAGCTTAAATCTATAGTAGGAACTGAGGGTTACAGGCCTCCATAGATGACGCAGAGAAATTATACCGGCTTCCAGGCCGATTTGTTTGCTGCTGGAGTCATTCTCTTTATAATGTACTCTGGTTCTCCGCCATTTCTCAGCACTAGAAATTAAGATAAAATTTACAAACTGATTCGTTAGAAAAAATTTGCTCATTTCTGGGTTTTGCATTAAAATAGTAAACCACCTGGATTTTATCCCATTGAATTCAAGAGGCTTATCAATTCCTTTTTAAGTGTGGAAATCGATAGAAGGCCAACTTTCTAAGATCTTGAAAAGGATGATTGGCTAAACGGCGATGAATTCATGGAAGGTGATCTGAGAGCATACATGCAAATCAAAGCAGATAAAATTACAGAAAAGGATATTACTAAGCAAAAAATAGCATCTATCAAAAAGGATATTTATCTCAATAAAAGTAAGATAATAATAATTTAGTTAAAGAAGAAGGGGAGTGTGAAATTTAGGAAGAATAAAATATTAATTTTAGAGTATAAAGAAATGAAGAGGATAAAGAAAATATGAGCGAGGAAGAACAATTTGTTAAAGACTATAAAAAAATCATTATTCATTCTAAATAACTTCCCCAATACACCAAAGATAAAGTAGTTTATTTCAAGGAAAATCCATCATTCGCAGTTGCTTGGATCAAAAATTTCTTGGATGAACAGTTTAAAGCTAAGCAAAGTTTCATGGAAAATTTTGTGAGCAAAATTTCACCTCTTAATTTCAACCTCTCTTACTTGGCTTAATAACACGAAATTAAGCTTCAATTAAGATTCCAGATCGATGAGGACGATGAAACAGAATTAATAATTATCGGAAAACTCCACAAGTCCGACAAGGATGAAATCGGAATTGAGTGGTAAAAGGTAACCGGAAATTCATATTGGTTATCAAGTGTTTAATTCGCTTTAAATTCCTCTTTATAAACACTGGTAGTATGATAATTTATGCATTTACCACTTCAAATTACAGCTTTTATAAAGTTCTTATGAAATTTAAATTTAAATCCTATCATTAAAGTTTTAAAATTAGAATAAATCCACAATTCGGTAGTCAAAACAATTAAATTATACAAACAATTAACAATAAATATATCATCGAAAGTTATAAAGATAATCTGCGCGCCAAACGGTTTTAGTTTTCAATTTAACCAATGAAAATATCTTTTAAATCGAAAATATTTAAAAACAAAATTCCATCGCTATTACACATTCAGATTGACAGAAAGTGATGGCAAATTAAACAGGATTTGCAGATCATTTTTTGTTCTTTATGTACTCAGTAGCAATTCTGTTGAGGGTTCTGCGTCCTTCATCTGAAACAATTCTGGCATTGATCTTAAGTCCGTCTCCTTTCTTATCTTTTTTAATAAGTTTCTGCTTCTAAAGCTGTTGAAGGCTCCATCGAATAATCTTGGTGCTGGCATGGTCGTGTCCTTCGGGTCTGCATCCTCCTCTCTTCAATCCACCGTAAATGTGTGAAAGAAGTCTGACTCCAGCTCGGGGTCTGAGGTAGATTTTACGGGCAAGTGAAGCAACTCTGTAGTAAATCCAGTCATCATTGAGAGGGGCAAGCTCATTTCCTAAATAATCAATGTGATACTGGTTGAAGTCTTAACAAAATCGACCCAGACGGGGCGCTCGATGAGGTTATTCTTCTTGAGATACTGAGCAAATGACTCAATGAATTCCTGGGCAGACAGGTCTTTGACTGTAAAAAATGTTTGCTTTGATTCTCCAAGCATATGGTTAGAATAAATATTAATTTATTATTATTTAATATTTAATCAGTTAAATCAAAAACAATAACAGTAACTCAATGATTTCTATTGATTCAGCTAAATTAAATATATCTAGGCCAAGAGTTAATTTGATAGTTAATTTCAAAATTATACATGACTTGGAAGTGTAAATTATATAGCAGCAAGTTATTTCTATCTAAATTGTTTTCATTAGAGTTAATATTCTATAATTTTGGAAGATGACAATCTCACTTTTCTTATCTTTATGAGACCTAGACAATATTGAGACCAGATTTATTGTTTTTAGCTGTTTCAGTAAAATATGAAGCCATAAGTTATAGCTCTTTAAGTTGATAAATTGCCTAATTTAACCACTTTTAATACATTTAGGTTCAAAATTTGTAACACACTAATTCCATGATTGGATTAATAAACGCTCTAAATTTTTTAATCAACCTATTTAATGTCATCAATAATCGATCAAATCGCTTTCAGCAATCCAGCAAATTTTACAAAACACATAAAAGATAAGCAAAAATCGGGACCTCTATCCCTTCTCTTCAAAAATTTTGTCCTATTGGAACTGAGCAGTAAAGGTAAATAGTAATGGATTCAAAGACAGTCAATCTAAATGTAATAATTCTAAATAAAAATCCATCGAATCAAATAGACGAACAACTTTGCCATCAAAATAATCGCTTTGGAATAGTCTCACTACAAAATGATAAAATCAAAGCATCATGAAATTCTTCTTCTAAAATAAATTGCAAAGAGATCATCGACAATCCCAATATAATCCATATACTTTGTCCACCGCAGCTGCTTAGTGATGACTGTCAAATTTGTATTTGACAAGATAGAGGAAACCAAGATAAATCTCATGACCTAATTTTATAATCAAATTATTTCCAAAAACTTGCTGCAATTCTGGATTTTTACTAAGAAATTTCTGTATTCTGAGATCAAGAACACTGAAGTTGATACTATTTCTAGTTTTCATTTGGAACTAGCGATTAGTCAAATGCTCAATACGACCACGAGTAATTTTTAGCTCTCAGAAGAGAAAACTCAGTATAAATATGCAAGCGATAGCTTTGCATTACAGAAAAAGCAAATAGACAAGTTGAATTAAAACATAGTCAAATCAGATGGGTCTTAAAAAATAGTTCAGTGTCTATTTCACGCTTACCCAGAAGAAGCTACGGCTGATTGGATCAAATCAAATTTTCTGAAGGTAACTGAATCTCTTCATAAGAAGTTTAAGCCTCTTTTGACTTTGGTGCGAAGCAAAGAGGATAGAAGGATTTAGTAATTTACCTTTAATATGGTGAAAGTGCAGATTAGTAATATCTTAAAAAAAGAAATCGGAGAGGGTGGATCAAGCTATATATATATCGCAAAAGCATTTCTCACCTTTATAAATTCGACAGATCATAATACTTATATGCAAAAAGACGAAAAAATCGAGAAATTAATCGCCATCAAAAAATTGAAACCAGGCCTGGAAAATAAATTAAGAGAGAAGTTAAGCCATGAAAAATCAATTGTTAGTACTCTTAAGGGGGGTACCTCACTTTTCATTCCGAAATACTATGGGACTGAATAGGGGTTGGATATTAGCAGTTCTCTTCTCATGTAGTTAGTGCAAGGAGAGGAGTTAAATGGCTTTATAGAAAAGAGACAATGCTCAATATCTCTTTGGTCGAAATTATATCTACTATTAAATATAGTGCACGGTATACGGCATTTAATAAACTATGAAATTGTGCATCTTGACTTAAAGCCGATGAATATTATGGTCTGCCGATACCTTATCACTAAAATACTTGATTTTGGAGAAGCTTACAGCAAGGAAGTTTGCGATAACAGTAACTATATATCTATACAGGCTATTGCCCAGGATATACATTTCCCTATGCAGCTCCATAAATCTTACAAAGATTTCATAGGCAGAATAAAAAAACTAAGAATAAATAACCATTTGAATATACTTAAAAGCAAGATGTTTTTGCGTTTGGAATTATTATGGCTGAAGTTTTGTTTAACACCAAAATCTTCTACCTCTCGAATGATGCATTTAAATCAGTATACTTAAAGAAATAAATGCTCAATAGAGTCATGATGGCTATCGAGGAATTGCAAAGTTATGGCGATTAGACAGCTCTTTCTACTTTAGCATTTATTATCGTCAGATGTCTTGATCCAGATCCTCAAAGAAGGCCCTATTTTGACTGGGTGGGAATCGCTCTCAAACTTATACTAAATTCCTATTCTATTAATTGATTAATATACTTCTATCACTAAATTACGAGTCTAAAGTTATTTGATTCATCTTCAGAACAAACCAATCTATTCATCTTAGAAATGGCATTTTAAAGAATATTTAAAATAATTTATAAAATATAATTTGAGAGACTGATGTATTGAAGATTTGATTCTCTCAAGGATATTATTGTCTTTCTTTGTGGTCTTAAATTTTACAACTGAGCTAAATAATATTTATAGTATTATTGTTGAATGAATCACGAAATTAAAGTGAACATAGACGAGATCATTCATGCCTTACTCGAAGTAAGAACTGCTAAGCCAGGCAAACTGATCAAGTTGCAAGAAAGCGATATACTCGGACTTGTTCGCGCCGCTAAGGCTTTATTCCTTTAGCAGCCTATGCTGATAGAGGTACCCGCCCCTCTCAAGGTATGTGGTGATGTGCACGGCCAATATTATGATATGCTACGTCTGTTCGAATATGGGGGATTGCCACCTTAATCAAACTACTTATTTTTAGGAGATTACGTGGATAGGGGAAGACAAGGTATAGAAACAATGTGCCTTCTATTGGCACTCAAAATCAAGTATCCTAAGCAAGTGCATATATTGAGAGGCAACCACTAATCAGCGTCCATAACTCGTATCTACGGATTTTATGAGGAATGTATCTCTTCTTTCATTTAGGTAAAACCCGCTATAATGTTAAATTATGGAAGGTATTCGTTGATTGCTTTAATTGTATGCCAGTTGCAGCTCTCATAGAAGACAAAATACTTTGTATGCATGGAGGTTTGTCACCTTAACTCACAACAATTGACCAAATTAACAGTATTTTACGGCCCACAGACATTCCTGATACGGGACTGCTTTGTGATTTGCTATGGGCTGATCCTTAGGCTTCAGTAAAGATGTGGGGTGAGTCATAGCGCGGAGTGAGCTTTGTCTTCGGTCAATAGATAATTTCCTCATTTTTGCGTAAAAATCAACTTGATTTAATTTGTCGTGCGCATCAGGTGGTTGAAGATGGATATGAATTCTTTGCCAAAAAACAATTGGTAACAGTATTCTCTGCCCCCAATTATTGTGGATAATTTAATAACAGTGGCGCTATGATGCGCATAGACTAAGATCTCACTTGCTCCTTTCAAGTTCTCAGGCCTGAAGAAAAAACTGGAGCCTTCAAGAATAACAGGCCGAAAACCCCTATCAAGCGCGGTGGAGGCTGAATTATTGATATTTTTGGCATTCAATGAATTACAATAAAAATTATAAATTTTGGATTGGTTTACATCTAAATTTCTTATTTTAGACTATGTATTGCAAATTAAGATTAAGCATAATCGTAACTTTGTAAAAATCATCTTTTCAGTAAATTTCGCTGTTCTTTAACTTGTCTACATATTCTCTGTGCTTCTGTTCGGGGCGAAGGCTATCAGCCACTAATAATCGATCCTTCCGTAATTCAATATTGAACTACCTGTCTTTACGCTACCACCACTTTTCACCCGCCTCTCCCATTATTCTACTTTCTCCTTCTCTGAAATCTACTAACAGTTCTCGTTATTTGCGCCTTAGGTCATAGAGAACTCCCTCATATGAGGCTAATTCTAACTCTTTATCTTCCTTATTTTCAGTCAGTTTAGAATAGTAGTTATCCACAATACTTGAAGATACTTTGGTTCCCTCCACACGTGAACCCCTTGTAGCGTGTTCCAAATCGTTTTTCAAAGCATTAATCCTTTCCTCGATTTATCCAATTAATTCGCCTTTTCTCTTCACATTCTATTCAATCTTATATTCATCAGGTCGTTTTTTAAGAGGTAATTTTTATAGTTTGCTCTCATATTAAGTGTGGATAATGTTATCTTTCTTGGATAATGGGTTTTCGGTCAGTGTCTCAACATGATGAGGGCGGAGGTACCACTTATCTTTATCAGGAATATTCTCGGCAGCTACAAAACTTTAGTAATAACCCACTGGCAGAAGCACAGAGTATTTGCTTTTGCCTTCACTGTCATAAATTGTAGGCTTGTTTTATAGTTTAATTTTATCTTTGTAATAGTTGTGGCCTACACCCTATTTTATGTTAGATTATAACAACTTCTCTCGAACAATTCTTTATTCTTCCTTAACACCATTGTCGATATTACTCATTAAAAAACGAGAAATTCGCAAAGGATCTTCAGATTTGATTTCTTCAACATGAGGAAGATCAGAAAGCATCAGGGAGGACCCCATTCTCACTACCTATGGCTCGTGAGACCGACTCCTTTCTTCTTTTTCTTTCACTTTCTCATAGTATCTGATATCGAATGAATTTGTATTGAGTCCCTCAGGGACATAGAATGATTTTGCTAAAGTGTTGATATCCTGAAGATTGCTACTATCTTTATTCTCTGGAATTTGCTTGAGAATATCTGGCTAATTTATTTTAATTTAAGGTTACATTTTGAAGATAGATTTAATTAATGATTTAATAATAGTGGCTTCTTTCTGTTTTTGCAAGGTTTCTTAAGATTTAAATTTATCAGGAAAACTGCTCTTGTCATAAGCATTATCGACAATATCTGCAAATGTAACTCTTTTCTTTTATAATGGCTCCACTTTATCCTTTTCTTCATCTTCATCCTCCACATAGTCGCCTAGAGAATTAATAACTCCCTCTATGATATTTGCCACCTCAGCAAATCCATCAATTGTAACATCCTCAGCCATTAAAGAAATCTGTTTCGATTTATTTAGCTATATATCCATCCTCTGATCTAATTTGGCGAAGTATCTCTTCACAAACTACAAGCAAACATTTGTATCAATGGTAAGCTGATGCAGCCTTGACATTGCTTCTTCTTGGGGAATCATGGCCAGTAATTACTGCCAGATTTGGTTCTTGAACAATACTTTTGTGCACTCCATCTAGAAGCAAGTGTGTAAAATCTGCATATCAATTTACTGGTCGGAGGGAAATTCATCAAGACTGTTCACTAGCAATTAATTTTTCACTAGAAACTGCTTTTTTATTTCTTTAATAAGTTTTTTCACAGAGTAGAGAGTGAACTCATCGGTAAATTTAGGATTTGGATCTTTCACTTTTTTCCCTCTCATCAATATCATTTGCACTATTTCATCAAGAGTAAAGCTGTCCTCACCCAAGTGTTATTTGTCCTTGTCAAGTTCAACAACTAAATCGCTGAGGCACTCTAAATATTATTCCTTTTTGCTCTGCTCCTCAGCGACTCTCCCTGCTATCAATTATCTGGTGAGATAGGGATATTGTTGAAGTAATGGACGCAATAATTTATCAGTAGTTCGTTTGGTAAAGAATAAATCATGATTAGTAATAATGGCTTGCTCATAGCTGTCCAGAAAACGTTCATAATCTTAAGTTAGTTTTTGATGCATTTCATTATTTTTAACTGTGTAAGCTTCAATTTTGGAAGATAATTCCTGCTTCTTAAATTTGTCATATTTGATGATTGGCTTTTCAAGTTCGCTTTTAAGATGGTTGATCTCGCCCTCATAAGGATTTTTATAACTGTTGTATAAACTGTGAAAATGTCTTTTTAATGACTCCTCGTAATTTTTAATACTGTTCATGGCTTCTTTCAAGCTGTGATAGTTTTTCTGAATTTAACCATAACTACATCAAATTCAATTAGCTGGTCCTTCAAGGTCAGATAACGCTATTTGGCTGCTTTTTGACTCATAATGTTGGCTACCTCAATCTGTCCTTTCCTGTATTTTTCATAATTGAATGCTAAGGCCTTAATTGAAATCAATCTAAATTGGTCATCTTTTTCTTTGCCTACAGGTGTTTTGTTTTTGTAGAGTTAAAAGAAATGTTTGATTTGCTTTTCAGATATCTTGCCTGGTACGATCTCTTTTATAAATTAAACAAATTATGGCTCCTTTACTGAATAGAGTAACGTGTACTATCAATGTCTGGATTATTTGCTTTGCTTTTACCATGCCATAGTAAAAACATGTCCCTAATGTTACGAATATCACAATCCAGTAATTTTTAGAAGACTTTATTTGCCACACGCCGTCGTTATTACTCATAATCATAAAGACTATTGAAGCCAGGAGGAACTGGCGGCATTTACTTTACTGCTCCTTTTTTTACAGGTTTTGAACGTTCTCTTTTTATCTTTCCAGCAGGTTTTTTATCAACTCTCTGCTTCTTTATTACTTTTTCTATGTATAAGAATGGCTGGGCTAACTACTGTGCCACTGGCAACCTATCGATATTCTCCTGAAAGCGGAATCTAGATAAATACAATAATGAACTTTGCTGAGAATGTTTTGGAATTAACCATCATATCTTTTGATTGTTCGTTATTTTGGGGCTACCTTGGTTTGGTTGTGGGTATGGGATGAATGATGGCTATGTGGATAAAATGATACCGAGCTTGGGTTTATCCCTTTTTGCCAAATAAGATGAACTCAATCGTTTTATATAACTTCCATGTGAAGCATATTTCCCTTTATCGATCATAATAGTTAATATTTATCAATATTAGATCAATTTTGATAAGAAAATCAAATTTGTTAATTAATTTTGGGAAACTGATAATTAAGGGTCGAAAACAACCTTTTTTTAAAATATTGATAAGTAAAGATTAGTATTTTTTCTATTCTGATCTCTTGAGAACATCTCAGCGAAATTGATTTGAGCTAAGTGAAGTCTGGTTGGGTTGAAGTGGTCAATACCCGACTGAATTAATTTCTAAAAAAGTTAATATGCAATAATTAGTATATTATCTTCCTTGAAATCAGGATGAATCTTCCTCCTCTTCGCTTTTAGAGACAGACCGTTGATTTTCCTTTAGGTCTTTCTTAAGGAATCTTTTAATCACCCTCTCCCTTGCGTTGATGAACCAGTTATTGACTTGATAAACTGTTAACTTCGATTATCTAGCCATCTCTTGCTTTTTAACTTGAGTGGGATAGGGATCATGAAAATTTTATAGTAACCACTTCTGCATAATGCTGGTCGATTAAAGTGGAATTTTGCTATTTTTTCCCTTGCGCCTGTGCTCTTTTTTTATTTTCTTCTATTTTTATAGTTCTTCCTTCGGTTTATTTAAGCGGCGTATGAGATTGCTTGAATTTCTATCGATGGTGGCTTTGAGTCCGGCAATTTTTTCCATAATTTATCTAAGTGAACTAAGATCTACTGTTAGCTCTGTAATGCCAAGAATTCTTCCTCGCATAGAAGAGGGAAGTAAGTATCCAGTATATTTTCACATGCTCTTTGAAAAAGTGTATAACTCTTCTGGACTTAATCGAAGTTGTGATAATTGGCTTTTCCTTTCTCTGAGTGGTGATAATCTTACTGATATTAAAGATGTATTCAGATTGTTCCTGTATTTTCTTGAGAATATCATTGTGCTCCTGTTTGAGAAAATCTCTCATTTTCTTCAAACGATCTATATTAGAGTGGGGATACTCTCGATTATCTCGTCAGTCACTTCTGCTAAGAAATCGTCCATCGAAAACGTGTATTATAGCTCAAACCAATAATACCTGTGAATATATAAAGGGATAAAAACTGCCAAAAAACTCCATAATTAAATAGAGAAAATCATGTTTAGTAGTTTGATCTGTTTTCGATCGTTTTTGTTAAAATAAATGTTTTACGGATATTTTGTTAATTTATATTATTAATGTGAAACGATAACGACGAAAATAATTTGCATTATATGATCCTTTTTTCTTATTTGTTAATTTTTGATTAACTTACACAACACTCAAATATGGTCATATACAATCTTGATTATCTCAATAATAATACTTAAATAGAAGACATCAAATCATATCAAGGGTAGGGGTTATTCATGTTGTTAAGGTTTGGATTGGACATTTCCATCCCCATCTTCAAGTTAGCCATCTGCATCTCCTCTGGGTGCCAATTACTTGGTGCCTGGAATTGAAAGTTGACAGGCATCCATGGATAGATCAAAATAGGCTGTTTCACAACTGGCAAATCAGAACAGCAAGTACAACTTGCAGAGAGCACTGCCTAGACCTGTAAATAGTAGATACTTTTCAAATTTTGTCCTCTAGCTGTAGGCTTTATATCCATGGGGTTGAGCTTGTTTGTTTGGTTTACCATCTTTACTATCTGTTCGCGTTCACCTTCTTGCCCAGGTTATAGCCCTGGGAATCTGTTCTCGAATATATTGTAAACCCTTGATTTCTGATGATTTTCTCTGGATACATAAGTAATTTCATTTTTAAGTGTAACTGATACATTTTATACCTGAGATTTTCCCTATTTGTTGTCAACTACGCAATACATTTTAGCATCTTCTCCAGGTGAATAGGCGTTCTTTTCGAAGAAGCAACGAATACGAGTGGTGCCTTGGTCGCAACAGCAGCATGATGTGACGTGAGCCTACATTTCTTGCTTGTCGTTTTTTATAGCAGTTGTTTAGCGAATCACTATCTAAGTTTTGCATTTAACAATGCGCAATCTAGTGTTGAAACCACGAATAAATGCTTGCATTTCATATTTGATGCGACCCTTACTCTTATTATCGCTGGATTTATCCTAACTAAAACAAACTATACCATAAAAGAAGCTGGGTAATCTTCACCTGTCTTAAAACTAAAAGGGAAGGAATATTGCCCTGGAGGAATAAATTTTCCGCCAAAACTGTAAAGCACATGAGCGAGCCGAGAAATAACTCTCCCTCCAGCATATCTTTTAATTTCAATTATTTGATTTCCATTGCGAACATAGTTATATCGCATTGACTCTTCTTCTCCAGGGTGATCCGAGGAGTCTGAACTTTCCATGTGCACTCTATAACTCTAACTAGAAACAAATTTACATTGTGCCAGATGAGGTTATTTTGAATTCCTTGTTTTTCCTGTTCAGTGAGAACACGTTCTTCAATCCAGCGGACTGACTCCCAACCCTTAAACTTGACAAGAATTTAGTTGGCATTGATGACCTCAACAAGATTGAGAAAAATGTGTCCTTGAATGGTGTCTCCTGCGAAATAGAAGGGTTTGTCGACTTGAATGAAGGCACTTGACATTTAAGATAAAATATATTTGATAAAATAGATATGTTGACGATAATATAGTAGCGAATCTGATTAAATATCTAATGAATTTAAAATTAATAATATTTAATCTAATAATAATATCTCTTTGATAATGGAACATTCAATTTTTCTTCTTTTTAATTCGAATGAAATAATCAGATCGTTGATGCAAATGGAATAAATTATCAAAAGTATAATTATGTTTGATATAATAAATTTGGTAGCTCTTCCTATAAATGATAAAAATTATCATATTTTTGAATGATTGTCTCATTTTTTATAATTTTTATTATTTATGTTGCGGCTCTTGCAGTAAATAATTATAATATAGTTATTAGTATTTATAAATTATATGAAAAACAAAACAACAATTGAGACTCTTCTTAGTGCCTCTTTAGAAGAAAACTATGCTTATACTGCATATAGGCAAAGAAAAATCAGCAAATCTGATTTTATGGAGGAAATTTAGAGAATTTAGGGTTGGAGCCCAAGCAAATCAAAAAAGTTATCATTTAACTGCAAAAATATAAACATCAATAAATTTAAGGACAAAAGGGAGTACTTTCATGAGCATTAAGCAAAGCAAGCTGAAAAATTGGATACTTTTAAATCTCCCGTTCGTTTTATTTTAAATAAGAAGCTAAATGAATTCAACAATCAAGAAATTAGTATCGCATAGAGCAATATTTTTTATAAAACATCTGAAATGGATCAAGAATATCTTCTACCATCCATTTAGGCAATTGCTAAAAAATCTGAAACGAAACTAGATTTTGTAAAGGACAGCAAAATTAATGCTTTAAATTTTAATTCAAGAAAGCAGAAACTCGCAAAAACACTATTTTAGTAATTTAGCGAAGGTTAGCGAAAAGAAAAAGTTAAAAACCGCTCTCTACCTTCCAAGAGCATTAGGGATAGATAAGATATTAATTTATAAAAAAAGCTTTCTCATAAAAAATAGGGTCTCCTGTCATTGATTTCCTACCCCATGGATTCTTTCATGCCAAAAGAAAAGTCATAGCAATTAATGGCTCTTCGACTAACCAATTATATTCGTAAATATACACTTGATCCTTTTTGTTGATATAGCTTTCTATCAAACAGGTATAAGGAATTAAATGAACTTTAGTATTCTGCTAATTTGCAATTTTTAGTTGACTTAAAAATAATTGAAAACTAGTTATGAGTTGTTCATCAATTATAATAATATTGACGATTAATTTTGATAAATTCAATTGCCTCAACAATAAATCGCAGCTTTTCCCCATTGCCAACTAAGTAATATTTAAACTTACATCGGAGTCACAGCTGCAATAATTATTCATAAAGTCAGCTTTTAATAAAAAACAGTTATTTGAGGATTTAAACCTTCAAAAGTATTCACAACTGTTAAAGTTACTACTAAATTATTTTTGTTTCTATCGATTGAAATAATTAACTATCCTTTAATATTTTAAAGTTTAAAATAACATCATAAAGATAATACTTGATTAGATATTTGATTAGCAATTGCTAAATATAGAATGAATAAAGATTTAAACAAACAATCAAAAAATTGAAAACTAATACATAAAATTTATTTCGACCCCTTTTCAAAAATATATTTTGAGGCATGAAAATTTTCAAAAGTAAATTTTCTTTCTAGAGAATTAAATAGCATTTAAAGGTAATTTTAAATTAAAGATTTGATTATTATATTAAATAAGATATTAGAGATCAAATAAAATAATCTCAGTTGGTTTTAAGGATAGTAAACTAGCAGGGATTCTCCATCACTTCCTGTAGACGCTGTCTATATTTCAAATGAACTGAATAATGATATATTCTCGAGTTGAAAACTCGTGACAGACAATGCTTCCGGAGATATTCCCAAGAAAGAATTCTAAAGGCCCGATGAAAAGGGTTTCCTTAGTCTGTCCACAATAATCGTAATTCATAAATAGTATGAATGCGATCTCTATAATGTTCGACAGATTTCATAAAATTCTTTTCATCAATTTTCAAAAAAGTTAAAATCTTAATTCTTCTTTATTTGTTCTTCCGAATATAGCTAAAAATTCCTTTGGCCAAATTTTTTACCATGTTTTTAGACTCAGTTTGTATTTTCAATTTTTAATTTTGCTTTTTTGGCAAATTACTATTATTATCATCATATACGAAAGAAGAACTATTTATGTCATTTTCGAAAGTTGTCATTTTCTATTTATTTTTAAACCTGCATGATTCACTAACTTCCTGGATGATTGTAGGGCCTCTTGAAGGTGAATTTGATTTAAATTGACACTCAGAGCTCAAACTGGCTTATTCTAGATCTCCTTGCTTATTGCAGTCAGCCACCTTCAAATCATTCAAATTCCTCAATTAGTTTTGTGAGTTAGAGACCAAATTTGTGACCTTTTTGTTTAACTCTTGATAGAGAAGGCACTGAGGCTATAACAGTCTTCTTATGAGGATATTTTGAGCATTGATCATTTGGATCATAGAGTCAATAACACTAACTTCCTGAAGGTTGATTTGTATCATATCCATTGGACTGGCTTAAAATTTGCGAAAAGCAGAGTTTTTAAACATATCCTGAGGGCTATTGATGAGCATTTCTTGAATGTATTTGTAAATTTTAACTTATAATTAAAAGCATATTGTATATTGTGGAAATATTGCATAATTCATAAATCATTTCTACGACTTTTTACAAGAATAAAACAGTGATTTAGAAAAAAATACAATAAAATAGCCTTGATAACTTTTTTCTAGAATTTGTTAAAACAGGCAAATCGTTTCATAATCATTTACTTTTCATTAAATTTGGTTTATTGTAGATAGTACTTTGTCAGTAATGAGTTCTATAAAAAATTGAAGGTTATATTTTTTGTCAATTTGTTTTTAGGAACAATTAACAATATATTTGATTGATTTAAAGTTAATAAATTGAAAGTAAAGATAATTTTCAAATATTGATGTTAAGTAATAACAGGGCATTTATTAGCAACAATAAAAATAAAAAACTCTCAGATTAGGAGTTTTTTATATATTAACTCTTGATTTAGAGTATATATTATTAGTATTATTAATTATAAAAGGAAATTGCTTTCATAAGTTAAATAAAAGCCTCCAATATAAACTTAAAGATAATATAAGTGAGTTCTAATATTATTTAAAATATTTAATTTAAAAATCATTATTGAATAAATTTTTATAAGGCAACTCTTATTTTTTATAAAATTTATAAGATGTATCATCAGATAAATATTAAAAATATAGCATTACAACTTATCTTTTAAAATAATTATTTATTGATTTTAAAGTCCAAATTAAATATTCTATACAATCCTCAGAAAAATTAAGTTCACAAAATCACTTAATAATAATGAAATTGATGACAAGAAAATAATTTGCAAAATCAGGTTTGTGTAGCAAAATAAATAGCTATTATCTTTTATCCTAAGAACATTCACTTATATTACGTATTCATAGAAAGTATTTTTAGTTGCTTTATTTGTTAGTAGACCACGATTATTGTCTTCGTTAATATTAATGCCTGAATTTGATATCATAAATTCAAGAATTTACTTAATTCTTCGTTCCTGCTACAGAATAATTAATCAGCTGAGCAAATAATTTCCTTCCTTAACTTTTTTTCTTCAGATGAGATTGCTTGTTTTAAATAAAAATAATTTTTAATAATTGTTTTATTTGACTTTAAGATGAATACTTGTCGGGCTTATAATTTAATAGCATATGCTTAAGCCGAATTCTTTATTACCTGATACTTAACACTCGGACCCTTAGGACCAATTTAAACTATTGGAATTGATGGGGCGTGGGGCTTATGGTTAAGTTTACAAGGCGATGAACAAAAAGAATGGTTCTCTTTATGCAATAAAAATCATCTCTGCCACAAGTTTATCTTAAATAAGCTCAATAAAAAAATAAATTCAGGTTCTAAAGCTGTGTAACAATGAACATATAGTCAAGTACTATGGTTCTTACCTCAAGGACAGCAAGTTATGGATTGTGCTTGAGTATTGTCATGCAGGAAGTATAATCGATTTGCTAAATATTACTCAAAAAAAACTTAATGAATACTAAATCGCCTCAATATTAGAGAATGTGCTAGAAGGATTGGTCTATCTACATTAAAATAAAAAGATACATCGAGATATAAAAGCAGCAAATATTCTTCTCAATAATGAGGGTATAGCCAAATTAGCAGATTTTGGAGTAGCGGCATAGAGTATATCTACTAACGCCGGACATAGGTCACAAGTAGGATCACCTTATTGGATGAGCCCTGAAGTTATGAAAAATAATGAATATACGAATAAAACAGATATTTGGTCTCTAGGGGTAACGGCTATTGAAATAGCATAGGGAATTGTTCCCAATTTTCACATTAAAAGATTAGTAGCAATATTTCAACTCAAAGATAAACCTATACAACAATTAAAATAACCACAAAAATGGTCAATCGAATTTAATAGTTTTATAAAGGAATGCCTCCAAATTAATCATCTTAAGCGCCCTGAAGCAAAGACACTACTTAAACACGAATTTATCGTCAAAAAATCAAAAGGTAAGAATTTATTAGCGTAATTAGTTCAAAATTCACTACCAGATATTGAATAATTTAGACGAAATCAGCAGCAATACGAAGATTCTGAGGAAGATTTTATGAATATGCTTAACACTTCATCTATAGATCAGTAAATTAAAGGAACTAATTAATTAAACCCCACTGAGAATGGTAAAGATGATGATACTCAAAGAGGAGGACTATTTTTTCATTAATAGCATAATAATCTCGAGTCCTCGATGATTGTAAAACATGATGAGATAAATTAGTCAATGATTGTCAAAGAAAATTAAATCAGTAAGATCATCGTAAAATAAAAGTAAAAAGAAAAGAAAAGCTCGATTAATTTTCTCAATGATTATATTAAAGAACTTAAAAATGGTGAAAGTTAAATTAATTAACAAAGAGAATAGTTGAAAAGGAAAGTGTTAAAATATGACGAAATTTGTTTAAAATAAATGGAAAAAATATTTATGAAATATAAGGAAATTATCAATAAAATACTGGTGGAAGGAATCAATGATCATTTTTTTGGAATGGATTAAGCCTATATCAAGAAACAGTTCACTAGCAAGCTCCTTATATCAGAAAATATCAAACAATTCATTGTAAACTTCCCAATTTATAAGGATATTTAAATCAAATCGGAAATTAAACTCCCAAAAAATACATAAAATCTTCAAATAATACATTTGAATACTCAAATAAACAATCTAGTTGATTCGAAAGACATATTTTAGCTCAAACAAGCAAATTCAAGAAACTTCAAGAGTCAGTAGTTTATTTCGAAACCATCTAAAACTCCCGAAAGGCACGGTTTTAACTCTAACAGTATTATTTCAGATATAGAGAACGTGAAATATAAAAATCAAGCTTTTAATAAACCAACTAATAAGCGTTTTGTTGCTACTGAGCCACCAGAATGGATACCAGATAGCATACCCTTTCAAATCGAGAAAGATCTGATAATTACAGATAAAGATAAACTTAAACTGTTTTTTCTCGATCCGGATGTCAAGTAATCGCTGTTGATTCACATGAAAGGAGCAAGCAATTGCCACTAAATGATTGGAGAACCGAACACAATCAAATATAATCGTGTTAAAAAGAAATTATCAGATGAACATAGTTTGAAACATTAAAACAGTGTGACAATCATTCAGGGTAAAAATATGAATCAAAATCATTTTAGTGAGCAGGAATTTCTGTTGCTCAATGAGTAATTATAAGAAGATGAAAGTTAAATTGACATTAATCTTTTTAATATTAAAGATAACTTGGCAAAAGATGCTAATAAAACCAGAAAAAAAGAGAAAAAGGTGAAAATGGAAAAGAACAAGCCTCATATCAGTTAAAAAAGAATTGATAACAACTTAAAATGCCAGTATAGTAGTTTTGGAGGTAAGAATAAGGCAGGAGTCGCAATGTGAGTTCCTTTTTTCCTTTAAATTGCAATTATTTATTTGAATGATTTACTATATAAGATCTCGAAACATCATATAATAATAATCATCAAAAGTATTACAATTATCATTGATTACTAAAGTAAATAGCCTCCAATTCAATATATTGATAAATAAGCTCTGTATTCCTATATTTCCATAATGATTCTTAATCGTTCATTCATAAAACTAAAAATTAATACTGAGATAATTCCATTTTTAATAAATTAACAACCAAGTTATTATTCGGTAAAGTAATTTGATACATAAAGCTTATTAAGATTGTAGTTTACTATTTTCAAATTATTTTTCAGAAATACTTATTACTTTCCCAAACTTAACATTACTACAAATTGTGTATAATCCATTTATTAGGAATTACAAACTTAAGAAAATATAAAATACATAGATTGATAAACATCAAGCGGAGGGAATGAAAAAAGAGGGAGAATAGAACGAATAATTCAGGCCAGAGCTATTCTCTACAGGACTCATTATCAGACCGGAGCCGGAAGGATAATAAAAACAGCTTGGCTGGGGATAAATCACCAAGGGAATATAAACAATTCTTCGTTGTTGTTGTTGGAAATGGTGATGTGAAACTGAAGAATGTAAATTTGTTGGCAAGGGGCGTGGCTCAATCTTAATGACCCGCTTCTTATGCCTGAGTTATGAAAATGATTCTCGACATAGTGGGCAAGTATTTTTAGACTGTATAAGCTAACTCTTACCTTAGACCATTTTCGAATACATCGCAAGCAAAATTGGTGAGTACAGCCATCTAGGGAGCACTAACTAGTTAATTGTTTACGTTTGCGGTTTTTTAGAGGCAAATTGTACATTAGACACCCTTACTGCTATGATCACCTATTCCTCGCATTAATTATAATTATTATAAATTCGTCATCCCTTTAATTGGATTTTAAACAGCATTTTTTTCACATAAGCTCCATCTATTTTTCTTATTTTAGCTTAAATTTGCAGTAATATTGGCAATAAAATAAAAAGTAAGATCTTCTTGACTCTGGAATAATTTTTATAAATCCTATTTTAAAAAATTAAAAATTTAATTTTTGGCATCAAATTGAAGTTTATTTTCATCATCTATATGATTGTTCTGATCATTGAGTGTTTTTATTTGATTTTTGTTTTTTCATCTTCGAAGTAATTTTTAATTGGAAACACATTAGAGTCTTATAAGTCATCTGCAGTTAGCATTACATTTACTCATCATTCCTTACTTAGTTATCGAATTTAATAGCCTTGATTTGATTACAAATAAGGTAACTGTCAAAAGCTGATTAGAATTAAAATTAATGAGATCCAAGAATGATCTTAGTATAAATAAATGATTTCATCTTACTTCTATTATTTTCAAGTCAAATAACCATAGTTTTTGTTATAAATTTTATTGAAAAATAGGAATGAATTGATTTTAGATTTAATTTAAAAAAATTAATGTTGATTAATAATAATTCTAAATATTTTTTTATCAATAAAACATGAGCCAATTACCATTTTTTTAAAATTATTTTACAAAATTATTTTGAGTCATTTAGTTTGTTGAAGACAATGATTCATGCATCATTATTTTTTTATGTTTGCTATTTATTTTAGTTTGGTAATTTCATAAGCTTCGAAAGATGTTGATGAATTCGGAAGTAATAAGATTAATAGATATGGATACAGCATTAATTTCACAAAATTAATCTATCTAAAAAGTGTTTATTATTGTTCTTGTATTAAAATTGGATATGAAAATTATCAAAAGCAAAATTCCTTTTCTTAAATTCAAAAGCTAAAGGAATAAAAATGAATTTTAAAACTAACTTTCATTGATCTATATATTTTTCACAAATTAGAGTACATGCCAAATAAAGATGATCGTGAAAGATCAAAAGAATATATCAAAATTAATGGGTTTAGTCATCCTTTTCCCATTTTGCAAATATTGGCAATAAGTCTAATGCTGGTCATCTTTCTGCTTGGGATAAGTATCATTCCATCCATCATCGAAATAGAAGCTCCTATTCTTGACTTAATTATGGGCTTTGATAATTACTTTATTCTTGCAATCATAACTGACAGCCTCCTTCTGATGCTAAGTGATCCTGCTGACCCAAGATTAATTGATCAAGACTATTACAGGAAAGGAGAAAAATTACAATTTTGTCAAGATTGTTCAGCTCAAGTGGATGTTCTCAGTTATCATTGCAAAGTTTGTTGTCGATGCGTTGAGGAGTTCGATCATCACTGTGTATTTTTAAACAATTGCATCGGGAGAAAAAACTACAAGCAATTTTTTAGATTATTACTTTCTCTCATTACCTATACAAGTACCAATATCGGAATGGGAATATGGTTATTTTTTAATCTTGAAAACGTCTTTAGATGGATCGCTTTGAGCTACAGTATACTTAGTTTCGTTGTTTTTGCAGAAATTTTATCCTTAACAATCTTTCACTGCTATATCAGCTGCTTTTTGTACAAGACTACTCTCCAAGTAATCAAAGGTGATAAAATTAATATTAGATAAACGATTAATGGCGAATAAAAAATATTTTCTCCGAGGATATTACCATCAAATTTAACAAATGCGCCATCTAAACTTGAGTTTCATTAAACTATGTTTGCTAATGGTCCACAAACATAAACTCCTCTCTATCGTTAGGATTGAAATTCGAGAAAAAGGTTTATAGGCTCGTTGATTATTTATATTGCTTCACTATCGGCATTTTTTAGTCTCTGGATAAAATAAAGAAATATTGGTGTATTGATATTTTTTCAATTTATAAGAATCTAACAGTGATCTATGTTTGAATAGTTAATGAATGAAAACCCAATAGCATCTTTGGCTACATTGCAAACAAAATATAGAGAGAAAGACTTTCTATAAAAATCAACAAAGAATAATGGAAATTGAAAGAGTCCTAAAACGAACTAAAAAGTTGGATAATTTTTTATGCCAAATTATTGATTTGATACTCCTTTGATGGATGAATTATTTGTATGAATTTGATAGCATGAATAGTAAAAGATGATGATAGTTTAATCACAGATCACCGGAGAATAATTTGATGGCAAAAAATGAGAGAATTAGAACAATTACGACACCAAGAGTGAGCTCCAGTTTTTGAGTATAAATTTATTTGTCCCTTTCGTACTATTCGAGAATTTCTTGATGCGATGGTATGTTTTAGTTATCTTGTTCCTTGGCCTGGCGGGTGACTTTCTCAATGTATTCCTCGTTAGTAGTTGGTTCTTCCGATTTCATTAAATAATTATTAATATAAATAGTTGTTAATAAAATAATTCAAAGTTTTAGGAATCTTAACTATCATTTAAACTTGGCTCACACTGCAATCAAGTGATTTCTTTTGTATTTGCTTCGAAAATGATTTTATATTGAAAAATCGAATATGAAGAAAAGAAATGGAAATATTGTTTTTGTTGGTTTATTTATGTTTCATAAGACATACATAAAAAACATCAGATTTAAGAGGATAGCTCCACATAAACTAAGAACTAGAAGTGTTATATGTTGTTTTTTCCAACGTCCAAAATGGTGGTAACTTGACCAAAAGTTGGCATTGTATATCATAAAATTAGCGCGGCCACGTTCCTCACGCAAGCTTAGCTCTTTTCGAATGTCCTTATTATAATTAAGTGAGAAACCTTATAATTCTACGTCAAAAAGGCTTTACCTTTAAATTCTATTGCAAATGCATAGTAGTCTTTGTGCAGTTTGAAACATAATTCTGGATCAAATACCATGTTTTTGAACGGATCTGTTACACTCTCTTGATTCTTTTCATGAATGGAAAGGCATTTCCAATAAACATAGAAACAATAACTTGCCAACACCGGTAAAAAGCAATCGAGAATCGGAACAAATAGAATCACTAAAAAGAGAGCCTATTTATTATAAAAGGTACTTTTCCCTTCCAGTCCTCAAATAGGAGAAAGGCTTGATTGTGAAGCGAACTAGTAGGCATTCGCTATAGCATTTTTTCATCCACAATACAATTGGGTTTGTTATAATTATCGATAAAGACATTGTAACGTGAGATTAGGGGCAGTTACTGCAAGGGTGGCTCGTTTAATTGACTAGGCTTCGTAGTCAATAAGGAATCGGTATTCATTCTATAATTATAATATCAAAAAATTAATATTTTCCCTTATTTTTTGGCTTTCACCTTCATCATCAGTTTTTTATTTATTCAATATTGATATGGATATTTAAGTATTTGAAGTATTTAACTTTTCTATAAGATAAGTTAGAATCTTTTAATATTGAAAATATATAGGCTCAAGTTTTTTGCCCGACAACACAATGCTTATATGAATTATTTTAAATAAAGCCTTCAATCATGGCTATAACTTATTATCAACTTTACACTTCTATATTATTTTTGTCATGGAGAATTTAAGTCCAAAGGGCGACGAATAATGGATAGCAGATAAGGATTAAAAAACTGAAGCCGACCAGATTTTGCTATTGCCTGAAAACCCTATCGAGCCTAATGAAAAATAAGAGTACGAAGAAACGGAATTTACCGAAAAATAATAGCAAATTTAAAAATTTCCTCCGAAGATGGACGAAAAATAAGTTGAAATAGTTAAATTCAGCGAAACAATTTGCTTGGAGGACGGCAATATATTTTTAATTCTGTTCATCGGCCGCAAGATGGAAATAGAGGGTCGCATAAAGGCCACTAACTACGCAATTTCTTTTTTAATAATAAATAAAATGGCAGAGGAGGAAGTTTTTTTCGAAATCCCTATCGGTTATTTAATCCGCTGTGAACGTTCTTATTAAGACAAGCCATATTCAACTATATAAATTTGGCTCAAATATGGTTGTAGTTTTAAGATCAGATATGGGGAAAATAAATCGGACATCAGTCTGAGGACATATAGAGTGATATCAAAATTAATAGAAACATCCACGTAATTTCCATTTGAATACGGATCATCAGTTGATCCTCATCTTAAATATACTCCTTTCTAGCCAATATTTCCTAAGTTTGACGATTCATATTGGTATGACAATGAAGGATGGAAAAAGTATTCCAGCTATCCAGAAAAGTTTGTAATTTTTGTTTAAATTAGAAAGTACCATTTCCTTACTTGTCCAAAAATAATCCAGATTAACGATTGGTTACTCTTTCCTTCGTTTTTAATAATGGCAAATAAAATATTGGCATATGGAGAACGGGAGTCGGGAAACCAGATCCCATCGAAGATGACTGGATTAGCAAATCAAGAATCTCATCTAGCTTATTTACTATATAAATTAAAAATAAAGGAATAGGGACTGCAAAAAGCTTTGCTTCTCGGGCAGTTGAAGTTTAAGGCCTTCAGTTTCTGAAGGATTCATTCAACAACGTCATTAGAATCACTTATCACAATCATTAATCTTTGAAATGGCTTTCAAATTTTAATCAGACTCGCTGGCTGGATCAAATTGCTTTTCTTCTCCAAGAAGCCTCTTTCCTTGTTAATAAAATATTTGAGGAATCAGTTCAAATTACAATTATAGCTGATACTGAGTTGCGAGGAGCACAATTAGTAGCACTTACTCAGATTCTTCTATTTCCATAATGCAGAACTGTAAAGGGATTTGGATAGTTGATGGAAAGATAGCTATTGCAATGGGGATGTCGTTTTAGCAAAAAATAAGGAGATTTGGAAAAAGGAGCAGGAATCATTCAATTTTTAGATGCTGTTTTTCAATTAACTTGCATCTATCCTTTAAGCTTTTAGTTCAGTCAAGCCTATCTAGTCTTTCTCGCTGAAAATGTGTATTCCAACAAATTTGGCAATTTCTTGCTCATTACTCGCTCCATTAAAGAGAACTAGCGAGAAAATCTAAGCATATGCTGTTGCATTTGGGCTGTAGTAAAATAGTGGTTGCAAAATCCTGAAATAGCTTGCAACTATCTAAATCCTTTCTATGTCGATTTCAAGGAGTGCGATATTTATGAACTAAAGCAATATCCCTCCCTCAAGCACCTTAAAATATGGAATGGATTTTTCTTTAAAAAATTTAGATTAAAAAATCCTGATTACAGCATATTTAGTCGTTATCAGCAACTTTATATTCAGCATTATCACAATAAACGCAAGACAGAAGAACTAAGAAAAGAGCTTAGTTAACAGCACAAGATTATGGTTGAAAGTAAGGCTACGCTCAAGGAACTGAAGAGTCTAAATGATCTTTGAATTAAGTTGTTATTATTAGTGTAAATGTAAATAAATTAATAAATTATTTATTGCTATGTTCATTGTAATGATCAAATGGAGGAACATTCAAAAAAGAAATAAAATTCACTGACAAATTTATATTCCTCATTGCCGTTTTAAATCTTAAATGAAGGATCAATACCAACAATATTTTATAATTATCCTTTCAATAAAAGTCATGGCACAGCGTATGTCTAAAAGACTCCAGAAGGAGTTTTAGCAAATTCAGAAGAATAACCTGGATATGAAGGCTACCCTGCCTAACGGTGACCTTACCCTTTGGCATTTATCCCTCATGGGTGCAAAGGGTACTCTCTATTAGGGAGAATCTTTTGTTCTTCAACTTCGGTTTAGCAATGACTATGTACAGCTTTTTTCATTCAGCCTATCGATTCCCCATAAGTTATATTTATTGGTCATGTTCCAGTTCATGAGCACATCTATTCTAATGGTTTTATTTGTCTCTCCATTCTCTATGATGGTAAGTTTGCTCTAAATTAGAATGGTCACCAGCTTTAACAGTCAGTTCCGTTTGTCTCTCTGTGCTGTCTATGTTGAGCAGTGCCACCAAAAAGATAAAACCTCCAAATGATGCTGAATTTGTCAAGAGATCTGCAGGCCGTGGTCCAAAGGCTTTTCTGTGGAGTTACCATGATGATAAAGCATGATTGATGTGATGAATCTCATTACTTGACTATTTTAATATTGAAATGATAAAGCAGTATTTGTAATTAAAATTTAGG
>Ga0302186_10000359_pt1 | contig 41570 bp, 21 predicted proteins | sample II_Bog_E1_2_FD_198782 | JGI IMG/M metagenome (GOLD analysis project Ga0302186, IMG submission 198782) | Peat permafrost microbial communities from Stordalen Mire near Abisko, Sweden - II_Bog_E1_1 | ecosystem: Environmental > Terrestrial > Soil > Wetlands > Peat | place: Sweden: Abisko... | reverse complement strand
GATTCCGTTCATCTGGAGTTCTATCATCCGAGCTTTAACTGATAACACTCCATCTCACATCCACATCAGACACTTTTCCTTTGAAAAAAGGACTGCCTGCTGTTAGAGCAAGGAAAATAGGACTGATGACATTCAGTTGATCGTAGACGTATCTCGCATGATCAAAGTTTTTAGTAGAAAATGTGCATTGCAAGCAGCACGCCCCCATTCCAAAAGCCATTGCATCCATATGAATGAATCCTTCCTTTGGTTCTGTTTTATTGATTTCATCTAAGTTAGTATTTTAATCCACGAGCAATGGTACATATATTTCAACATTTTTTTCTCTCCTCATGCGTATATGTTTCGTTAAGGTTCTAAATCTGGAATGGTTGGCAATATGGTTATCATCAATGTATAAGCTTTGAGTGATCTCATTGTTGAATTTTTTTTCTGTCTACGGCTAACGTACTCCAAGAAAAGGAATTATAGGTATAGTCAAAGCAAGTCTAGATTTGCCATGAAGGACATCATATCTGCTCCTGATGGAAGCAATAATTTCATAAAAATTGCAACTTGTGCTGTATGGCTCGCTTGGGATTATTTAAAACATCCAAGCGCCATGTTAAAGCACCAAAGGAAAACTAAGACCTTTATATTATTCAGAAATCCCTTCCTTGCACAATTGGACCTGCTGATCCTGCTAATGTTAGTTTGTCTTTAGGAAATGACCCTAAATTTCCTCTCCCCATTTAATGTGATCAATGCCAGCAGGCTTCCTCCAAGATTTATACATCTTGAGTAGATTGATAAATTGCCTCACTCCAATGATTTTCAAGTGTCTCTGTGCTCTTTTAGTTTATGGAAAATCTTAAATAGGCCCCAAGTCAGATAGAATTGCCATTAAATTTAAATATTGTATAAAGAATGCCATCAGTAATTTTAGAGGTAAACTCTGTAGTCATATTACAGGTTATTAGTTACATAATTATGTAATATTAGATAAGTATTAAGCATAATATTCCTCTTAATATGATAAATTTAATGAATTGTTGTAAGTTTTATTAATACTTTTAAATTTAAATTCAATTCCAAAGAAATATAATCAAAATAATAGTAAAATTTCATTTTATGGCTTAAGTTTGCTGTTTTTTTCTTTTCTTTTTTAATATTAATGTTACTTTATCAAACTGATCTTATTTATATTTATTACAATATTACTTAGAAGAAATAAATAATCTCATTTATATCGATAAATTAAAATTAAAGTTGCAAAGCAAAATTCTCCTAATTTCATATCCATCTGCCTTATAAGAGTATGAGATTAAATTTTTTCAAAAATATTAAACTTAGAATTTACATGAAAGGATAAATTCATGCTTAATCAAAATTTCTGCAGTGAACATTTGGCTAAATCCTTGAACTCATTCTATTTCCAGTCAGAGAATATCTTCTGGAAAGTCTTCTCTTGTATCTCCCCCGTTGAGATCTTGTGCAATGTCAGTAAAAGATCATCCATTACGTTTTTCGGGAGAATTGAGTTATGTTTATAGTCGGGGTGGTTGTCCACGTAAGTCCTCATCCAACGAGCCAAAGTTGGTCGCTCTCCCGATGCTGTTTCCTGCACAAAGTTTTTTATTTTGCTTATTAGCTCTTTCACATGATTGCATACCTTCATACATCCTTCAACACGACGCTAGATTTCATAGAACAACCCCCTGAAGTCATTTTTTCCAAATAGTATTTCAAAAACAGTCAATTCATCAATGATCGGCTATCCAGGGCTGTAAATATTGGTCCTAAAGTAAAATTTCTCTTTCCTAAGCGCATCTTTTTTGTGTGCCCGATCGAAGTTTTCTCTCAGCTTTGTAATGGGAATGTATAGATTGATGTCAGTATTTTAGTGTAAGACTCTGGTGATGAGGTGAATGAGGAGGCTAAAGGCCGAGTTTTAGTCGGCAGTGAGCTGCACTTCCATAGTCCTGAATTAAACCCTCCATCCGATATGGTCATCAATTGGTATTTTGAAGCGTACTGAGTTCCAGTTGGTCCCATTGAGCATTTCAAAAAGGATAAACTCCTTCTCACTCATATCTTTGAAGTTGCGGTGAACAATCAGGAAGTCTCGTCTGAAAATGTTGGCCAAATGAAAGACCATCTTTTAGTCCATTTCGATTTTATCTTTTTCAGCTATTTATTTTATGAAGTCTATGTCTTACTGTCTGACTCCAGTATAAAAATCACTATACTAAGGGTGATTAATCTCGTTATCCCATATGTAGTAGTTTGCGGAACTATAGCGAGAAGTCGGAATAAAGTCATAATGCTGAGGATTTCTCTCATTTGGAGTTCTATCATCTACACTTTAGCTGATTACACTCCATCTCACATCCCAATCAGATACTTTTCCTTTGAAAAAAGGACTGCCTGCTGTTAGTGCAAGAAAAATAGGACTGATGACATTCAGTTGATCGTAGACGTATCTCGCATGATCAAAGTTTTTAGTAGAAAATGTGCATTGCAAGCAACACGCCCCCATTCCAAAAGCCATTGCATCCATATGAATGAATCCTTCCTTTGGTTCTGTTTTATTGATTTCGGCTAAGTCAGTATTTTAATCCATGAGCAATGGTACATGTATGTCTACAGTTTTTTCTCTCCTCATGCGTATATGTTTCGTTAAGGTTCTAAATCTGGGGTGGTGAGCAATATGGTTATCATCAATGTATAAGCTTTGAGTGATCTAATTGTTGAAATTTTTTTCTGTCTACGGGTGGCGCACTCCCATAAAGGGAATTATAGGTATAGTCAAAGCAAGCCTAGATTTGCCATGAAGGACATCATATTTGTTCCTGATGGAAGTAATAATTTCATAAAAGTTGCAACTTGTGCTGTATGGCTCGTTTGGAATCATTTAAAACATCCAAGAGCCATATTAAAACATCAGAGGAAAACTAAGATCTTTATATTATTCAGAAATGTCTTCCCTGCACAATTAGAGTTGTTGGTGTTAGTTCACTTTTAGGAAGTGCCCCTAAATTTCCTCTCCCCATTTAATGTGATCAATGCCAGCAGGCTTACTCCAAGATTCATACATCTTGAGGAGATTGATAAATTGTCTCACTCCAATGACTTTCAATTGTCTTTGCATTTTTATAGTTTCTGGAAAATCTTAAATTGGTCCTAAGTCAGATAGAAGCCCCATCAAATGTAAATATTATTTAAAGTTATATGACGAACAATTTTTAATATTAAACTTCAGTAGTTATGTCATCAGAAAATATAAATTTAAAACTGCTAAATTACGATATTATTCCACAGGATACTAACGATATCCTATGCATAAAAAAATGTATAGCAAATGATATTATTATACTAATTAATTTGTAATTGCTATGCTCCCTGAATTTAAATATCTATTAAATATCAATTTTGAAATCATTAGTAAAAAAATCAATAAATTGATAAGGAGATATTATTTTATCGCATCTTTAGGATACGTTAAATGGGAATTTCATTCTATCAGCTGAAATCTTATTTCACATATGTTGTTGATTTTGGATACAGATAAACTCATTCAGAAAAGAAAAGAAAATTGTTAGCATATCCTTTAAATTCAATGATTTATCACAATATTTATATTTGATCGTGCCCTTTGATTTATGGTCTCAGAGACTCATTCATTTATTCTTTAGAGCTTGATATTTAAATATTGAGGCATGATATTAATAAGGTAATTCAATATTATTTGCTCACACTCATAAAGATTGATATGTATCAAGCTAATTCCTCTCCAGGAGACCCCAACGCTATTGTCCATCGATTTATATTTTCTTGAGTAATCCTAAATGTTCCTTAATTTTAAAACGTTTATTTCGAATCATCAATTCCTTGTTGCAAACTTATTCCTCAGTATCTGATTCTATCTTTTCCAATTAAACCACTTCCTTGTCAAACATCCAGTTAAAGCGTTTTACTAATACCTGATGATTGGAAGATTAAATGATATATCTTTCGTCAAAATTCACTGCAGCCACCCTTCGCTTGAATTCATCACTTTTTGATAGAAACTGAGGTCTTTCTGCTTATTTTAACCAGTTCTTAAGTACTTTAAAGAGATCCATAGAAGCTTCCTTCTCGAAGATAACCTGCTTCCATCTTTTTTCGAATTTATGGTTCCTTCCAGCAATCTAATCTAATGATATGATTACATAAGTTATCTCCCTCAAAATGGTTTCAATTGGTTCATAGCAGCCCCTGCATTCATATATGATCTTCTTTAAATTTTATATGCTTTTCTAAATCTTTATATTTATATATTTACCCTCCAAGTATTGTTTTATTCTTCTAGTAGACAGTTGAATCGATGAATAAACATATATTTTTAAATCTACTATCTTTTGTATTCGCCATCTTTTAAGATAGATGCTTAGAGAGAGCCAAACAACAGTCCTAACTGTTACTCAGTAGCTTTTTTTACAAGAATATTGGCAATCACCTTAATTCCATTTCGTGAAGAACATTTTTCATTGATTTGAACTGCTTAGCAAAAGGGCACATCAAAATTCTGTAGAGATTAGCAGAGTGAAGAAGTGACCAATTCTCTTTCAACCTATTTGTCAGAAGAATCAGCTCCAAAATAGCTTTAGAAAGACTCTATCTCAATCATGTTAAAATTGTTGTTTGACTGGTCCAATAAAAGAGCTATGATTCTCTCAACAAACTGCATTTATATTAACTTTTGCCGTTATTCTTCCCTTTTGGAAAGTTCCTTAAAAATTAAGGCAAAGGGAGTCATCCCATTTTTTTTGAGACAGAAAAGTGCATGACTAGTGATGTTTTTTGGAATAGTTTTAACATTTCTAAGGGCTAGCAGAACAAGACTAGTACAGACAAATCGAATCATTCTTGTTCCTTCAATCAAAAACTCCCTGAAGAAACGATGATTCATTTGACTTAGGTACCACTCACTAACTTCCTCCCTTTTAAGCATGCCGTCGATGATTCGGTAATAATTGGGAATGTGCTCTTCTTTATTACGATCTCTCAGCACCACTGTATGAAAATACAATAAAGTGAATTTGTAGGACAAATCTGATTACAGTACACTAATATTTTGACCTAAACGAATAAAATTGCTGTCCAGCATGACTGATAGGAAATCTGCGTTGTTATTCTATGTTAAAATTTATTGCTTAATGGACTCAGTATATGGAATAAGGATTTATTTCTATTCTTGATGATAACCTTAAGTTGGCTGAAGCTTTTAGTAAAACAGAATGTAAGCATTTTTATATTTTTAAAATTTAAATTCGGCTTAACTTGACTTGTCCTCTCCTCCATAGCCATCTTCCTCTATTCTCTTAACATCGATTTCCTCAATTATCTCGTCGTTGAATGAATACCATTTCTTATCCGCTCTGGCAAGAGAGTAATAATGTCCACCCTCAGAAGTTCCTGAATGAATAACAGTCCCCCTCAAAGAGTATCCATACTTTAAATCTTCCAATTCCGTTTATCCCTCCAAATATTCTGCAGTATATTTTTTAATGTTGAGTTAAAGTGGAAAATTGAGATAACTGTTGATCTTGATTTTCTTCATTTAATCGTAGTTGAATTCGAATCTCTTGAGCACAATAACTAGTATATTGGGTAGTTATTTGATGCAAAGTCGTTTTAGAGTTCGAACCTTCTTTTGACAAATCTCACAGAAATAGGCGTTATCTCCATCAAGCATTTCCCCTTACACAAATCCTTCTAATGCCTCTTCCAGACACTTTTTACCACGAATATTGACTCCAATAGATAAAAAATTTTCTTGTTTCTCACTCTTGTGAGGACAACCATCGCAATTCAGTTGATTGGATAGCTTACCTTAAAAATTATTTTCGATGACATCATGGCGATGATTATACTTGAGAAAAGTCTCTATCTTCTCCATGAGTGCGTTGAAGAACTAATCTGAGTCACTTTGCACCATAGGATTAATTGGTTGTCCTTCGTAATTAATAAAAGATTCACAAAACCTTTTAGTGCTAATGCTCTTTTTGTTGCTATATTTTAGTCCAGAGAAAATATTTTGCAATTGATAAATTTAATTTTCCTCCATGATAGGTTTGTACGATTTTGGATCGATTGATATAAAATTTTAACGGAAGGAAGTTATCATAAACAGTTGTTGAACAAGTCCATTGATGTAGCAGGTTGCACCTAGATTTTATAATCCACAATATGTGCTCCTTTCCTGACGTTTGGACTCTATTTGCCAAGCGCTAAATATGCTTTTACGCCATTCATTATGCTGCAGTTTTGGAGATATTTCATCTACCATAATAGTTATGAGTTCTTTTTTCATAAAGAGCAACTTTTTTAGGCATTAGTAGAGTAGTTTGAGAGTGGTATCGTGCTTAATCTTCTTTTGCTACTTATTGAGAAGGAAATTCTTGAGCAATATTTCAAATAGAATTGATAAATCATAGGTATTGGTTGTAAAACTAAGAGTATAGAGGAGCAGTTTGAATGTACCGAACACAAGATGATGGTATTGATACTTAGAATGGTCCTCGTATGCCCCTTCGAGGACGTGCATCACAAATTTACAAATATATATCATATACTCCTCTTTTTCGATAAGAGCATGCTCCTCGCCAATAAATGTGTTCATGTAATCAATGAAGAATACAAACACCAATTCACAGTGTTCCTTGCAGGTAATAGTTTCCAATTTGAGTAATGATAGAAAGTATTCATAGATTTTAATTTTTTAAGGTAGTGAACTGTAGTTATTTATAAGATAATATTAAAAATAACTTTCAATGAGCTCCAAGCTAAACTTGTTCTTTGGCTTAAACACGCCATAAGTCAGAATCTTTAGAGTTAACTCCATATCTATAATCAAACACTTGTCTTTTGATATTTTTATCAAAATATTTAGTAGGTTGAATATATTATTCAACAGTTATATGCTTACAGTTACTTCTTACAGCTATCCCTTGAAAATTATCAACAACTTAGCAATTAGTGTTAGGTTCATTTCTTAGATGAGCTTGTCATCAACTTGATCAATCGTATCAAGCATTTTTATAACAATAAGCAGACACCTATTAATAATGCGTTCACTGATGACTTCTTCTTTAAGTCTATCATTGAGACATTCAGTGATGATACTCATTCCGTCACTACTGTAAAAAAGCGAAATCCACTTTTTGTTTCGTTCCATGAGGTCATAGATGATGTTTAAGTGATACTGTAGGGACTCCACTGCATCTGTCTTCAATAATCTCCGCCAATCTTTGAGTGTAAAGTTGGTGCAATTCTATATTTTTCTGACCAACTGTTTATTTACAGGCAACAGATCTACGGTTTTCCAAAAGAGTTCATGAATATTCTGGTCGTTGAGACTAAACAAGATAGTGTAAAACATCTCCTCTTTTTCAATTAATTCTTTAAATTTTTCGATTGCAAAGATGTGAGGATGCTTTTATTTACGACGGTTAATAATAGCGACAGAAGGTAGCTTCGTTTCAAGGGGTAGTGCATTTAACGAAAACTCTTCTTCCTCCAAGAATGAAATATCCCTCTTCATATTTAAGCTGTATAAAGTAAAATCGTTTGTGAGATTATATTCGATCATAATCTGTTTCCTCAAACGATATATTGTGCAGTTTCTAGCCAAAGTTATAATCTTTTCTTGCCCCTCGTTTGTCACTACAACATCTACGTTTCCAGGTAAATTGAGATTCTCCTTAACAGTGCGTCCCTATATAAGTTAAAAAAAAATAGTAATAGCACTGAGACATACTGCAGGATAAGACTTCAATTTGTCTGCCAACTTAAGCAAACACATTCTCCACGTATTTATTTTGACTTCAATATCACGCTCATCCTTAGGGCGTAAAAATACGTTGATGGTCCTTTTAATTATTTTTTAGATGTGCTGTGATTGGTGCATCTTTGATAAAAATTAAAAGTAAAAAGAGTAACCTTCCATCTATGGGGTGAGATATCTCACTACGCCTCTTTCACTAACTTCTACCTTCTTTTTTATGAGGTTGTAACTGATAAATATTTAATCAAGGGCCTAGAATTCCTAAATAATAAGGTTTCTATTATAGAACTATGGCTTCCTCGTTAGGTTATTTAGAATCTCTTCTTGAACGGTCTAATCAATTTTTTTGATATATTTTTTTTTGGTATCTCCTCTACCTTTTTTTATAAAATCAGCAAGTCGTTTGGTTTCGTTCAAATTCCAAAGTAATTAAATGTGTTAAATTTTGATGGAATTGATGAAACTATCGTAATAGTTTTCAATAAACTCGTAGAGATACTTCATGGTTTCAGTGAATGTTAATTTTCCTTCTTTGAAAGGCTTTTTAAGGTTGAGGATTATCAAGTTTATAATATTTGATTTTTAGACTAATTTTTACAGCATCTATCGCTTGCTATCAATGAAAAAACTAGAGGGTGGGAAGGTAGAAATAATGTTGTCCATTATTTTGATGGCTTGTCCATAGTTCCGCTTCTTCTACAGCCAGCCTACACATATATTAATGTAATTCGCTCTTTCATTTTGAAACAACTCATGGACAAATATTTATTTGATCATTTCAATGACTATCAAGACATTGCCTTTAGAGATGGCACCTTCATCCTGCACTTACTTAAAGAAAAGATCAAGCCCATAATAACCATATTTGCTACTGTTTTTACTTCGCTTGAAAAAACTAGACAGGAAAGATTTTTGTCTTGAAAAATTAGAGATGGCTTTTATTGTAAAATTTCTTATAAATTTTAGAACTTGCTCGTTATTAAGGTTATTCTTAATAATCTCAGAGTAGATTGAATCGAGAGTGTCAGTTGAAATAAACTCAGCCAACGCGCATATTATGTCGTAGATGATGGGCACCTCTGATTCATGCCTTGTGGCCGCCAATCTAAATGTTAAGAACATTACTTAAATAAAGATTGGACGTTTTTGATGGAGAATGGTTTGGTTTTGCAGTAGCTCTGAAGGATGGGTATAAATCTTTTGAATATTTAAGGGTTAAACGAATACTAATTAAGCATATGATCCAGAATTTAATGTTGTCCGAGCATACTATGTATTTGCTTTTGTCCGACTTTGTATAATTTGAGCTCCTACTCTAAAATCTTTTTTAATTATTGGAGAGCTTTTAGTTTGGCTTCGAATGAAGTTTGTTCCTTCAAGCAACTTATTATAAAATTCACGTATTCTTCCTCGACAGTATTCAACTTTTACTATTATTTTATGATGAAAGGATAGATAAGCAGTACTAATTGATAGTCCTTCAATTTATATTCTGGCAAACAGAATCTTGATGAGTATTTCTTGATCAGAAAGTATAAGTGCTTGTGAGTGGAAAAGGACAACCACTTACCACTGCCATCAGTCAACCGGAGCAAATCACTAAAAATGGATTACTATCTCATATCTTTGAAAAATTTTATCAGCATTTACTGATTAATAAAACGACTCTTAAAGATTGATAAGCACTTACTTGCCTCTGCTTTTAGTATCATGTTTAGAAGTACCAGTAATTATGGAAGAGAGTTCACCAATGCGACTTTATCGTTCACCAAGTAGAGGTATTTGTTGTTGCTCATGATTTAAAAATACTAAATAGAGGAAGTTCGACCTCAGATGCAATTTTTTTTATCTTTTTGCCTACATCCACCACGAAGCCAATAAACCCAATTAGAAATTTCATTGCTTATGCAGCTTATTCTTCTTTTATATCTTCTCGGCAAAGTAATGAATGGACCAGCACAAACAAATCTCCTCGCAGATACTGTGTGATCGTAAAAGCATTGGGAAGATTTTCTTTTAGATAAGTTTGTTGTAGAATCTCCAGATGCTAAATAATTAATTGCCTACATTTTTGTATTCTGAGATGGGAGTGAGATTAATTCTGTTTGAGTGATAGATAAAGCCAGTATATCCCTCTGTTTGCATCCTGAGTGGTGCCACCTTGAAGTTTCCGAGGTAGACATGCTGAATGGCTTTGTGATTACTTATGATTTGTTCGTGCCGTCATAGGCGATCAATACATATTTTTTATCACGCTCCATGATCTTAGCTAATTTCCATTCGTTCTCGGAGTTACGTACGTCCAGATAGTGACCAACCATCAACTGCTAATAGTAATTCTTTTCAATGGTGTCTTGGTTCATACTATTTCGACAAATTATAAGCAAATATTTACGAAGAGTTGAAATTGTTTTTGTGAAACAAATTTGATCACTTAATTTGATAATCATTCAAATGAAGAGAAAGAATACAAGTAACATATGGAAGAATATAAATTAAAGATTGTGTAATAGATAAAGCATCATTCATTTTGAAATTTTATTGGCAGAGAACAACGACTTCCTTTCCAAGATATTCATCTTCTGCTCACGGTCAAGACTTAAAAATGAAAAATAAGGAATACTGTATCTATTTTTATAGTCGAAAGTAAATTAACGCTTTTTATCGAGTAATTCTAAATTAGTAAAAATATACCAATTTCAATTAACTCTTTTATCTTTTATTTTTTGTAACCTTCCACTAACTCATATTTGTTGTAGTCAGAATGCATTTTTTGCAGTAAAAATTTTCGACCATTTTACTCAATACCTTGCATTTTATTGGCAGGAGAAGTACTAATGTAACGATTGATAATATCGTCATCAATGACATGTTCCTTGTTCACCACATATCTGCGGTTCAAATAACTATAAATCTTGTCAGGTTAACTATCCTTCTAACTTTTTATTATCGAATGAGAAGTATTTATTGAATCTCTGAATTTCAATTTTATCAATTTTTTGCGGTTAACTCTATTTCAAATTTTGCTTACTTGATAAGTTTCATGATATCTTTTGATTTTTTGATGGTCGAATTAATATCCTGATGATCGAGATATCTTTATCTTTCCATGCAAGGAATATCTGTGAAGAAAATATTTTTGGGTGACTATTTTTAATTGTTGCTTGGATCAGTTTTGATGCTATTTATATGTTTTTTGTTGTTTTGTTTGTCAGGTTTTGTGAATGAGGCATATCCTTGCATGTAGGGTTGATTCAATTTCCATCGACTTTGTATCATTGTATTTTTTATTGGGCTGTTTTCGGCACTAAAATGGTCTTCGTGAGTGTAACTTCTCCGTTTTTGTGATTTAATGTTAGTCTTTATTGATGGGAACTTAAATTTGCTGGATATTTAATTATGTAGCTAATTTGTATTATTTTCAAGATTGAGTGACATTCTATCTAACTGGGGGATTGGTAACATCTAAGAGTATAAATTATTGATGGTTATATTCTCTATGATTAAGATTATAAATTGAATATTATTAGTTGTATAAAATTCAGCCAAAGCCTATAACCAATCATAGTGCAAGTCCAATATTATCTTGTTGATTAATTCTTAATTCAAGATATGATCTTATAACTTGATTGTGTTGTAAATAATTTGTAAATATAAGATACTTCGAGATCATAGTTTTTCTAACTGTCAAATACAATCTTTATTGTATATTTTATTAGCAATGTAAACAATAATCCTATAAATATCAAATAATAGATTGACCTTAAAATTCAGTATTTTATAAATAATAACGAGAATAATATGAATCAAATCACTAAAGCACTTTAAAATTCTCCATCTGTTCGACAAAGTGAGTTTTGATATCATCGTGTTTAATGATGCTTTCATATGAAATTAATAAAAATATAGAGCATATTTCATTCATAGTGCACTGAAAGCACCTCATGTAAAACCAACCTAGAGGCACAAATATAATAACCAAGCCGATGATTAAGCCCACAACTGTATAAATTAGATAATTTGTATTACTTACAATATCGTTGTTAAAATCTTGATCGAACAAACTTAAAATGGTTTCCATGATGCAATCGAAGAAGTCAACGAGGTTGCTTTCATCTATAAAAAAATCACTGTTAAGAAACTTTAATTTTTCAGTTAAATTTGTAGAAAATGAATTGGGATTGGCAAGCATAAGTGTATGAACACTTTCCACATAGTCAATTATGGAGGAATATAATCCTTTTGTTAATATATGATTGGCGATGGCCAAGCATTGTTTTTGGTGATATGATGAATTAGAAAAATTTTGACTTTGAAATACTCCTTTTGCAAGCATATCACAAATATTACCATAGCCAATCTAATCGATAAATTGCTGCATTGTAGGCAAATAGGTGAGATCATTAGATTTGCCGACAAATATGCGTTCAATTTCATACATCTCATTTATCAGATTCGTCAAAAAACTAGGAATACTTTGATATGATTATAATCTGGGATCGTATACTCCATATTGAAGAGCGTATAGTCGTATTAGATTAATATCGAGTTGAATCGTTTGAACCTCCTGTTGAATACTTAGAAAGTTACCAACTTTATTTACCTGAATGATTTATAAAGAACCAAAAATTAACACAAAAACGGCAAATGGTAGAGTTGGGGTTACATTTTTGACCAAAGACCATATAAAAGATGTTCTCTAAAAGATTGACTCTAGTTTTGAGCTTCCACCAGATTTCATATTTTTTAAAGGAATTTTAAAGAAAGTCTATTCCTATTTGGTTTTAATGCGGGAATCCATCACAAGATCTTTTGTATTAAAATGGTCTCTATTTTATTTAATATTTGAACTGTCATCTTACTCTCTTTAATTTTAGCTCTCATATAATTTGTCAGTAATGTTTGGAGTTATTAAACCATTCATTTATATGCCTTCTAAATGGTAACTATCGTTTTAATGATCAATAAAAGCTTGTGATTTTTCAACATTTTAATTTTGAGCCTACAAATGAGTATACCTAACAAGAAACTAATGGCATAATTGCTTTTTTTCTTTGATTATATCTTGACTCATGCTTTAAAACAAATTAAAACTGTAGTCCATTAGATAATCTACTTTTTTATTGAAATAAAACAGGCCCAAGATAAAGCCGAATACTATTAACAACTAAATTCCAAAAATAATTAGGCTGTATAGTTTTGTGTCTATACTTTCGTAAATTAAAGGATTCATCACGCTTCTTTTCAACTGCAGAAACCCAGGGATAGAAATATACAGACTATTGGCAATTAATACTGAGGATTGGCATTAACTGGCTGAAAAAGGAAGCGGTATATATTCCATTGCAATTGGAAATGATAGATTTTTTATAGAAGACATCAATAGATTTGTGAAGGGGTTTTATACATAGTCGGCAATCGTTAAGAAGTTATTTTCGGAATCAACTGAAAAGGTACCATTATTGGCATTACAGCTAAAGTATTGCCAATATTGAGTTATAAGATCTATGTTGAAATTTGAAACCAGAGAATCCATGGCCTGACTAATATCAGGAAGACTTTTCATATCATTAAAATTATAGCTAGCTGAGGATGTTTTATTTTGGTAGCCATTGATGGTGGTCAATTTAAGTAAAGTGGCAGATTTGGCAACGGTTAACATGAAATCGCTATATTTTCGATTAATTTATCCAGCATGAAGATAGGTATCTCTATTATTCTATTTTAGATAAGCAGTGGCAATCATAGCACAACCAAATAGGCTCTCCATTATGAACAGATAGAGAAGGACTTTAAACTTATAATGTTTTTTCTTATCGTCAACTATTAAAGAGTATATATTACGGATATTCTCCTCAAGTTTTTTTTGTTTATCCTCGTTCACTAACTACTGCAAATCACCTCTCGCTAAAGCAGTTTCTATCTTCTGGTCTAAAAACTAGTCATAGTCCTGATTGATAAAAGTACTCCTCGAATAGTCTATTGAGTTGAGTCGGAATCGACTATTTTATTTTGGTTTATTCCTATTTTCTATCCTTTCTCCAAGGATATTGTACTTGGTTTAAAGCTATAAATCTTCCTCTTTGTAAAATTCCATGAACAGGTAAGAGACATCATTAAACATAAATTGGTGCATAAACCTCAAATAATATCTTATTTCGTTTATAACTATTTTTATCTATTTTTTCTCTTTCAACTCGTTTAGAACTTGCTCCGTGAGGCAATTAAAGACAGAGCTATCCTGTGATGATATACTAAAAGCATCATCAAAAGATTAAGAAGAATATGCTATACCCAAATTGCCTTTTATTCCCAGTATTTTCTTTCGAGGCATTAATTTTTTCAAAAAGAATACGTAACGCAAGCCATCTATAATTGAGGGCATAATTTGTACCAATATTTTAGTATAGACTATCTTTCCTTTTGTATTAATAGTAAACCCATTTTTATGCTCATTACTGAAGCGGTCGCCACTGATAAACAATTTCATCATTCGATTGTGTGCTTCGCGCATTTCTGGGATAAGAAATTCCTCTATATTTGTTTTTTTTCCAAACTCAATGCTCATAATTTGATTGAAAAAATGATTACAACTTGTAATTTGTCCGAAACTATTCTCATCTACTGATACAAAGCACATTGGAGACTATGAACTGAGAGAAAAAGCTTGCATGTTTTCAGAAATCTTTTCTTTGGCTTTTTTGTTATCCATTGAAGGAAGTTGAAATTTTGGAGGGGCAATTACATGGAAGGGAGACTTATCTGGAATGTTAAGAACTAAATGAAAATAATCATTCGTTATCTTTTATAAAATATCTGAGGATTTTTCAAAGGAGACTTCGATGTACTGGTACAGAAGTAAGATGCGTTTATGCCATTGCTAAATTAGTTTAATATATTTATGTAACTTAAGGGTGTCTGGTTCTCTTTTAGCCATTTCTTACCACAACTATTCTATTTTATTGGTTGATCGGAACAGCATTTTGCGATATTTTTAGGACTCAATCTGAAACCTCATATAAGTATCTGCATAGCGATTTGTAGCTCCTTCTGTATTATATTTGTGAGATATTTCCTCTTGCATATAGTAGTTTATAATCTTTTTCTTTTGTCGAAATGACAGGAAGGAAAGACCCTTACTTTAGAGTTGGTGTCTAAATTTGTTGACAATGTAATAGGCAGTATTGAGCTAATTTAACTTAAATAAGTGTATTTCTGCCATATCAATTACGATATAATGATATTTCTATATCTTTTGTTTCATTAACGATTCAGGTAGCTTCTCTATTTCTTCAAGGCAATATTCATGACCAACATATTCTATTAAAAACTCATACCAAAGCTTTTAATTTGCTGATTTGTCTTAAATGAGTGAAAGATGAGCAATTACTTTACCGCAAAGACAGCTCAAAACAGTACAAGTTTTATGGTGTTTCACTATAAAATATTCTAGTTTATCAATTTACTCACCCATATTACTAATTAAAAATATTAAAATTTTAATCTGGTGAATAGTAGGCTTTTCTATATTTAGAATTTTACTGATTCTGAAATGCGATAGCCAATCCATGAAAGCAATAAAAGAAATCATGCCCACAATTTGGATTAGAAGAGATGGAGCAGATATTCCCATTATTAATTCAAATACTTAGCATAAGCAAACAAAAGCAATGACACTGATCATGCCTTTGATAATCCGTTCATGGCTGTAGGCGAACACTGGTTGCTTTATACTCATTCCCATGAAGATAAGAAAGAAGATAATGCCAGTGATAGCATTATTGGTCTGGTTAAAAGCGCTGACCACTGCAAATATCACTCTAAATATATTTAGAATTAAATAAATATTAATGTAGTTTAACTTTTTGTTGATCTGTGGAGTCAATGTAAATGTGTTAGAAGTATTGTACAAAGAAACTGGGAGCAGAAATAAGACATATATTAGCAAAGCTATGAAACCAAGAATTTTGATAATATTATCTGATGGATTTTGAATTTAAAGAAGGGAACTACGAATTAATGGACTTAGTAGTGTTGTTTTGCAAAACATTTGAATATGTAATAGCAAATTCCCCATATATATTTTAAAAGTGTTGGGCTTGACCAACATATCGTCACCTTCAGTTATCATAATCTTCACCATGATGAGAATCAAGAAAATTAAAATAATGCAAAAGCCTACTACGATTGAGAATGCAGGTGCTAGAAAAGTTGAAGGGTCAAACCACTTGACAATCAGATATAGAGTTGAATCTTGATCAATAATACATGCTATGGTCTGCATGAGCATGATGAAATGAGTGAGAATATAGAAACTTTCTTTAGCTTTGCCGTCAATAATGATATGGCAAATTGTATTGATGAGCACATTTGTGAACGAACGCATCTAATTAATTTTAAAATTTATACTTTAGAATTTAAATTCCCCGAGTTGAACAAGGATTCAAGTTGATTAAATGTAATTTAAGATGAATTGAAATCTTTAATATTGGATGACAAATATTTATCAATATTTATCCAGAATTCAGCTATATTAGAAATATAACTAATATAATGCAATATGCCTCCTCAAGCGACTAAATTATAAAATAAATCGATTCTTCTTGAGAAACAAATTTGTGAAAATACAAAGCAAAAAATGAAAATCTGCTAAATATTCAAAAATATATGGAAATAATTATATATATATATATCTACTTTCTGCTAAACTTATAAATAATAGTGAACTTGAATAAAAAGAGATATCTTTATGAAAGTTATTACAAAGCATAAGTATTCCAATTTATGTTGACAAAATTAAGTTACATTCAACCAATATCCCTCAAAGATCATGATGATTGGGTTTACGTTTTGCCACAAAAGCGTCCACTCCTTCTTTAACTCCAGGTGTGTCATATAAGGGATAGAAAATTTTTCTTTCAAGTTATTGTCCTTACCTCATCGAAAGATTTTCATTTTATTTAATCACTTTCTTTGCAGCAAGAAGGGCAGTCAAAGGTTTGTTGGTCATTTATTTAGCCATTTAGATTACCTTGAAATGAAGTTCAGCATACGGAACAACCTATGTTACAATTCCTAGCTCATAGGCACGTTTTGCGTTAATAAATTCTGAGGTCAACACATATCTCATCGCATTTATTCTACCAGCGATTCTTGCAAGTCTTAATAAAGGGAATTTTACCTTTGAGTGCCTCCAATTCCAGGAATTAGTCCGAGCTTCAGTTCAGGCAAGGCAAACTTTGCCTCTTCTGAGCAGAGAACAACATCAGTTAAAAGTGCAAGTTAGCACCCTCCCCCAAGAGCTACTCCATTAACCCCAGAAATGATGGGTTTTTTGGCTTCATAAAGAGTATCATGGATCTCCTTGAATATATCAATATCTTTGTAATCCTTTGCAGTCTTTCCAACAAATTCTTTAATATTAGCTCCCGCACAAAAAGCTTTCTGAACATTGCTCAATATCACAATTACCTTAACTTCCTTAGAGGCTTAGTAATCCCTAACAGCAGTTGATATTTTAGATCTCATTTCCTCGCTAAGGGCATTGTAGTCGCTGGGGCTATTGAGATAGACAAAGCCAATCTTATTCTCCACTTTTGTTTCAACCTTTTTAAAGATAATTTTGGTGGAAAGCGTGTTGAATAATCTGCTGACACTTCTCATATCTTAATATATTGTTTATCTGATTGAGATGATTTCCATAAATAAGCATAATAGTAAATGAGAGAGGAGCAAACAATAACTTTCTATTAGAGGGTTTTTCTATAGCCCGCAAGTTTTAAAAAACGTATAGAGAACCTAAATAAAATAAGATCATATCATGTACTACCTCTGAATCGGGTAGACATATCTGGAAAAAACGTGGTGAAAATAATTTATCAATAATAGTGGAGGTACCATCTTGATTAGTTTATTAAATAAAATAAGGAAATACTACCAAGTCAAATTAAATGCTTAGTTATGCAGATAGTTAAGGCAATGGTCGATAGTTAAAAATTAAAAATTAATCATTTCAGACTTTGCCCAAAAGCAATTACCTTGAGTAAACCCTTCAATCCATTTAGTGATAATGATTTGTTTTTAAAACTCAAGGATTTTTCTTTTGGAAATGAATTTAAAGAAGTAAAAGAGGGAAAATTATTGTAATTCTTTGATTTTTTGCATCCTGATCTATCTCTGAAAGTCGTCGAACAAAACTTTTTAGATTACTCGCCATAATATGATATTTGGTCTTTAGGGATAATCGTATACAAGCTGATCTACTTTAAAAATCCCTTTGCAAAATAAGGAAGAATAATTTTATCAAAAACGTTACTTCGAAAATATCTAACTGGAGAATATGAAATACCTTTTTACAACAATAAATTTTTGAGTTTAAACAATTTTATTAAAAAATGTTTGACCATGAAAAAAGAAGGAAGGTTTAATGATTGGACTGCAATAAAATATTTCATATTGCAAGAGGAGGAAATATATAATAACTTTGATTTCTATGATTGCAACTTCATAGAAATCGCGCAGCAACATATACAATTAATGTATTTGTTTAGTTCCATCTACATTATGATCTTTTAGCAATCCAATAACTCACCTCATTATTTTTGGAAGATAAGTACTTCATAAAATATAAAAACTCCGTTTGTTACATTAATCTGCGAAGCGATACTGATATTGATGGCATAATTAAATAGTCGCTTTCAAAAAGTGTTTAGTTCTCATAAATTTATGTTGAAGGGGACTAACGTATAAAATTCTTTGGATAAAATCAGCTCATCAATTGCCAATGAAATTAACTTCAAAAAATAGCTATGGCAAGAGCCTTTATTTAATCGTCCTTTTAATTTTATGACTATAAAGAAAATTCTTTAAATATGTGCTCGTGCGAAAATGTAGATGTTTTAAGTGAATGCTCTAAACTCCAAATTAAATCGTCTAAAATTTGGACTATTTGGATATGCCACAAAGTATAAATATGACAGTCACTAAAAACGAATCCTATGGAAAAACATAGAAGTCCTCTATGATTTTTGCCATGAGGTTATTGATATTTTGAATGCGTGTACAAATAGGACAAAATAATTGTATGAAAAGGTCTATACCTCATCTCTCTTTGGCAATCTCGCCATCAATTTCTTTGGATTTAAGGAGGAACATAATCATGGAATATTTAAAAACAATATTTGAAAAACTGACTTTAGAATTTTGATTTTTATAGTTTAGTCGACCAATATTTTCAAGGTATTTTTGTAAATTTGATAACTGTATTATGACTATTTAAAAATGCAGGGCAAAAGTGTATAGCAGAAGGGTATATATTGTTAGACACAGGATGGAAGCAGACGTATCTAATAGATCGAAAGCAGCTTGAGTCATTAGCAAAAGATACATATAAGTTATTCCCGTTTTCGTCATCCATTTCGCCTTGGAATGATCGATTTTCCAAAATATTAGCAGATGGAGAGCAGTGCGACAATAAGACTGCAAAAGAAGAACGAGATATCTTTCAGAAATTGAATTAAATTGGATTAAATATCAATTCCTTCCGCTAAACTTTAAAGAACTATGATCAGACCAACTAATTCTTGGTCAAAGTTCAAACCAATTCAGAGAATATCCTTGCAAAATTAGAACAATTTAGAGCCAAAATGGCAATCAGTTATGAGTAATTGGCTTAGGAATAATCCAAATTAAATGATTAACTATCGTTTATGAATACAAAAATAGAGAGTTTCGGTGAAAGAGAATAGCTACCCTCGTAGCAAAAGTAAAACATAAAAACTGGCAATAAATAAACCAAAGCTGAATGGCGATAGAGATAAAAATTAAAATAAATGAGTCCAGAAATAGACTAAAAATTGGGCAGTAATAAGCTTGGCATTATAGATAAAAGGATGAGATAAAAGGAGAAAGACGTATAAAATATATAAAAATAAATATCCACTTTAGGTAAAAACATGGGATGGCCTTAATAGGATCATCATGATTTTATGTCCATTTGGCATCGAGGATCCAGTAATAAAAATTATTTCCAAATTTAAGAGGAGCTTCAAGCATACTTTACCTTTTATACAGGAGAACAAATTCAAGAACACATGAATAAATACATAAAATTAAAAAAATTAACTGAATAAAAAAAATAGTATATTGTTCAATTCAAAATCTTAAAAGAATAAAAGAAAATGGAAGAATTAAGATTAATGAATTTGGAGAGAGACAAAAGTAAAGAGGAAAGAGATAAAATTTAGTCTAAAAAAAGGCAATAAAAATAACAACATTAATTAAAATAAAAAGTTTGGGAGTGGAAAGAAATAAAGATACGTTAGAAAAAAGAAGAAGAATAAAGATTAAAAAGATAATAGATCGAGAAAAAACGAGAGTAAGCAGTTCGAAGAAGAGAAGCCGTTCAAAGCAAAAAGTAGATTGTTTAGCAGTGGCGCTAACAATAAACCTAGAAAAAGGAAGTCCTCAAAAGAGTACAATCAGCCAGAAAACCCCCGACTGATAAATAAACAGAAGAGAGAATACGAAAAAGAGAAGAGGAACTAATCCTTAAGAAAAAATAAATACTAAACGACAAGAAACGAGAATAGTAGTTACAAAGACAGGTAAACTAATGAATAATTTAGAAAGAGGAAAGGATTCGAGATTAAAAATTTATTAAATTTTCACATGTGAACAATAAGTTAGAGCATAAGACCACCGCTATGAAATAGAAATAGAGACAGAAATTTGATGGAAAGGACAAAAAAGAAGCCAATACTTTTGGAGGACAGCTTATTATGACTGGAGTACGTGCAACTCCTAATTGGCTTAGAGGAATCTGATACTATCAATATATTATAATAATCCCATATTAATTTCATCTCATGATTTGATTTGGCAATGACCCCTGTTGACTTTAAGCAATTTAAGCTAAATATTTTAAAATAAAATTAAGTGGGGGTTAAACCTGCCTTAGCAAAGGATCTAATAGAAACGATCTTATCTTATGTAAAGGTTGACAAAATATTGAAGGAAATAACTAAAATTTATCCCACAAAATCAACTCTTTTAGATATTGATTCTAATTAAGCTGTTTTTGTTCAATTATATGATTATATGATTATATGCAAATATTGATAGAGAGGAAATACTTTGATCATAACAAGACAAAATTCTTGAAGATAATGAGAAAAGAATCCATATCTAATTTCTCCAGATATATGCAAATATATAGTGATCGTAATTTATAGCCAGTTTCGAAATATTTCCTATAGCTACTTCATTAATTCTAGTCATTTTTACATTTTTACGTATCATTGAAGACAGACAGTGGATTTTATTCACTTCTTTAATGAATATGGGCACTTTAATCAATCATTACCAGTCACTCTTTTGATTTTTGGAAAATAAAAGAAGATATATATTGAAAATAGATCAATATTGTGGCTTAAAATTTCCATTATGAAGGCAGCCCGGTGTTATCTTAGGCCAATTAGCCCTTTGAAGCAGGTTTTGTTTAAAATCAGAAAATTTACAATAGAGAATTGCCACTGGAGATCGTTCTTCTTTTTTGATCATAGAGGGAGAAAGCAAATTGTTCTATCGACTTTGGGTTTAGTTGACTCCTCCCGATTCATCCGATACTAAGTTTTCTCTAACGTTGATTTTACTGACTCCAACCTGATGATTTTCCTCTCCTTAAATATTCCTTTAAATAATGGGAGGATTTGCTTAACTGTTTGCCTGCATAGCTTGGCATCTTTCTAAACAATCATCAACGAGTGCCATTTATTGTTTTGATTTGCTAATTTTGCGTTGTTTTTATACTAATAGAGTATATCTATTTTTGAGAGCATTTTCAGTACGCCCTTGAAAAGAATAGACAATCTAAGACCACTTTTTTTCCCCATTATTACTGCGAATCAGTTTCAAAAGTAAGATATCTTCCTACAATCTCCAGGGACCCTTCCTTAGACTCGGATTTAAAAAGCAGTTCCAATGCTCGCGACATTGTTTCGCGCTTCTAAACACCTTATTTGCCGAAGTATTAATCCTATAAAGCTCCTCAGCAATAATTTTCCAGTTAATAGAAGAAATACTATATCCATCCTTCTCAGTCCACTGTTTCTCTTCGAGAATATTCTTCAAAGCTTTTCCCTATTCATGACTCCAACTGTGAGAGGCAAGATTAACTTTTTTAAGGCCTAACCATTTAAAAAGGCATGCATTGCCTGTGACCCCTGGAATCAATTTAGCAATATTTTCCCAATCGCTTGCTTCCATTTCTCTATCCATATCAGTGATAGCATTCTTATCTGCGTACTTCGAAATTATCCAAATTAGTATTTTAATATCTTATTAACTCCAATTTTTCTTTTGTCTTTTGTTCTTGATCATTTTATCGATCCTAGAGTTCAAGATGCGGAGAATAGTTTCCTCACTGAGGTAGGAAGACACTACTTTACGGTTTCGGTTTAGTTGATCTACATGCTGCAGAACATCCGGGCGGATGTCCGTTTTCCTCAACTAACCGAGAGTAGAAATGAATTCAATAAGTTTATTTTTTGATTAAAGATAAGACTATTGAGTAATGATGGTGTCATTGAGTTGTTGGTTTGATTCTACGCTATTTTATTAGCATTATTGCTGCCCTACCTACCAATCATTTTCATTTTTGATCAGAAATAAATTTGGGGGACCGAATTCCATTTTCAATATTATAATAATACACTATTTTATTACGCTATTATTATAAGCCACGGATATCATGGCCAAATTTTACCATCTTATGCCATTTTATAAGCTTTTAGTTTGCCAAGTTATAATAACCATCCTATATAATCCAATGGGTTATATTCAAGACTAAGAATTTCCTGATCAATGAGAAAATGACTTATTTAATGATTTAATGATTTTTTTTACTTTTTCGAGGGATATAGTTTAATTTAGGAAAGTAAATGGTATATTTGTCAATATAAAATTTTAATTTTAATTTCCAGCGCAACAGACGCTGAAATTATTTGGCTATTCTGGCAGCAGATTGTTTTTGAAAAGTAATTCTAATTTATTTTGAATTTGATTAATTATTATATTCAGCTTGAATAGTTATGAATGCACTCATTTATATTCAAATAATAATAAGTGATTAAATCTAATTGAAAAATTTATAAATGATTAAAAAGAATATAAAATTTAATCGATATAGAGTTATTGTATTTTCCTTGCTCAATAGGCAGTATTTTATATATATTTACATAATATTGATTGCATTTATTCTCAACTGTTATTATTTACAAAAAATATTCAATGATTTGATGATCTGATAAACTCAACAAATGTCCATTTAAATGAGGTTTTTCGTATTGAAGATATTATAATTTTTGAATTATTTTCTATTTTTATATCTTTACAATATGATCTTAGGAATTTATATTTATCTAGTATAGAAGAATAATATATTCTTAATGACTACCAAGGATTAACGAAATTTTATGGCCAAAATTATAATAATAGGAGATAGTGGTGTCGGGAAAACAAATCTTTTGACAAAATTCTGCGAAGGGCTATTTAAGGAGACTTACGTGGCTACAATAGGTGTTGATTTTAAACTCAAGACAATGACTATCGATGATTGCAAAGTAAAGCTTCAAATATGGGATACAGCAGGACAGGAAAGATTTCGTAACATCACTCAAACCTACTACAAAGGAGCCAGCGGAATTATTCTCACTTATGGAATTAACAACAAATAGTCATTCAAAAATATTCATATCTGGGTCAAACAAATTGAGAGCAATACGAACGAAACAATTAGTAAGATACTTATCGCGAGTAAAGCTGATCTTGAATCGGAAAGATAGGTTTGCTAATAAGAAGGCAGAAAATTCGCAGCAGCTCACAATATGTTATTTTTAGAAGTGAGTTCTAAAACAGGAAGAAATGTGGAACAAGCATTCATAAATTTGGCAAAGGAAATAAAAAATAATCGGATTCCACATGATCATTAGCCATAAGCAAGTATAAATTTAAAACTAAAGCCCAATGAGAAGAATAATAATTGTGCTTGCTGATTGTTTATTTATCTCTCACTATTTTTTAATAAATAACAGAATAAATAACTAAAATCTTAAAAGAAAATGACATTATTCCATAAATATGAATTTTATTTTATTTTTATTAACTTATTGAAGAAATTGTATTGATTATACATCAATTTAATTAATCCGAAGAGATTACAAAATAATATCACTCATTATCCAATAAACTTTATTTTTCAGAATCGCTGTTCCTTTTTATCCTTTGCAGCCTCATTTGCTACGTATTGATAACTGTTAAGAATATTTATAAAATCCTATTGGTATTATACCAGATATTATTCCTTCAAGTTGCCATGTTATCGCCACTACTCCATCATTGTTTAAAGTTATTTATTATCTTTTCTTAATACCTATTCTTATGATTAGGTTCCTATCAATAGCGATTATTTCGGAATAACAACAACTTCTCCGTAATCCTAAACCATTAATTTTAATAGGCTGATTTTCTCAAGTTTTTGTAAGGATTCCATCTTAGTGATAATCAAATACTATTCGTCTTCAATAATAGATGCTGATTCTATAGAAATTTAACTGAGCTCGTGTATCTGCAGATTCATGATTTTGCGCATTACTCTCTGCTCCTCCATTTTCTTTTTGTCTAACTATTTGCGCAATTTTAATAGTTTTGCTATCTAATGCTCAAGGGCCTCTTTATTATTAGCCCCAGGATGAAGATGACTATCATTGGTGTTATTAAAATTTAATTTTTGCTGATTTTAAGAAATAACTCTCTTTTTTGGAGGCATTAATAATATAACTAAAAATATAACTATAGGTGATGTATAATTATTGAATTAATTTAACAAAGAAATTAATAGAAAAAGGATTCCAATTGTTTCCTAAAAATTCATTAAAACTCAAAAATCATTTTTTTCTTTCTCAATTTTTATCTCCCTGAGATCTGTTAGCTTTCCTTCTATAAAATTGGCTTTTTTTTGTTCGGTAATTACTATTTGTCATTATTATTATAGGAAAAAAATATGTATCAAGGCATCAGCACTACAATAATATGCAATAATATACGGTGAAGTAGACAAAGTACGAGGCTGCTAATCAGTCATGCAGCTGAGTCACAACTAGATAAAGACTAGAAAAACTATATCAGGCGAGACAATCGACACGAGGGAGATTTCATGCTACCTGTTGACTATCTTAATGGCAACTAATTATAGTTGTGCTTTTGAAGTTTACTTCCTGTAGCTTAATCGGAGAAGATATATCCAATCTGCAGCTTATTGGACAAACCAATAATCATGATTATGAGCTGATTATTTTAGATTAATAAATAGAAAATATTGTTTTAATTTAATAGATATTTTTAAACGATAAGGATTAGTTTTATACAATGCATTCTCTAATAATATATATTGAATAAAAATAACTCGAACTCAAGAATCTGAAACATAAATATTTAATTTTTTTAATATACCAGGCACACATATTGAAGAAATATGGACTGAAGAAAAAAATCATATCATATCAGCAATTGTATAATAATTTGCCTGTAGTTTGGTCATCTTAATATCTTTAGAATAAAATGACCTATAATAATTATAACGATTATGGCTTGTGATTAATTAATTATAATAGTTTATTTTGTTTTAAGTGATTTATGAGAAAAATGAATTTTTTAAAATAATATTTGGATTAAAAAAATTCTGCAAATTCAACATTTTATCGTGTCTATTTAATTCGGTGAAGTTAATTAATAATCATATTTATTAAATAAACTCATTGGAGCACAAGAGTATATAATTCATAAATTAGGCTATGGAAGGTTAAAGAAGTTCAGAATATTCCCTCGACAAATCAAAATAATATGAAATTGTAAATACTATTCGTAAAATTCTTTCCTCTTCACATTCAGAATCGGAAAGAAATCAAATTTGTTTTCTCATTCAAACCTAAGTTGAGAGTTCACGACCAAAGATCGATACAGCTTAAATTAATTATTATAAGGCAAAAAATATGGGCAAATTCTCTTTCACTCAAAGTAATGCTCAAGATATAAACAATGGCTCGATTTCAAGTGGGACCGTAATTTTTGCTTAATTCAGGCCTCATAATATTAAAGGCAATTAGCAATATTCATAGGTGATTATCCTTAATATTTTAATCAAAATTATTCAAGGGAGGATAATCAAAGCTAAATTCTATTAAGACTAAGTAATAGTTATAGGAACAGTAATAATGAAGTTGAGATTTCAATGTCTTAATAAAAGCAAGATACTAGACTGTAAAATTACGTTCAATCACATATTTTATCTCTTTCTAAGCTTGTCAATAATAAAGATAGATTTTTAAAAATAATCAGCAAAATGCCAGAAATCTCGAAAACCTCACCTGTCAATAGCTAAAGTATATGCCTGCCAATGAAGCAATTCTCGGAAATAAATGATAAAGCTACCTAAATCAAATATAAAAAACAACTTTAAGAAAAACTTTTATAAATCAAAATGCTTTTGGAATAAAAATAAAGCTGCACTAAACTCCTATAAGTACAATAAATTGCTTTAAGAGATAAATCATAATAAAGTGAGAATTTCAAGACAAGATTGGAACGAGTAAAGGGTTATCTCTCTTAGCAAAAGGAAATAATCAGAAGGCTTACACAAGAAAATTAACAATTAAGACGGTAACTTTCGTTAAGGGGCTGAAAAATGATTTAGTCTCATACAAATTAACTTTAAAAGAAATGGAGAGGTAATCAGCATTCACAATTTTTTTTATCACTTTTGGGAGTCTTGGAGTCAATTCGAATATCTCCCACTTTTTTTTCACCTTCTCCTTGAATTAAATTTTATTTAATGCTCTTCCCAATAGTTGAAAAAATTTCGGTAATGTTATAGTTATCCTTTGCACTGCATTCCAAGAAGGCTACCCCATATTTTTTAGCTAATGCCTGCCCCTATGCAGTAGTAACTTGCCGGTCCTCCTCCTTTGCATCTACTTTGTTGGCTACTATTACTTTGCACATGCTTTCAGGTTGAGATTAGTTGATCTGTTTAATCCAGTTTTCAAGGCTATTAAAGGTTTTTCGTTCAGTGACTGAGTACACTAAAATAACTCCTGCAGCCCCTTTATAATAAGTTTCAGTGATGGTTTTGAAGCGTTCTTGGCCAGCTGTATCCCAAATCTGCATTTTAATTTTAATTCCATCAATATTGATAGTTTTGATTTTGAAATCTACTCCAATAGTAGTGATGTGAGTCATCTTGTATTATTCGTTCACATATCGCAGTAAGATGTTAGTCTTACCCACAGCAGTGTCACCGATTATAACTAACTTCACGAGATAGTCATACTTCTATTCCTCGCGGCGACGGTTCATGTTGTTCATTTAAAATCAAATAATAGATGAGTTATAGTAATTTGTTGATGTCATATTTTGTCAATATATATTGTATTATCAAAGCTGTGATGCCTTTCGATATTCCTTTTTCGTGCGTTTAGCGTTTTGTCCTAACTCAATTTACGAAAAATCTAGCTAAAGGATGTGATTGGTATTTATTGTTGGAGCAGGTGATTTAAACCCTAATTGACCCTTGCATTCCTGAAAATAGCTGTGCTTTAATGCATCTTTGGCTGTCACTCTCTCCATTGGATTTATAGTCAGCATCCTTCGTAAAAGATCAAAACAATCTTCTCCCATACTGTTGATTATCTCGTGACTGAGATTGAAATTCATCTTTGAATTGTTAACCAGAATATCTTCCTTGGTTTCTCCTTCAAAGATCCCTTTTCCAGTTACAAGGATATGAAAGATTACCCCGGCTGAAAAAATATCGCAAGCTGTATTTTCTAATTTATCGCCAATTCTCATCTCAAATATTTCGGGGGCCATATATCCCGGAGTTCCACACCGAGTAAATAATTGCTCTCCTTGTTCAGTTATATCTATTGCAAGTCCAAAGTCATTAATCACTAAATCTAGACTTTCCTTGCTTCTGCTGCGAAACATCAAATTGCTTAGTTTAATATCTCTGTGAACAATTTGACTGCAATGCAGCAGAAATAGGCTTTGAAGTAGTTGGCGCATTATTTATTTAATGTTTTGGTTAGATAATCCATCAGTTACATCCTTCATGAGATTGATCAGGGAACCACCAATAAAGAGCGTTTGCAATAAGTAAAAGGTATTCTCTGATTAGTAGACTTCATGCAGAGAAGGTAAGTTCTTGTGATTAAATGAAGTCAAGTAACGTAACATTGCTATTTAGTTGATAAAAGCCTGCTTCAGTCGGCTGTCTTGATTCAAGTAAGCCTTAGAAATCGCTTTTACTGCAAAATGCGAATTGTCACTTTTTTTGACAACTTCCATCACAGAAGCTGTTGCTCCTTTTCCCAATTTCCTATAGGGTTTATAGTCCTGCTAAAACCCCCATTTAAATCCAATTTTTTTGAGATAGGCATCCCACGGTAGAGGAGAGCCCTCCTCTATTGAGTTAAAGTGCATTTGATCCTCATTTAAAGTAATTGAAAGGGCCCAACAGGGTGAATTCTTAAAATTCTATATTACAGTTTCGGTACAGGATCAGAAAGACTGATTCGGTATTTAAGGTGGTGGGAAAGCAACAAACAGAAGTACACGGTCTAAATTTCTGAAGAAATAAGCTATATCAGTAAATGTGTGGCTGTTAGTTGCAGTATGACGCTAATACCTGGGCGGGAGTTAAATGAAAATTTTCCTCTTGCCACTGCATTTTGGCTGTACAAAAGGTGATTTTAGGGGGTGTTTCTGCAAAACATGCTATTCATCCATCTGAATTGCTAATTCATCACTCACAAACTAATTATATGATTATAGAACTGAGTTTTTAAATTTATTTTAGAGGCCCTATAATATATTTTTATTCTCAGACAAACTCGTTTAGAAATAAGTCTTTGCTCTGTTTACTAATTCCTGAGCTTAAAATTCTTGTTTTCGTTGGATCGTAATATATTTTTTAATGTTTTTGTTATCCTTTTCGAATATTCGCTTTCCTTGACTTAATAGAATTATAAATACAAATTTATGATTAAAAATTATCATCCTCTTATTTTTGATTCGGAAGCTTAAGGGAATTATCGAAAGTAAGCAGAACTCTTCATATTTTAATAACTTATGTTGACCATCATTTAGATTTTGAGAATCAGTAATTATTTTTCAGCAATTTTTAGAAGTATATTCGGGTTCTAAAAATCCTTAAAGCTTCATGATTTTATGATTAAAAGATAACCTAGAGCTTGGAAATTATTGATTCTGACTTATTGTAGTAAAAGAAATGCATGTGAATGAATCACTTAACAATTATGTATTGGAGATGGAGTACCTTTGGAGCATGATGACTCAAATTAAAATTAAAACTGTTTTTTACATTTAATAATTGTAAAATGATCAATTTATCTGAAAAAATTCATCCTTCTTCCACCAAAATTGGAAATACGATCATCGTAATTATCTAAATTTGCAGGATTAATAAGATCATTTTAACTTTTTTCCTCAATATCCTGCTTGTAATTTTGTTTTAAACCTTCAAATCAAACTGTTATTCAATTCAATATCTGTATTTTATAATTCTTATCTCCTCAATATAAATGATTCAACTCCTTTAAATGAATTTGAATCTTAATTAACCGTTAAAATGCAAGAGTATATGATATCATCAAATTGGAATAGTGCCTTTTTTCTTTTTCTTCTTAACAGGGCCTCGAGGGGCAAGAGATCTTTCTTTATGCCGAAAAAAGGTTTCCCAATGCTTTAGGTTTTTGTTAAGATAATCATCAAACTTGAAGCGAGATCCTAATCGCTTAAATGCATTGCGTAAGTTGTTCACATCTTAGTAAGTACGTCCAGGCCCCAGCTTTTCCTCGATAAATTGGAAATAGTTTGAATAAAACTCTTCCCCTTCAACTGGATCATTAATTTTCAATATTTTGAGAGTACGCATAGCATCTGAGGTTCGTGCTCGGTAAGCTGACTCCGTTAGCATCGGGGGAATAACAACTTGAAAGTTTGCCCCTATTGGAACTACTGTACGAAAGTTATTAAGCATGTAGGAATTGGAATGTATTAGAGGTAGAGGGAGTTACTCGTTTTCAGTGAGAAGTACAAAATCAGAATCATCAATATCTTCGTAGCGTCGCAGAGCAGTTTTAATAATATCGCTGTAACTAGGACCGTCTGTACGCTCAGAAAATGTCAAGTGTCGACTGTCGAAGCGCTGGGATAAGGAGGGATAATCATATGAACTGGACTCTTCTTGCATTCAGTCAATATAATAACTATAGATTCATTTGCAATGAACAAAGGAAGATCATATGGTTGCAGCGAGATTGCAATCATCTGGATTATAATCAAATCCACTAAAATATATATTTTCTATTGGTTCATTGTCACGAGACATTGACGAATATGAACAATAGACTCAAGACTCGATGTTATGGTTGAACTAAAGTATGCAGTGTCTTGGTCATTTTTGAGAATTGGCACGAAAGGATGTTTATATTTGGGCTAAAAAACTGCCTACCAATTTATTCCTTTGAACCATGGGTGCATCATAATTTCCTGAACTCCCTATATACAATTAATTTTACTCGCATTCCTAAACGCATCAATCGGTCCTTTCGAAACAACCCTTCTAAAAGATGAACACATTCCTTGGTGAGCTGAAATTTTTGATCTACTTCGAAATCCTAAAATTTAATTGATTCATAAAGTTAATTTAAATTTTCACGGTAGAAGGGAGGGAATCCTGTTACCATTTCGTTCACAAGCGAGCCAAGGCACCAGAAATCAACAGCCTTACTACAATCTCGCTGGAAAAATATTTCTGGAGCAGTGTATTCAGGCATACCTGAGATAGAAAAAATATTTTATTGTCCTCGATTTATTTTTTTGCTTAAACCGAAATCAGTCAACTTGATGAAGCCTTTCAGATCAATCATAATGTTTTCAGGTTTTAAATCACGGTAAACAATATCTTGTCCATGCATATAATCTAGTGCCAACACGATCTGTGACACATAGAACCTAGCCCTTCATAAAGGAGAAGTTACTGTTATTCAATAAATTTTTCCTTTATTGCTAAGAGGTTGTAGATTTATCCACCTGGACAGTACTCGAGGATGAAGTAAAATTTGTATTCGTTCTGGAAGGAAGTAATAATGCGAATAATAAATGGATGAGCAAACTGCATAAAGACCAAAGTACTTCGATAAGACGATTGCGTTCAGCAAAAATGTACTTGAGTTTATTTTGTTTTTAAATCAAAAAAATTTTAACGACCTTCATAACCTTCATGGCGCACTCCTTCACAAGAAAAATCTTTCCGAAACAACCTCTCCCAATCACGCAAAACAACTTGTAGTCTTCGATGGTGTGGCCGATTGGTTAGTTAATATTTAGTTTATTTATAACTGGCATCAGTCAAGTGAATGAAAATGAGTTGCATCAACCAGTAGTTTTAATTCTTGTTTGGTGCAAAAGTAAAAGTACTAAAAAGTGTTGTTGGGAATCTGGTTGGCAATTGTTGTGTTATAATGATATTAATCAACATCCTAGTCAAACCAGAATATAATACATGTAAAAAAATATTTGTGAAGAAAAGTCTCACAGTTCATACTTTATTGTTTATAAATAATATATTTAAATTTTTGCATATTTACAATCATATGAATTTATATTAAAATTATAATCTATAAATATATGAGGGAAAAAAACTATTTTTGAAATGGAAAACAGATACATTTTCTTCCATCTATAACGTGAATAAATTTGATTTCTTTCAAATTCATTTTAGCAGAGCAAAATCTATAAAAAGATAATTAAAATCTCCTATAATATAATGACAGTAATATTTATATCGATTGTATTGATAAATTTTAGAGGATAAAAACCTCAAAAAGAATGATTTCCAATACATTAAAACGATAAAATTAAAAGATAAAAAAATTATATATTAGCTATAATAATGTTAATTTAAGAAATTCCTGATATACTTTATTTAATATAATATTCCTGATGGAATAAAGGAGAGTACTCGAAGGACAGTATTTGGATATGTGTTAAGCGGCTCAACTAAAAGGCATTTTGCGTAGAACAGCTGACGGCTCTCAATATTTTCCCTACAATATAGCTTTCCATCCTTTTGAAACCACTCAATGGTTTTATTAGCAAGCCGGATACATTTCTACTCTTTGGCAAAAATATTGTTTTCTGGCTTCCCAAAATAAGTAACTTATAAAAAGAATATTTGAACCCTTGAGAAGCAGTGATTCTTGGGTTGATTTTTTATTGACAATTTACGATAGTCAGGATGACCTGTGGAAAGATTCTATCACATACACAAGATGTGATTACTTCTTAAACACTAATGATAATCTTCCGAAGTTAACTGAATATAACCTTATGACAGTGGGCATGTCTTTCAATATGAAATAAGTAGTTGATACTCATCGTTTATGTTTTCCTGAAAGAAAAGATGATTATTTCCCAAGTGACTCTATTGATTTATTGGTGGCAACCATTGCAAATTATTATCAAAAAAAAGAGATAAAGGGATTATTTCTTATCTTAATAGCAGATATCGAAACGACTATTCTAGAGCAGAAGTACATAGAATGCCACCTGAGAGACCAGGGAATCAAATGCAAAAGATTGAAATTACAGGAATTAATTGAGCATTGCCACCTCAATGAAGATAGAAATCTCTATTTGAGAGATGAACTTGTTTCATTTGCCTACTTCAGAACAGGATATAATTTAGGAATGTATACTGGAAATCTTGCTCAAGTTAGAAAATGTAGGCAGATGTTGGCAGTGAGCAAAGCTATTAGTATTCCCTCAGTGAATTTTGAGTTAATTAATCTTAAGAGAATGCAAATTGAACTTTCCAAGCCTTTCATCATTAGACAGTTTTTAAATGAAGAGGAGGCCAGATCCCTCGAAACAAGCTTAATTGAATCATGGGATTTCGACACGATGAGAGATGTAGATTATGATATATTAGTGAATATCATTAAAGAGAACAAAGAAGACTACGTACTGAAACCAAACAAAGAAGGGGGCGACAATAACATTTTTGGAGAATAAGCTTTCATCAAGTTACTGAAATTTACTAAGGAATAACGAAAAAATTACATTTTGCAGCGAATTATTCCATCGCCTGTTTATTAAAATGAAATTATTTATAGAGGCATTGAAGTTATTAAAAAGCGATGCTCATATGAAATGGGGAGATATGGTGTGATTTGCCAGATTAATGGACAGTTGATACTCAATGAAAGCCGAGGATATTTATTGCGTTCGAGAGGAGAGGGTCAAAATGAAGGAATGATTCTAGCAGGCACTGATGGATTTGTGGCTTGGAGAAGAACAACTATTTAATGATAGACAAATAATAGCGATTTACAATTAAACAGCAAAAGTGGTATAATCTATTTGGGATTTAATCTGTAATTTTGCTCTTATTTTTTGCATAAATAGTTTTAGTTATCCTAAACATGATTTATGATCAATTGAATTTATTAATTCATAATAATATCTTTTCAATCAATTTCATCAAGTATCACTACAATAATGAATTCTGCTTGCCATAGTCAACCATTTTAAGTAGAAATTTCATTGATTTCAATTAAAACTCAATAAATGCATTTATCTCAATGAACAATCGATATGATCAAGCCATTTTGGGGGAGTGCCAGCCAATACAACAAGTAGGAAGCTTCATAAATTCGTCCCAATCGTGAGTTTATTTGCCGCAGCAGTTCCAATATTTCTTGAGATCATGAAAGACTGGAGCACCCTTATGATATCCGCAGGCACTCTCTCCATTTTAATTCTCAAGATAATCCTTCCTACAGCCCTGATTGATGCATCTAAACTTGCCCTATTTGGTTAAGAATTTTTTCTTTCCTTGAGTTCCTTTGGCTTCTTATTCCTTTTTCTTTTTTTCTTATAACTCTAATTTAAATGTAATGTACCCTTGTTGTATTGATTGATGTCTTTTATAACCACTCCTTGTTCCTATTTTTTCAGGGCATTGGCAGCATTTTGAACAGTGCTTGACTTATAAAACTAATGACCTTCGTCCTTTTGATCAGTATGCAAACCAGTAGCGCAAGTAGGGAGTTTCTGAAATTCGTCCCAATCATAGACAATTTTATTACAGCAAGTCCAACCTTTCTTGAGGTCATGGAAGATAGGCTTTCCTGGGTGAAAGTTGCAAGAGCCCTGCACGTTTTCCTCATCTTGGTAATATTTGAGGCACCCGTGCCTTTTGCATCTCTTTTTGCCTTAATTGCTCATTATATTAATATTATCCAGAATATTCCAAACCCTCAGGTTTATATTATTTTGAATATTGTAGTCTTAATTCTCATTGAAAATTACAAGATATTGTTTTAATACAAAAACCAAAAATATTAAAAATGGTTAAATTGAGATTGAGTTTAGATATTAAATAAATATATATTTTGTTTTGATCATTAATAATTAAATTTATGAGATTATAAGATAGCTAATAATTGATGTGCAGACTTAACAACATCAATATCTTTGATTTCGTGGAAATATTAATATACATATTTTATGATTATTCGCAATACTGCCCCAAAGACGATTCTTGAAATTATAGATTAACTTTATTTTCACTACCAGCCCTTTAATAAATTTTATAAAATATATTCAAAATAGTGATCGCAAAGCCATATTATTTATTAAACTAACAACTATTAAAATGTATTTCTTAATTTTAAAATTATCAAAATATAGAAGTTAATTTTTTAGTTTATCAACTGAGTTCTTGCGAGTAGAACAGCAAGCAATCATCATAGACATTAGAAGTTAATTTACATCGTATTTATTATGAATCAGATTAATGCATACTCTCCACCCAATCAAACCATTCCCAGTTACAAGAAAACGGCAAATGAACTGAAACATATAAAATATATTTTTGCGGATAGTTCAGGGAAGATGAGTTAAATTGTTTTTGATATGATAGAGATAAAACAGATATAAATTAGAATAGCAATACCAAAAATGCCCTGCTCTCATTTCTTCTTAATAATTTAGCAATAAATATTAAAGTTATCTTTCAATTTGTTAAAGATAAAACATTGCATTAAAGTGATATTAAAATATTCCTCAATGCAAAAGATTATCTGACTTACCTATTTTAGCTTGCTCTTTATCGCCATCTTTCAAGATATTAGAAATGCCTTCTCTTAAGTATTTTTACCTCATTTAGCGTCACTGATTGTGATCTGATAAAAATCCTTAAATTAATAGTCTTGTGATTATAAAAGTAAATGTAAGGACTATCAAACAAAAAATATTCCAAGATATCATCAGCCCTCAAAAGATATTTCTTAGAGAATCTTTACTACAACTCCCTCAGCATCAAATAAGTATCCTTTTTTCTACCAAGGCTGCTGAGCGTTGTAAACTAAACTATTCAACAGCTAAAATTATCCTCCGAGATTTGAATCATAAAGAACGAAAATTTGTGCGCCGCTTAATCCGTAAAAAGGAAACAAACTAAGGAATTGAAAGGAGAATGCCATTGATATGCAGTCATGTTCCTATTGAAGTTACCAGCAATGTTTTGGGAGTTGGAGGAAAATAAATTTGTGTAATTTCGCGAGTTGAGTACGATTTCTTCTCCTGCGAGTAGAAAAGTCAGTAAATGACTGTTTTTTAATTGATTTGATAATAAAACAAGCTATTTGCTTGTGTTGCCATCAAAGTTTAAAATGAATTACTATTAAACAACTAAAAAATATCCATTTACGAAAAGATGAAATCGCAAAATTATAATTGGTGATTCACAAATCTTTTTGGAAATTTTATGCTATTATTATTCAAACAATAGTTGATTATTAGGATGGATATTTTGGACTAATTTACAAAACGAAAGTGATAAAGTAAATTTTAAATTTTTGCAAGCATTAACCGCGAAAATTCCCTATGATCAATATTAATATTATATAAACAAATAAGGAATATGCTATTTTCATCTTATTAATTTAAATTTGGAAGGGTTCTATTTTTAGTGACATATTTTGATCAATGGACTCCCCCTTAATGATATTTATCAATATTCAATCTTTTTATCAAAACAAAAATAGATGTTCTGGTTTATACCTTGTTCTTTATCTTTATGCTCTCATCGATTTAAATATAATATATAGGAATATTTTTAAAAAGGACGAAGATAATTATTTTCCAGAAATGGAACGAGTGCTTATGAAATATGTTCGATCACTCTTGATTTTCCTTCTGAGATAATATCAAGAAATTAAATATCATTCCAGCTAGTTCACCTTTCTTTTTGTGCTTACTTAGTTTCGAATTTTAAATTTTAAAGCGATATTAACACAGATAAACATTCTCACAAAGTAATTTATATATATTTACTTATTTTTCTGATGATAACTTTATCTTTAATTTTCTATTTTTAAAGCCTATTCTTTCACAAAGTTCATTCTCTCTTTTAAAATTAAAAATACATTTCTTTCTATTTCTTTCTGACTGCAGTTCGATTGAGAATAATCGTCCATTATTAGAATAATCTATAATGGCTGAAAAAGAAAAGAGAAAATACCATTAAAAACCCTCCTTCGCTGTTTTCAAATAAAATTTACGCTCTCGCTCTCCCGAAATTCATCATAAGTATATTTAAAAGCATTAATGTACAGGCATCAGAAGCGCACTAAGTGGAATAAGTACTCTTACTACTGCAGAGGCTACTCCTAAAGAAGGCCATTAGAACTATCAAAAGTAAAGACGGATCAATTGGTTGAAGTATAACATTTTGGTAGGGATTTATGACAACTGGATAAGACTATATCCCTTCATCTAATATTTGCTGCGCAAAAATATGCTTTATTCTGGCTCCAATGATATCCAAACTCACGATAATAGCAAAGCTGTCAGATAAAAATAGATATATTAACAATACAACCATCAGGAAAACCTGAAGCAAAGTTAATTGAAGTAGTTATTTATTTCGTTTAAAGATAAAAGAGCCTAACTGCTTTCTAAATTATAACATCAAGAGGCACTGAATGACCCAAAGAATTTATAGTTTATGAAGAAATCACAAAAATTAGCTCGACAGATATTGAGTTCTTTGCCTATATAAAACATTCAATGGACCAAATCTCGCATCCAAAAGCACAATCAGCTGATATAAGAAATGATTAATAATTTTAGTGAATAAGAATTTGCCAAAAACAGCGAAATAATTATTCACAGTATAAAGGAGCGACTTCAATTTATTTAGGAAATGCAGTAAAGATATACAGCTATTAACGGCCAAAAAAAGACAGTACTAAGGTAAAAGATAGAAATGCTGAGAAAGCCCTTTAAAAATGTGATGGATAAGTTGGAAAATAATATCAATGCCGAAATATCGCTGGAATAACTTTGGTTGGATATTAGAAATCAAAGATAGAAAGAGGATAAAAAACCTCTATTAAGGTATTTGATTAAAAAACCAAGATCCTCAACATTTGAAAAATTAGGTATCAACAATAGTGGAAGATTCACGGTAAAGTACAAATTCAAGAAGAGTGACTATTACAATCAAAGCTACATTTAAAGCAAGAGTAAAGATAGAATAAAGAAACAAAGATAGTAGTATATCAAGACTTAGAAGCAAGAGAGTCTGAGTATCCCAAAAGAAGAGCTAAACTTAGTACCAGAGGAAGGGGAGTAAGAATCTTTAAAATCAACATCAAGCCTATCAGAAGATAAAGAATTTAATAAGGAATTAGAGTAAATTAACTAGGCATGTGTTGAGGCATTTTTGCGCAGACAGAAAGCCAAACAACTCCTTCCTCCTCGCTAAAACCAAACTTCCTCCATATTTCGCCCAAAAAATACAAAGTTATAATCGTCAAATAATTCGTTATATTCGCCAATTGAAGTTGTCAAAATTTAGCAATCAGAATTACCCTATAGGCCAAGCATTAATGCTGGATTGCATGTCATAGAACGTCAAAAGTCGTTTGAAAGAAAGGCATCGATAGTGAAACGAGGATCATTCCGACGAAGTCGCAAGGTCAGCTCAGTGGAGGAATTAAAATAAGAGCATTACAGTAGATTTAAAACTAATAAAAAAGGAGGAACAGCAAAGCAGATACGAGGGCATGAAGCTAAGAATGGCCGTAATTCGGGTGAACTTCCATAATCCTAACTTTCTAGGAGGGACAGCAAATACTGGAAGTAGGAGAGCAGAAAAAGGCTCAATATTCGAAGGGGCAATTTTTCAAAAAAAAGTAATTAAAAGTAATAGATATAGGTCGAGCCCGCAATTGAAGAGGCGATACCAATAATTTAAAATGGAAATTTTATTAATCAAAAGAGAGAAATTGTGAACTATCTCAGCAAAATTAAAACTATGGGCCTCCTTGATGCAGATAAGTATAAACTGATACGTCTTCAAACCGAGGCCTTGCTTGAAAAATGTAGTCCCTCTTCCTTGCTTTAAACTCGCTAGTTTGCTAATAAAATGGTATAAAAAACACTTCCCTGCAATATACCAATTCCAATTATCAACGAAAATCATTTTTGTTTTCTATAGCATTTGCGTGAAGCCATAGGCAAGGACGAACAAATATAAATGAAGATAAAATAGCAGTTCAAAATATATTTTTAGGAAAGTTTAAGCTACATTCCCGAAGAGCGAAAGCACTCCAATGAAAAAATGGTTCTTAATTCAACTGAAATGCGCCATCTCAATCAACAACTGCATAGAATTCTGTGGTTTAAAAGCGAAAACTAGCAAATAGCTATGGCTAAGGCATTGGTAAAATTTAGTAATCATCTAACACAGAGTTAAATTTAGTGAGCAGGCAATTTCCTTATAACTCTGACTCATATTTTATAGAATTTAAAATTTCAATAATTGCTATAACCGCTGCAAATAAAGAAAAGTAAAAAATGTGCCACTATGAAAAAATAATGCCTAAATCTATATTTTTGGTCGTAATATTATTGTTAATCGATTGCCTCTCAATATCTATACTTTTGTCTATCCTATTTATATTCCATAATTGCAATATTTAAGAAGACGGCAATTACTATGATCAGAATTATGCCTTCATGCAAAGGGTCCTTGCACAATATGCGTTTCCTAATTCATTAAACAAGCTTCAGAGGACTCACCGGGCAGACAAGCATCGCAAATAAGAGGAAACAGAATAAATCTATTCATACAAAAGGAGAGCAGACTTCATAAGCTAAACTTGATTATTAAGAGATCACAGTGTGTAAATAACTCTCAATTTTTTACTGAAAAGACTAAGTGATAATCAGTAGAGGCAGATTCAGCAGCAATTGATAATTTCGTAAAATTTATATAAATAGTCTCGTGTTTTGTAATCAATTACAAATTCATAGGCGAATATTTTTTGAATTGAACGAAAAAATTTTCAAAATAGCTAAAGAAAATTTTATAGAATATAACTCTCCATACATTTAATTTAATTTTAGGAAATAGGATGTGAGAGAATATATAGAATTAATGTCATTTGATTTTAAGTCAGTTGTTCGGTTTATCAAAACAAGTGAATCTTTTATTCTAGTTAAATTTGGAACTCTGTAATTTAAATATTTTGTAGAACTAAGAAATTAATTATCTCTACCCCATCCTGTATATGTTAGAAATAATATCTTACAATAAAAGTTAAATGAAGGGAACCAATAAAATATCACTATGCATCTATGTAGCTTTGCTTATAGCGTTTTGCATTATTACAGTCAACTCTCAGAGAGGTGGTTCCAGATCCTCATCATCTTCTTCTAGTTCCTCTCGTTCCTCTCGAAGTCATTATCGTAGCTCCACCACCAGTTACCCTAAAAACTGCACAACTGTTGATGGAGTTACTACTTGTGTCACCACTGATGATGAGTTGTCTATTCCCACTCTAATTATTTTCGCTGGTATCTTTGTTGCGTTTATTGGATTTGCAATTTACTCCTCCAGCAAAGACTAAGAAAGAAGAAAAAAGACTATCTAAACATCAATCAAAGATTATGAAATGAGAATCGAGGAATTTCCTTGTACAATTGGCGATCAATAAAGATCAACTCTCATTGATGCCTTTATGAAAAAATCATACACAATGGTAATTAACGTCAATGATAAGATAGAAAAATTCTTTTGCCAAGTCAAAGTTCTGGATCTGAAGAAGCTTTCTGAGTTTAAATATTCTATAAAATTATCAGGAAGCGATGAAGTCGGCAAAAGTAAATTGGAAGGAATATTGGTTTTTAGAGGAGAAGAACTTGGATTAAAGTTATCTAAAGTATATGAGGATCGAACCAAAGCTGAACAAACAGGAAAATACGATATATTGTTGTATTAAGGCAATGGTACAACTGATAAAATTTCTGGAAAGTGGGCCTTTCATGGATTTTAAAGTTCAACTCAGTATGCAGGAACTTGGACAATGATGGAAATATGAAAATATGGATGAAGTCGATAAAAAATTCAAATTATTAAAATATTATTAACAACTCTACTTATTTAATATTCAAATTTAATTAGATTTTATTTGTTTTGAAAAATTAAAGTAAAGTAAAATTAAATTCCATAAATTGTAATTAAATATCCATTGATCATCAAATAATTTACAGCCAAATCTTTACAAGCAACAATTATTATGCTGTATTTATTTCCTTATATTTAATTGAATCTATTCCAGCAGTTAAAACTCTCTTAATTTCAAACTCAAATTTTAATTGATAATAGAATATAATATATTGTCATCATTATAGCAATCAAAGACGTATGCATGGCTTATATCAAGGAAAATCTTGCTAATATATATCCTTCAGAGAAAATTCTTAACCTACCTCAAAATAGGCTTGTTCTCGATGAAAGAGATTTAACCCTTGGCTTATGTTATCCATACTATCTAATTTTTTTTCTCGATGCGATTAAAATTAATATTAAATATTTATCGGATATTTATAGATATCCTTATTTCTTTTCAAACTTGAATATTTAATTAGTCATTAACGTGCAATCAAAGAAGCTAAAGAAAAAAGGAAGATTAAAATAGCCAACTCCTCCAAAATTATTCGTAAACGAAGATTTTTTTATTTTAAAACTTGTTTGGATAATCAATTCAAATTAAAACAATTACCTTCACACATGATGATAGACTGCAGTAATTCTCCCAATATAAAACATCGATTGTAAAATAAAAAAATTGACTTGGAAATCTCAATGAACTCCTCTCATCAATTTTCAAAATCAATTCTCCCATATTTTTCATATTTTCCAAGCACAATCACAACTAAAACGACTGATGAAGAATAAGAGGATGGTTCAGCAAAAGGGATTGAATAATATATCCGCTAACGCAAACGGGAGAAAAACAAAAAATTACCAATATTTTCGTGGCGTCGTTACTTAATGCATGAAAGGCACATCTTCTTTTTCAAAGGATTAGTTTATATCCGATCACCGATATGATTTTAAAATTATTTATTTCCTTCGCCCCATAATTGGCTCATCAAAATTGACAAACTCTAGAGTGATTGCATTTCCACTAGTTATATATCTTTGACAAATATTTTCATTTCCCTTAATTTTTATTAAAAAAGATTGTTCTTAAATAATGCTGGATTCAAAGAGATTACATTTTTTAAAAAAAAAGAAATTTTAAAAAATATTGATCTATTTTCA
>Ga0302186_10000358_pt1 | contig 41633 bp, 21 predicted proteins | sample II_Bog_E1_2_FD_198782 | JGI IMG/M metagenome (GOLD analysis project Ga0302186, IMG submission 198782) | Peat permafrost microbial communities from Stordalen Mire near Abisko, Sweden - II_Bog_E1_1 | ecosystem: Environmental > Terrestrial > Soil > Wetlands > Peat | place: Sweden: Abisko... | reverse complement strand
ATGGACGATCTATGATAATTTTATTCACGCCAATATTTTTCAAAATTGCCACAATTAATATTCTATCTATCTTTATAGCAATTACTCGTTTATGTTAAAGAGAGTAATCAAAAGTGGAGCTGAACTTGTTCTCTCCGCTACGATATTTGGCTCAGCTCTTTATGGTTATATCTACTACCAATCCACTCACAACGAAAAGAAATATCTATAAAGCACCAAATCTGATACTTTAAGAGATGCCTCTAGATTATCAAACGATTCTTTTGGCATCAGCTGGGGTTTCCAGGCAGATGATACCATCATGTCTCGTATTGATTCTGGTGATTTACTCTTTCTGAAGTATGAGTGCGCCGAGTGCATCAATCCCTCTGCTATGATAAACTGCTATTTGAAAACTTCACATTATTTGTAAGAGGAATTTCATTCAGTTGGATACGCTTTCCGTGATGAAAGCGGACTTTATGTATTGTACAACTAATTCGGATAAACAAAGATTAAATCATACTGTTAACTTGTCAGTTTGCCCTATATTCGTGCTCTAACCCTGCAAAAAAGAAGTGGTGAGGCTACTTAAATCCATTTAAATTTAAGAAAAATAATGGATTTTGATTAAGCAATTAAATAAAGCAGTTTGCAGCTTGCCAACAGAGTAAATTCTCTTTTAGGAGGAAGGGAAGAGATAACAACCATATAAGACTTAGTGAATGGATAGCAAAAAATCAATATCAGGACGTAGACCAATAACACCCTAAGATCTCTTTGAAAAAAATTATGATAATTTATCTAATATTGTCTTATAAAAGAAAGTTGCTTCAAAGAATCAGTAAATTAATATACACTTCGTTGTTAGTTTTGCTGATTTCTCGTATTTTAGTATTTGCAGACTCTCCCAAAAGTTGGACTTGTCTCAGCCAGGAAGATCGTCGATTTTAATGTTCTTTGCATCTGAACTCCACTTCTCTTCGTTCTTCACCAATTTATCTTCTCATAGTTAGAAGTTCCTACAATTGATCAGTGGTGACTGAAGCCTAGTCATGAGTTTATAAAATGGCATCTGTACTCATTCCTTGACTCATAATTTTGTTTCCCTAGGTTCGAGAAGTCGAGTGAGTTTGCTTAGGATTGGGCCGAGGAAGCAAAGGAATCGATGAATTATGACCTTGCATGGACTGATGAGAGGGAACCTGCGCTCGTGACATTGAATCGTTTCTTAATGAAAATGAAATTTCACTATCGCTGTGTAAACTAAGATGACGCTTGTTCTCACGGTTTTAAGATTTGCTTCTCAATTGATCATCTAATTCACAAAACAAATGACCTAATAATTTATCGTTAATATAGATGCCCCTATCCCTAATATTAAGATCTTCTGAACGATTTTCTTTGATGGATAGCATTTTAATTAAAGAATTTCTTAGAAGTTGTCCAATTTCAATTCGCCTGTCCTTGACGTCTCTAGCTGAAGCTAACAGTTTCTTCTCGTAAAAAAGTAACCGAAGTCCGTTGGCTACTCGTACATAGCGCTACATTTCTGCTTAGTCTGGTGTATATAATAGAACAAAATAACGAGGATTGAGAAGAAATCTGTTTAACAAGAATTTTTTCATAAGCTCAAATGCATCCTCCTCGCTATATTTGACTAATAGGGAAGAGTAAAGATATTTAAGAAGATTGTGCAGGTGCGGATAGTCCTGGGGAATGGTTATTGTTAAAAAAGGTCCAATTTTCTCAATATTAAGTTCATTGCAAGTCTGATAGAGAGAAGACTCGTTATTATTGATGAGGGTATTAACAATATTATTAAACTCCAAAAGCAAGGCTCCTTATCTTTGGAGGATAACAGTCATCAATAACTCAAAAGGTCTGTAGTTTTACATTTTTTATGAAAACAGGTCATTTTTGTTCATCTTTCTAACAATAAAATCAGTTATTTCTTCTGTAACCCTCCGACCTGAATTTTGCGCAGTATCAAATATTTTTCTGGGAGGGTTGAGGTTAAAATAAGCTGCTGATACAATTTCTGCCACCTGCTGCAAATCAATAGCATAGTTATCGGCTACAAGCTGCAAGAATTCTGCTAAAGGCTACCCCCCGGTAAACACCCTTTTATTAATCCATTTGATATGATCCTGAATGAAAGAAAGAGTATTGCTCTTGGCAGTTGCCTCCACCATTTATATCACATGCTGACGCATAGGATATTTCACATCATATTTCAGCAACAGATAATCGATGGTTTCAAGGAGATACCGAAGGTCTTTGTTTTTATTTATGTTAGTAGGAGTCAACTGCTAAAATAATTTGGTAAAAAAAGGAGAGGAAAAAACAAGTTGCAACCAATTTCGTAGTCGATATTTAATCACCATACCAGGGCTTACTTATTTCTGTTTGATTTTTTTAGATGGGACTGGTGCATCCTCAGTGGATTAAAGAGCCCGATTATCACAGGCTGCTGCCAGTTATTCATTGAGGGCGCAAATATTAAAGAGAAGGATGTTAAGCCAATCAAATATCTTTGCAGAGTAGCCTTACGGATGCTTTGATAGTATTTCAGTGAGGATTCGTGCATTATCAGCTGGAATAGCATCTGAAAATAAATGCTGCCGGCAAAGGCATTCAGTAACTGAATGAGAGATGTGTTACGCGAATGATTGCGGCTTGAGGCAAGCAGTTTAATATTGATTTCAATGAGAGTACGTAAATTCATACGAGTCGTTATTTAAATAATATTGCAAAGGTTAACAATTAACAAATTAATGACTTGCTTACTAACTCAGCCAATTAAATTTTAGAAAGAGAGTCAATTTAGCCATTTATTTTTATTAGTTTATATGCAATTACATTGACAGAAAACACTATAATATTATATTATATCCTAAATTATGAGCGGTATACTAAGACCGAAGAGGTTCTAAGCAGCTTTTTAGGGCTAAGAAATTTAAAAAATGATCAAATACGCTTTGGATGCCATGAGACAGGATGGCTATGATTTTAGATATACCTCCAAAGAAGCATTGACGCATGTGAAATACAAAGAAATGTTGAGAAGGGTATTTTTAAGATTTTAGTGCAAAAATTGTAAGGCGCCAAATTCATAGAAACCAAAAATATGGACAACCACTTGCGGAACTTTTGGAGTCAAGTTTTTCTTTAAGCCCATTGATGAAGATCGAAGAGATCCATACTTGCTGATCTTTGAACCTCACATTTATGGCATGAAATGTTTTGCATGTGAGTAATACGGATTGGTTCAAATATACAACTATCAAATGGAAATGATGGAGCAATAATTCGTGAAAATAGTCTCTAATATTCTAAAAAAAGTTGTTGCGCCAAAAGTGAGTAGCAGAAATAAGTATCTTATTCAAGTTCCAGATCTGATAGATCATAAAATCCATCTTTGCGAGGCCTGCAGTGTGAATAAATGCCAAGCTATGAACCATTTGCACTTGTGATCAATGCTGATAATTTGTCAATGCATTTATAAAAATTATAATTTATTTTTGGTCTGTTAAGAATATAATTAAATGATTTAAATTCTACACAATAAAAATAGAGTTATCCATTAAAGTGATGAGCATTTGCTTTTGAGTTTAAATCTAACAAATTAGCATGATTATTAATATTAATAAATCGCACGATCATTCAAGTCAATCATCATTTAGTCACATGGATGGAGTATAAAGACCGCCAATGTTTTTCTCATACTCAAGCCAAAATATTTCAATTGTTTTTCTTGTCTCTTCCGGCAATACCTGAATTAAGTTGCCTGCATGCTTTAGATATCTCATAAAATAGGCCTTCTGAAGTTCCCTCATAATCAATTTCTCCCCAAGAAACGATGAATCTATTTATTTAATAAATTCAAGTATAAATCGCTCGTAGTGCCAATCACTGACCCTAACCTCAACATAAATTTGAAGCACGAGTACTACAAATAGAATCTGTTTCTGGAAAGAGACAGTTTAGAAATGCTTGACGAACTCATCTCGAGTTATTTTCCTTTGTACAAATTTGGTGATGACGTCTTGCACATGTTCCTTGTATTCATAATTACTGCAGGTTAGAAAATACTCCAGCTAGTAGTTTGGCTTTAACCATTCCAAGCCCTTGGGACATTTACAGTTATAGATTTCTTCAAAATAACTTTAAACTTTTAATTTATCAATATTATAAGTCTTAACCAAACTGTCCCTCGTCATCTCCCAATACTTTTCATGCAGTTCATCTAAAATCAATTTTCTCGCTAACTGAAGAATGCTTCCTTTTACCATTGTTTTATGAGTAAGACTGTGCCTTAGTTCAGTCAAAAAGCCACTCTCTCTAAGAATGTTATAGAGTGAGCTTGACATAGACACACCAGGCGATAAATCAGCCAGTTGCGAAACAAATCTGATCACATCTAAACTAAGTTCCTCTTCTGTCTTATCCTTGAGAAATTGATAGGTGTAGTTTATTGCGATAGGAGGACTCTTGGTACGGTGCAGAATTTTTTCGATGGTGTTGAGAAAAAGAGGGGTATAGGTGTGCATTCCTAATTCTAATGCTATAAAGAACTCAGGCTATCGAAAGAGGTTGATATTGAAGCTATGCATTGAATGTTGAGCAATGATAAATATATATAATCATTCATTGATGAGGCCTTCAATGACAAATTTTTGCCGTATCACTTTTTAATTGATCAATATATACTCTGGCACCAGATGGTCATATACCTTGCATATAAACTTATAATCTTTAGATATTTTGGAGGCAATTATGATCTCATTAATAACTATGTGCAAGATAATTATTAGTACCAAGATTACGATTGAGATGGTCAGATTATTTTGAAAATCAGCATTCACATATCCACTGAATTCATTTAGCCAGGTTGTTATTGCATCCAACACATAAGTTGAGAGTATGTTTACACTCGATGTATAATTTTGAATTTGAGCGGCTGTCATGGTGATTTATCCCTTCATGTAACTTTCTCCGATTTTTGAACCATAACGAAGAAAGGAAGAACATCCCTACTTAAAAGTACTATTGCTAATTGTTTAGCAAGTTGCAACCGTAACATTTATAGTAGTAAGAAGTGAAGGATTGTATTAACATGGATTTCCAAAAAAATAGTTTTTTTGCTTTGCATAATAGAGTGATGATGGATTAGTAATTGAACCAATATACTGAAACTGTCCGAAAAGATACATGGAAGACATGACATCTGCGTATCTATCTGGATTGAAAGTTATTTCTGAAGGGTAGAGTAGACTATAATATTTTTACATACAGCCATAACCTACAAGAGGTCCAGTAGGAAAATATCTTAAAAAGTAAAATCCATCTTTTTAAAAACTTTGTTCTCTGATGATTGACAATATGATGTTTACTTCAAGGCAAAGAGCCATTACAAATATGAGAGCAGTCATCAAAACAATGAGTAACCGTAGACGACATTAGTACTCGCCTCTAGTTTTACCCTCAACGATCATGGGTTTTGAACTTGACATGGTTTTTCTATTATGTTGTTAAACAAATTTATCAGTAAGATGTCGTATTCTTCTATTTGATAAATGTTTTGTTGATCCCCCTTCATTATGCATCTGCAAAAAAATGCTAGAGAAAGATCGACTCAGTTTTGCCCAATAATCAGTGATTTTTTATACATCAGGAAGCGTCAGATCTAACAGAATTAGTAAAACATTTTTCATCTTTTTAATGGAGTTGTGGACGTAATAAAAAGTAACAACAACAAAAATAAGAAATATAAATCCTTGTGTAAGCATGAACCACATTTATTTGTAAAGCATTGTCGTAAAAAGTGTTTAAAACTTTGCTTGCAGTTGGTATTTTGTGCTATTCATCATGGCATCATAAGAAGGTCTGAGAAAAGAATTGAATTTTTGAAACTCTACTCCTGTTCGATTAATGGGCAGCTGATTGAGGGAGGAGATAGACGAATAGATAACATAGAACAGATCTATTTGATTGTAAGTCAAGTTACCCATCCAAGGATATTGATAATATGGACTGTATGTGACAGGAACCACCAAAGTTGGATCAAATAAAGTTTTCATTGTAGTTGGTAGCGAGGTGTACGTTTGCATACTACTTGTAGCTGAAGCAATTTGACTCGCTACTGTTTTTGCATTACCAACATTGAGAAAAGACTTCATATAGTTTGTTCCTAGAACTACTGGAAATCTATACATATTCATAAATGCGATGAATTGGTTTCCATAGCTAATTAAATTTGAGGTATCACTTTGATTAATCAGTAAAAGAACGACAATGGAAATGATCATCGTCATAGTAAATATTCTCGAAGATCTTTTAAAATGTTAGCCAATATAAAAGCGTATTGGTGGTTGTAGAGTTTCTTCTTTGATAAAAATGTTGCTTTAAGATTGAAAGTTTTTTGGTTCAATCATAGGTTTAAACTAGTCATCCAGTTGTTAAATTGACATAAATTATTGATTATGAATATTTTTCAGTAATGCTGATCTCCTTTTTGCTGGTGTCTATCGTTTTGATGAATCATCGTCAATGATCTATTGCCTCATATTTTATTTGAGGAGGCATACAAATTATAGACCATTTTAGATATGGCAGTACGATTTATAGTACTTAATTACAGGAAAGTCATCTCCGTTCTTTTTGAGACATTTGGTAGATTGAACCTTATAGGCAGTATCATCTGTCAGATAACCCTCAGAAATCCACTTTAAAACTACTTTTGAATGATTTTCCCTGATATCTACAGGCATCAACTCTTCCAATAAAGTTCCTTTGATTTAATCTGAATTATACATAGTGTTCCTTTCAAAATATCGGCTGACTTAATGGATAACGAGTTAACCATTCTCCAAATGTGTTTTGATGCAAAAGCTATCTTCATTAAAGAGAATATCTTCAGTAAATAATTTTATGCTTGAGATATTGACGTCATCCAATATTATTTTCTGGGAATCAAAGATGCTAGTATTATATCCATTGCGATCTTCCTTCGCACTATCAAATTATTTTAGTTTTATGTGTTAGTTTTTGATGAAAAGCAGGAAATTAAGATAGGTGAATTTCCACTGCTTGTGAATATGGAAGTACTTCGATATTTTCATCCATTATTTGGTGGTTTATTCAATTAATTGGAAATTTTAGACTAGCTTCTTGTGGAGGTAGGACATATCTATCTCTGACCCTAAAAAAAAACTCCATATTTGTAGATTGACCTCGAGGTAGTCAATTATTTTTGTTTATATCTAGCAAAAGCATTGTTACGACTAAATAATATTTTACAGCTAAAGTTTACCGTCATAAAGATCAGAATTTAATCTGGAATTTTATTACTTGATCATTAATTTAAATTTTGATACTTTAGTCTTTTCTATAATATTCAAGTTCATCCCTTCTATTTTTTAAAGGATTTGCATTAAAGAGTACATATTCTTTATCTAGTTAAAAAGAAATTCGCTGTAGTCCAATAACATCTTTTTATTTAGAGGATCATGAGCTAAGGCACTCTCATACAAGGATTTACAATAAAAACGGGAGCAACTATCTCGCTGAGTCGCGAATTACCTTGGATTAATTTCCATTTTTAACACTGGATCAAATATATCTTCTCTTTACGAATCTCTTCGTTAATTCGGACTCTCTAGGAAAAAATGAAACTAAAGTTTGCCAAACAGTAGAGCTTCAGCATCTTAATCGTTAATTGATTTTTAAGCCAATTCAGAAATATAGAGTTAATAGTTTTTAATCATTCCATCATAATTTGCATTGATATATGTCCTGGATTTCCTCTCCCCCAGTATAAAAAATGCAGTTAAAACAACAAAAGACAATATCAACTTGCAGATTGAACCAACATCGATCACAGGAAAACCAGTGAATAACTTTTCCACCATCGAAAAAGCAAACGCTCCGTAAACGGTTACCATAAACATTAGTGATTTATTGATGAGAGGATGAGTGTATATCTTTTTACCCCATATAAAATACCAGATAAACAGTCCACTGACAAAGAAGATATGATAGATAGTAAAACTAAACTAATTTCCGATATTAACTAGTATGATATTAGATCCTGTGGAGATAGCCATAGAAATCCTTAAAAGGATGTTTTGAAAAGATGAAGTTATGTAGAATAAGTCCTTACGGATAATATAGTTTTGCAGATATATTGCATAAAATCCATCAATTAGGAGGGAAAATAAATAGAGAGGAAGGTTTTGGTACCAACTTACATATAACAAGTATCCAGAAAGGAGGATATCGACTTCTTTAATCGTAAAAAACGATTTAAATATTACTTTTTTGAGCCAGGAGAAACCGATAATTTATTATCCATTTGTTATATCCATATAGATTGATTGTATAATTAAGAGCTTCAGGACTACAGACAAAGCTTGTAAAATTTTATAAATTAAAACCTCTGAAATCGCAGACGAAATGATTGTATTGAGGTAGGGTCCTATTTATTCTTGAGAAATTAATTGTTGAGCGACTAATATATGTACGAGAAAGAAGAATTGACAAAATGCATTTATAATCAGGCTAACATTGTTAGTTTCTTATTTATTGACTGTGACTACCTTACCTTACATAAAAAACTGGTAAAATTTGTTCGGTGGCTTATTATCTTTCTGCGAAGGGACATCAAGCATCTTTTCTTATGTATCTGTTGACTTCTTTGACATTTTAAATTATTACATACTAATTTCAATATTTGGCATTTAAATTAAGGCCAGAAAGATTTAAGATAGTTTATGAAACTTGTATTTTTTAAATTAAGTGAAAAAATATTCTCATGAGATATCGAAAATATCTGATATTTTTCAATTTTTCATTTTTTCAAATTCGGTAAAACATAAAATGGTAAAAAGCCAAGACTAAAATCAAGAATAATAGTTTAAATAAAATATCTATTCTTTTAATTTATTGGCCTTTATCTTTTTAAACTTCGCATTTTTCCAAAATTGTATTCATTATTGCTTCTTGAGTAATTTTAAAAAATAAAATTCATGTGAACAAAGGTATTATACTTGGCAGTCATTATTTGAGCAAATCCTTTAGATATAACAATTTTGACGTAATTTATATATTTGTTGCCTGCTTTATGTTTTGATGATATTTTCACGAGAGAGAGGCTCTTGAATTTTACTCTTAAAATGCTGTAAATGGCCGTATTACTCCGATTTAACGAGAGAATAGATCATAATAAAAAGCTTGGTAATCATAGAATTATGAATATTTTTTTCTTTATATTCCTCTCATTTTCATTCAATCTATAATATTAAAAATAATATCAGTAAGCCATAAACTTATTTCGAAAGGATAAATACTAAAAATATTCATAAACTTAATAATATTAATTTATTTTTCCCTTCAAATTGATCTTTAAGAAATCATTGCCCGCTGCTACTCGAGGAATACTTATTTTTTAAATTAAATTTTTATATTTCCTACTATTTTTTACAAGGAACTTAGGGCCAGTTTATTGACTTCACTATCATTGAGAGGATTGGAATCTAAATAAAAGATATCGTACTCAATTTCAATTCTTTCAGACACGGCATGTACTGCTCAGCATCATCGATGGTCAATTCCTCAATGCAATTGCTACTCAAATCCCACTTAATTAAATTTGTAAAATCGAGATAATTGTTTCCTATTGACTGGATCTCGTTGCTGCTCAGATTTAGGACATTTAAATTTTATAATCCATCCAAACCCTATATTTTTGAAATGAAATTAGAACCTAAATATCACAAATCGTACTAAGATTTAAATGCTTTAGAGATTTTGTTATTTGTCCTTAGTTGACGTTTTTTATTTTTCTTATACTGTTTGATGCTATTTCTAGAACATTCAGGTTTTAGAGAGCTACAAGCTATTTTGACATGGTTTTAATCTTATTATTATCTGCATCATAATAAAAATACTCAGATATAATTTTTTGAGAGTTGAGTACTTTTACAATCCTGCTAAAGAAGTGAGATGGTTGTAAGCTGAGTAATTTGAAAAATACAAAGATCGAGCTCTTCAATATGAACCAATGTGATAATTGGATGAATTTATTTAATTTTATTGTATGCTTACTAAATTAATTCATACCCAGATCGAGTTTAACCAAACTAGTGAGCATTTACAATCCTTCCATCGACTCGATTTAATTGTCGTTTATATAAAAGTTCCTAAGTTTACCAAAGTCTCCTTCCTTAATGTTTGTAAAATCGGTAAGGCTGCTTATTTAGTTTCGATCTTGATAATATCAATTTTACTTAAATTGAGCTCTATGAGATCAGGCTTATTGACAAGAGGCTCTAAACTATATATATAGTTATTTTAGAGGATCAATTCATTTAAATGCTTGAGATTAATTAAATTGCTCAAACTACTAATATTATTATGACCTTCATAATATAAAATGTACTGAGATGGGCTACTTTTAAATTGGTCATAGCTTCTAATAAAGAAAGTGATTCAATAAAATTATTGTCAAAGTAAATTTAGCTCACTCTTTCAATAGTTTCTTTCAACTCAAATCTTTCTGCTTCTGTTAGATACCTTTAATCATTGATTTCATCATGAATATACTCTTCCTCTAAAAATAGCACTTCTATCTTTTGAGTGATGAGCTTTTGTAAAATATTTTTATTAGTCATTTCCTTAAGTTTGTTTCGAATAGCAGACTCACTGAGAAAAGTCCCCAATACTAAAATATCCTAGAATCCCTAACTTTTCTTTTTGATAATTCTAAATTTGAATTATTCATTCTTTTTGGCTATTTTTTAGTGATATCTAGATACTGTCACCTTGTTGACATTTTATGTTGTCTTTGGTCTTTTATTTCGTTTTTTTTAATCAGATTCCAAATCGTCCTCTCCATCCTTCTTTCCTTTTTTTTCTTCTTTTTAATCTCGATCTTTATCAAAATAATTTTTCCTCCTCTCCTCTTATTATTTTCTCTTGGCCTATAGTTCAGCTTTTTTTCTTTATTTTTCCTCCTTTTTTGCTTTTATGGCTTGCTCCTTATTCTTTTTTTCTCCGTCATTGTACTACTTTATGATAGTAGGAGTAATGGTAATATTAATGGCTCTTTTTTATTTCCACAAATAAATTATATAAGATTCGGAAATCTTTTTCCATATTTTGGCTGAATTATTAGTTACCTTTTCAATTATTTCAATATCAGCCTTGTCCAAGGTCTTAATTATATAGGCGTCATATTTAAATATTACTGTTTGAAAAAATACAATATTTGGCTTTTTCATCTTTTTCGATGTTAGTAAACCAAATTTAGGGAATTCAGTAGCCATATTTTCAGGAAAATGCCAGAGCTCAAAATCATTCACGAATACATCAAGTTTATCGTTGAGTCCAATGAGTCTAGCGACATGCTCAGGAGTCATCTTATTAAATATACACAGAGAGCATTCATAATATGTTTTGCATAAATTACATTTTCGATGTTGAACTAACCCTTCTTGAGTAGAGTAAAACTTTTCGCATATACTGCAAACAAAAGGATAGTTATTGTTAATAAAATAATTTTTGCCACAATTATGAGCGACCAATTTACTAACATTTTTGTTCTCATGATTAAGAGGTCGAAATATTTTGGACCTTTGATCAAATTGAGCCCATGTGCAAGCAGACTCCATTATCGGTCCTAATCTTGATCGATTCATCTCATAGAGAAAATGGCTGAAACTGTCATAGGACATTTGTTTTGTCTCCATGTATTATTAAATGGCGAGTTGAATTTCACAGAGGAAGATGTTCATGAATATCACATTTATTAGAATATCTTTTGTTCCCAAGTTCAAACGGTCCTTAATCCTGACTATTTTAAAAGGTTCTCCTTTCTCACTGATTTGCTTTATTTATTTGAAAATTCTAATAATTTCGGCTTCTCTTGACTTGATTTTGCATCTAAATATATCAGATATTTTAAATGTTATCAGATTAATATCCATGTTTTACAGATACTAATGATCGTTCGTATGATTTTCCTTTAATTCATTTGGAATCTACAGTAAAATATGAATAATTTTGTTTAGGTAAGACATGAGGGTAGAACTAGCTGCTGCTTGTATCTTAGAGCAGAAATAACCAACTTTATATTCGTTTTTAGGAATATGGTTCATTGTAGACTCTTGCTTAAGATGACTACTAAGCATAGCTTCAATTTAATTATAATTTTCCTTCAATTCTTCATTAAACGCATTGACTTATTTGGCTCTTCGCTTTGTTTATTGAAATAAATCGTTCTTTTGATTAGCGCTAAGCTTGGAAAATTAATATTCCTTATTTTTCTTAAACCTAAACGGTCTTTTAAGAATTCCTTCCTAAGCTTGAAGGATTTTAGTCTCCAATTATTCAGTCCATTTTGTCAAGACTCTTAAAATAGAAGAATTTTTAACATCAAAAATTTAAGTTTGAATTTCTTGATCAGTATAAGTTTCAATATTACTGGTAAATTTTTGTCCAATTAGGTAGTGGGTATATTTCATCACCTTTTCCTTATATTATTTCATCTATTTATTTTTACTTGATTCGTCCTATAACTAATCACCATTATTTTGGAGCAGAATCTTTGCAAAAACAGCAGCAGGGTTTTCATTGATTTCTTCCTAAGGCGTCTTCTTGTCATTAATTTAGTATTCGGGTTTATATATCATCGTAAATATCTTTTACATGGTCTCATAAAAGTGTTAATAATAGGTCAGCTATTTTTTGTTATTTCTACTTCTTATTTTGCAGAGCTAACTCTGCTTATAAATGATGAAGTTTAAAAATTTCATTATTTCAGGAGTGTAATTATCCTCTTTTTTCAATTTAAATTCAATTCCAGATTTCATGATGAGATCATGCTCGTCATTGCCCAAATTATTAATTTTAAAGATTAAAGACTGCAGCGATTTATTAGGTTTTGTGTCTTTTGTTAATGGATATTTGATCTGCATGTAGGCAAGGTTCTTGTATAAAGTTTAGTTAATATGCTTTAGTATTTACGATAACTAGAGGTAACTTAAGGATTTATTCAAACGAGAACGAGTCTGATTGTCTGATCCCTGTGTAAGATTTTATAGAAAATTTAGAATATTTAGCAATAAATTTTCACAGCAATGCACTTTAACTTACTAAAAAGTTAGTTCATTTGTTAGATAAAGATTAAAAGAGGACGAAACAACTTTGAAATGCATTTATCCCAACCACTAGTTGAGTCTTTATCTTTCAGTCTCAAGTTAAAAGGCTCTTTATTTAAAATCATATCTCAAAAATGTTCGCCGATCCCTTGCTTATAAGAATTAAGTTGGAGGATCATATTCTATAAAATTATTCCGAGGAATAATTTCGGATTTTGATTAGTGGTCAAGATTTTCATCAACTTATTTGAATTATGTAACCTATTTTACCTCTGATTTTTCTGAAGGTTTTTCAGGTTAATCTTCCTCCCTGAATTGTCTTCTAAGAATGACTTTATTCGGATGTGGCTTGATTAAATTTTATGGAAGTTTAGAAAGCTCCCCTTTAGTCTAACTTTGCAGAACTATTTTCCTACTTCTAAAGTTAACTTTCATGAGTTCCAGCCCAATAATAAATATTATTAAAGAAAACGAGTGAATCAAAAAGCCAATAATATCGAAACTAACTATAAAATTAGATGATCAAGCAAATGAACAATTGCCATAATATTTAAATATTAAAATTTAATCATTTGTTATTTCATATTTCAATATCTAGTTCTGCAGTTTCACTTTCTAAAGAATTATTAATATACTTTAGTTATTAATGATAAATCAGTTAATTTGGAAGAAACTACATTGCGAAGGAAAGAACACAGGCTATAGGGAAGGCAGGATTTTCATAGTCGACATCATATTCTTATTGGCATTTGGCTCATCGAAATTCAAGTAAGAGAAACTTGAATTTTAGGATCTCATCTCGAGAAGTTGACGGCACTTAGCGAGAGAGTCTCTCAATTAAGCTTTAACATCTGGATGTGAAGCTTCCAAATTTTTAAGAGAGTTCACTATTTCCCGAACATTATTTTTTACATAATCTTTATATTAAGCTAAAGCAGGATTAAATGGATTGGCATTAATTTAGTTCAGTTAGTTGTTAATACTGACCTCATTTAATTTTTAATCTTCCTCCATCTCTTCCAAGGACTCTAAATCCTTTTTTGATTTTTTACTGTTTCTTTTAATTTTTACCATCTATTCGCTACATATAGAATATATTACATTTGTCCTCGCTGGAAATGCTAGTTTTTAAAGTACATATAATTTTTTTATTTTGTTAACTTAGTAATTTTGCTAAATTTATACATGTTCAGCTGTCGAATGAAGGAGGACAGATGGCGGTGTCGGAAGAAGTGAGGTAATACCTTGTCCTCTAACCTTTTGCCACTCTTTATGACTATCTCACTATCGCTGTGCCAAGATAAGTATTATTGGTATTATCTTCTCTATCTTGCTAGAAATGTACCTCGAGAATATGATAAAGTTTGACAATGAATTCTGGTATTTTTTCTTTATAAAGCTAAAACTATGGGAGCGAATTGTCCATCTCTTATATTTCCAATATTGTTAATAAATTATTTAAAAATTAAGTCAGTCTTTATACATAAAGGAAAACATTAAAATTAAAATTATTTTATCTTCCATTATACAAGCAATATTTTTTGCAATTTGATTTTTACCACTTTTTTTCAAAGGGGTAGCATTACCTGCTTCCTCTTAATAAGTATACATATTTGAGTACAAACTTTAGAAATATTATAGTAAGATGGTGGCTTTCAACAATCTACTCAAGATGTAAATGCAAGTATCAAACTATTAACCTCATAATTAGATCCAAGTATCTGAAAATATACTAAGAAATTAATATGTGTTAGCGTTTATAATTAAATCGTTTGAAATGGGAGCCTCAATATAAAACGGTAATTTGGTCCATTCAACGAAGAATGAACGACTCAGATTCGCAATGAAAATCAGTATTGAGTAGCTTTAAAATCTACAATTACTTGTCAATGAACGTAGCAATTTTAAATATCCATATTTGTGCACCGTCGATCGTCTATAAAACTATTAAGACAATGTTCCTAATATCTTTTGCTAAAACTATCATCAAGTAATCATTTAGTATTAACCATACGATAGTCTTCTATCTGATATAAAACATACATTTCCTCTTCCTCTCCATTAAATATAAAGAATAGTCTATTCAGTCTGCTCTGCGCTCTTGTTTTTAGAGCAGAGAAAGTATCGACATGGAGATATATCCACGGAAATGATTTGCCGGTTTAAAAATTAATGGAAATTAGTAGATAACTACTTTATTAATGGGGGAATAACAGCTTATGAAAAAGTGCTTGAAGGAAAGGAAGGATTTCTGAGCCCTGCTCAAATGGACAAGATACGACATGGATTTGTTAGAGAAAGTCCCTCGATATAGGAAAGTGACGATGTTTTTGCTTTGGGAATGACCTGTCTATAGCTTATGACGGGGCGACCGTCTCGTCTTTGCTATAAATAGTCTCATATTCGCTTCAATTAGGCCAGTTTTAATGAATCAATAAACATTGCTCAAAGCAGATATCCACCAATTTTTACAGATATAGTATTCGCAATGCTCAATTTATCAGAATAAAAACGTATTCCTATAAAAGTTATCTTGGCTCAACCATCAATAAATCGTCATTTAAAGAAATTCTCTTTAAAGGGTTTCTATCAGAAGTGATTTTTATACTTTTTAAAACTGTATAAGTATATTGCATGATGAAGTTCATTTATAGCTGTTTCATTGAATATCATAATTTTATTGAGCTTATACTAAGTTAATCTTGATCTAGACGCCAAGTATGAGTCATTTAAATTTTTATATATTTGAAAAAGCATTGTTTGAAATAATAATGTAAAAACATATAAGCTTTGTAGAAATCCTCAAGGAAATAAACGCAATTTACGCTCCTTTGTGGACTAACTTACTATCGTAAATCCCCTCTAATCAAGATAGATCCGTCCTTCTGCCCCAATTTTATCTTTGTAACCTTTTGGTACATCTTTTGTCATCAAGGTGCAATAGCGTTCATTGAAAACTCTCTTTACTTAATCATTGCTGATCATTAGCTTAACGGTTTTAAAGCAATAAAGCCAATGATAATATTAGAGTAATATTTTTTAAAGCCAAACTGTTATCGCCTTAATTTCCGTGATTTAACCAAATTGTAAAGATATGTGGGTAAATTTTTCATTGATTACTTGAAAGTACCTTTATTGCCATATAGAGGATAATTCCTTTGCACGGAAAGAGCATTTATCGACACGTAATTGATTTTAATTTGCTAGGTCAACTTACTATTACCAAATCCACAATTTCATATGATAATGGTGGGCAGAATCAGTGGAAGTATGAACGTAGAGTACAACGGATAGAACTACCTCGACTGTTGACGTAGCAGAGCAATGAGAATTAGGGAAGTATCTAAAAGATGGCAAGAACTTTATCGTTAAATATAAAAAAACAGCCTAGGTCTGAAGAAAAAGTAAATAAAGTGAGTTTGAGGAGATCTATTTCAATGTCGAGAATACAAACATCAATGTAGCCACTAAAACCAAGTATATCTCATGAATAGAAACCTCTATTAAAAGATCTCTATTAAAAGAATAAGAGGACTAAATCCAAACTTACACTGGATAGGCCAGCAACTGAAACTCTCTAATAGGTTTCTAATAAAAAACATAATATTGAGCAAAGGTAAAGAATTGTAACAACTGGGTTCAAAATAAAAACTGAATAAACATTTTCAAGGTCCAGTTTTGTAAACGAAAAATCAAAATCCAGATCAAAATTAAACTCTCAGTAAAAATTAAATACAAAATATGATGAATAGTCATTCAAGTCCAAAAATAGTAGGATAAAGTTACCAGCATAAAAGAATAGATTAACTTTGTTGCGATAAACCAAACAAACTTTTGTCCCTCGATAGAGAGGAAAGATGCTAAAAATTTAAAATATTTAATAAAAAATAAAATAAAGAAACGTTTATGAGTTTATATAGAGGCGCACTGCTGGATGTCTTAAGAAACCAGAATTTAAGAATGTATAATAAAAGAAAATACAATAATATTTCGCTTAAATCTGCAAAATTTATTTAGCAAAATAGTTATAAGTACGAAAACAACGCTAAGATAAAGTTCTTCTTCGAAAAGCATAAAATAAAAGATATAAAAAATTCAGCAAAATTTAATTGAACAAAACTTACAATATAATAAAATTCATTACGCCTTTTGAGCAGTTTATCTTTAATGAATACTTCAAACTTGTTTAAAATTACAAATCAGAATTTAAAAAATTAACGCTGGAATATTATATTATCTATGCCAAACACTATTAACTCATGAAGTAGTGTGTATCTTCTCTGCGAAAATTAAATAGTAAGGTAGTTGTGAGTTAACAGTTAAAGATTCAAATTGCACTGCTGCTAAATAATTTTTATTAATGCGTGAATAAAATATAGAGATAGCTATTGGATGATATCATCATCAGAAAAGAGAAATTTATATCGATCTCGATCTGCAGCGAAACTTCTTTTCTTGATGACATCGGAAAGATATGTACAACATTCTAGAGCATCTTTGAACCTCTAATCTCATAAATAAATAGTATTTATTCACCTATTTTGCATCTTCAGCCCCATCAAACTTCGAGCATTCAGCTTTACAAATAGAAGTTGCTAGAGTTGATGTCTAATTGCCAACTTGTTTTCCAGTAAAATTTATCTAAATTCAAGACAATAGATAATAAGAACCTTATTTCTATTTTATATCATACTGAAAAATAAGGGATTGCCCTAATCAGTAAAGTTTATCAACTTCGTGAGCAGCTTGACTCCTAAATCGATTTTAAAGGTCAAATTGCGATAGATGGAGTGTCATTGAATATGATTAAAATCAAATAGTATTACCTTAGTCAGTTGGACCATAAATTGTTTGAATTGTACTAGTTTTTAAAGCGAATCTATGAAAAGAGTGAATCAGAATTGAATATGCGCCTCAAGACAATAATTTCGATTAATGTTGATTATCTGAATGACTACAAATGCAGAGAATATAAGCAAAGTATTGAGGAGAATTATAAAAATTTGGTTGAATGCATAATGATGATAATAAATGAACTACGCCCTTTATCAAAGGGGCTATAGATGAAACATTATCTGGGAATTGCATTTAGCTTTAAACAACATATACAATAGAACTTTCGTACTTTTGATGTGAAGGTACTTGAATATAGAAATATTTCCATAAAGACTATTCGTCTACTTTAGGCAAATAGCAAGAGCAATAAATAAATTTTGCGCCAACTTACACAAAGGCTAAAACATATACTCCAGTCTCTTATTAACTAGCGTTCTATTCTTTAAAACAAGTCCGATATTCTTACTCTCGAAGAATAGTATAACACTTACTGTATTAATAATGCAAATCTAATTACAATTATGAAATAGAATGATATGGTATACTGGTAGGATGATTCGTTTTTCCCTACTCATCTGCAACTTCTTAAGTCATCCTTATAATTTCTCGAGAGTAGAAACTATAAAATCCTCTTCAATACTCCACTCACTGAGCTTACCTTTGAATAGTTTTCCTGTGCCTATCAATAATTTAAAGCATTTATGACTAATTTTTATGAGAATCGCCTGGAAAAATTGTTTCGGCCCGCATATACACTTCTTTAAGAAAATATTTCACTTGTTGAAATAGCTCTATATAAGGAGTATACGTAATTCGAATTGTAAAGGGCTAAGGAAATTGGTATTGATTTAGAGGCAGAAAAGAACTCAAAAGTATTCGGTATGGTGAAGCGCTATCAGGCACTCGATAAAAAAAGGCATGAGAAGCTTCTGGAGTTGTATCAACAATCCAGATTAAATGAATTTTAACTGCATCAAGATACTACTTGCAACCGTATCGAAGTGCAAAAGCATTAGGGAGAATTTAACACATTGTACATCAGCAACATGGAAGAACTAAAAAGTGAGCTATCAATCCAAAAAAACATATTGTCTCATGAAAGACTTGCTCATCTTTAGGAAATTGCCTCCTTGTATGATTAAGTATTGTTGTTCCATCGAATAATCAATCTTATCAGCAACTATAACATGAACCATGAAAATAAAGAGGTCATGCAACAAGAAATAAATTTGGACTACTCCAAACTACTGAATTTAAATGTGGAGAAAACGGCTATTAATGGATTTAAAATCAAATTGTTTACCTATAAATTTAAATATATGGATATTCTATATATTTAAAAAATCAATGTTTTGCCACAGTATTGCTTGGTTGATATCCGAAAATTAATAGAACTCAGCAATTGGTAAACAGCAGATCGGATAAATAAAAACGTTCAATATCTGTTCGAGGAAATAGATGAAGTTTAAATAGTAAATGAAGGGTCTATTTCTTGCCTTGTTTTGGGAAAGGACAAAATTCATTTATAGAAAGGCATAAATGTATGGTTGAAGTAAGGAGACAAATCTAAGCAGGTTTATATGCACATATAAAATTTTATGCGTTAGAGTGTGAATCATTCTGAATTTACTTGCACTTCCATCAAAATTTTGATTTGGTCTATTTATTTCACACAACAGGTGGAACTTAATTTAATGACTAACGTCCCTCTAATTCAACTCAAGACCCACATTCTTCAACTTATCACCGAAATTGCCAGTCAAGTCAGATATGATACCAAAATGCATCACATGAGCTTTGAAATCACACAACTTCAAGCATTTGTCAACCACCTTCAGAAAATCATCAATTTGCAGGCTATTACTGATTATGAATGGGTTACTACCATCAGATTTTATGAACGACTAAAAGTTATTAAGATAGAACAGAATGATCGAGTTTATTAGTATGGTTTTTAGCCAAAAAAACCAATGAACTTTGACCCTAATTTCCAGTTATAAACAAGTATATCTTACGGATTACCTGAATGTTCCACTTATTATTAGGTGAGTTCCTTTATCCTTGGGCAACCTTACCGTACTTTTAACCGCCTCTCTGACTATGGCTTTCAAAAGAACTATTTGAATTTGATGACCATAATAAAAAAATATAGATTTTACATCAGAATTATAGTAGATACCATCAATTTTAAGAAAATCAACTATCTGCATAAAAATATATTGGAATTCAGCCTCAAAAAAATGAAGGGCAATGAACAGTAAACTCTGGGATTACCAATTTTTTTCTAGTACAAAAATGAGCAATATATACCGACTTGTTTTCCTCAAAAAATAAAAAAATTTAGCACTCCTTAATTTATTTATAATTTAAATTTAGTGGTTCTTTTGAGATTAAACAAATGTCAATAAATGCTTGATGGCTTGGGTATAAATGTGGAGATTATATGCAAAGCTTTATCGTATATAAGCAATCATAAAAAATTAAGCCTGAAAAAGACCATTTAATTTATGGATAACTTGCAGAAATATCTCGATGAAGGCCCCAAAATGCAAGATATTTATAAATTCTGCTTCAAATATTTTCTGGTCAACTTTCAAATCGAGGACAATTAGTTATCCATCATCCTTCAAAATCTTATGATCAAAAAAGAATAAGCTACTCTGCAATCTCAATCCAATCGTATTTTATAATTATTACATGCGTTTAAGGATTAAAATGAGTTTACTAAACATCATTTAATTGTCTACGGAGACACGAGCACTAAAACTTATTCTATTCAAAAAGCAGGTATATCATACTATAAAAAATAGCAAACTATAAATGGCCTCGTTCATATCGAAGGAATTAGCTAATTCATAGCCATCAAGGCATCGAATAATAAATTAGTCAGCCGATTCGTTATAGAAGATAGATACATCTGGAATATTGATCCAGCAAACCTTACAGATCACGCATTGCACTATGTCAATGAACTTGGTGGAGAAAGTGTGGAGTCGATATTTAAGGAAAAAATAGCTCAAATGGAGATGGAAGGAAATTATAAAAGATTGTGGATGATAGTGAGCAATTTACATGAGATTTATTGTAATCTTTAGACTGGTCCTTCCTTTCTAGGAATGGTCAGTTTGATTTTGAGAGTGTTTAGCAAGAATATACATTAGTTTGTGAGCCATCTTTAGCCATAAATAAGAAAAGACTATAAAGTGGGAATTAATAAAGATATAATCACTTCCTTCTTAGTAATTGTGCATGAGATGTATTTCTACCTTCTCCCAAGTAAGCTTCGCAAGCAATTTAGTGAAAAGGTGAGATAATTACCATCTTTATAAGACCACCGAAGTGAAGATTTGCCCACTTTAACTTGTAATGGTACAAGTTGTTAGAAACTTTTAAGTTTGATCAAAAAATAGAAAAAAATACACAGTAATATCGGAAATTATTTGAAATAGTTCATTATCCTCAAAAAATATCTGAAATACAATTAATCTGTAGTGATTTAGTACTCCAATTGTGTGATGCTGAATGCTATCAAGGACTATTTCAATGATTTAGATTAAGATATCATCAGTCTGACAACATAGGCAAAACATATGAGCATAATTTAAAAGATAAGATATAAGAAGATACTCTACGTGGTTGACGAGCTGCATCTCGCTGATAAAAAATAAATCACCTTTCTAAAGACGTATCAGGAGCACTATCAGAATCAGAATATCAAGTATATTCTGATGTCTAGGGATAGAAGCTATACCAAGGTGATGTCCACTCACGCCACCTTTAAATATCAGGAGATGTAGATTGATGAGATATACAAATACCAAACAAAAAGTGGCATAAATGATTTAATCCAACAGCGATCCAAATTACTTTTTGGAAAGGGTTATTTTAGAGATGAAATGGAGTATCTTTCTTTTCTGATAAATATCACAATTAAATTGCCTTCGCAATATTATAACAAATACTATGCGAGAATGCTTATTTTCGTAAAACTCTCCCTTTAAAAACTAGCGATCACCTAAATTTTTGAGACTGAAAAATATTTAAAAGAGATGATCTCTATCAATTCAGAAAATGCATACTTGTCCGATTGTAAGGGTAGCCACCAATAGATGAATTAATTACAGATTAACACACGAATCGATAAGGTTTTGTAGAAATTTAGTTTTATGGAGAGAGCTATTATCAAAGACCATTCTAAAAAGATGTTGCCTTATCTAATGGCAGATAGGATATATATCGTTAAGGAAGATGTTTACTTGCTACCTGTCTTGGTTTCCACTATACATGATCGCAAGCATTATTAATTTTGCAATAAAGCCACTTTTGTAAGCCAACTCCTCTAAATCGTGGAGGAAAACTATAAACAATTGGGAGAGTTCACTGTGGTTTTCAAGTAACCTCTATCCACAAGTCCATAATGCTACTATTTCCTAAGTCATTATTTGAAGGGCCTAGACATCATTAGTCTCTATGATGAATTTCTATAGTTTGCCGAAATGCTGACAAAGAAGTAGGAATTTGTCTACCGTTTGACCAGTCAGTAAATAGTTGTTATGAAGAAGATAAACAATATCTTATACAATAACATGAAGCTGATTATCTGCTTGACTAACATCTCTGAGTTTCCTGAGCAAATCTGTCAATCATATTCTCATAAAATTATTTGTTTAAACAGCCAACTTAGCGAATAAAGCAGAGTGAGAGTTGCTAGTACAATTTTTACCAAAATTATAAGTCAACAAACATAGTTTTGTTAGGAGATTTTAAAGCAACGTCAAAGTATGATTATCTCATTAGTCAAGCATAATTTAATTGATTTAAATCGATTTGAGTCTTTTTTGCGCGTTTCGATAGACCATATCAATGAGGAAAGTACATAAATAAAAAAAAACTAAGAATCTCGGACTCAAAAGAGAAATTTATTAAGTTAACTGATAAAAATAAAGACTAGCCTTGAAGAATCCCTCCAACTTGAGTAAGCGAAGCTACAAATCTATAATCAGCTCCTCAGCGATATTATGGCAAAGATAGACACGCATAAAAAATAAGATGAAGAGCCGATTATATGGTAGCACAAATAAAGCCTAATTAAACTGAGAAATGTCTTTATGAGCAATGACTAATAATTGTTTTTATAGTTGGATTCTAATCTTAAATACTAATCTTTCTATCACCTTCTTCAAAAAACATACTTCCAATAGCAACTCACCTTGAGAGAAAAATATCCAATATTGAATATAAATTCATCTCGTTTTCTCTAGCTCAGAGAGAAAGAATAAATGAGAGCAATCTTGTCTAAAATAGGCGAAAGAGATAAGGAATAATTAAATAATTTTATCCTTTACCGCTATTTAAAATACATGCTAAAAATTCTTGAGTAATATGACAGTATAATGCCTAGTGCCTAGATGGTGGGTTACTAGATAAGCGAAATTAATTATTTTTACTTGATAGATGTCGCAATTGATTTGAAAAAGAAGTGTCAAATCATTGCAGAATAACACTGTAAGAAGAAAAGTCAACATAAAATGTTTGAGTCCATTATCTCAGCGTTAATTGAGCTGGAACATCTCAACTTAGGCGATAAATTGATCTAAAATTATTTCCTGTTGACAAGAGTGAGTCGAGTAATCAAAAATAATGCAATTTAGATCAAATCATTTCCTGTAAAAAATATCTTATAAACTGAAAATCAATAATTTTCAAAAATTAGGAGTGAATTTGATGAACATGTGTTGAAGTAGAGTTAGCCGAATTTTTAACAGTTTTGCAAGAATCTTTTAAAACAGGACACAAATTTAATCATATATGATCCCTATTGGAGGATATAATCATTTTGCGCATCGATAAATATCGACGTCATTTATGTGAGTGGTGACAGTGATCTCAAGCAAGTTTATGATTACAAGTTTACTACAACCATTTTCTGCATTTTGTTGCCAACCATCAATTCCTATTATGAAAACAGGTAGTTGATCAATACATGTCAGGACATTATATCTAAGAAACACAATGATCTCAGTAAAAACACATTGGAGAAACTCGCACTATGGATTAAGGATAAAAGACTATTGACAGAAATTGATTATGTCTATCCCATCATCAATTTGGATTATACTCTCAGTAAATTCGATCATTTTGTATCATAAAAAATTCTCAACGATAAGTTTCGATGGAGTGTCGTGAAGAAATAGTACTCTCTTGTTAAGGAAAAGCTCATTAAAGAGATAGAACTCATAAAAACATTGAGTAACGAAGAAATATTACTCTATATAATAAAGATTTAATAGCTTGTTGCAAATTATTAGGTACAAAGACAATATGCTCGGAGCATTTCGGAGGCATAGATCATCAAACCTGAATGGCATGCTTACATTTAATAAATTTACAGTGTAACTATTAAACTTCATCTTAAATTAGACTTGCACTTTAACTTGTCGATGCGGCTGTTAAAAAAGGTCAACTTTAAAGATTTACTCATCAAATGGGGATTAATTATTTCTAGGTCTCCGGAATAGAAGTTGTAATTTATGAAGGAATACATCCTATCAGTGAAATCTGATAAAATAATGAACGAACTCTAATAGTGTATTTAATAATCGAGATACGTTGTTGTTATTTACACACATTTTAATAACAAAATAGTAAAGGAGATGCTGGAACTCGAAGATTCAGGGAGGTACCAAATTAGGATCATCTTAGAAATAGATCAAACAGAAATTCGATAATTTATGGAGAAAAGCGCCTTTGGCATCAGTGCAAACTAATCAGAAGTGAAGCAGGTTGTGCTTTTCTTTGTCCAATCGACAGAGATTATCAAACTAGATTAGATACTCCCAAAATGTTCAGTGCTGCGGATATGATGATTAAATTATAGTAGAAGCATGTATATGTAAACAATAATAACATCATAATTACCTCATTGAAAAGGACCTGTCATCCAGTTATCTAACAGAATCTCGCTTACTTAAGGCCGGTCGTGCGGATCGGCATTTACCATTTTATGGAAAAGATGCTTGAATTAAGGGATTAGGTATCCTTCTGTTTCAGCGAAAATTTCAATTTGGGAATGACAACTCCAAAATTAATCATATTTTTTGTCCATGATAAGGTTGTATAATTTGTTTTAGGGGCTGGCGTATTCGAAGGGGAGTTTGCCAAATACTATGGCAAACAAAACTACTCCCAAAGCGAAAACATCTGCCTTTATGGCATCGTAAGCTTCCTCTTTTTTATGTTTAACCGAATGAATTTCTGGCGCCATATAACCCTTTCTGGTACCTTTAAATTAAGTGAATAAGATTGGCTGATCTGCCTTTCTGCAAGGAGACGCTAAACCGAAGTCACTAAGTTTTACAACTACCTCTTTATTCTATAAAAAAACTAAAATATTTTACAGTTTGATGTCACGATGTACGATGGCGTGTGAGTGGAGATAATGAAGTGCCTGCGCGATGTGACTAAAGAGGTAGCGTTTGCGATAGATTGAGATATCTTACTTGTGAAGGTAGTGAAGTAGCGAACCGTGACTGGCGTATTCCATTACGAGAATGTTCTTGGTCTATCTTAATTAATGAACGCTATTGTTACGCTCAAAAGCAACGTTCTCCTGATACTTCAGAGCTTTGGAGATGTTGTGGTGATTAAGCGATGCCAACATCGAAAATTAATTTTTGAGGTGCTCTTGTTCTTTCTTATGGAGTGATGATACCACTTTCAGCACAACTTGAGCCTCGCCCTATCCGTAGCTTAGCACCTCAGAGTTGCGCCCCCGACCTATCAGCTTGAGCTTGTTTTGAATCATCAAAAATATATAATCATTAGAGGGAGGATTAATCCAAGTACCTAATCTTTAGTATTTTATCATTAATGATCATGAAGTATTTTAGGTCACTTTGCTGCATTTTTCCAATAGGAAAAAGGAAAACTTCAAGAAAAATAGAAGGGTAAATAATTTAAAAAATAGCAAGTCCTTAAATTCTGATAAAGATAAAAATTAAATGGATATCAAAGCATAATACTTTCGTTATTTCTGAAGGCCCAAGGCTCAATTTCCTCATTATGCTTTCGAGAATTTACTATTCCTGATTCCTATGGTTATTTAGACTTGACTTTCAAATTTGTCCATTTTATTTTGTTCTTTTGGGGATTATCTTGCGAATCAGCATTATTTTGAGATCTTTGGCGCGAACTTTAAGGCCGCCTTGAAATTATTATTGGACTCACTTTGCAAGTGCCAGATCTAAGTAAATCTATATTTACAATAGCTTCGGAGATTCTTACAAAAAAAGTTTATTCTCGGGATCTATCTTTTAAAAAGGATGTTTCTTTAAGATGGATCGAGTGCTGCTCATTGATTTGATCTGAGTCGAATACCTGATTTGGTCTCGTTCTTTATTTTTTCGATTAGATATAAATTGAGAAATATCGAGCATTTTGGTATCTGATTCTCTCAAGTGAAGTTCATATGGTCTTATTTTGCAGTAACTCCCACGATGTGGTTAGAAGATAGACGTTCTATTATTTTTATTTTGGCTATGAGTATTTTTTTCAATTTTACAGAGTAAATTAGAGAAAATACAAGGTGAGAATTAAGTTTTTACAAACTGAGTTGGCGCCGATTTCTTATTGGAATAGGTCGTCGGACTGCAATCATATTTCCTTCTCATTTTTATCCTTTGAACTTTATTAATATATAAAAATTTTAATTACTGAAATAATGAGATAAATCTAATAATTCTAAACGCGAAAGCTTATATTTAAGCATTTACTGTCGATCCATATCTGCATTTATCTTTTTAATAATATTCTATTTATTTAACAATTTTATCAATATTTTTCTAGGATACAAACAAATCAAGGGCAGCATCATATAATGAATCCTTAGCATAAGCAATGAAATATAATCATTATTAATGTTAATTAATTCGCTTGCACAATTTATTTACCTAAATGATTCGTCTTGAAATCTCTTACTTTTTGGATTGATTTACATACAGCATTGAGATGTATATAATTGCGATGTGCTTGTAGATGCAGCGGCGCAGAAATTAATTATTGCATTCCATTATCATTCTGCGGTTGGCTTTAAATACGTTAATACTTTAGTTTTTTGTCTCAAGAGTCATAAATTTATTAAAAACCTTGTTAACGAGAGATCTCATTTTGGATTCAATTAGACTTATATTTTTCCAACGCGAATCGAATCCTAGTAGTTACTCAAGCTACTGTTGGCAACCAATTGATGTATCTTTCTTACTATATACTTGACAAAACAAGGCTTCTTATTTCGAACTCCATTTTTTTATAGAATTATCTTCTGATCCAAAAGAAAGACAATTTTTAGTTTCTTATATTTACTTTGATCTTTAAGATTCAAATGAAGCAGATGCCTTCATGCAGAAAGAATTATTTTCATTAATATTTGTTTTATATCTTTATTTTTATTTGTAAAGAATCTGATCAGAAATACTTCTATTTGATGGGCTAATTGGAGGATTAGAAAAACTATGCCCGACTGATTGTTTATTGTTGACAATTACTGTCTTGTCTTTTGATGTATTGTTGTTAACATTTTGAGTGTTTTTTATCGGGTGATTAGGGAATTCAACAGGCATTCTTGTTACTGAAAAAGGGCCAATCCTTGCTGTTGATATATTGTTTGAAGGTGAGCTATCTGCGGTCAATATGCTGATTGGACTATTAATGATGGGTATATTTGGCTGTTTTGGCTATGTAACTTTTTCTTCTCGAGGCTCATACGAATTTGGAATGTCTTTGGAGCAATTTGAATAAGTTATGCCCTAAAGGCTATTTAAAGTTTTCTCCTTCTTGGCAGATTCAATAAAATTTAAAGAAAACTGTATGGGAGTCTTCCATATCTTAGCGCAAAAATTATACATTCCAATGGCTATTTTTGAATCAAGTCGATTAGATCTATAGACAAGCCACATTTGTTTCTTCATTTCCTAAAATTACTCATTTACTTCTTAACTATCTGCTTGTTAAATTAATTTCTGACAAATGCATTGAATATCCTTGACTTCCATCTTTAAGGAATTGGCTAGAAAGTTTTAACTTATGAGATAATCCTGGATCATTATAATGATTTAGCCAAAGATGTATTGTATCCTCCAATATAATTTATTTACTATTGTGTAATTGTCTTAATTTCGACCAATAATCGCCTTCAGATTTTTGGACTCATAAAATATTTAAAAGATCTCTATTCTATTTAAGGACTCTATGTCTTTGGCAATCTCATTTATTTATTACGATTATTGCTCATCCTATATTTCCATCTCTTCCTCTTTAACCTACTATTATTATGATCTCAATTCTATATCCTCTTCTTCAGATTCAAAATAACAGTCATTATTCTTTGATCTTTTGTCTTTTTTTTTCATCAAGAATGTGATAAATCTTGATAGTGTGATATACGTCTAACCCTTCAGTTTAAATATAAAAGAAGCGTCTTATACTTTTAAATGATAATCGACTGAAATGGTAATCTTAATTTTTGCTGTCAATCTTTTTTAAATACCTCCCTTGATATTTAAAAAATTAATCAAAGTGATAAAAGCACATGTTATTTATTAATTCATTTTTATCAAGATAAATAACATCATTCATTTACGGAATTATTTTTACATGCGAATAAGGATTTACTTAAATTATCTGTTTTTATCCAGTAACTTTAACATGTCCGTTGAACGATACACTCTTTTTATAGTCTTGGTTAAAAAATTAACGGTGTCCTCTTGAGACATAGTTTAGGGAGTAATCTTCCTTTCTTTATTTTGGAGCGTCAAATTACTAAGCTCTTTAAGACGCTCTTTAAGCTGCCTTGTCTAGAATTTATGCTACTACTGATTAGCTATCAACTCCTCCTATTTTTATCTAATAATAATTTCCAGGTGATGGAGATTTTACTATAAATGTTGAATTTTGGATTCATAAAACTCACTCATTTCGTCCGTTTATTGTTCATTATTTTAATCATAATCTCGATCTAGTTTTTCTTCCAGCATTTTCTTCTCTTGCTAAAGTTCTATTTTAGCCTTTTCGCTTTTGATCAATATAGTATGAGTATACTCAAGTGTATTATCCTTAAATTAAAGTTGTATTTTCAATTCCTCCAACAACAGTTACTTTTTTTATAGATCTTATAACAATTTTTAAATTTAGTTCTCGCGATCAGCCAATTACATTCTCATATTCTCATACTATTATTAGTCTTGAGTGTTACTATTTTTTAGCTCATTTTTTAAAGATTTTATTTATTTCTATCTCTATTCTAATCGATGTTCCAATGCTTCTATTTTATCAATCATATTTAAAGAGTTATTATTTTAAAAGTTATCTTTTCGTTGAGTTTACCGCTGTTTTAACCGAGATTCAAGGATTATTATTTTATTTTTTAACTCTGGTACCAAATCTGCTTTTTTCTTATGATCACTTAATTCTTTCTTTACCTTATCTATATGATCAAATTGCTCGTCAGATTAAAGGTTTTTACTATTTAATTCCTTTTAAAGGTTGGCATATTTTTATTTGAATTGCTGTGCTTTTTTAGTGGCCTAATCTACTTTTTTAGTGGCATCCATCAAAGCATCAGATAATTAATTTTTTTATCTTTCTAAATTTTCATAGTTTTTCTTTAAGCAATCAAAGTCTTTTTTTATCTTTTCCCACTCTCTCTATTTTCTATTTTTTTAATTTTTATCAACTTTATCTATCTTTTAAGTTTACAATTGATTCTTTATATTTTTCCTTTCATCATGAAGTTTTTATATTTCCTACTCTTTTTCAGTAATCATGAGATGATCGAATTACAATTTCACTCGAGCTTATTCCAACTCTTTATTTATTTACTCGATTCGTTTACCCTTCTCGAGAAGTTCAATTGCAATATCTCTAATTTTTTAATCTTTCTTCTTCGTTTAACTGAATAAAGATTTAATTCTTCTCTCTGATTAATCTATTGTTTCTTTTAAAGATGCTATTTATTTTGCTTTTGTATTGACGCTGGCATTATATTTTTAGATATTTAACTCGTTTTGAGTATTACTTCTTAAATTCTCTTACTTTAGCTCACTGATCTTCTCCTACAATTCTTGGATTTTTCTTTCCTTATATATAATTTTCTTCCTATTTTCTTCGTCTAATAATTTCAACCGATTTTATTTGTCATTCAAATTTTATTTGACTTAAGAAAGTTATTTTTTAATTTTTTATACCTCTCTTTCACTATAGGAATTTCTTTTTATATTTTGTGTTTATAATTAACCATAGCTTTTTAATTCTTTATTCTTCTTATCTATACCTTCGGTAGAACTAATTTTTATCTTTAATTTTTATATTTCATCAGTCAGCTTTAATAGTTACTCTTGTTGCATTTGATTTTAAAGTTATTTCTAATTTAGATCTTAAAACAACTTTGTCATTTCCTTCCGATACTGAGTAAAGAAGTCATCCTTTTTTGCCATCATTTACAAGCATTAATCTTTTTATCTTTGAACCTTTTGCAACTCTTGTTAGAGTTCATTAACATTCATTTAAAGTTGCATAATATCCGATTATTTATTTTTTAATTTAGATTCGAGTCCCTTTATTACGGTTTGAAGTTTAGTCACTTAAAGATTGTTAATTTATAGTTGCTGTTTGGTCTATGTTAGCTCTTTATCTAAAACAGAATCGAAATGAACATCTTCTCCCTTCTTCTCAATAAGTTTGTAATCTCTCCCCATTTCATATTTATAATCTCTGCTATCTTCGTCTTGTCTCTGTGATAGCATCATTGAGTTTGAACAATTTTGAAATTCAATCGATGGGCCATTAACTTGCATAAATTGATGTTCCAGTGCTTCGCTTTATCTCCAAGGTTCCTTATTATTGATGTTAAATTGAAATTACTATTCTTAGTCTCCATCATCAATATAGGTGCCAAAGACTAAATTATAGAATTGCTACCGTCATTCTACTGTTTATGATTTAAACGGTTATCATCATAATGTGAGGATCTGGAAAAAAGAAGATTGTTTAAATCATCATCTTATCTGCTCATTATTGAAGGCGAATTAACACGTAAAATAATTTGAAATTTATAACTAATAACTAATGAAGTAGATTTCATTATTACGAGGATATTTTCTCATTTATTAAAACTATGATTGAATATGATTGATGAAGGATTCTTAATCAGCATTTTTTGTTCATTTTGAAGCAAGGAGCTTGACTCTGAATAAAATTAGTCGAATTTTTCTGGATATACTCTCTTTGGCCTTGAACATCCATACTAGCATACTCGTTTCTCATTTGGGAAGCATAGTTCTGTCCATATTCCCTTTAAGCAACTTCAAATAATTTTTTTTAACTTGTATCAATTTTCATTAGTTACACCCAATGTCCCATACTGGTCAATATGCATCCGCCTGTTTTGAATCTTAAGAGAATATGGCCTGCAGATCCTTTTTCCCCATTAATTTAGAGATTAAAATCATTATTTGGAGGATTTGTTGTATTAATTGTCAGCACTTATAGTGTATATCGATTATGATCGATATTCTGGGTGTTAACGGAATACAGAATAGTTCCACCTAAACAGTGAATGCTAACTTTACCTCCATCAGCCATTTCCCCTACTAACTGAAGTTGAGCTGAGGGACATTCTTTAAGAACACTTGGCTTATATTTGAGAGTAACTTAACTTGATGTTTCCCCTGTTCTTACAAAAGGATTATTTCCAAGAATGTCACTGTTCCATTCATTAATCAAAGCTTTTAAACTAAAATCGCTGAACATGCACATGTATCCTAAATTTAGCATTTTTTTCAAGAAAAGGAATAAAGAATCTCTTCCCTCAGTAAAGCATTGACCACTGTAGTTACTGCTACACTACCAGTTAAAAAGTGTACAGTCAGGATCCACTTCTTTTAAATTGCTAAGAAATTCTTTCAGAATTGGGTCAGTTGGAGGCTCCTCAAAGGCCTTGAGAAGTATCGGAATATATGAAGATTGGCAGGAGTATACAAGGACTTGAGTGCCTTCCAAGGTTTTTTGCTAAACATTAGTAAAAAGATTGTCATAAGTACTTCCATTGCAGAAAGAAACTATAATTGCCACTATAGTTTTATCTTTTTATTTTTCTCTCAATAACTTGAGACTAGAAAAAATTTGATGGGGTGGAGGAATTGGGATTTGCATATTGCAATTATTTGGTTTAAATACTGGTGCATTAAAAATCTGTTGTGCGGCATAAGGCATTTGCTGCTGCTGACCAAAAGGTTGTTGATATGGTTGATAAATTGGCATTTGGGGTTGTTGCTGCAAATTAGGATTTAAATCAAGATTTTGAATAAGTGCTGGCACATCTGAATCATCATCTAAATCAAATGAAGAATTGGGAGGTATCTGCTGAGATATGGGCATTTGCTGAGGCTGTTGAGATAAATTTTGAACAGCAGGAATAGGAACTTGAGCGTTATATTGAAAAGTAACTTGATTTATTGGTTTGCTTTACATGGAAGATATGTTATTATACAAAGAGTTTAATCGTTATATTGATAAACTACTTTAATAATTTCCTGAAAATTTACCAAATAATTAGATTAAATAATTTTCCCTTATGTCGGGTTCAACCATTGACATTATCTTTGAAAAAAGGGAGACTGGTTTCCTTTAAATTGATTGATATTTATTTGATTATTTGCTTATTCTTATTGCCAAAGAGTAAAAACAGCAATTTTGATATTCATACATTTATGATTTGATTTTCCTTTAGAATAAGGAGTTTCATATTCATTAAATTAAAATAATTAATGAAGCAGGGAACCACACAATTTGACTTCACAGCCAAGCCTAAAGTTACAGCAGTCAAACCGAAATACAGAGAAGAAGTTCGACTTGATGGAACCAATCTCATGAACGATCCTAGGGTTGTTCGAGGCAATACTTACGCTGCTGTTGTATAAAATAAAACTGACATACAACCCGCTCCGAAGAAAACAATCAAAGAACAGCCTCGTAAAAAAGAAAGAGTATCCTTTTAACAATATAGAGAATCAATTTCGACACTGGGTTTGAAGTTTCAACTCCTAGAGCAGTTGACGGACGCTAACACTTCGATGTTCAAACAGAACCATTCGTTGAGACCTTGAGAGATAAGCCCATTCAATATGAAAAATAGTCGCAAACTGATCTTTTTCTAGATCGTCCAGTAGAGAGATAATTTGACCCAATGAAAGGTAAAAGCGGAGTGGATCGTATGACGCAGATCGAAGAAAATGATCCCGAGTTATTCGATTTCAATTACGAGGTGGCACCGATTGTGGACGTAGATCATATTTAAATTAGGCCTTACTGAGCAAAATTATCGAAACAAGTCAAATGGAACTGTATGAGGAACAATAACTCGCAGAAAAATAAAAATAACAGCATCGATATGAGCAAAGACGACATGCTAATTTGGCTGAGGCTCAGAAATTATAAGCTAATGAGACTAGATTGAAGGAGTAATATGACCGAAGACAACTGCAATATAGAAAATCAAATGAGCAAGAGTGTGCTGCCCAGAAAAAAGTTATTGGAAGAATTCTTTCCAAGCAGTTTCTCAAGCATCTTAAAGATAATACATATAAAATAGTCGATTCAGAAGGATTTTTTAGATCTCCTCTGGAAACGGATTTGCATGCTTCCTTTACGCCATGGCTCTATCAATAAATTATTAACGAATTGCACACCAGATAAGAGTACGACAATTCTGCGGAATTAATTTTAAATCAAGTGGAAAAAGATATTCTAAGATAAAGCACGGGTTTTGTGAAAGCATAGGCTGAAAGACGGCAAAGAGTTTTAGCAGAAAGGGAGGAAGAGCATCAACGAAAATTGGCAAGGAAAGAAGAAAAGAGAAAAATGAAATAGGAGGCGGAGCGTGCCAAATTATAAGAGCAGAACCAGCCTCAAGAGGTTCCTCCTTCTTGATAAACTACCTCATTAATCGAAATTATTAGATGGCAATTTTGCCATCGTTTATAAATTATAAATTATTATAGCTTATGAAAACCCTATATCTAAGGAGCCTAAAAGGTTAGCACTGTAGAAAGTATTCTTCTGATTAAATTCCCTAAAAAAACAGTCCTTTTCACAGAAATGAGCACAGTATTCGACCTTTCCTGCAGAGCAAAGAGTTACAACCTGAAAATGACATGCCATCAATTTCAAAGAAAGAACAAGAGTCTATAAAGTTTTCGGTATAAAATGACAAAATAAAAAGATATTGCTTGAGGCGCTTTAAATAGATATAAAATTTAACTAAAAATGAAATCCTCCTCCCAAAAAATGATACCTCAATGAAACACAAAAAAGAGTTTATAGTTAAAAAGAAATATGGATCCGCAAGAGGCAATGAGAATAAGAAAGGGGGTCATCAGGACTAGGAAAATTAAAAATCAACATAAAAATCGACGGAGCTTGGAAAGACTTCTACTCTCCGACAAAGACTATAACTTATAAAAAAATATAGAACTTAATAACACAAGGAAAATATTTCAGAAAACTATCTTTAAAATTGTTAGGAAGGCCTTTCAAAAATAGAAAATACTCCAATCGTAATACCTAAATTTGTTTGGAGTTAAAAATGCTTGGGATAAGGATTTAGAAAGATTTCCCCTAAAATTAAAATTTTAGTGAAAAATCCTTTTGAAAAGCTCATGAAACAGCACCAGAGCATAAGACAATTTGAAATATAGATTTAAAAATAGCTCGAGGATATCCCGCATGTTGAGGAGAGTTTCGTCAGTTCAGTCTATAGAAAATAGCTATAAGAGATCATCCCCTATATCTGATTAATTTTGCATCTATTTACTAATTGATCATCAACAGCGAATTCTATCAGGCATGAATAAGATAGAATATTTAAATAGCTATTGATTCTTAAATCAGCTTACACATATTTTTCAAAACATCAATTTATAATTTATGGAGGAGGAAATTCATTAACTTAAAAATTGGTATTACTCCCGACCACTTGTCACACGTACGTATCTATCCATTTGTGTTGTATTTACTCTTCTCATTAGCTGCGGACTTATCTCCCCTTTTCATATATTCTATACCTTTCAGCAAACATTTTTGGAACTTAACATTTGGAGACCATTCACAGCCTTATTTTTCATGGGAAAATTAGATATTGATTTCCTCTTTAGCTTTTATCTCGCATATCATGCACTCATCATGGTCGAGACTAAAGTTTTTCCTCGAGACAAATACGCAGATTTCTTGTGGTTAATAGTTTTACTCTTCCTTGGTTGTATAATATTCGGGAGCGTGCTTGATTTATATTTCTTCACTGACCCATTCTTGATGGGTATTGTTTACATCTGGGGAAAGTGGTTACCTCACTAATAATTATAATTGCTAGGCTTGATAAAAATCAAAAGTAAATTTGATATAAAATAGCTGGATGGTTTCCATACATCTACGCCTGTTACATGATTATCATGGAACATCGAATCGCTCCCTATGTTGTTGGAATTTTCCTTGGGCATTGCTATTTCTTTATTAAGGTAAGTTGCCTGTATAAATATAATAAAGACTATCTCGCTACACCATAATGGTTTTCGAATTGGTGGCATGGTCGAAATGCTGGAAGAGACCCTCCTGACGGCCTATTCCTCAATCCCCCTCCTCATCACGTCTGATGAGATATATGTCTTTATATTTTATGCTTATTGACATAATTTTATTTAGCAAAGATAATAAAGTTAACTCACATGATTTCGCTGCACGATGAAATATCAAAATTTGAAAAGATGGTGTATAATAAAGAATTAGCGTAGTACGTGACTGTTGATCAAATGTTTGTCGGGGGAGGAATAACCATTGAATCTATCATTCACGAGAATAGCTTTATGATTGAGGAACTCAAGAAAATGAACGCTGTTTTTAGAAACTTTTGTAAGTTAAACGAAAAGGTTTATACGAAGATAATGGAGCATGAATTGAGTATCCATAATTAACAAACAAAATTCAGCGGATTGGCTAGTTCAATCGATCGAAAGTTTGATGACACTGCAAAGATTATTAAGGATCTTTATGAAGGCACAGTCCTTTAAAATCAAAAGAGTTTGAGGACGATTTAGGAGGTATTAAAACCTATTAAAAGCGAAATTGAAAAGAAGGTTGATGAAACTACGTTTATGAGTAAAATGAAGCATATTTTGGACGAGTATGATGAAGGAGGGCTCAACGAATAGCAAAAATAGAACGAATAAATGGAATATCTAAATGATAAATCCAACTAACAAATAAATGCAGGTAATAATACTACTACAAATGTCGCATCTCCACTAAAGAAAGGATAATAACTGACTCAGCAAGTCACAATTCACAAAAAGGGAAAAGTGGGATTTGATTAATTTTATAAAATGAAAGAGTAGTTATAGGTTCGATTAAAAGCATGCGAAGGCAAAATGACTGAAATCAATAGTGAAGGGGTCTAGACGAAATAAATGGTGGTCAAATATATTCCTATCATTAACCAAGCATCGTCGGACATTTATAATCAAGCTAACAATATTCAAAAAATAAACTTTGAACAAACAGAGAAAATAATTAGCATCAATAATTCTATTAACAAATTACATGTTTAGCTTAATGATAGGATTAATGAGAATATATGGACCAGTAAGTTCTAAGCTTTTAATGCGAAATAGGTCAAGCCTGCATTCAAATGTATTTAATAGAACATGGCACTCTTTCGAATTGAAGTAAAGGAAAATAAATTAGAGAATATGACTAAATTCTAAGATATATAAAATATTTTGACAACAACTAATCAGAAAATATCAAATGCCCATAGTTTATTAAAAAGGAACAAAGAATAAATTGATACTATCAATTGCAATATCAAAGAGAATTAAAAAATAAACCAAAGGTAATTTAAAATTATTACTAATAAAATGGAGGAGACTTCAACTTCCTTGCAAAATACGATAAAATCAGTAGAGATAGAAATGAAAAAGAATTTTGGAGGATTTAAAGAGACTATTGACAATCTATCAAATTCAATCACTTAAATGGTAGTAAAAGCTGTCAATAAGAAAATAGCCACTCAATTAAAAATGATCGAAAAGGACATCCAATAAAACAGATTAAAGATTAAACAAATCAAGGAAGACTCAATGATTTTATGCGAACAAATCAAAAATATTAAAGAAGTTTTGGCTAATAAAGCTAACTTCAGTGATATCATTCAACATGTGGAAAAAAAAGCGGACAAAGAAGATTTCAAAGAGTTAAAATTACAACTTAATGAAGGTTCGCAGCAACTACTGTCTTCGAGGAACATCAATGAAAGTTTTAACCTGAGTAAAATGGAAAAGGTGGAAAGTATAAGAAGAGTGCACTCAACAAGCAGAAATGCAAAAACTATGTTTGGACATCAAACACCAAATAAACTCGATAAACTTGAACCGGATTCTTCAACTAAACTGTTCATGTGTGGTTTTGATGAGCATATCGGTGAGAATAAAAGAGTAATCAGTCAAAATTCAAGGAGACACCGATTAAAATCATCGCATATTGCCAGTGAATTTGCTTGATATATTTTTAATTAATGTTAAAAAATAATAGTTTACTTCAATAAGCGACTATTTTTTCACATTGCTCACAATAAAATTCTATTAAGAATAAAAATCAAAGAGCAGGCATTTCTGTCTTGATCTCGCCACTCCGGATGCTCATTTACTTATAATTTTTTAGCTAATATTATTTTTACTCCTATATTAGAGTTCTCATTTTGCTGGCATAGCTGCCACGATTAAAGTTGATGGTTAACATAATTCCATCTATCAAAAGGACAAAGCATATGCAAAACAATACCATAAAATATGTTTGGAAGTTGGTGTAAAAAGCCATGGTTGAGTCTTTTACATAATCTGAAAAATAATAATTCGATATCCACATGTATGCGATATAGAGTCCTAAAGAAAGGACAATAATGCTCAAGAACAGTAGTAAAGACCAAAACTTTGTATGGGTTGATAGTTTAAATGTTACCACTAAGATAATAGAAGTAAACCTAAATAGCTTTATCGTTACATTGTGAGACTGGCCAGCCAAAGATCATTTGAGGCTCCGTTACTGTTGAGTGATTCAGAACTGAAAATGTATATGCAAAATAAAGTTATCATGGCTGCTTAAACAACACCTTCAATAATCCAAAAAGTAAAATTTGTATAGTTAAACACTGCATTTTGCTGACCAATGAAGTATATCTTTGGGAAGAGACGATACAAGTATTTATTAATTTAGTATTCTTTAGGAATATATTTTTCCATCTTGATGATCTCCTTTGATTTTCTCTTAATCTATATGGTAGACTCATCTACTTAACTACCGCTTTTAGAGGGTCGAACATAGTAAATATCCTGCTCGAGGATAGCTCTCACTACTAGAGGTATTGAAGTAAAGAAAAGATTGTACAGAGAAATATAGTAGTCATCGAAGATAGTTTGGCCTGAGAAACCGCAGTAGAAGGCAAAAACAAACTGAGGGATGGTAAAAAGCATATTTTTGTAGAAGAAATAGAGAATCATCTAAGAAATTCTAATATAGTTCCATCTTCCATGAACCAGCAATAACCGCCAAATCATTCTAAATTCTGGAAGAGCATAGTCACATGCTTGAACTGCTCCCATCCCCTACTATCCAAACAGTCCAACTCCTATATGAGCGGTTTTGATCATGGGAACATCATTCGATCCATCTCCTATTGATAAAGTAATCTTATTGAGTTTGGTTCTCACAATTCTAACTACCTCAGCTTTTTGAATGGGAAGTAGTCTACAGCAAATAACTGTTTAGCAGTATTTTGATAAGTTAGCCAACTAGGCTTAATTGTCAGAATTTCCTATGATGGGTGTTAAATCTTCACCTTCGATTAGAAAAGCTTTCGGCTAATTTTATAAAGTTAATTTCATAGCTCTATAAGTCAAATGGTTCAACTCTGTTAAAATATGCTCTTTTTGTTTGCAATTGTATCTTAGTATATGGAAATTATTTTGTATAAGGTTACAACTTTTAGCTATGTTCTCTGCAGTTTACATTTTGTCGCCTGTTAGCATCCATATTTTTATATCTACTTAATGAGATCGTTACTTGCTTTAATGAGATCCCTTATAGTCTCAGGAACTTGATCTTGCAATCGATCTAGCACTGCTGTTGCTCCAATCAGATAGATATTTTGTTCAAGCTCGGAAACAATTTCATTGTATTATTATTATGAATGAGCATGAGGAAGATGTGTAATTCTTTAATGAAACTAATTGTATTCCTTAGTTGATATTATTCTCATTCCGATCAGCAGAGTACGTAAGCCAATTCGAGAGAAATCATTCAACTATTTATCAAGGTTCAACTCTTGATCCATCGCTAATCGGCTTTTGATGATGCTGTCTGCGCCTTTAATATACATTTTGATCAACCCTCCGCTTCTAATCACGACTGACATTCTTTTTCGATCAGATGTAAATGGAAATACTTATAGTAAATCATATCTTTGAATTTAGCCTTGTACTATGATTTGAGTAGTTGTTTGAGTGCTCTTATCAAATTCGTAATCCATTTGTCGAGCTGCATCGACAAGTGTTATCTAATCGGGTGATGGTCCTTCATAATGTTTTTATCCTTATTTATTGACTTAAGAAACAACTTAGTGAGCAACAGATAAAGCAGTCAAATATTCATGAGCAACTTATCGCATATTTTTAAAAGAAATTTATTGCTATCCTTATCTGTCTTTAACAAAAAGGTTTTTTACTGTTGGATTAATTCCATTATTTCGAAGTATGTCCTTGAGATTATTATCATGAAAACCAATTTAATTGGTTAACGCTTACTGAACATTGGGATAAACTAAACCCAAATCTCCATACATTCTATTGCCTATCATTGCTATTTTAAATTACATCTTATTCATGGTTAAAGTTCCTGTTTTATCTGTAAAGATGTATTAGATTTGCCCAAGTTCCTCATTAAGAGAAGCAGACTTGACCTCCACTCCTTTTTGCCTGATTTGACTGTGCATCAGTTGATCTTTATTAATAAAATAACTTTGTGAAACTTTCACCATTTAAATGGAAACGATCAAGGATATTGGTATCATAGTGTTAAGTAGAACAAAATACGTGCACCAAATGAGAGCTGAGTCTACAGTCACACTATATGAGCTCCAATCAATATAATAATATGTGTTTGAGTAGAGATTAATATAAACACCGTCTAAGATAGCCACAATTAGACACAAGATAATTTGTATGAGTAATATAATGCCTAAAATATAATTTACTTTGATTTATATTTGAGACATCTTTTCAGAGGAAGCATCTGAATTCATCATTATTTTTGAATTTCTGCCAGTATAAATCGATAGTCCATAAATCCATTTTGTATTTTAAAGACTTGAGCCTCGATATAGAAGCTGCTTATCTTTATAAAAAGTTAGTTTGGACTCATCCCATAACTCCATATGAGAAGAAAAATTGTGTAATTATTTATCTGGAGGAATGCCCTACCATTTTCCACCAAGCTTTGTTAACAATTATTGGCTATTATATTTTTGTGTTTAGGGAAATGCTGTCCTTGGTTTCAGATTGTTTTCGCCATCTAAACTGGCAGTTTTGATAAAAGCATTCCCTCCTTCAATTGAACTCGACAAAAGTATCATATCGACTGGAAGAAGTTCTCCTTGCAACACCATAACAATATCTCCTATTTTGACTTGACTCCATTTGACTAAAATAAATTATTAATCTCGATAAATTCGAGTTATCATTTCTTAATTTAATCTTTTGTCAGACAGATACCTTTGATAGTCTTCATACCCTAATTTTAAATATATTAATACCCTATCGAATAATCGAAATACCGAGCACAACACCTAATGGAGCCCAAGCAGTCAGTGGTCCGATCGGACTAATGATTGGAATTGAACAGAGAATGCTAATGACTAAAAAGTAAATGTTGGCCAATCTTTTGAATTGAAGTAGCAGCGATTCTAAATAATAGCAAATGGAATACTGGGCACAAAATCGTACCATCGATATTTTGAAGTTCTAACGAAGTTGCTTTAAAATAGTTCGGTATTCTATTTTAAGTCTTAGTTTGTGCCGAAGGAAAAGTTATAGGGATTAGGGTATTTGGGATCTTCAAGGCAGCAAACGAATTGATACAGCATACGAATGCAGTCCATCTTTGCAAAATTATATAAATATAATGTCTGATCAACTATAGAAAATGAAACTATTAAAACTGAGCACATTTTTAGTTCGATGACTGGGGAAAATAGTTGGTAAATACTTCTCACAGAGGCAATCAATTTGAAACCGTTAAGGAATTTAATGTTCGTCTATTTAAAAAACGGCTGAGAGAGCATAGACTAATAATGCAATTCAAATATTTTAAAATAACGATCATCCTTCTGTCGTAAATTATTTTCGCCACTCACATGATAGAATGATAGGTGTATGTTACAATTATTCTTTGATGGATAGTTTAAAATACTATTTGATTGGGGCTTAATTGCCTATATATTAAATGACTGTTATTTCCTTATTGACATTAACAAATTAATAAATATTAATATTTGACAATCAATTG
>Ga0302186_10000355_pt1 | contig 41936 bp, 33 predicted proteins | sample II_Bog_E1_2_FD_198782 | JGI IMG/M metagenome (GOLD analysis project Ga0302186, IMG submission 198782) | Peat permafrost microbial communities from Stordalen Mire near Abisko, Sweden - II_Bog_E1_1 | ecosystem: Environmental > Terrestrial > Soil > Wetlands > Peat | place: Sweden: Abisko... | reverse complement strand
TTATTGAGCAAGTTAGACTTCATCCTGTTATTAATAACCAGGTTTCTTGGCACATTGATAAAAGAAAAAGAAGATATATTGTCAAAAAGATGATCATACCTCAATCAAATTTAACCACCGATGTTCCAAATGAAAAACCCATCTCTAAAACCAATTTTATAAAAAATCCCTAAAAGAGGGAATTTGTCGAACATTATGATGATGCATTTTTAAAAGAAGTAGGAAATCACAAAAAATGTTTATTAAAAAAGACCAAAAATCATCAAATAATGATGGCGATAATGAAATACAAAAAGAACAAAACAGAATAGACGAATTTATATCATTTAATCAGGAATTGATTTGTGGAATTTATGGCGAAATCTATATATATCGAGAAGATCTTAATTCGTTGCTGCCTGGCAATTGGGTAACAGACAACATCATCTATATGTTTTTACAATATTGTTTGGATCAACATATTATTGAAGGAACTTTAATATCCCCAACGTTTTTTTTTCGCTTTATTAAATTCTGAAATAGCCTTAGACGAATCTATTTTACAATCATCATTTTTAAATAATGACAATAAAATATTGATTATACCATATAACAAAAACGAAAACCATTGGATTTTAATATTGGTTAAAAGAGAAGAAAGAATTATTGAAATTTATGAACCTTTCCAACTAGATAATTGTGATGAAGCAACTGAATTGATTTTGAGAATGGAAAGTTTTATTGGCTTGCAAGAATATTCTATTGTTTTTAAGACCAATTTTCCAAAACAACTTGATGACTTTAATTGTGGAATAGTTACTATGAGCATTGTCTATAATAATTATGATTTAACAGACTATTCCTGGAATGATATTGAAGATTTCGGACAATTGTTTTATGAATTAATAAGTGAAGTTTTACAAATATAACATAATATAGATAGATAAATTCAATTTTAAAGGTGAAAAAAGTAAATTTTTTTGTTAACAATTGTTTTTTATGTAAATTTTTTGAAATGATTTTTTTTTTATTTTGTTCAAGATGAATAATTAGACCAAAGACAAATGTTATAATTATGATTAGTAAAGCTTAACAACAAAAATTCAATGAAAAAATATAGGGGGGTAAAATCAAGAAGTGCCATAATTTTTGCCAAATTATATATTTTTTTTAAATTTTCAAACTTCAAATTTTTAATGTTAAATTTTTAAAAAATCGAGCTTTTTTTTCATTAATAAAAAAAATGGTTTTTTTAATATAAATTTTTCTTAATTTCAAATATTTAAGTTTCAAAAGTTCCTTTCAAATATTAAAATGCAAAGACCCACCAATGAACTCAAAGATAACGCTGATCAATATCTACGAAAACATCGAATCATCGAGCTTTTCGAGGTTTTTTTCTCATGAATATCTCCCATTTCTTTCTTCTAACAGGATCTTTGTACAAGTCTTTGTTTTTCCCAACCAGAAAATGTTGAAGAATACCTCATTGATCAATTAAAGCTGAAAAAGTCTCAAGGTTCCAAATAATTAATTTTTAATATAAAAAACAAGGATTTAAGGATTTAAGACTGGGATTTTCGCTGACGATGAATTAGCGAATATTTTCCAACTTTTTGATTTGAAAAGGGATGGTTTTATTTCAAAAGATCAATGCAAAGAAGCGTTAAAATCGTTAGGAAGCAGCGAATTTCATATGACTGAAGTCGAGGAAGCGAAAATACCAGAAAAAGTGGATTGCAAGACGTTTTTGAATTTATGCGAAACAATTCTGGGGATCAAATCGAAATCGAAATAATAAAAATGCTTAAAAATCTAATAAAAAATGTAAAAATAACGTTTTTTTTTTTTTTTTATGGCAAAGAGGAGTTCATAAATAATATAGAATATCGTCTTAATATAAAGCTAAAAAACCATTTCTTTTACAATTAATGAAAAAAAAAAAACATAATAATCTAACAAAACCTTCGCGAAATATTCTTCAAGACATCAATAGCTCCGTTTTCTATTTTTCTTTTCTGTAGCAAAATCTCACATATATATTGGCAAATCTTATTATTTCCCTCTATTTCAGAAGCACTTTCCTCCATAAATTTCATCAAACTTTTAGAACAAACATTCCGCCCAAGAAAAACGCTCATTAATACCAAGCCTAACCCCCATAAATCATATAAATCGCTTTGATAAAACATCTCCAATTGCAAAGGCGGCCTATAAATGAGAAATCCTTTGGGACTTTGCATATTAGCGTTTCCCACTAAAAAGTGCTTGGACAGCCCAAAATCAATTAGTTTTATTTGCAGTGTTTCTGGATTTATCAGGATATTACTCAAATTAAAATCCCCATGTGTGATATTATTTTCCTGCAAATAAAGGACTACATTTATCAGAAATCGAGTGATATCCATTTTTTCTGCATCAGAAAGAGATTTTGTCAGAATCCAAGTCTCGAGGGAAACGGAAGGGAAATATTCAGTTACTATTATAAAAAGTCCTTCCTTTTCCTGACAATAAAATCTCTTGAATTGCACAATGTTTGGATGCGATAAAACCGCCAAAATCTGGGCTTCGTTTTTTATTGAGACGATCTTCTCCTCATCTGTGGTCTCATAAATTTTGGCTGCCAAATACTTCGATGAATCTCTTTCCTGTATTAGGAAAACCTGGCCTTGCATTCCCTAATTTTAAGTAAAACTCACTTTTTTTTTTCAAAAAAAAACATACTTTATCTATTTTTTTCACGAAGCTAAATTCTTGAAGGAATTCGGCTGGAAATCGTTCAGAATTCAAACCAAAATCAGTGAGATCCTGGGTCATTGGTCCAGGGAGATGAGGAAAACTGGGTCTTTTGTTCATGGACAGTCTTACTAGACAATAATTTGAAAAAAAGTTCAAGATGAAAGGATTTACAATGGTTTATCTTCATGAAATTACTGATGTTGGCCGAAAGGGCGCTTTTGATTTCTGGAGATGATTCGAATTCCTCAATTTTCTGAGGGCATTCACTAAGAGATTTATGGAAAGAAAGCTTTTTGGACATCAAAAAGGAATTTAAAAGAAGAAGAAGACTTTGATTTTGATTAGACTATAAGCTGTTTAAGAGCGTTAACGCTTTTAATGGGCAGAAAAGGTTTAGTACTTGATATTCCAGTCAAAATTTCACTAATTTTTTGGAGGAAATGAGGATTTTTGTGATCACATTTCAAAGTCTCGTTAAAAAATTAATAATTTCGCATTATAAAATAAAATACAAGACGCATAATCACAAAAAATATGGAAAAAACCTTGACTTTGCCTTCAAAAAAAGAAGTAGAAAAATCTTCTTTTTCATTTAATTCGAAGCTCAAGCGAATTTATCGCAAGCATAATAACCAGAAAATCAAGCGTTGGACCAAAGAAGAAAGCGACCTGTATTCAAAATTTATCGCAGAACATGCGAATCTCCTCAAAGACCCCTCGGTAAAACGAGCCAAGAAAATCTTCATTTTGATGTCCAATTTCATCAAGACTAAAAACCCAAGCCAATGTCGATCACATCATCAGAAGTTCTATAGAAAAGAAGGCTCTGAAAGTGGCTCGAATTCCAATCATTCAAATAATTCGCCTAATTCAAATGATATGAGAGAATCCTTGATTTTGAATAATTTGATGAATGAGAAAAATCTATTGAAAATGGAGGAATTGACTTTGGAGCAAAATAATAATAATGGCTTGAGAAAAAATAGGAAATCGAATAAAAGGATCATGGAAGAGGAAAAAAACGAAAATGATGAAGATATCTTGAATGTTAATAAATTGAATGAGAAGGAATTGGAGGATTTCATTTGCAGTGCGAAAATGTTGTTTAGTGTGGGAGGACAAATGGGCAAGTTGAGAAAGAATTTCGAGGATTTCGAAACGAAGAATTTGAAAATTTTCAAGGAATCATGTAATTTTTCGTTTCAAAAAAAGGGTAAATTCATTTATTTTTTAGTTGAAAACCTCGACTTTTACAATTATTACACCAACACACAACATGGAAAGCCAATAAAGATAGAGGAAAGCCAAAATTAAGCGAGAAAAACCTAAAATTCACTGTTTTTTTAAGTTTTTTGAGGATTCATAAATGAAAATTAATAAATTCATAAATTAAATACATTAAATGGAATCAAACTTTTCCTTTCCTTCTGAAATCAAGACTGAAATTAAAAGAAATTATTATGCGCAACTCCAACGAAGTCGTGAAATTTTATTGAAGCTTCATCCATTAACACCAGAAAACGGTTCAAATAGAAAAATTTTATTTATTTTTAAATAAATAAATGAAAAGCATGGATTGTGAGTGAGAAAACCAAAGATTATACTATTTATTATAAAGTGGATAAGGAAACCGGGCTTAATTGGTCCAGAGGAGATACGATCATACAAAAATCCCCAAAAGAAGTGTTAAAAAAACTTGTTTTTTATATATATATAATAGATAATAAGATTGCTGATTATATTAACAATGTAACACGAAAAGCTGAATGGGACAATTTAATGGAAAGCGGCAAAACCATAGAAACGCTATCAGAGAGGATTTTTATTTCACATCAAGTAGGGATTTGGAAAAAAATTCGAAATATTAAAATGAAATATCTAGAAATATAAACCGATTTTCCCAACTCAAGCTCGTGATTTCGTGTTATTTGTGGAAAATGTATACAGTCCTGAGAAAGTCTTGATTAATGTAACTTCCATAGAAAATCCCAATATGCCTCCAATTAAGGGATATACTAGGGGTCATTTGCACGTAATTTAATTAATTTATCGAAGAATTTGCTTCTGAGAAATAAATAGAGCGGAGGGTTTGTTTTGGAAAGTATAGGGGAAAATAAAACAAAGGCGACCTATTTTATTCTGGTGGACCCAAAAGGGTTTATACCTAGATTCTTGGTGAATTTCGCGAATAAAAATCAGGCGATGAATGTAGTGACAATCAGGAAAATCCTTGATAAAATATAATAGGATTTTAAACAAAATTCTTATCAAGTTTAAAGTTGTAAATAAAATAAAGTGTGAGAAAACCATGTTTTATAAAAATGAAGTGTTTTTAATAAAATTTTTTGTTAAAAAAAATGGTTAAATCTTATTTTTCTTTCACTTTTACTACTTTTATTGTAGATTTTCTGTTTCTACTTGTGTTTTTACTTAATTTTATCAAAATTTACTTTTTTTAATTGTGTTTTTACTATTTTCTATTTGGATTTCTTTTATTTTTGCTACTTTTTTTTGTGTATTTAATAAAAAGTATTGTGTTTTTACTATACTTATTGTGGTTTTGCTTTATTTTTTTTTTCAACTTTTTTTTTAATTTTTAAATTTTAATTGTTTTTATTGGAATTTGTTTTTAAAAAAAGAGGTTCTTTTTTTTTCAGAAAAAAAAAATCAAACTATTTTCCCTTTTTTTTTTCAACTCTTGGAAGCAAATCTGCGCAAATTGAACCAACTAACTCATGTCTATATTCATCATTCGACACCTTTGACAACTGATTCTTTGCATTCTCTAAACGTTTCTTAAGATTAAGTCTTTTGGTAGGTTCTTCGTTTTGTGGAGAGGAAATATAGGACGTTAATGTTTTGACATGGCGTGTCCAAAGATCAATATCACGGCTCTGCTGTTCTAAAATTCTTTCATTGTACCAGTCACTATTAAGGATGTTGTCACGCAAGAACATGGAACGAATTTCTGGGTCGTTGATTCCTTTTCCTTCATAGTTTCCGTGGTACATTATGTGCAAAAGAGCCTTGATTGGTGGCGATGCAAGCTCTACTGTACCGTCTTCAAAGTACTTTTGAGCAATGACTTTTTGCACAGTGATTAAACTGTCAACACCATCAACGAATCCATCTAGGTCTTGCAACTCTGGTCGGAGAACGAAATCCTCAAAGACCTTGGGAAAGTCAAACACATGTCCAAAGAAGTTTGAAAACTTTTCTGTAATACGGTATCCTAGTCTGCTTGCGTAAACAGTTCTTCCCTTATATTCAAAGTCTTTGACCTTTTCTAAGTATTCGCGTTGAATAAGGTAAAGCGGATCGCGTTCGTATGCTTTCATCCGGCACCATACTTCTGGGGTTAACAAGCTGATATCGTGGGCAAAATGTGTTTTTGGTCCAATGTTTCCTGTTGGTGTTGACCATCCACCGAGTCCTGTTAATGCACAGGTGAGCAAGAAGTTGTTAAGATCTGCTGTGAATGGTAGTGAGTTGAATGGTCCTTTTGTAAGTGCTCCTTCTGATCCTGCTCCTGTTGTTGATGGTGATGTTCCACTAACACTGCAAATAATGTCCATGAAAAGTTCTGGAAGTTCTTGATAGTGCATAGGATTATAGATACAGAGATTTGGTAAGCCTGGTCCTGGTGGAGAAATACGACGTCCAAGGAACAACAGATCGACTGTATAGATGACTGGTAATTCTTTTGGGATCTTGCTGGAGAGTCTTGTTCCTACGGATGCTAAATATGTCTCCATATGGTCAACGGCATCGGGACGAATTTGCAAGTATCTTGGGTTTTTAGTTGGCTTTCCACCGACAAGACGGGTGTTGGATGAGCACACTACGTAGCTGTCCTGTGCAATTGAAACTGACTGCTTCAAAAAGTTTTGCATTGGTTTGCTAAATAATTCAAAGTTACAGACATCTTGTACTATTTTTTTTATGTCTGTTGATGTCAATGGCTCAAAATTTGCAATGAAGTTTCCAGGTACCGACAAGTCTATTTCCGTTTGTGTGTCCTCTCCACGATAGATACAGTCATCTGGTCTTTGAAACAACCTGAATTCGCAGTTGGTGACGAGTTTGAGGGAATTGGGTTCTGCTTGCGGGGAAAGGAGTAAAGGTATTTCGACTTGCTTTTTCAGTTTTGGTGACAAATCTACTTCATATGTAGGTAGGCTAGACTTTGGAAGCCATTTCCTTGGAACGGTTACGGCGCAGCTGATATCGTCCTCTAGTTGCACCTTTGCTGATGGAACGAAATCAATACGTGTCTTGTATGTCCTCCACATTTGGCCTTCAGATGTGTAACCAACACGAAGGAAACCGCTGATGATCTTTCTGTTATCGAACTTGAGCTCGTGGCCAGGAGCACCGTTGATTAAGTCCATTGAGAAGTGGTTGCGCCAGTTTTTTCCCCACTCTTCTTTGTAGAATCTCTTTACCGAGAAAACAATTTGGAGGATGTGCTGTGGGAATTTCTTCAGCCATGTGTTGTACTCTTCAGTGTAATAGCGAGATGGGGTCAAGATGTTAATAACACCACCGAGTGATAACAGAGGAGAAAGAATTGATTCATCTTCGGTTTCGGTATACAAATCATTGCTTGACTTGTTGAGAAAACGATTAGAACAGTCATGAAATAGAATTTCGTCGACAAGATCAAAGTCTTTTAATGGGTCGTTGATGAAGAGGGGCCCGTAAAGCATACCACCAGCAATGGATTTGGAAAGTTCGGATTTACCACCACCAGAGACTGTGCATGGCTTGTGTAAGAATGTTCCACGGCCGTCAGTGCAGATTAATCTCCATTCATGTGCGGCAGGATGGTGCTCTACATGTATCTTGAATCCGCTTGGCAAGACATAAATTATTTCTGGTGACAAATTGATGGAAAAATCTTTTCCTTCCTTACACTTCCAGGTGACACTATTTGTGAGAAGACTAAAGTTGGCATTTTCTGGGACATAGGTGATTTTTTCTCCGTATGTCTTGTCGACAGCATAGCCACCTGCACGTAATTCAACAGAGCCTTCAATTAACTTCATGGATTTTTCAAAGGTGTATCCGGACATTGCGCGCCAGCGTTTTGCCTCCTTTGCTGAGTCAATTGTCATTCCGTCATAGTACCTTGGGAATGCAAGGGTGCCACCAGCGTGCTCTTCTTCTGACATACCCATTATGTTGGCTGAATATGTGATTTGTGTTTTGACTTCCTTTTTGCAATAACCAAAGTAGTTGTCGCCTAATATTGTCAGAACTACTCCTGCAGAAGTTCTGCTTGTGCACTTGAATGCACGACCATCATTGTAGCATTCATTTTCATCTTTCCAGCACATTCCTTGCTCTCGTTGCAGTGGTGTGGCCTTCTCCCAGTTGGGAAGTCCTAAATCTTTCTTTTTTGTTTTCGTCAAGTGTGGTGCCAGAAGTAAGAAACCAGTACACCCTACCCATGTTTCGACATCGAGTGCCGCATCGTTTTCTGGTAAGAAAGGGTCACCAGCATTACCAAACACAGTTTCGAGGAAGTCCAAGCAGCTAACAAGAGTTCCAGGTGCAAGACAGTACACTTCCATCGACTTCTTTGGTGAAACACCAGGAATTTCTGGGCACACGAGAGGACGTAACAAGAGGGAAACCATCATTGAGGTTTCAGTGCTGGTGCCAGATGTATAGGGGATGACGTTGAGTTTCTTTGGTGGCTTCAGTGCAATTCCCAGCATTCTTGCAAAGACATCTTTTGGAACACGGAACTTGTCGGCTGTGATTGGGAGACCACCTTCTGCGATGTGGAAAGATCCCACTGTTGTACGTTTGTCGTTGACTGGGTTGTGGAGGACACCTTGATTGGCAAGACGATAGCTCTTGATGATATCTCCTTCAAACTTGTTTGAATCAATGGGAAACGAGAGAGATCTGGCTAGACCATGTGTTGGCAGGACAAGAGCATCGCTGGGGAGCTTGATGTCTTTTAGGAGTTCTGGGTATTCGGAGAAATGGGATTGGATGAAATCAAGGATACGAGTTGCTGGAGGACAGAGCATTCCAGAAAGCAATCTGACCTTTTCTCTGTAGTTTTGAATCAGATCTTTTGTAATAAAGGACGTGTCTAGCAAACTTTCGTCTGATGGGATTTCTGCGAGTGAAACACCATGAGAGGCCAAAATGAGAGAGATTCTTAATTCTTCTCTTCTTTTGAGTTCTTTCGAATCTACAGCAGGAGGGAAACCTAATTGTTTCTCTGGATCTGGCATGTTCATTAATGAAGAAACTACGCTCGACATTTTTATTTTATTTTATTTTATTTTTAAATAAATTTTTATCAAAATCGAGTCCAGAAATAATACGAAAATTCAAGATTTAATCAGACTGACGGAAAATAATAGCATCAAAGAATGGGCATCATATTCAATAATATTTATTTTTTCTTGCCTGCAATTTAACATTAAATAAAGCTGTCACCGACCGCCTTATGGCTCATTTTTAATATTTTTTTTCAAAATCTACGTCAGAACCTAATAATTTCTGAATTCAAACGTTCCATACGATTTTCTGGAAACGTGGATCTTCATTCTCATCAAGCTAGCCAAAATTTGAGCATAATCTCTACCTATCTATTCTTTGAGGAGGCCTCAAAAGCGCCTTTTCCCGTCTTCAGGGCATCTCAAGAGCCTGACCAGATATTTCTATCCTCACATGTTTAGGGTGTTTTCAAAAATTTCTTGAACTTCCGATTCTCAAAAGAAGTGACTTCTAAACCATATTGTCAATCCTCTCTGGATGCCAAAAATTTAGCTATCTCATACGAAAAAGGACTGAAGAAGTTCATACATGCGAAATCTGTATATAAAACCCGACTTACATGTAATGGGAGGACTCCATCCATATGTAGGGTGGACGCATAAGAAGTCTGGAGCGTGAACGCATAAGAAGTCCTCAATCTATACATGAGTTTTCCTGAAGACATATTTAAGAGAAATAATTTCATTCACCAACTTGGTTAAGGCAAACAAGGTTTTGATCTCTTATAGGGTCAACCAAAACTGAAGAGAAGCAGGAATAATTAAGGATTGCCTAAGTTTTTTTTTTCTTAATTACAATATTCCATTATTTAATAGTTTTGAAAACATTTGAAGAAAAAATTTGAAAACTTTTATTTTGCTGTTTTTATTTTATTTTCTTTTTTTTAATTCAGAGCTCGTCCCGAGCGTAGATTTTAATGATTTTTATTTTATAAATATTATATTTGAGAAAAATATATTTTAGCTAAGCTTATATTTCTTCTCGTTCACTCATAGTCTCCTTCATTCTCACTCTCTCTGTCAACGTCCCTATCATGAGTATCATCGCATTTTCGGTCTTTTCTAATCTCTAAAATATAAAATTTGTTTCTAGAAACTTAAATAATTTTTTTTTCAGATTAAAATTCAAATTAAATTCAATGAACTTTATCAAATTTTGTTAATTTTTTCTGTCTTTAAAACTCGAAAAAAACTTTAAATTAAGCCACTTTTTCAACTGCCAATTGAGTGAACAAACCAGGTATTATCGCGATAGTCTTCGTGGTGTCAAAGGTCTTATAAACCCCGACGAGTTTATTGGCTAATTCGAACATATTATTCCTTAGCGAAATAATGATGAATTGTGCATCCTTCGTTCTTTCCTTGATATATTTCGCAACAATTGCCACGTTCTTAAAATCCAAAGCGGCATCAATTTCATCCATGAAATATAATGGAGTTGGCTTGAAATAATGTAACGCGAACACCAAAGCCAATGAAGATAAGGTCTTTTCACCCCCTTTTTAAATAAAAATAATTTCATTTTCCAATAAGAAAAATATTAGGAAAACCTGATAATTTTGTCATTTGTTTCCAGCTTTTTTTCGGCGGCCTTACTGAAAAACTCACTCCTTCAGCAAAAGGATCAAAAGTATCTATAAGTTCCAATTCCGCATCTCCTCCATTCGTGAGCAACTAATTATATTAAGAGATTATTAGAGATTTATCATATAAAACGAATACTTGATAGGTCTCCTTTAACTTACAATTGATCTGATTGAACCCAGCCATAAATTCGTCAAATCGTGTTTTCTTCAAATTATCGACTTGATTCTTCAATTCATCGATTTGTAATCTGGCTTTTTCCAAATCATCGTTTTTATTTATATGATCCTTAAATTTATTTCGAAATTCCACAATGGAATTGATATTTGGTGACATCCCTTTGAATTTCTCCTGTTCTGCAGCGATTTTCATCTTCAATCTATCAGCCAATTTCTCAGTATTATCCAATTGTTCCATTGATAAATCCTGAAACACGTCAATGCTTTCAATAGTTTGGGTTGAAAACGCGACTTTCACCTTTTTCTTCGGCAGATCTTCATCCTCATGATTTAAATTCGAACTTGGGATAAGAATCGACATTTCTAACAAGGATTCATTCATCACAGAAGTTGAGAGATTCGCCTGGGTTTCCGCAACATGAAAAGCTTCAATTTCATCCAAATCCTCCAAAAAATCATAATTTAAAATCGCTTCTTTATAGGCTTTTCGAATCTTCTCAAGATCTGTGTTTTCCTTGTTATAATCATCTTTAGCTTTCCTAAGGAATTCATTTAATTAACTTAGAATTCTAATCAATTTTTACTTTAAGGCTTGTTTATTTTCCTCAATTTGATCATTATATTTGGCTAAAGTCTTCTTAAGTTCATTGAGAATACTTTCCATATTATCCTTTTCTTGATTATCTCTTTTGAACTCCTCTTCAATCACGCTTTTCTTCTCTAAAGCCGCTTTTTTGCTTCCCATAATCGCCAAAGTCTCATTTTCAAGACTTTCTATTTGATTTTTTAAATGCGTGACTTTTTCCTTTGTTTCCAATAGATTTTTCTCAGCTTTTGTCTTTTCTGCTTCGTTTTTCTCTAAATTGTTTGGTGTCGCATCCAAACCCATTGTTAATTTAGAGACTTCTTTCTCAAGAATCTCATAATTCTTTATCGCTTCCTCTGTAATCTTTTGTTGATTCTGGAGATTTTCACCTCCGATTTCCGCGATTTTTTGCTCGACTATTGATTTTTCCTCGAGGATCGGACCAAGATTTTCTTCGATTTTCTTGATTTCTCCATGTTTTCCCAATAATTTCTTCTCAATGTCCCTTTTTTTATCATCATCATTCACCCTGCTATCTCTAATCTTTATAATTTCTTTGCTTTTGGTTTCAATATCTTTGATTTGTTGATTAATGAACTCGAATTCTGTCTCATATTTCTTTTTTTCTTTGCCAGCCTGAAATTCATCTTTATTAACAGTGGCAATTTCCCCTTCAACATTATTCCTTTTTCTCCTGATATCTTCCAATTCCTGCATTTTTGCACTTTTCCTCTCATTTAATTCCGTTATTTGTTCTAAACTCAATCCTTCTCTCACTTTACTAGCCATCCCTCCTTTTCTAGGCTTTCCACCTCCGCTCATAGCCCCAGTCGTCTCGATAACTACCCCATTAGTCACAACAACCCGATATCTTTGGGCTCCATAAGCCACTTGTGTAGCGAGATCTATATCTTCACATACCAAAGTATCTCTCAACACAGAATAAAAGACCGGTTTATAATCTTCATTTTTGAATTTGATGAGATCGAAAAGCCTGAAAGTGCCTTTAGGAGCCTGGAAATTTGGAGTTGGACGAGAGTTTTCTCTAGATTTCTCCAGGGAAATAAAAGTCGCTCTTCCGATCTTATTCGCTCTGAGGAAATCCACGGCTTTTATCGCATCATCCATCCGAGAAACCACTATATTATCTAATGCAGGACATGAAGATGTTATCGCAATATCATATCTCTCATCAATTATGCCAAGATCGCCTAATCGTCCATGAATTCCAGTTAATTCGCGCTTTTGTTGAGCCTTCATCAATTCATTTAAAATGTGATTTCGTTGATGTTGTTCGTTTATTGAACTCTTCGATTCATCGAGTCTAGCCTGGATTTCCGAGATTTCACGCATCGAGATTTCCTCTTCTTTTTTCGCGATTTCAAGCGCATTTTGACAATCTTGTCTGATTTCCTTCATTCGAGCAAATGCCTTTTCGATTTCAGCTTGGATGTTTTTATTTTCCTGCAATTTGCCAGCCAATTGTTGAGATTTCGCATGAAGATCATTGAGTTCCTGGGAAAAATTCGTCGAATTGTTGTTCAGGAAAGTTAATTCGCCAGAAAGCATAGTGTTTTCATTGCGCAAATGAGTTAATGATTTCTGAAAAGGCTCTAATCGTGATTCTATGTCTTTTTTCTGTGCACGGAATTTGTCGGCCTTTTTATGCAATTCAGACATCATTTCATTGAGCTTCTGATCTTCAAGATCGCGTTTTTCGAGGAGTTTTGCCAACTTTTTTCAGGAATTTAAGAATAAGAAAAAAGCGTTTTATATTAAAAATACCTGGCTTTTCTTGTCTGGAAGGATTTTCTTGATTTCATTGGCGTTTTCTATAATTTTGTTATATTTTTTCTCTAATTCTTGGATTTGGACCTATTATTTTGATTATTTTTTGTGAAAATGCTGTTTTTTTAATAAATAAAATACATGGAATTTTTCCTCCACTTTCAATTGATGTTCGATATCTTTGCCCAGCTGAATATCTCGATTTTCGCATTCTTTTATCCTGTTATTCTGACCTTGGATCCAATCATTGATTTCATCCAATTCTTGTTTCTTTTTCCTATAATTTTTCAATAAAGTTTCTTTATCCTTTATTCTTTCTCTCATTTTCTTCTCCTCTTCCTTTTTCCTCAGCATCACTTCATTCGAAACGCCTTCAGCTCTCATCACTTCCTTATTTGATTTATGTCTTGCGATTTGATGCGAAATGTTCATCAATTGATAAATTTGCTTTTCTTTTCTCACATATTCCACGGCCACATTTTTGGCTGTTTCTAACTTTATCAACTCCATCTTTGAAATATTCACCAAATCATTCTTTTCACGTTTTTTCTCATATAATTTGAAATATTCTTCTTCCAAACCATCGATTTTCTCTTTATAAACATATGAACCGATGATATCTTCCAAATATTCCAAAAGCCCAGGATCGTCTTGTTTTCCAGTTCTTGGCTTCATAAGAGAAATTTGCTCCACTTCTCCTTGTAAAATGAGGAAACGATGATTCGTGAGGTCAATGCCTTTGGATTGAAGCAATTCGACGACTTCCTTTTGATTGGCTTCCGTCTTGTTGATTTCATAATTGGAAACACTGGTATGATGAACGACTCGACGCACACTGAAATCGCTATTTGGCACGATTTCAAAATCGTCTTCATCCTTTTTTATTGAGAGAAATTAATGAAATTTTTAAAAGAAAAAATATTGACTTTGTCGATGATTTCACAGAAATGAACTTCGACACTGGCTTTCTTGTTGCTTTGATGCGCGCTGGAATTATGAATAAGTTCATATAATTTGTTGAGTCTCATCCAGCTGGCTCTTTTTCCGAAAACGAACAATAGACTTTCAATGAGATTTGATTTGCCTGAACCATTGGGACCAACAACTGAGGTGAATCTCTAAAACAAACAATAAAATGGTTTTTAATAAAAAAATGATGAACCTTATGAAAAGGGCCAATTGTTTGTTTGCCTTGATAAGATTTGAAGTTTTCTAAAATGATTTCTTTGATAATGAGTCTTTTGGTTGGCGGCTTGATTTCTAATAATCGTAATTCTTTTCTTTAACTAATAAAATGATGATAATGGTTACTTGGCAGCTGGGAAATCAAGGATTTCTTATGAGAAGTCATTGGGTTATTGGTGATTTCTTTGAGGAGACTATTGGATTTGGCGGCTGAATTGGAAGCTTTTTTTTCTTTGATGGGGGTCTGTTTATCTTCCTCTTTTAATTCATTTAATTCGGAAAACATGGGATGATGATCAGGCTCTGAGAAATCATGATCTTCTTGCTTTTCAGAAGAAACCGAGTCTTTTTCTGTTTTTTCTTGTTCGGGTTCAGAAAATTGCATGAGTTTTTTTTTTTAAAATTGTCTGGGAAATTCGGTTTTGAATTTATAAATTCCGGATAAATATACGAGCTTTTGTACAAATTATATGGGTATAAAAATTAAATATTAAATAATTAATCAATATATTTGAATATCCTAAGAAGGCTTAAAGCAAGAGGATTTCGGCTCTTTGAGACTTTTCTGTTTCATAAGCGGACTTCTTTGTGATTTTTTCTGGAAAGTAGCAGAACTTATTCGTAAATCCTCAGAAATCGAACAATGATTGAACCATTGGCCATTGTCTTTTTCTATGGATTCTGTCTTTACTGAAATCAGGCTTTTGCTATATTCCCATTGTTCATATTCTTTCATTGCCTCATCACTATCAAGCTTTATATAATTTATCATGATATTATTTATAGTAATTTGTTAAAGAAAATACTAGGAATTTGAAGAAATGCTTATTATTGCCATTGCAGTAATGTTGTAGTAAAGTTAATGCGTGTTTTTTACAATTTCTCGTTGGTTGTGCCAATATATGATCCTCTTTTTAATTATAATTTTATGTTATATTTTATAAATGTTAATTATACTGAAATTTAGCTTGGAAAGATGGCTGGGATGGAAATTGCTGAATTCTCTGATGAAATTTTCCGGTTCTTTGAGGTTTATTTTATAGAAAATGCTATTTTTTGTTTATTAAAATACTGGAATTAGTTTCATAATTCATGATGTTGCTAAGGCATTTCATTCCCATGCTACAAACCACATGATCTGAATTCAAAGATCCGCATAAATCGAATAATCCCTTTAATTTGTTATCTCCCTTATAAAAAAAAATAATTATTAATAAGTTTGTCTCAATTTATTCTTTATACGTTATAAAGAATTTCAATTGTTTGAGGAGAAAACTCGTTTTTGTTTGAAATTATGAAGTTTTCGATTTGTCTTAGAAAAAAATGTTTAGGCTAAAAATGTTAGAAAATAAAAAATACTGGAAATGCTTGATAAGATTTAGAGGCTCTAAGTTTAATTTTATCAAATAATCGAGAAGTTCGGAGTCTTGAGCTGTTTGTACATTTTCTTTGATGTAAAAATAAGAACAATAGTTTAAATTTATCTGGTTTTGATCATAAACCTCTGAAAAAAAAAATAATAGTTAAATTAATTATTTTAGAGAAAATAAATGCCTTTCAGACGAATAAACTCGAGAAAATCGTAAATAGGCAAATAATTGCATAATTGATGCAATATTTTCAAGAAACCATCCAATTTCTTACTTCTTTTCAATAAGACGCTTTCCTGCAAATTCTTGAAAAGTCTTTTTCTAGGGAATTGGCCAAATTGTAATGTTTTATAATGTTTTTTTATCTAAAAAATGCTCATTCTCATAAAATTCAGATCATTTAAATTAAAACCTGCTCATAAACCCTAAGAAATTCCCTATATCGTCTTTCGATCTTATATTGTAGATCAGTGGTTGTTATTGTCACGACATAGATCTATTCATTTTATATAGAATTATGACTTTTCTAAAGAAAATCATATATAAATACTGCATAATTGTTGCTTTTTTCTTTTATTATTTTATGTTCTGAGATCTCAATAAGGGTGATTTTCTTATAACTAAGGAAATTATGATAGAATTCGTGATTTTCTTTCTCCTGAAAAAGCTGATTCTGCGATTTCGATTGGGATCTTTTTTCATTGCTTTGGAAAAATGCAAAAAAACTCATATAAATCAAATTTTTTGTTGATTTATTCAATGAATTAAAGGAAAAATTCTGCTTATCAAAAAGAGATTTTTTAATCTTATAAAAATTTCCAAATGGAAAGAGAAAACGTCATACTGATAAGAAATTAAAAAAAACGAAATTTAGTAATAAAAAGAACATAGATTTTCTCGCTTTTTTCAAATTCGTAAAGGATAAATTTCTGCTTAAACGTTATTGCGCAAAAAATCAACGAGTTTATGTCTTTTCTCTTTTGAAAACTGGAGAAAATCGCTTCAAAACTCGAAATTCGAGAGATTTTTTCGAGGTTCACCAAAATCACGAATTTCTTCATTTTTTTCGAGAAAAAAACAGAATATTTCTCATCACAAAGCTCAAAATTATCATGAAACTCGATCTCCAAATCAGTGAATTGGTTCCTGAGAAACATCATTGCGAATTCTAGATATTCGTTTTCTTGCATTTATTTTTTTTTAGTAAAAAATTAAAAAAGCCAAAAAAATCAAAAAAAAACAAATGATTTTGTTTCAAATAAATAAATTTTTAATTAATTAAAAAAAAACCAAAAACTCTGAAATCTTTTTTAAATGCCCTTTTTTTATGATGAATCTACTATTTTAAAATTTAAAAAAAAACAGCTTATTTCTGTTTTTTCACTTAACATTTGAGGGCGTCTAGTTTTTTGATGATTTTTAGAAGAAATTGATCTCTATTTTCAAAATAATTAATTTTAAAAAAGGATTAATTTTTTTTTCTTTTCTTCATTAAAAAAGAAAAAATTTATCCCCAAAAAAAAAACGATTGATTTTTTTTTTCAAATAAATAAATTTTTTATTAATTAAAAAAACCAAAAACTCCCGAAATCTTCTTTAAATGTTCGCCCCCTTTGCAAAAGATATAAAATAGTGATTAAATTCGCTTTTCATTTTTAGAAAAAAACACAAAATCCAAATCGTTAGCGATCCCCAATGGTTTGCCTTCGCCTTCAAAAACGTTTGGCCGCTTCGGTCTTGAAATGCGGTAAAAACCGTCTTTGGCTCGACCCCAACGAATCCAATGAGATCTCGCTCGCTAATTCAAGTACTTCCAATATATTTTCATTAAAAAACCCATATTTTTCTTAGGAATGAGCATTAGAAAATTGGTCAAAGATGGGTTGATAATGAAAAAGAACATCGAGATCCATTCGAGATCTCGAGCCCGTAGACATTTGGCTTCCAAAAGGAAAGGTTTTCTGAATAAATTAAAGCCGATTATTAAAAAAAAAAAATTATTTAGGAAGACATACTGGCATGGGCAAGAGAAAAGGAACCAGAGAATCCAGAATGCCACAAAAGGTGCTTTGGATCCGAAGACAACGAGTTTTGAGACGTTTGTTGAGGAAATATCGAGCTGCCAAGAAAATTGACAAACATCAGTATTTTTGAAGGTTTTTATACTTTATTTGCCTCTTCATACAGATATCATGAGTTCTATTTGGCCTCCAAGGGTAATCAATTCAAAAACAAGAAGGTCTTGATTGAGGCTATTCATAAATCCAAGCAGGAAAAAATCAAGAGTGATAAGCTTAATCAACAACAAGAAGCCAGAAGAATGAAAAACCAGGAATACAGAAAGAAAAAGGTTGAGAAGAAAGAAAAAGCCAAGGAAGAACATGCCGCCAAGGCCTAAATAGCTTCATTTTTTAGCTAAAAAACCTTTTAATTTTCTTGAAAAACCGCTAAGAAAGCCTGATTTTCTGATCATTTAATTAAAAATAGTCCTGATTTTTTAAAAATTAAAATAAATCTCAAAAATTCCTGATGAAAACAAAAACAACTCGTTTTTTCTTCAAGGGAAAAATCTCCAATTTCAGCCATTTTTCAACTAATTATTATGTGAATTCATTACAATATAACCAATTCCTCAATAATAATACTTTCACCTATAATTCCCAGCCCATTTCTGGTCATTCACTAAATGCACAGCTGAAAAATACCCAAAAAACCACTATTGTTGTGGGCGGTGGTGTGGTTGGTGTTTCAACAGCTCTATATTTATGTCAGAATACAAGAGATAATGTGATTTTATTAGAGAAATTGCCTGAATTCGCAAAGGAAACAAGCAATGCTAATGGAGGAATCATGGGACTTGAATATAACATAATTTGGGTATCAAAAGCAATTCGAACTCATTATTGGAATTCACTTATAGATAGAGATTATCCCTTCAAATTCAGGTTAAAGGCCTTATTTGAAAGACATATGTTGCGTTGGATATTCAATATGTTTATTTCTATTAGAAAAGATCAAGAAAATCTTGATAAAATTGACAATTTGGCTAAATTAAGCGGGAAAGAATTCGATGCTTTGCAGAAGATCATCCCAAGGGAAAAATACGATGTTATTGCTAAGGGTTTATTGAGTTTATATGATACTATGCATGATTTTGAGAAAAAGCTCGACTTTTATGAGAAAAAAATTAAGAAAGGATTTCAGATAGTAGAGATTCCTTCTGCCGAAATCCTAAAAATGGAGCCAATTCTCTCAAGTTCTCAGGAGAAATTCATCAAGGGAATTTATTGGCCAGTGGAAACTAATCTTGAAACAGAAAAATTCACGAATTCTATGCTAAATTATTGCAATGAAAAATTTAAACAACGTTTTAAAGTTCTCATTGAAACTCAAGCTGACAGTTTCTTAATAAACGCGGAAAAAGATAATAGTGAGATTCTTGGTGTCGTTACTAATAATGGAATTATAGGATTGGATAGAATCGTGGTGGCTGCTGGACTTCAATCCAAGGATTTGCTTGATGCTTTGAATGTGAAATGTCTATTGGCTCCAGTCAAAGGTTATACCCTTTCAATTCCTGTGAAAAACTTCCCTCTTGGAGTTAAGACCATTGTTTCTGATGAGAAAAAAAGGATGTCATTCTCTCAAATAGGAGAACAAATCAGAATTGCTGCCTTTGCTGAATTCAATGGTCGTGATAAAAACATTAAGGAAAAGAGAAAAAAACAAATCACGCATAATCTTGAAGAAAAAATTGGGAAATTCCCAGAAGAAAATCGGAATTATTGGGTGGGATTAAGACCAGTGAGTCCAGATGATGTGCCTTTTATTGGAAGAATTAAGAAATTTAAAAATTTATACGTGAATGCAGGACATGGAAGCAAAGGAACCACGTTGGCATTGGGTGCTGCGAGGATTTTAACTGAAATTATGAACCCCAATGGAGTTGAGAGCTTAAATCATAAAGATTATGAATTTGAAAGGTTTTATTGATAAATTAATTATATTGGAAAAAAAAAGGAAACATCTTTAACGGATTTTTTTGGAAAAAATGATTTTAAAAAACATAAATTAAAAAGCACCTAAATCTTCTTTGGCAAGTTTTTTTTATAAATCATTATAAAACCTCAGTCTTATAAAAACAATCCATAAAATGAAGACTTTTATAAAATCTTTCAACATTTTCTGTGATTCCGAATCTGAGCCATTTTCTGGTTATCTTTTGCTCCAAAACGAGAAAATCCTCCAGATTTTCCATGAAAAAGACTTTGATGTTTCTTTGCTTTCAGGAGCAACTTTTTTTGATTTCAATGATTTTTACATCATTCCTGGACTTATCGATATCAATGTTCATTTAAACAGTAATTATGATGAGGAATGGAATGACATAGAAAATGTGACCAAAATGGCTGCTCAAGGGGGTATTACAACCATTATAGATAATCCAATAATGAATAATTACGATGAGAAATTCAATGAAATCGATTCTATCAATCGAAGAATAGACAAAATTCAGGGAAATTTGGTCGTGGATTGTGGTTTATTTGGGCTTTTATCGACGCATAATTATAGGAAAAGCGAAGAAATATGGGATTCTGGGAAGATTTTGGGGTTTAAAATGTACCTTTCACCCAATTTACAATATAATGTCCCTAATGTTGACTCATCAAAACACGATTTAAAGAAAATCACTGAATTTATTCAGAAGAATTATCGTTCTGAAGTCTTCCTTGCGGTGCATCCAGAATCAGCTTCCAGCCGGGATTTCTTCATGTGTTCTCCTTTGCGGGGTTTCGCGAAGGAAAAAAGACTTGATTTAACCGAAGAACTGAAGGATTCTGGTTCGAATTTAAAACTGTTTTATTAAAAAATTATTTTTTAATATTTTTTTTCTTTTGTAAAAAAAAACAATATTTTCTTAGATAAATTCGGAGGTGGCATCCCTGGCGAAATGGACAACGCAGAAGATTCTAATAAAGAAAGCAGTGAAGAAGATGAGAAGGGTGATTCAGTAGCAGATTTGATCAATGTTGAGCAGGATCCCCGTACCTTCGATAAAATAACAAGTGGGACGTTAAAACTCCGTTCAAAAAATGCTGCTGAGCTTCAAGATCAAAGAGCCATCCATATAATGGAAATGATGGGTTATTCTTTTAATGAGGAAGAAAATGATGTAATACAGGCAAATAACGATTCCGATTCAGAATTGAATAAAACCAAGAATTCCTCAGATGAAGAGCCAGATGGGGAAGAGGAAAAGTTCATGAGTGCCAGTTTTAGGAAAAAGTCGGGTTTTTCAAAGAGAATAACTACGAAACCAGAAATCGAACTAAAGAAAAAATCCACTCTTGAAATCGAACTAAAGAAAAAATCCACTCTTGAGATAAATAAGATGTTCAAAGATAGGTTAAGAACAGCTATATTTATGACTATTCCACAAACAACCGAAAATGAGGATTTGCCTTTGGTGAATGGAGTGAATGGGGATAATATTAAGATTATGTCTAGAAATTCCGAACATATAGAAAATGATGATAAAAAGAAGGAAAAACGACAATCAAGTTTATTGATGCGTAGAAACACTTCGAGGAATATTTCGACGAAATCAGTGGATTTAGCATTATCGCCTTCGACCCCAAAGAAGGAAGAGTTCAATAAGTTGAAAAACACCGCACAAAACTTGTCATATAAGATGTTTCTTATGAACCATTATGTCGCATGGGAAATCAACGGGTCCAAACAAATACTCAATAATTTCAAAAAAAACTCTCAAATCAAGGTGCTCATCTCCAATATTTCGACTCCAAGTGCAGCGTTTTTGGTTCGAAACGCAAAGAAAAAGACACAGGGTTTGAGCATATATTGCGAGACTTCCGTCCCATATTTATTCTTCCATTCCAATATGATAAGAGCTGGGGAATGCAAATTTAAAGGCAGTCCACCGATTCGAGATAATGAGAACCGAAACTTGCTCATTGTCGGATTGAATGTCAAAGACCTTTTTCATTGTGTGTCATCATTTCATATGCAGGTGCCAACGGAATATAAAAAGATTGATAAAGGAAATTTCAAACGATGTTTCAACGGATTTTCGATCATTGGATTCAATTTGCAGGTGGTTTGGACAAAATTGTACGGTCCTCTGAAGATTAAGTTTGAAAAACAACCAAATGAACCGGTTTTGAAAGAGAAAATCAATCATACTATGAAAAATATCATCAAATTGATGTGCGAAAACCCAGCGGAAATGTTGGGTTTAAACCAAAAGAAAGGAAAAATAAAAGAGGGCTTTGATGCTGATTTTGTTGTTTGGAACCCCTTTAAAATCGAGGAAATTAAGGATGATATGATCCATTTGAAATATAAGAAAATATTCCTGCTCAGGAACTATAAGGTGTTTGGAAAAGTTGAAAATACATTCTTGAGAGGGAAATGCGTGTTTTCGAGAAAACAAGGAGGTCAAAGCGTTTTCGAGAAAAAAGGAGAGATCATCTTCAGAAAATAATATTTTAAATAATTTTTATTTATAGAATTTCGAAAGAAAAAAAAAAATGAAATAAATTACATTTTTTGTGGTTATGGTTAAAAGATTGTATTATTATTTTCCTCCTTTGGAAAATCGAATTTTTAATAAAAAAAAAATAAGAAATCAAAAGATTTTAATTAGGTAAAAGCTTTTTTTAATAAGAATATTCAGGACTCAAATAAATAAATATTAGAAGCTAAAAGAAATCAAGTTTTTATGTTCTTTTAAAAAAAATAATTTAAAATTATTAATTTGAAAAAAATTAAAATTAGATATTTTAAAACAAAAACGATCCAAAAATTTTTTTTTAAGCGGAACTCTTTGTCATTAAAGTGGAAACTTGGCAAAGAGCTTTCTTAAAATGAGATTTTAATTATATGAAATGTTTTTCATTGATTTTTACATTCCATGATGATTCTATTGGGAATCTCTCTGAATTTTTATTGATGAGAATTCTTTTTTGAAATCTGATCCCTGATTCCTTTTATTAATAGGAATACAGAATTTGTCTACTTTGAATATTTTCAGTCTAAAATTTTGAAAGTCTTGTCCCAAGAAGCCATAAATTCAAACTAGAAAACTTAATTAAATCCAAATCTTTTTATTTGTGAATAAATTTAATTCATGCATAAAACCTTCTTCTTAAGAAATTTTCTTCGCTTTGGAATCAGAAAAAACCCTTTCAAAATCTTCAAGACCACAAATTTAAAAAAGAAACTTTTCCTCGCCGGGTCTGTTCTAATTGCCAATACAACTTTCAGTCTTGCAAGAATAATTTTTTTCGATGAGCCAAAGGAAGATGTCCAACAAAAACCTCCTGAAATTCAGAAAAAAATGGAAGGATTATCTAAATTAGTGAAGGTCTTTTGTTATATTAATTTAGAAAAAATTAAGAAAGTTCTAATTTTCAGTATGAGCTCGGATCTTCTGAAGATATTAAAGAAGGTCAAATTAATGAAGTATAAAAACATTAACATCTTTTTTCAAACTAAAGTTTTTTTTAGTATTTTATAGGAGAAAACAAGGATATTCCGATTATTATCATGAGACACAATGGCAGGCTTTTTGCAATAAGTAAATTATTTATTTTTATATAAATTCAAATATCGAGTGTTTGTTTGTAGATGCTTTTTGTACTTATGATGGCAAAACCAATTTAAAAGATGGTTTAATTATTTCAATATCTCATAAAAAATTTTATATAATGACAATTAGGAATCCTCTTCGAAAATAAATTATATTGTCCAGTTCATGGATGTGCTTATAACATTACCACAGGATCGACTGAGTATTGTCCTGCGAGAGATTATCTCCCAAAATATTTTTGCTTTGAGGTTTTAAAAATAATTCTTTTTCAAAAAAATTAATAATTTCGCTAACTTACAAGAAAGAAGGAAAAATCACAGTCCATGCTCCGAAATATGCAATAAAACAAGTGATTCCACCATGTCCACTAAGAGATTACAATGATTTGAGAAAAGTTGTCATTATTGGATGTAAAATAAAAACCCCAAAACTAAATTTTTGATATAACTAATAAAGCCTCAGCTGCTGCCGAAGGTTGCATCGAAACTCTCAAAGAAACTGGCTACACTGTAATTTTTGAGAATTCATTTGAAAATGTTTATTTCAGGGGGAAATAATTGTGGTCACGAAAGACACGAAGCTTCCTTATGATAGAACCCAATTAACGAAACAAATAAAAGATTTGGATTATAAGGAGATTCAATTAAGGGATGAAACATGGTATAAAAAAGCAGGAGTCACTTTTTTTCTTGGGAAGGAAATCGACACAATTGACAATACTCATGGTTCTCCCAATATTATTCTCCAAGACGGATTAAAAATTGTGGAGATTTAATTTATTTATTATCTTAAACATTTTCATTTTAGGAATATGATGGTTTATTGATTGCGTCAGGAGTCACAAACCTTTCGAGACCTTTAAATGGTTATGGGGGGCAAGATAATTTGTTATATTTGAGAGATGTGCAAGATCATAAGATTTTGAAAGAGCAGCTCAAATCGATTAAAAAATTAGTAATGTTTTGAGTTTTTCATTTATTTATTTAAGAAAAGTGTGTGATTGGAATTAATATGAAATCTTTGGAAACGGTTTCAACTATTAGAAGAGAATATCCAGAAATCGAAGTTATCGTGGTTGACGAAAACAAGAAAAGTTGGATTGAAAATAAGTTCGGAGGAGAAATTTTCAGAGCTTTGGTGGAGTAAATTCTTTTTTTAATAATAATGATAAGTGTTAATGTTTTTTTTTATGATTTCAAGTATTCATCTGAATAATGGAGTATCATTTTTGCTGAAATCCAAGATAAAAACACTTGAGGGAGATGATAAAAAACTTAAAAAAATCAAATTCTTTGATGGAGTAAATTATATTTTTCAAACTTAAAACTATTTTTGAAAGAATGACATCGAAGCTGATGCATTTTTAACTTTTCCAAATAATTTGCAAGCAAATACAGTAAGAAATAAAACCATATTTTTAATAAAATAAATAAGGAATTCACACTGGAATCTGAAACTTTGGATAGTTTAAGTTTTGATGAGGAAGGAAGAATAAAAACAAATGTGAATCAAAGATCAGGTTTTATTATTTTTTATAATTTAAGTTTTTCTCAAAGAATCCATTAAAAAATCAAAGATCATAAAAGGGTGTTTGCTGCTGGAGACTGTAGTTCGACGTTTTATTATGTGAACAATTTTCAGGTTTAGAAATTAAAAAATATTTTATAGAACAAAAACTTATTATAGATTCCTTGTGAAACATGGAATTTTGCTTATCATCAAGGAATGATTGCCGCTTATAATATGCTGGCACTTGTAAATCATTTTTTTTTTCATTTTACAAATATTTTTAGAACATTCCTTTGCATATGACAAACTTTGCTTATTCACAACAATATGATAAGTTATTTCAATATATAGGATATTTTCCCTATTATGAAGAGGAATTTATTCAAGGAGACCCAAAAACTTTTGATTTTCTCTGTTTTTATGGTGTCAAAGACCAAGTAAATTAAAGAAATTTTAGTTAAAAATGATAAATATACAGGTTGTGGCGGTTTGTGGAAATCAATCGAAAAATAACAAAATGCTCATTCTCAATGAAGCTTTTAGATTAAATTTGATGCCCAGCCTTTCAGAATTTAAAGCAGGTAAATGGACAATTGAACAACTAGAACAACGAATTCGAGTAATTTTTTTTAATGATTTTATAAATTTAATTTTTTGTTTAAAAAATTTCGTATTAAGGAAGCAAAAAAATCAGGCTGCTATAAAGATCTAATCCAACATATAAGAGATGATGTGGTTTTGGCAGATCTCATATGGATTCCCAGAGATAAAAGCAACGAATTTTATAATATATGGAAACAAGGTGTAAAACCAGAAAAAACAGGCATTTCCCCAGGACCTCTTTCAGATCAAGATAGGAAGCCATAAATTTTCTAACATAAACAAAAATAAATTATGTTTTTACAAAAATTAGGCAAAAGTCTTTTTATTAAATATTTTTCTCGGCTTTTCCAGAATGGAAAAGAACGGTATTTATTTCATTTAAGAGACCACCTTTATCTTTCCAGTTATTTTCGCCACCCAATCGTTGAATTTGCTTCAATTTTTCAAAGTATAGGTTCCTTTCTCTCATTAATACTACATATTCTAATTTTAATTCTTGTTCATCCTTTTCAATATTTTGCTTGAGACTTTTGACTCTAATTAATTTCTTAATAATTTCGTTCAATCTTTCAACATTTTCATTGTTTTCAGTCTTTTGAAGAAGCTCCACTTCTGACATAACTGAATCTAAAAGTTTCCATTTTTGCTCCATTGTCGTTATTGGTTGCATTTTTTATTTTTTTAAAAAAAATAGGAAATATTTTAGTTTTTAAAATTTCAAAGTTTATTAATTTTTTTTCCTGAAATCAAAAAAAGCATGCTGCTAATGGTTTATTTAAAAAATCATTAAAATAAAAATTTTATGAATTCTTCTTAAGAGAGACAGTTAAACAAAACAAAATTCGGTTTAATTAACTATCTTTAATAATTCGGATTATCCAATTGTTTTCTTCAAACTTGCTTGAAACTCTTGCAATGTTTCCTTATGTTTTTTCCCTTCTTTAATATGATATAAAAATGCTGCCCCAACCATGTTAAACTCTTGACAAATATGGCAATCATATTTCATATCAATAATAATTTGTTTCTTCTTCTTGAATTTGTGATTCTCCATTTCTAAGGTTCTCTTCATATCAAACTTAAAGAAATCGAACACCTCCTCTGTTAAATCCGGGTAAAGCACTATCAAATTGCTATGTTCTGTGATATAAATAAACCAATCATTAGAATCAGCGTTTTTGGGTCTTATTCCCATAATATGATCATTTCGACAAGCATAAAACTCCAAATCTTTCCCGAACAATTCATCCACTTCAAAATATTGTTCAGATGAGCAGAAATCATCATCAGCATTAAAATTTAAAGTGCTTACATCATAGGGATTTGGAATGAATTTCCTCAGGAAGAAGATATCAGCATCTTTGTCTTTTAGGTTCTTGATATCACTAATGGGTAACTTACATTTTCCACAAGCCAAAAATGTCTGTTTCAACTCCAAAAACTTCTTATGAGTGTTTATTTCTTCCAAGATTTTCAATTTCCATTGATTGTATGAATCTTGATACATTTTGTACATCAATTTGCCTTCCTCCCGGGAAATATCAAAATTTGAGTGATATTCCAACGCGATTTTCTCAATATTAGGCAAATAAATCTGAAAATCAATTATTTTTTTGTTTTCATTTGAACTTGCTGGATTTCCAATTGCCTTGCCTTGGGTCCTTATAAACTTTGTCACACATTGTAACTCTTTATTCTTTGCATTGTTTTGATTGAGAAAATTGTCAAAAATTAGACTATTTTTTGTTTGCTTTTTGAATGCATCTTCCCAAACCTCTGGTTCATAATATTTGACTCTTTCTCTAGTTAATAATTCCATCAACATATTCCAGAAACTATCAGTGGGGGCCTTGCTCAACGCTTCAGCTGTCAGATTATCCCTCAGATAAGATCTCAAATTGTTAATATCCTCTATCTCTTTCTCTGTTAAAAAGTAATCTAATGAAATCTCATGTTCATCTATCATCACTTTATCATATCTGGCTTTATCACCACTAATTTTTAATTGAGGCAAAGCTGAAAAAATCAACAAAAGCAAAGGTGCAAGCAAAGGAAAATCAGGCAAAAGAGTGGTATACCTCGTATAATGCTTATTATTATTTCTTTCTTGATAGTCGAAACAAATCAAAATTCTTGGTTCTTGCCTTTGTTCTGGAATAATTGTATCTTGTTTCCTGAAAGGGTTCGGAAAGGCAGTGGTGGAGGTATTTGCAATATAAGGACTGTTACTAAACACAAATTTGTTGATTGAATCATTATCGATCTGCACTGGATGGCTGCGTAAAAGATCATTAAATTGACAAAGATGCAAATAATCAAAAGCTCCTATCGATTCCAGGAAAATTTTCTCTTTTTCTTCAGGGATTAAATATTTTGGGTTCTTTTTAAAAGGTTCTCGTGTGTCCATTGTTTGTTGTTTTTTCTCTTGATAACTTTCCTCTTTCACATTGATTGGTTTCAACGAATTGTTGATGGCTTTTTTATAAAGCAAATATTTGATAGCTTCTTCTGAGCCGTTCTCCTTGAAAATGATATAAGCTTCATTGTAGTTGAATTTGATTTTCTCAACAAAAGCATAACTCTCAAAGAAAGATTTCCATTCATTTTCTTTGTTGGTAACTTGCTGAGGTGTTAGATTTTCAGCATTAAAACCTGAGTATGTCACGATTAAAGCACATTTTGTATTAATATTAAACGAAGTTTTCAGATTGAAAAGCTTCTTTTCAAGCTTTAAATCCCATTTCTGATAAGCCTTCAGGAAATTATTATTAAAACTAGATGCAAATAAGATCTTTAGCTTTATATATGTTGTTTGGTTCTCTTTGATGTAGGATTTATAATGGTTTTCTTGAAAATTGAATTTTTGTAATCTTTGTTTGATATCTTCCCTTTGAATGAGAATTTCCCTTAGCACGATCGGATCCAAAAAGTTATCTTTGCACCATCTTTTCTCATCATCATCAACTCTATTTGATTTAATCATTCTTTTTAAGACTTTAGCATTGAAATGGTCTGGTGAAAAATGGTCTTTTCTTTGAGCCAATCTTGCTAGAGAGCCAAACCTTTCCTCCCATTCATTGAAAATATTCAACATCAGGATTAAGTCACTATTCGAACCCCTGTCATAACTACTGATATTCTTATAGAATTTGCTTTGGTCACGAGGGTTCATTCTGGTGTTCATAATAAACATAGTTTTTTGATGTTGCAGAATTGAAGCAATGGTCACTGCCTCCTGCAAGCAATTGAATATGAACCCCATAATGCATAATTTGCAAATTCTAATATCACAAGGGAGGTCACAATAAATTTTACCTAATTGCGTTATTTTGCAACTTTTGTAACTTTTATCAATACTCCAGGTCAACGCTCCCGAATCTTGTAATGATTTTAAAGCATAACTGATATTATCAATATGTGGGGGTTGTATCGCTCTTCCAAGGACTTTTTGTGGGTCATTAAATAGATCCTTGGGATCATCTTCATTAATGGTCTTTATTCTTAAGATCAATTTATCCAATGGACTTCTCAGAAGTTCTGGTGTTGTGAAAGCCAATAAATGATCTTCGAAAAAGCGTTGTGGAACCAAACGAAAGCAATATCCATCGCAAACACGACCTGTGCGACCTGCTCTTTGGATTGCTGATGCTCTTGATGCCCAACATAACTCCAATTTTTCCATACTGTTGTAGGGATTATAGTTGGTTTCCTTGGATAGGCAGAAGTCAATGACATAGACTATGTTGGGGACAGTAATTGAACTTTCGGCAATGTTGGTTGAGACAATTATTTTGCGATGACCCCATTGATGTTTGTCAAAAATTTGCTGATTTTGTGAATCTGGAAGAGCCGAATGCAGAGGGATGATTTTGAGTTGTTTGAGTTGTTCAACTTTGAGGCTCTCTTCCAATTTGAGAATGAAACTATTGATTTCATTGAGTCCTAAAATTCAAGATTAATATTTTTTCATTAAATTTATTTAACCTGGCAAAAAAATCAAAATGCTCCCATCAATGGAAATTGGGTATTCTTTCCTGTTAAGTCTTTGCTTTTCCAAATCATCCGTTTTGAGAATAAATTTAATGATCTCCATAGCCAGCTGCACACATTCATAATGTAGATTCGGCTTCTTACGATCAAAGTCAATATATCTGAACTCAATTCCATTAGTCATTTGGTTCCCCACCTCCATCTCTGCCTGCCTTTGATTGTTCTGCCTTTGATTGGCCTGCCTTTGATTGGCCTGCCTTTGCTTGTCCTCTTTGTGCCCTTTAAAACATTCAATTGTGTCAATGTAAAAATTTCCAACTTTGAACCCCTCAGTTATAGATGTAATTTCCACATGACATGCAGGCAAATCATTCATATGGATATTATAGTTCTCCGCATGAATTTCGCTGGAAGCTTCTATTTTTCTATTAGCTCCATAAGGATTTGCTTCCCTTTCCTTTTTGATTTTGATATTAGTCCATGGATGTTCTTCTTCCATTGCTTCCTTGTTTAAGTAAGCGATTTTGGGATCATAGTCATCCCAATTATTAAGTTTTTCCCATTTTTTAGAGTTGGCATTAAGCTCATAATTATATTCTTTATTATGGCAATTTTGGATTTCATCTCTTGAGAAATAATTCACAAACAATTGAGTATTTATGGTGGCAGACATTAGGATAAGTTTGAGTTTTGGGTTATCTTTAAGCAGATGTTTCATAGCTATCATTGTGAAATCGGAATCAATGTCTCTTTCATGTATTTCATCTAAAATCACATGTGTCACTTGTTCGAAAATGTTCTTATCATGAATCAAACTCTGCAGAAAAATCCCATTTGTAACATATAAAATTGCAGTTGCTTCTTGTTGTCTTGAGTCTAAGGAGATTTGATAACCGACAGTCCCTCCCACAATTTCTCCCAATTCACTAGCGACTCTTTTAGCTAGATTCAATGCGGCCATTCTTCTCGGCTGAGTGCACACAATTTTAACAGGTTTCTTTTTTATTCTTGCATCGAGGAAAATATATTTAGGAACTTGAGTGCTTTTTCCGCATCCAGTGTCACCTGAAATCACAACTACCTGCTCTTTGTCAATTGCATCGAGAATCACTGTACAGCGGTTGAAAATAGGCAATCTCTTTGCTGTCTCATGAATGAGTTCGAAAAAATGTTTTCCAACATAATTTTTATCTTCTTGATATTGCGAGGTGATTTGAGGATGTCGAATATTTTGATTAAACGTGGCCCCCCCTTGATTGGGTGGAGGGGGAGGTTTGAAATGTTGGTTTTTGACGGGAGGCTTTAATTTTTTGATTTTTTTCGAGTTAACATTGAATTTATCATATTCCAACTCTTCCAACTCTTCTAAATCAGAATTTCGGTTGGCTTTTGATTTAAAAGGAATGAAATCTCTCTTGAAAATATCAGTTTGGGGTTGGAAAACTTCTTCCACGCTATCCATATTAGATTGGTTTGGGAAAAAATTGGGTTTTTCTTGATAGAATTCGGATTTGATTCTGGGGTCTTTCTGATTATTGTTTACGAATTGTTGGTGATTGATAGAATGGGAGGGTTGGTGATTGATAGGTTTATTGCGAAATTGTTTTGGATCCTCCATGAGGTATTGTTGAAGGTAAGCTGCAGGGGTTTCGGAAAACCTCTCAATGAAATTCGGAAGAGAGGGGAGGGAGCTTTTTTTATCTTGAATGAGATTAGTCAACAAATTTCCTTTGGGATTTTGGGATGCGGACTCAGAAAAGTCATTAAAAGGATGATTAAAGTAATTATTGCTCATGTGGAAGCCATGGAATGATGAAGACTTTAAGTGTTTTTTCTTGAGAATTAAAAAGATCAGGAGGTTTTAAAGGCCATTTCCAATAATTAAAGAACTTTGACGCGAAGTGCTTTATAAATTGGCAGGTATTGCATAAATTAGACAGACTTTTATTTTTGAGAAGGAAAAAAAAGGTAGTTTTATTCCCAAAACAATTTCAATAGAAAAATAAAATTATTTATTAATTATTATCCATATTCAAAAGAACCTTATGTTAAATCCCTCCTACACAAAAAAGCGGTCGTCAATAAAAACATATATAATGTTTTCTTAGAAAAACTTTGAGAACGTGCCCTGCTTAAAAAAAAAATACATGATGATTTTTCATAACAAAATATCGATTATTTTGAAAAACTAACTATAAAAAAAACTCTCTTATTTTTTATTAATAAACATCAAATTCTTGTTTACCTAAAAAAAAGAAAAAAATGATCGTCTCTTTCATTTTTTTAATTTCATTGTTCGTTTTTAAGCAAAGCTTATCCCAAAACTGCATTGGTTTTTCTTTCTTATTTTAAATAAATTTAAAATTAAAATAAAGGCTATGACCCAGACACACAATTGTGCACAGAATGTGCCCAAAATTATTATTTAAACCCAAGTTTTTCCTCCAACAACTTGGTCAATTGGACAACCGAATGCTTTCCAAAATCAAGTCTGGACACCCTCTATTCCAGAACCCTTTATGTTTCAAATATAACTTGCATTGATAGCTCCAGTTGCCTGGGAACGCAGACTCAGCCTTATGATAGTTTAATTAAAGCGATTATGGCAGTACAAAATATTGATCTTGCGCAGAAATATTTGGAACAAAATATTGAAATTTTCCTTTTGGGGAGTCCTCATTATATTATGCCCTCAGATTTACAGTTTCCTAACATGAGGCTTTTCCGTGAGATGAACGCCACAATCACAATAGGTCCCCTTTTTTGCGAGGATGAATATGTAGTTGGATGTGTTTTTGGGTTTCGAAACGAAACAATTGACCTTTACTTTAAGTCTGATAATTTTATCTTCGAAATAAGGAGGAATTTTACTATTTACAATTTAAATATTTATGCCAACGATATTGTTCTATCATCCTCTTCATTGAAGTCATGCTATAATAATAAATCGATTTGTTGTGACCCTTCTCTTTTTCAAATAGATGTCTCTTTAGAAGAATGCGGTCTGGTTTCCAGAAGTGTGGTATTAAACGAAAAAAGCAAATTAAATTATATGACCTCATTATTTCAACTCAGAGTCTCATATGATACCAACACCAATAATCCTTTGAATTTAAACCAGACCCCGATTCCTTTTTTAAATATAACAAATGTATTATTCCAAAATTTCTATTCTCTTGAGGGCGAATCCTCTTGGTTATCTTTGATTATGATGAACACATTAGGATACTATATCAGCATAAATAATATTTTCCTCATCAGCAATTTTTTTCCTTATGGATTTCTCATTTCTGTTTCATTAGAAGACGATCCTTATTATAACTACTTATCTTCTAATGATGTTCAGGCACTTTACATTAAATATCCTAATTCAAATCAATACAATAATTCAATTATGATGGAAGTTGTGACCTTTCAGGATTATGATTCATTTAATTTCCAAATAGCTGCTGGATCAGCAGGACAGTTTGCACCAGGGTTTTTAAACCTTTTCGATGAACAAAATTCCAATGCTTTCTATTGCATTAGCGACGTGAATTTACAAGGGTTAGTTTTCGAAAATACCTTCTATTTTTTTTCTTTTCTAACTCCAGTTCAACCGATGCCTACTGTGATGTTCAATAACACACTTATGATAAATAATAGTATGTTAGGTTTTTTGAATTGCGAAAATGCCAATGTAAGCATGTTTTTTGCTTTATTTGATCAATGCACCCCAGGAGGAAATGCAATTTTAAATGTATTTACTCAAGGCTTCCTAAACATTTACTATGCAACCTTTTCTAACACATTTTTAACTCAAACAAACAATTTCTTATCAGCGACAAATTTCATTGTCTATTTTTTTGATACATATTTGACCAATTTAGTTGAATGTTTCGCCCAAACAAACCTTGGGAACTTCACAATGTCTAACTGCACCTTCTTCTTGTTTACAACCATCAACAGTGAATTTATGTTTAGTTTCATTGATTCTAACATCAAATTTGAAAATTTCTTGATGCTTAATACGAGCTGCACAACAATTACAAGTGAATTTTTCTACTTTTTCTCTTCGACAAACATTTCAATCAAATTTATAAATTGGATAATGCAATATACAACCACATACGCAGTCAACTCGTTCGAAAGTTCAGTCCTTTTGGCTAATATTTTAGTTTCTAACGTTTTATTCAATCTCACGAAAGGACTAAGAAATTCCAATTGGGGTCATCATTTTTTCTTCGATTGTAGTGTTGGTTCTTTCAACGAACTCAAAGTCTATGGTCTCAAAGTAAGAGACGCCCAAAATCTTGAACTTGCTATGCAGCTGACTTACTGGAATTCGATGAAATTCATAAATATTGACATAATCAACCTCTATGGATTGCAATATTATACGTGTCTTTTGTCATCAGCAGCCGGTTACTACGAAGGTCTTACAAATTCCATACTTTTTGAAAATATGAGTATAATCAATCTCAGTATTAATCGGAGTATTGCTTTGTTTTTAATGGATTATTTCGGAGATCTCAAATTCAAAAATTGTTCTTTCCAAAACATTACTTTCAATCAAACTTTGGCGGGAAGCTCAACTCGCACGATGTTAGTAACTATTGATGATATTGGAAATTTCACCGTGGAGAATTCTTACTTTGATTTCTATCAATATACCATGGTAGTTGACATTTTTTTGAGCATTATCGTTGACAACGTTACTTTCATAAATAATACTTTTCAAGGAAAATTCAACAACTCCAACGCTCGAGTACCGGCAATTTGCGCTAAAGTTTTCATCAATTTTACTTTTATTAATAATTCCATTCTCAACATGTCTTCATTGGTAACTTCTATGGATATAGGAGATGAAACAGGTGTGGTTTCTATTTTAGCTTCCGGAGCTTATGCTTCAACAGGAGGCCTTTTAACTATTGTGAAAATAATTGGGAATTACTTTTTTGGAAATATTGGCATCAAATATGGAGTGATTGGAATTGTAGGATGTTCACAAATTGAAATCGTTAACAATACATTCGAATGGGGACAATCTTATTATGGAGGGTCAATAGCAATTTATTTGGTTTCTTCAGTTAATATAGCAAATTTAATCGTGAATAATTGCCAAGGCGTCATTGGAGGGGGAGTGTATATATACGGAGTTGTGGGAAACTTTTTGGCTAATCAAGTTGTGTTTCAAAATGTATCCACATCAAATGGAGGTGGCATTTACTTGGAATCTTGCCAGAATATGATAATGCAAAATCTCACATTTCAAAATTTGATGGCGAGTCAAAATGGAGGGGGACTTTATATCTATGCGAGTTCCAATATCACCTTCTTCGAAATTCAAAGCCAAAATACTTCATCTGTAAATGCAGGCTTTATTTACATTGAAAGTAGCAATGTGACCATGAATCAAATAATATGTATCGTTAGCACAAGCAGTCAAATTGGAGGTTCTTTATATTTAGTTGGGACAACATCTGTTATTTCCTTGCAAAATGCGAGTTTCATCTATTGTTCTTCAGGCGGGGATGGAGCAATTTTGGCTTCGTTGAATATCAATAATTTAACAATCCATGACACATATTTCAGCTCATCCTCTACCCAAAGCAGTGGGAACGGGGTCATCAATCTTGGAGGTTTTGAAATTTTGAAAGCCGGAGAAAAAAAAAATTACGGAAGCTTCATTCTAAAAAACATCAGCTGCTTGCATAACATTGCAAAATTAGGTGGGTGTGTGTATTTTTCATCAAACAATTATTTGATTTTGCAAGATGTTATCGTTTCTAATATAACAGGCTCACTTTTCAACATAGAGTCGGATGGTTCAGTCAACTTGACCTTTAATAATTTAAGGATTTCGAACAGCAATTTTTACGTTTATGAAGGAAATGATATCGGATTCGATATAACCAATCCTCTCTTAGTTTTTATTGATTTGCAAGTGCTTTTGTCGAATTTATATGTTGAGAATAACACTGCTGAAAGCAGTTTGATCAAGATCACTTCCGCTAATGTGACTATCATTAATTCGGAATTCTGCAACTTCTTTAACACTTTTGGAGATCCATCAGTTTCTGCAAGATTTTTCTATATTTCAGACTCATCAATAACTTTTGAAAATACTGAATTGTTCTACTCCAATTTGAGTCTTGTGTTTTGCATGTTTATAGAAATTCGTAGCTCAAATCTTTTTATGAACCAAAGCAATTTCCATGATGGTCAGACACTAGATTTGGCTTGTATAAGTGCAGTTGATTCACAATTAGATATCATCAATACTAATTTCACTAATTTGGGAGGGACATTGGGAACTTTATCATGTCAGTCTTCAAGTTTAAATATTAGGAGTTCTGTTTTCAAGAATAACATTAACACTTTGGAGTCAAGTTCAGATGATCAGGCAAGCGACATAATATTTTCAGATGACACCTTAAGTGAAAAAGTTGTAATCACATATTCTCTTTTTTATCATCTTGATCAAAACTCTATCGTGATAAGTGATGCATTGAATGTCACTATTTCCTATTCACAATTTATCGCAATAGCAAATTTCACATTTTCAAGAGCTGCCTATTTCGAGGAAAACAATATTGTCAATTTATATTCATGTATCTTCAGAAATTTTCAGTCTGAAATTGGAGGAGCCTTATCACTTTATCAAATATCAAGTGATAATTTAATTATGAATGTAAATATTTTCAATTGCACATTCTTTAATAACACTGCGTTTTTTGGGGGAGGCATCTATTTCATGGGCTCAATATATTTGAGAATTCTTTCATCAAATTTCCAAAGGAATTTAGCACAAACAACCACAAATTATACGTCTAAAGTGAGTCAAGCCGATACAGGGAAGGGAGGTTGCATTATTGCAGATTGTGAGTATTATTCTAACTATAAAATGGAAATGAATGATACAAATTTTCTTGATAATTTCGCTGAAAATTTTGGGCCTACTCTCATTTCCAAAAGTTTCGGGAAAAACCAAACATTGCCATTCTTCAAAAATACCTTCTCTAACAATGCAGATAACATGAATTTCACAAACAAACTTTCTGGCACTCCAATCATGGCTTATCTTTTATCCTCAAATTTCAGTAGTGACATGTTCGAAAATTCTAATTTGACTTCAAACGCAGAAAAAATTTCATTCATCAGGAAAAGCTATGAAATAGATTATGCAGTGATTGCATCGGGTCAAGAGTTCAACTTTTCCATGATATTGACTGATGCTTACGGTCAATTGTTGATTTTGGAATCAAAAGCTTCTGCAGAATTGAATTGTTTGTTCTACAATTCCACAAACAACACAAGTAATAATAGCGCTTCTAATTCATCAGATTATCAGACCGTTTTTGTTGACAAAGGGACTGCACAAGCAAATAATGGCATTTTGACATTTAGCGGAACTACAATTGTGATGATCCCAAATAACAATATAAGTTGCACTATAAATGTTTCATTGGGAGATTCTGTGCTTTTTACAAGCACTTTGGAAATAGGCATGACGGATACTCTCGATCGAACGATTGAAGTTCCTTGGATAATTTATGTGAGGAATTGCATTAAAGGAGAGGTGTTGATGGAAGATCATACATGTTTTGAATGTTTACCTGGAACTTATTTATTTGAAGATCCGATGAGTGGTTCAGATGCATCCAAAAAATGTAATAATTGTCCGGATAATGCATATTGTAAGGGAGGTCAATATATTTCCCCGTTTGCTGGGTATTGGAGGTTTACAGATCAAACAGCCTTGATTTTGGAATGTCCAACGAGTGAAGCCTGTATGGGAATTGGAGAAAATATAGGAAATATGCTAGATTTAAATAATTTGACTGAAAGTGAGTTAATAAGTGGGATATGCAATCCGAATTATTGGGGTAATCTTTGTTTTATGTGTGAAAAAGGGTACGCTAGATTTTCAACAAATGCAAATTGCGAAGCATGTAGTTCTTTGATTCTAATTTACATAAAAATGGCACTTTCTTTCATATTCATTTTTAGTTATATTGCGATGCAAGCCAAGATTTTCAGCAATATTGATAAGAATGACCCCAATTTGGCTATTTTAATGAAGTTATTGTTGAATCATTTCCAAACAATTTCAATGATAACTTTAGTAAATTTGGGTTGGACTGTTGACTTCAATTTTTATTTTTCTATACTAAATGATTTGTCTTTTTTGTTCCAGGATTTCTTTATTATTGATTGTTTGGTTGTCAATATAAATCAGAATTTGTTGGTGGAGAAAATCATATTTACTGTCTTATTGCCTATCATTCTTTCCCTTTTGATGATTGCTATCTGGATGATCAGTTTCTTTATTCTCCTGTACAGAAAAAACAAAACAGATCTTGACAACCGCTTGTTGATTTTCATTTCAGAAAAAATGAGGATTACATTGTTGATTTTGGTTTTTATTCTTTACCCCGAAATCTTAAGAAAATGCTTTTCGTTGCTGAATTGTTTACTTATTGATGACAGCGATCAATATACTGTTCTGACAGATAGTCCCAACGTGGAATGTTGGAATGGAGATCATACATTATGGGTTTTAACCGTTTCTATGCCAGGAATAACAGTTTGGGGATTTTTGACGCCGCTTGTCATTTTATTGGTTCTCAGAAAGTATAAATCAAAAATTCAGAACTTCATTTTTGAGACACATCAAAATTTTTCTCAAAAGAAAAGCTCAATTTCTAAAAAGAAAGAGATGATCATTCTAAAAACAATTTATTTGGATATAGACAAAGATTTGACAGATAAAATCTTCATTAAAAAAACTCATTTCCCAATAAAAAATGAAATAAAATATAAGAAAGGGGCCCAAATATTTTCAGAAAGGGTTGAAGTTAATATTAAGGAAAGAAAGGAAATCATTGAAGAAATGAGAATACCTGCAAAGGAAACTTCGGAAGAGTTGAAGCAGTTTTCCAAAATGCTAGACCTTGAAGTTGATATGATAAATAGCGATAAACTAATAAAAGATCCGGCCATTTTCTTCGATTATTTGAATTTTTCAGACTACCTAAAAGAAAAAACTTTGTTGAAAGAAGATTTAAATACAAATTTGATTCGAATTCGAGAAGAATTCTCTATTGATGAGAAAAATGATGAAAATCCTGATGATATTGGCTTCCTTTCAATTAAAAATGCGAAATCATCACCGGCAAATAAAATTGAACAAATTGCCCCTCAAACTTTTCTTGTCATAAAGAATTTGGGGTTCATCTATAGAGGATATAGACCTGAATTTTATTTTTGGGAAACTATCATGTTTTCAAGGAAATTTCTGCTGATATTTATTGGAGTCTTCACTGAGTTTTTCCCTACAAATACGAAACCAACGATGCTTATTATAATTTTGGTGGGCTATATCTATCTACAAATAAAATTTAAACCATATCAATTCAATTATTTGAATAAGCTGGAAACGTATTCCTTGGTTGTGGCATTTTTAACTGGGAACATCGGCATTTTGCTTTTTTCTGATTTTATGCAAAGTTTTTCTGTTTTTTTCTTATTTGTGATTTTCGGGATTAATTTGTTTTATCTTGCAACTTGGGTGAGGTACTTAATAATTTATGGAAATCTAAAGGAAAAATTTGAAAAGTTTTCAAAGGGGTTTAAATTCCTAAAAAGAAGAATAATTAAAGCTCTGTTTGGGTAACATTTAGTTAAAACCATTGAAAAATAAAAAAATTAATTTTAACTAAAGAAAATTTATAGAATCTTATTTGTGAGTTTTTAAAATTTAAATTTGAACTATATAAGACTTTTTTCATTTAAACTATTAAAATAAGTTCCCATATGATTTTTGTCGAATGAATCTAATGTATTGTGAGCCCCACTTTCAGATCTTTTCATTCGTCTCACATCAACGATAAAACTCTTCCTTTCTCCCTCTGGTTCTTCGTATTGCAAATTGCCTTGAAAGGATTTTGAATAATCACTTACAAGATCGTTACCATCACTTGCGAAACTTTCGATGGCGAGCAATTTGGTTTGACTTTTGTTGTTTTTTTCGGACTTATCAATACTGCTTTCGCTATTTTTGTTGAATTTTCGACTTCCATCCACAATTTCTTCTGAAGAATTGGTTTTTGTCAATAGAGGTTTCAGTTTAAAATGGTCTAAATTTGATGAAAAACTTTTCACCAACCCTAATTCATGTCCACAATTTTTTGGGTTATCAATGCAACTGAATCCAAAAGTGTTTTTTTTGAAAATATTTAAGATGTAACTATAAATGTTTAGATTTTTTTCTTTGGGGTATTCTTTGATTGCATTGACTATTATTTCCAACAAAATCATGTTTCCATAATTATTGCTGACTTGATTTGAAATACAACGAAAATTGTTTTTTAATGTTTCTTGGACAGGACTTTCCTTTTCTTCGAATTTCTCGACCAGATTGTGAATAAAGGCCATTTCTTCACTCCCTTTTATTCCAGAGATCAAGCCATAATAGATGACTAAATGTTTCAATTTATTGTTTTTAAAAATCTTTTCAATTTCAACTCCACATCTTTCATTTCTCTTCAAGCCATCAGCCAACAAATCAGCTAATCCTTCAAAGTTTTGAAAATGTTTTGGCAAAATAATGACGAAACTCTTTGAATTTTTAGACAAATGTTTCAAAATCTTCTTGAGATTAGCATTATAAATTTTTTTCGAACTGAAATTCCGAATGATTGTCAAAGGGTTTAAAATTATTCCATCCGCTTTATTATTTTTATTTTTCATTACGAGAAACTCCTTCAATTGGTCATTTTTCTCTTGTTCTGGGTAGTTGACGAAATCAATATTATTTATTCCATATAATTCTGAGTTTTCTTTCATATAACCAGTCATCATAGCGTTACTAGAACAGGAAATAACGAAATTTGATTTTTTTGCTATCTAAACAAAAATTTGAGGATAAAAAACAGAAAAATATGTGGATACCGGGATTGTGTATTCACCTATTCCTCCAGAAAAATCCAAAATCATATTGCCTTGAAGTTTTGATGCGATATATTCTGCAAAATTTTCATCAGGGAAATCAGAGTCATTTAAATAATCGATATTATATTTGATTTTTTCTGAATAATTTGGAAAACAGAATGGCAGTTTTTTTAGTTGTTTTGAAATTCTGTCCGATTGGGATGCAGTTGAAAAAAATGAGGCAAAACCACTCTTTGATGCATCTTTCAAATCATCAGAAATGCGATCCGTTTTAGGGAAGTGTTTTTCAGAAACTTTGACCAAAATTGGTTTTTTGGTGGTGCTCCCTTCTAATAAAAAAAGTTCGTTTTGGGGAAAATTTTCAACTTTGTATTTGGATAAAAAGTTTTTTTGGTTCATCTTTGTTTTTTTATTTTCTTCAAAGTTGATTTCAAGATAATCGACTTCATATGGTTTTTCTTCATATGATTTAGAAATGGAGTATTTAGTTTCGTCTTTTGTTAAATTTTCCTGTTTTTTTCTAAAAAACCGATGAATGAAGCAATCAAGGAAATATTTCTGACAAAAAGATTGTTTTGGTTGCATACTTTTGGTGTCAATCAATGAAATTTTGATTGCACTTTCATCAGAGGAATTATTTATCATATTGGAATTTTTGAGTTAATTTAAATTATTTTTAGGGAAATTTATAAAATTCTTAATAGTGTGTAAAAAAAAAAATAAGGATATTCTTTTGTCATTTTAATTCTGAAATCCACTTGAACTTAGTTGGCGAAATGTTTTTTCCCATTTTTTCATTTGTAGTAAGGTTTTCAAGGCTAAACGATTCTTTTAATGTTAGTAGCCCTAAACTAGAACATAATGTATTGGCCTTATTTTTTCTTCTCATCAATAAAGGGCTTGAATCCATATCAAGTTCATTTGAGGAAATCAGGTTTAAGTTGGAATTGCAAGAACTATTTTTCTTCAACATAATTCTTTTTCTTTGATTGTAGTAATTAAAACATTTTTCAGTTGGATCACCCCATTCCACCTTCTCGGTTTCCAAAAATTCAAGAATTCTTTTTTCCTTAATATCTAATAAATTATTATCAAGTTCATCCATATGCAACCCATAATATTCTCCAATTTCTTCTTCATTTTCAGGATTTTTTTCTAGATTTGACTGAATACATATTGTTTTGGATTTATTTTTTGAGGAGATTTTTGTTTGGATTTTTACTTCTTCTTCATTATAGTTATTATTCTCTTTTTGAAGAACTTCGGGAGAAAAAGAAATGATTTTTAACTTATGATTTATTATGAGAGAACTCATTTCATACAATGCAATGGTTTTATTATTTTATTTTTATAGAAAAAAAAGCATGATATATTTTATTAAAAAAAATTAATGAATAGAAAATGCAGATAAATTTTTGAAAATTTATTAAAAAAATCTTTTGTAAAAAAAAAATTTATTTTTTTCAATTTTTATAAATATATTTTTTTTTTTTTGTTGTATATTTATTATTAATATAAGTTTGTTTTCTTTTTAAATTATAAGATTAACTATAATTTTTTTACATAAACTTTTGA